>Ga0310786_10003626_pt1 | contig 22290 bp, 16 predicted proteins | sample AusTroGonzalo_MG_FD_203881 | JGI IMG/M metagenome (GOLD analysis project Ga0310786, IMG submission 203881) | Bovine rumen microbial communities from tropical cattle in Woodstock, Queensland, Australia - Gonzalo_03 (v2) (version 2) | ecosystem: Host-associated > Mammals > Digestive system >...
TCAAGGCCAATAGCGAGGGACAGCCTGGTCCGTTCGACTATGGTCGCACCCATGCCGACGGTGCCAATATGCTGGCCGACGCACTGAAGCCCTATGGCGGCATCGTCATGTGGCGTTCATTCGTCTATGGTGCCAAGCATAAGGGAGAAGATCGTGTAAAACAAGCCGTTTCGGAGTTTGCCGAACTCGACGGACAGTTCCGCGACAATGTCATCCTGCAGTCGAAGAACGGTCCTCTGGACTTCCAACCCCGTGAGCCCTACGCTCCCATCTTCCACCAGATGAAGAAGACTCCGCAGATGGCTGAGCTGCAGATTACCCAGGAATATCTGGGACAGAGCAAGCACCTGGTCTATCTGGCTCCTATGTGGAAGGAGTTCTTCTCCTATGTCAGTCCCCAGCAGTTGGTGGGCATTGCAGGCGTAGCTAACATTGGTCTCGACACCAACTGGTGCGGACATCACTTCTCACAAGCCAACTGGTATGCCTTCGGCCGACTGGCGTGGAACCCCATGCTGTCGTCGAAGAAGATTGCAGAAGAGTGGCTCGCTCAGACCTTTGGAAGTGAAAAGGGAACAGTGAAAAGTAAAGAATTTACTTCCGCTATCACGTCTGTTATGTTACGCAGTCGCGAGGCCTGTGTGGACTATATGATGCCACTGGGTCTGCACCATATTTTCAAGTTCGACCACCACATGGGTCCCCAGCCTGGCGGCTTTATCCGCAGCTATCCCATTGAGTGGTGTCCTGTGTACTACCACCGTGCCAATGCCGACAGCATCGGTTTCGACAGAAGTCACACGGGTTCGAACGCCACTGCACAGTATCCCGAGCCCTACTGCTCGCTCTACGATGATGTGAATACCTGTCCTGAGCGTTTCCTGCTGTGGTTCCATCGAGTACCCTGGACACGCCGTATGAACAGCGGTCGCACCCTGTGGGAAGAGCTGCAATGGCACTATAACCGCGGAGTGGCTGAGGTTGACGACTTTGCCGCCGTATGGCAGCAGGCCAAGCCCTATATCGACGAGCAGCGCTGGCAGGAGGTGGCCGACCTCATGGTCTTCCAGCAGCAGGATGCCCGTCTGTGGCGCGACGTTTGTTTGGAGTATTTCGGACAATTCGCTAACAAGAAATAAAAGCAACATTAATAACTAACAAACCCCAATTAATTGTTTATGAAAAAAACCATAGCCTGCGTTCTGCTAGCTTTGCCCATGATGGCAACAGCCCAGAACCCCGTCATCCGAGACCTGTTCTCGGCTGACCCTACAGCTCGTGTGTTTAACAACAAGGTGTATCTGTACCCTTCACACGACATCATGCCCCCTCAGGGACAGCGTCAGGACTGGTTCTGTATGGAAGACTATCATGTCTTCTCGTCAGAAAACCTTACCGACTGGACTGACCACGGCGTGATTGTCACCCAGAACAAAGTACCCTGGGTGAGAAAAGACTCTTACTCTATGTGGGCTCCCGACTGTGTGGAGCGTAATGGAAAGTACTATTTCTATTTCCCCTCTGCACCTGCAGAGGGTCGTGGCGGCTTCGCCGTTGGCGTAGCTATTGCTGACAGTCCCGAGGGTCCGTTCATCCCCGAGCCAGAGCCAATCAAGGGCATCAACGGCATCGACCCCTGCGTGCTTCAGGCCTCTGACGGCAATGCCTATATCTTCTGGGGCAATGGCCGTTGCGCCAAACTGAAGCCCAACATGAAGGAGCTGGCCGAGGACAACCCCAAGTCGACAGTTAAATTTGGTAACCGCGAGATAGAGATGACTGGCGTCAACTGTCTCGAGGGTCTGCCCAGCCGTCAGGCCGAGGGTCCGTTCGCTTTCGAGGCTAACGGTTGGTACTACCTGACCTATCCTTATGTCCGTGAGAACACCGAGGTACTGGGTTATGCCATGAGTAAGAATCCCATGGGTCCTTACGAGTATAAGGGTCTCATCATGGCCGAGCATCCCAATGGTTGCTGGACCAACCACCACAGCATTGTGAACTACAAGGGTCAGTGGTATATCTTCTACCACACCAATTTCTTCTCGCCAAATGATGACAAGCGCCGCTCGGTATGTATCGAGAAGCTGGCCTTCAATGCTGACGGCACCATCCAGGAGGTGAAGGAGACCATGCGTGGCGTAGGTATCAACAAGGCCACCGAGAAGATTCAGATTGACCGCTACAGCGAGGCTTCAAGCGATGTGACCACCGCTCATGTCGACACCACCCGTGCTTTCAGCGGCGACTATGCCGAACTGCCTAAGAAAGGCAGCTGGATGCGCTATGCCGATGTTGACTTCAGCAATATGACCGATGGCTATATGATTATCAATGTCAAGGCCAGCGACGACACCGAGTTCTGTGTCCGTGAGGGTAATGCCAAGGGGAAGGTCATCGCCCGCATCAAGCTGGCAGTACGTCCCCCAGAGCCTCCCGCAGGTGGTCAGGGTGGCGGCATGATGAGCCGTTTCCGTCGTGACAACCGCAACCAGTGGCTCACCCAAACCGTAGCCTTGGATTATAAGCCCAGCGGTGTTACCGACCTCGTCATCACCAACGAAGGTGATGGTGCACTGGGTGTTGACTGGGTACAGTTCAAGAACCGTCCCAAGTACTTCACACCTGCTACAGCCACTCCTGCCAAGCCCGATGAGGAAGGCTTCATCCGTCGTTGGCTGCTCCTTGAGCCTATCGACAAGCCCAACAGCGGCAACACCGTGTTCACCGACTCTTATCTGCGTGAACACTTCAATCGCACATACTTCAAGGACCAGCAGACCATCGTGCCAAAGGACGGACAGAAGGTAAAGGCTGAGTTCCAACAGGAACAGGCTCCTGCAGGCTTCGGCCGCGGCATGCAGCAGGCTCCTGCTCAGCCCGAAGTAAAGACTGTGAAGCAGACGCTGACCTGGCATGCCCTCGATAGCGACCGCTTCAACGTGAAGCTGTTCCGTTTCGCTGAGAAATGGGGCGAGAAGGTCTATGGCGTGCTCTTCTGGGGCGTCACCATCATCGACTGTCCCGAGGATATCGAGAACATCCGCTTGGCTGTAGGTTCTAACTCAGCCTCTATGTGGTGGCTCAACGGTGAAGAGGTGCTGCTGATGAGCGGCGACCGCCGTATGGTGAAGGACGACTGCATGTCGCGCCGTATCACCCTGAAGAAGGGCCGCAACATCCTGCGTGGTGCCATCATCAACGGGCCCGGCATGAGCGACTTCTGCGTGCGCTTCCTCGACGAGAAAGGTAACCCTGTAACTAACTATACCATCATCAACAGTAAATAATTATGCAACGCCTACATACATTACTTGCGGCACTGGCCATTGCCACAGCCGCTAACGCCCAAATTGGACAACCATTTATCCACGACCCCTCGACCATCGCCGAGTGCGATGGCAAGTACTATACCTTCGGCACCGGTGGCGGCGGCCTCATCTCTGAGGACGGCTGGAGCTGGCACAGCGGAGCAGAACGTCCTGGTGGCGGTGCTGCCCCCGATATGATTAAGGTCGGCGACCGTTACCTCTGCATCTATGGAGCCACTGGTGGTGGCCTCGGAGGCGGTCATAGTGGCCGTATCCTCACCATGTGGAACAAGACCCTCGACCCCAAGAGTCCTGATTTCAAGTGGTCTACCGCTGTCGAGGTCTGTTCTAGTGACGGTATGGAGGATCAGGACGCCATCGACCCAGGTGTGCTGCTCGACCCCACCACAGGTCGTATGTGGGTCAGCTACGGTACCTACTTCGGCACCATCCGTCTCATCGAGATTGATCCAAACACTGGCTACCGTGTGAGCGGCAACAAGGAGAAGGACATCGCCATCGACTGTGAGGCCACTGACCTCATCTATCGCAACGGCTGGTACTACCTGCTGGGCACCCACGGCACCTGCTGCGACGGTGTGAACTCTACCTATAATATTGTAGTGGGCCGCTCTAAGAGCGTTGAAGGCCCGTATATCGACAATGTAGGTCGTGATATGTTCCACGGTGGTGGCCGCATGGTCATCGCTGCTGGCGACCGCAAGACTGGCGCAGGTCACTTCGGACGTACAATCCTCGACGAGGGTGTTGAGATCATGTCGTTCCACTGGGAGGCCGACTTCGACCAGGGTGGTCGCTCTACCTTGGCTATCCGTCCACTGCTGTGGAAGAACGACTGGCCCTATGCTGGCGACCAGCTGAAGGCAGGAACCTACTGCATCCTGAGCGAGCGCCGCGGCTACTCTCTGGAGTTGGCTGTCGACTTCGTCCGCATGAATGTGGCTCGTGCTGGTGGCTTTGGTGGTTTCGGTGGTGGACAGCAGGCTAACGCCGCTCCTCCCCAGCCCGTAGCTGAGCAGACACTGGAGCAGGTACAGAGCAAATGGCCTGCTGGCGACATCGACGTGCGTTGCAGCGACTATATGTTCCGCCCCTGGCAGAAATGGCAGCTGCAGCCCACAGACAAAGGCACCATCGCTGGACCGCTCTACACCATCAAGATTGAAGGTACCAACCGCGCTCTCACCGCTACGGCCGACCTGGAGCTGACCACCAAGGAGTTTGCCAACCTCGACGAGCAGCTCTGGCGCATTGAGCAGTTGACTGACGGCACCTTCCGTGTGATGCCTTATGTCATCCCTGGTCAGGAGGGCAAGAACAAGAAGTACTGCCTCTACTCCGCAGGTGACTCTACCCCCACCCTCGCAGAGTACGACTTCAATTCTGACAACTCAAAGTGGAACTTCCGTAAGGACTGGTAAGACTAGCAAACGAACCTAAAAACCAAGCGGGCGAAAGTTGCTTCATTGAACTTTCGTCCGCTTTTTTATACCCTCATAATAGGAATGGTCATCTCGCTGATTTAACAAGAATGTCAATTTAGTCCTATTATATGTCAATATGGTGACACGAGAGATAAAAGATTCTTTGTACCTTTGCCCCCGAAATATTACACAACAAAAACAAAGGAAATGCAATACAGAGAATTAGGCCATACGGGCATGATGATTTCGCACCTGAGCTTTGGTGCATCGTCGCTGGGAAGCGTTTTTCATGAGACGAACGAGAAGGATAGCTTCGAGGCCGTGGAGGCCGCCATCGAGGGAGGCATCAACTTCATCGACGTGAGTCCCTACTACGGACACTATAAGGCAGAGACGGTGCTGGGCAAGGCGCTGAGAAATATCCCCCGCGAAAAATATTACCTGAGTACGAAGGTGGGCCGCTATGGTAAGGACGGCGTGAACACCTGGGACTACTCAGCCAAGCGGGTGACGGACAGCGTTTATGAGAGCATGGAGCGCTTAGGCATCGACCATATTGACTTGATTAATGTACACGACATAGAATTCCAGGCCGCCCTGCCAGGTGGACTGCAGAAGGTGGTGGACGAGACGCTGCCTGCCCTGTTCGAGTTGAAGGACAAGGGACTGGTAAGCCATGTGGGCATCACCGACCTGCAGTTGCAGAACCTGAAATGGGTGGTGGAGAAGTTCGAGGAGAAGATGCAGAAGGAAAACGGAAAGTGGAAGCTGGAAAGCATCCTGAACTTCTGTCATTTCACCCTGAACGATGATGCGCTGGCCGATTATGTGGGCTTCTTCGAACAGAAAGGTGTGGGTGTGATTAATGCCTCGCCTCTAAGTATGGGCCTATTGTCAGAGCGTGGTGTACCAGCCTGGCATCCTGCTCCTAAAGAGCTGGTGGCTGCCTGTCAGAAGGCTGCCGAGCACTGTAAGGCCAAAGGCTACCCCATTGAGAAGTTGGCTGTGCAGTATTCCGTAAGTTTCCCCCGTATTGCTTCAACCCTGTTCTCTTCAGCCAACCCTGCCAATGTGCGTCGTAACATTGAGTGGGCCAACGAAGAGCCCGACTGGAACCTGGTATGCGAGGTGAAGGAGATTATTGGCGACCAGGAGCGTGTGACATGGGCAAATTCGTAGGAGTTTGGAAGTTAAAGAAGTTAAGGAGTTAAGAGGACGCATGAAGAGACTATCGATGATGGCAGGTCTGCTGCTCTTCGTCATGACGGCAGGAGCACAGCAATACAGGATTCCCGTTCAGGAGATTCACGAGCAGATGCAGACGGGACAGTACGAACCCACATGGGAGTCACTGGAGACCCACGAGACGCCTGAATGGTTTCGTGATGCCAAGTTCGGCATCTGGGCCCACTGGGGTGCCCAGTGTGTAGAGGGCTCAGGCGACTGGATGGCTCGCGGACTGTATCTCGAGGGTGGTGGACAGTATAACTACCACCGTGAGCACTACGGCCACCCCTCGGAGTTTGGCTATAAGGACATTCTGCCACTTTTCAAGGCAGAGAAGTGGGACCCTGAGGCATTGGTAGAACGCTACAAGCGTTGTGGTGCACAGTATTTCTTCGTGCTGGGCAACCATCATGACAACTACGACCTATGGGATTCAAAATACCAGCCTTGGAACTCGAAGAACATTGGCCCCAAGCGCGATATCCTGGACGAATGGTCCAAGGCCGCAAAGAAGGTGGGACTGCCACTGGGTATCTCGTTCCATGCCGATCATGCATGGACCTGGTTCGAGCCCTCGCAGCGCTACGACCTAAAGGGCGACAAGGCAGGCATCTACTATGACGGCAACCTGACCAAGGAAGACGGTAAGGGCAAATGGTGGGAAGGACTGGACCCACAGATGCTGTATCAGCAGAACCACCCCATGAGCAAGGGCTCGTGGGACAACGGTGCCATCCACAGCCAATGGGGATGGGACAACGGCGCCTGTCCGCCGTCTCAGGAGTTTGTCACCAACTTCTTTGATCGCACCATCGACGCCATCAATCGCTATAACCCCGATTTGATTTACTTCGACGTCACCGTGTTGCCGTTCTATCCCTTGAGCGACTGCGGACTGAAGATTGCCACACATCTTTATAATAAGAACCCACGTGGCGTGGTGTTTGGCAAGATTCTGAATGACGACCAGAAGAAGGCGCTGACATGGGACGTGGAGCGTGGAGCTCCTAACCAGATGGTGGAGGAGCCTTGGCAGACATGTAACTGCATTGGCGACTGGCACTATAACACTGGCACCTACCAGCGTGGCTATCGCACAGCCACCAATATCGTGAAGCAGCTGGTGGACATCGTTTCTAAGAACGGCTGTCTGCTGCTGAACATCCCCTTGCGTGCTGACGGCACCTACGATGAGAAAGCCTCTGCCTTCCTCGACGAGTTGGAAGCCTGGATGACGCAGAATGGCGAGAGCATCTTCGGCACCCGTCCCTGGGTGAAGTTTGGCGAGGGTCCTGTGGCCGAGAAAGACATCAAGATCAATGCTCAGGGCTTCAACGAAGGACAATATAACGGCATGGACTATCGCGACATCCGTTTCAATCAGACAAAGAAATACTTATATGTAACAGCTATGGGCTGGCCTGAGGACGGACGACTCGTCATCAAGTCGCTGGCCAAAGGCAATAAAGATTTTCAGAAGGGCATCAGCAGCGTGCACCTCTTAGGTTATGGTAAGATTAAGACACGCCAGACCGCAGAGGGATTGGAGGTGCAGCTGCCGAAGCCTTGCAATCAGATTGCTCCCGTATTACGAATAGCCAAATAACGATGATTAGGATTGACGCACACAGCCACCTCTGGCTGAAACAGGACACCACCGTCGATGGTAAGCGCATCCTGTCGCTCAAGAACGGACGCAGCATCTTCATGGATGAGGAAGTGCAGATGGTGCCACCGTTTATGATTGACAGCGTGAACTCTGCCGAGGTGTTCCTTTCAAACATGAACTATGCCCAGGTGGGTGCTGCAGTTGTGGTGCAGGAAGTCATCGATGGCAACCAGAACGAATACCTCACCCAGGTACAGCAGCAATACCCAGACCGATTCTTCTGTATGGGCATGGCGTGGAACCTCGACGAGGCAAAAGCCGTATATGAGGCAGGACTGAAGGGCATCGCCTTTCCAGGCCACCGCATGCACGAACCGTTGCAGACGCTGATGCCAGTATTCAAATTCATGGCGGAGAAAGGTATGATACTGTCAATGTGCTTAGGCGACGACGAGGCTCAGATAGCCCAAATGGCCGAGGTGATACAGGAGTGTCCAAAGCTGAAGGTGGCCATCGGCCATTTCGGCATGCCTACCACGCCCTCGTTCAAGAGTCAGGTGATGCTGGCTCGTCAGGGTGACAACGTGATGATTGAGAGTGGTGGCATCACTTGGCTCTACAACCCTGAGTTCTATCCCTACCCCACTGCCGTTCGCCGCATCCTTGAGGCTGCCGACTGGGTAGGTATGGAGCGACTGATGTGGGGTTCGGACTATCCTCGTACCATCACCGCCATCACCTACCGTATGTCTTATGACTTCGTAGAGAAAAGCTCAGAGCTGAGCGATGCAGAGAAGGGCGCCTTCTTTGGTCAGAATGCTCAGCGCTTTTATGGTTTCAAGAACCTTCCTGAATTACCTTACATTAAAAATATGTCAGAATAGATATGAAAAAGCCATTAGTTCCTAGGAAATACCTGTTTACGTTTATCCTTATCACGTCGTTGTTTGCCCTGTGGGGCTTTGCCAACGACATCACGAACCCGATGGTGGCTGCATTCCAGACTGTAATGGAACTGTCTGCTGCCAAGGCCTCGCTGATTCAGTTTGCATTCTATGGCGGCTATGCCACAATGGCTATCCCTGCCGCCCTGTTCATACGCAGGTATTCCTATAAAAGCGGTATCCTCCTGGGATTAGCGCTCTATGCCATTGGCGCCTTCCTGTTTATACCAGCAGCCGAGTGGCAGGAGTTCTCGTTCTTCTGCCTGTCGCTTTATATCCTTACGTTTGGTCTCGCTTTTCTTGAGACGACGGCCAACCCCTTTATTCTCTCGCTGGGTAACAAGGAGACCTCTACACGCCGACTGAACCTTGCTCAGGCCTTCAACCCTGTTGGCTCACTGAGCGGCATGGCTGTGGCTTCATTCATCGTACTGCCTCATCTGTTGTCTGACGAGCGCGACGCAGCAGGAAAGATTATCTTCCCCATGCTGTCGGAGGCTGAGAAAGCAGGCATCCGTCTTCACGACCTCGCCGTCATCCGCAATCCTTACGTTGCCATAGGATTGGTGGTGGTGGCAGTACTGGTGATTATCGCCCTGACCAAGATGCCTAAGACCGAGAGCGAGGAACAGAAGGCTGCAGGAGAGACGCACACCGTGAAGGTAACGCTGTCGAACCTTTGGCATAACACTATCTACCGTGAGGGTGTCTTTGCACAGGTTTGCTATGTAGCTGCACAGATTATGGTATGGACCTTCATCATACAGTATGCCGACCATCTGGGTATCAATAAGGCTACGGCTCAGATATATAATATTGTGGCGATGTCACTCAACCTCAGCGGACGTTTCATTGGCACGTTTATCATGCGCTATGTCAACTCTCGACGCCTGCTCACCATCTTTGGTGTGGGAGCCTCCATCTGTACGATGGGTGCCATCTGCATAGAAGGCATTTGGGGACTATACAGTCTTGTGGCCATCAGCCTCTTCATGTCAATCATGTTCCCCTCTATCTATGGCATCGCCCTGGAGAACGTTGACTCGAAAGACACCCATCTGGGAGCCGCTTTCCTGGTTATGGCCATCGTTGGTGGAGCACTCATGCCGCCGTTGCAGGGTCTGATGATTGACCAGGGCACCATCTTTGGAATGCCAGCAGTGAACATGTCGTTCATACTGCCGTTGGTGTGCTTCATCATCATCATCATCTATGGTTATCGTTCATACATGCAATTAAAATCAATAAAGAAATGAAAGCTATTCAGATTACACACACACAAGAACTGAACATTATTGATATAGAAAAGCCTCAGACCCCTGGTCAGGGCGAGGTACTCTTAAAACTGAGCTACGTAGGTTTCTGCGGCTCAGACATCAACACCTTCATGGGAAGAAACACGATGGCGCTGAACCCCGTGATTCCTGGTCATGAGGTAGGTGCCGTAATTGAAGCCGTAGGTGCAGGCGTGCCCGAGAATCTGAAGAAAGGTATGGTGGTGACCTGCAACCCCTACACTAACTGCGGCAACTGTCCTTCGTGCCGTAACCGTCGCGTAAACGCCTGTCAGCACAACGAGACGCTGGGCGTTCAGCGCAATGGTGCCATGATGGAGAATATCACCCTGCCTTGGGAGAAGGTGATTCCAGCGGGCAGTCTGACGCCGAAGGTCTGCGCATTGGTAGAGCCGATGAGTGTGGGCTTCCACGCTGTGAGTCGTGCTGAGGTGACAGACATAGATGTGGTGATGGTGATTGGCTGCGGCATGGTGGGCATGGGTGCTATCGTACGCTCTGCCCTGCGTGGTGCCACCGTCATCGCTGCCGACATCGACGACGAGAAGCTGGCACTGGCCAAGAAGATGGGAGCCGCCTATGCCATTAACACCAAGACGGAGGATGCCCACCAGCGTCTGCAGGAGTTGACCAACGGCTGTGGGCCTGATGTGGTTATCGAGGCCGTGGGCAGCGTACCCACCTATCAGATGGCCATCAACGAGGTGGCCTTCACGGGTCGTGTGGCCTGCATTGGCTATGCCAAGAGCGAAGTATCGCTGCAGACGAAATACTTCGTACAGAAGGAGCTCGATATCCGCGGCTCACGCAATGCCCTGCCCTCTGATTTCCGTGCCGTGATTCACTATCTTGAGACCAACGACTGTCCCATCGATACGCTGATTACGAAAGTCATCAAGCCCGAAGAGGCTCTCGACACCATGCGCTGGTGGAGTGAGAACCCTGGTAAGGTATTCCGTATTCTTGTGAATTTCGAGGATTAAGGTTTGACGTTTATGGAGGGATATATTCAAACCATATCTGAAGGAAAGATCAAGAGATATGTGCAGTATCTGGCGATTAGCGACGACCCAGAACTGTTGACGCAATACAAAAAGTGGCACTCGGAAGAGTACCACTGGAAGGAGATTCGTGACGGTATCCGCAAGGTAGGTATCCTGGAAATGGAAATCTACCTCCTAGGTAATCACCTGACGATGATTGTCGATGCGCCTGTCGACCTTGACTGGCAAGCAGCAATGAACCGACTGGCTACCCTGCCACGACAGGCGGAATGGGAAGCTTTCGTTTCGAAGTTCCAGGGATGCAGCTCCGAGGCCCGCAGCGATGAGAAATGGCGGCCCATGGAGCGCATCTTCCACCTGTATAAATAATCCATTTTAAATCTTTGCGATGATGCCCAGTTGTGTGGCGCGGAGGAATTCAAGAATACTCCGTACCTCAGGACTATCAGGCACCTGCTCTTCAATCTGGATGATATCATCGAAGAGCGATGACTTTCCGTGGAACACCAGACGATAGGCGTTGGCGATATGCTTCAGCACTTTCTCGTCAATGCCATTGGCACGTGCCATGGTGAAGTTCACACCGCCATATTCTGCCTTTTTGGTGCAGATGATAAAGGGAGGTACATCCTTTGAAAAGGTAGTACCTGCCTGAATCATGGCGCCACGGCCCACACGGGTCTTGGCATTCTCGATGACTGACGACGAGAAGATGACACCATCGTGAATCTCGCAGTCGCCAGCAATCTTGGTACCATAACCAAACACGCAGCGGTTGCCCACCTTCGTGTCGTGAGAGATATGGGCACCCTCCATCAGCACGTTCTCATCGCCGATAATGGTCTGTCCACCAGTATGGGTGGCACGGTTGATGACCACATTCTCGCGGATGATGTTATTGTTGCCAATGATGCACTCCGACTTCTCACCACGGAAGTCAAAGTCCTGTGGCAGCGCACCAAGGACAGCGCCTTGGTGCACCTTATTATTACTGCCCATACGCGTACCACTTAATATACTAACGAAGGGGAAGATGATGCAGTTGTCACCAATCACCACGTCGTCCTCGATATACACGAAGGGGAATATCTTACAGTTGTCGCCGATTTTCGCCTTGGGGCTGATTTCGGCCTTTGGACTTATTTCGCTTGCCATATTTCTTAACTCTTAATTCTTTTAGTCGGCGTTCCGCCTTTGTAAAAGCGGCATAGCCGAGCGCTTAACTCTTAATTATTTAGAGCCGCCACCCAAGGCCTGATAGAGGTTCACCACAGCCTGCATCTTATTGAAGTCATCGGTGACCTTTGAGATGCGTGCATTAAGCAAACCATTCTGTGCCTGAATCACCTCCAGATAGGTAGAGCCTTTCGAGGTGTAGAGCAGCTTGGTATCCTCGACCGTCTGCTTGTAGATATCCACCTGCTTCTCGTCGAGCTTGCTCTTCTCATCGCAAGTGTTATAAGCCAGAAGGGCGTTGCTCACCTCGTTGCCTGCCTTCAGAATAGTGTTCTGGAAGGTGTTGAGAGCCTGCTCCTGCTGAGCCTTAGCCACCTTCAGGCCAGCCACAATCTGACCATGCTGGAAGATGGGCTGTGTGAGCGAGCCTACTGCCGAGAGGATCCACTTGCCAGGGTTGACAATAGAACCGCCAAGCGAGTTGGTAAACGTAGCAGTACCAGTAATCTTAACATTCGGATAGAACTGCGAACGGGCGGTCTCTGTGTTATAGAAACACTGAGCCAGCGCCATCTCAGCAGCATGTACATCAGCACGGTTCGAGAGCAGCTGGATGCCTACGCCAGTAGAGAACTCCGTGGGCAGGTTCTGGTTGTAGAACTGGCCACGAGCAATCTGATGACCAGGCTCGTTGAGCAGCAGCGACATAGAGTTCTCCATCTCGCGAATCTGACGCTTCAAATCAGCCTTCTTGGCTTGCACGCTGTAATAGTTAGCCTCAGCCGTCTGCACACTGGTAGAACGGGCACGACCCAGCTGCATCTGCAACTGCATCATCTCCCATGTCTCCTTGGTCAGCTGCTCCATATCGGTAACGATAGCCAGTTGCTCGTCGAGCATCATCAGCGTGTAATAGAGGTTTGCCACGCCACAGATGATATTGGTCTGCACCACCACCTGATAATCCTTGGTGGCCAGCAGCTTCATCTGTGCAGAGCGCTTCTGCGAGAGCAGGTTGCCAAAGAGGTCAACGTTCCATGTGGCAGCGATGGGCAACTGATAGGTACGTGATACAGAGGCTCCATCCATCTGCACCTGACTGATAGTACCCTGAGGGGCAAAAGCCACAGAGGGCAGGAAAGCCAGCTTAGCACAAGTCAGTGCCGTCTCCATCATCTTCACGTTGAGGGCAGCATTACGCAGGTCGACATTGTTTTCAAGAGCCTGCTCGATAAGTGCCTGCAGCTGGGGGTCTGTGAACACCTCGCGCCAGGGCAGGTTACCGAAGTTCTCGTCAGTGTTCACAGCCAGGGTGTCGCCATCGTTCTGGATGTCGCGCACCAGTCCCTGAGTGTTCACATCAGGACGCTCGTATTTGTTGTAGAGGCCGCAGCTCGCCAACATCAGCGAGCATACGGCTATAGTCATAATCTTCTTCATATCCTTATTTTTCCAATTCATATTCTACGGGACGCTTTGCATATTGCTGCAACTCTGTGGTTACATCAGGATTCTCCTCATCGCCTTCGAACTTCATAGGACGGAATCTCTCCTGCAGACTCTGGAACAAGACGAACAAGGCAGGCACTACAAAAATCTGGCACAGCGTACCAACTAACATACCACCTACGGCAGCAGCACCCAGCGTCTGGTTACCATTCTTGCCTACACCAGAAGCAAACATCATTGGCAGCAGACCGATAATCATGGCCAGTGACGTCATAAGGATAGGACGCAGACGGGCTGCAGCACCCAGCACTGCCGACCATGAGACAGCCATACCTGTCTGACGGCGCTCCAAGGCGAACTGTACAATCAGGATGGCGTTCTTGGCCAACAGACCAATCAGCATAATGAGCGAGATCTGCATGTAGATATCGTTTGAGTGGCCGAACAAGGCCGTAATGCCGAAGCAGCCAGCCAGACCAAATGGTACTGAGAGCAACACAGCCCACGGCAGGATGTATGACTCATATTGTGCAGCCAGGATCAGGTAGATGAACATGAAGCACAGCAAGAAGATAATCCATGTAGAATTAGAAGCCTTTGCCTCCTCACGTGACAGTCCTGAGTAGTCATAGGTATAACCTGTGGGCAGCACCGTTGAAGCCACATCCCTACATACATTCAGCACCTCACCTGAAGAATAGCCGTCTGCCACCTGCACCTGCACGTTGATAGAGGTAAACAGGTTGAAGCGGTTGATGTTTGAAGGACCATAGACACGCTCCAGACGACAGAACTCCTTCACAGGCGCCATGCCTGATGGGGTACGTACAAAGATGCTGTTGAGAGACTCCTCAGTCTGACGGGTCTCCGGCGAGCCTTGAATCATCACTCGGAAGAGCTTTCCGTAAGCATTGAAGTTAGAGGCATACAAGCCGCCATAGTAACCCTGCAGGGTGCTGAGGATGACCGAGGGCGACACACCCACCTGCTTACACTTAGCAACATCGACATGTACCATGTACTGCGGATATGACGGGTTGTAAGAGGTCTGAGCCATCTGTACCTCAGGACGTTTATTGAGCTCTGCGATATATTCCTTCACAATTTCGAAGAAACGAGTCAGGTCACCACCAGTACGGTCCTGCATCACCAGCGACACACCGCTACTCAGAGAGTAACCAGGAATCATTGGGGGCGAGAAGGCCAGGATTGAGGCATCCTTGATGTGAGCCGTCTTGATAAAGATCTGTGCTACTACCATATTGGCATCCAACGGGTTCACGAAGAAACGGTAGATACCATCACCCTCCCACAAGCCAGAGAGCTTCCACCAGAAGCCTTTCTGACGCTCGGCAAAGGGCTTCAGCTTGATGATGAAGGTAGCCTGGTCAGAGCCAGAACCAGCAATGAAGTTATAACCCTGGATCTGCTCACGGCTCTTAATAGCTGGGTCGGCAGCCAGGATGCTATCCACCTCATTGATAATCTGACGTGTACGAGCCACAGAGGTGGCAGGCGGCATTGAGATGGTACAGAACAGCGTACCAGTATCCTCGTTGGGCACCAGACCCGTACTGGTAATCTGGGCTGTTCCCACCAGAGTGGCAATACCAATGACCACAGCCAGCATGATAATGATAGGCTTGCGAACGGTCTTTTCTATCCACTTCTTATATTTGCCCAGAATCTTGTCGTATGCCGTATTGAAAGCCGTGTGGAAGCGGTCGATGGTCGAGAGCTTCTTATGACTATCCTTGTCGTGCGGCTTCAGGAAGATAGCACAGAGTGCAGGCGACAGTGTCAAGGCATTCAGAGCCGAGATAAAGATAGAGACAGCCATCGTCACACCAAACTCACGGTAGAACGTACCAGTGGTGCCACCCAGGAACGACACGGGGATAAACACAGAGGCCATCACCAGGGTGATTGAGATGATAGCACCCGATATCTCGTTCATGGCATCGATAGATGCTGTCAGCGGACTCTTATATCCCTGATCCAACTTAGCATGTACGGCCTCGACCACCACAATGGCATCGTCCACCACAATGGCGATGGCCAGCAGCAAGGCCGATAGCGTCAGCAAGTTGATAGAAAAGCCCATCACGCTCAGGAAGAAGAACGTACCGATGAGCGACACAGGAACGGCAATCAGAGGAATCAGCGTAGAGCGCCAGTCCTGCAGGAACACATAGATAACGATGAACACCAGTATCAGCGTGAAGATAAGGGTGAAGATCACCTCCTCGATAGACGCATACAGGAACTCGGTAACATCGTAGTTAATCTTATAGGTCATGCCTGGGGGGAACAGCTTAGCCTGCTCTTCCAGCTCGGCCTTCACCTGCTTGGCAATCTCGTTGGCGTTAGAACCAGCAATCTGCTGCACCATACCCAGCACTGAGGGCAGGTTGTTGTTCTTCATCGACACAGAGTACATCTGACCACCCAGTTCGATGCGGGCCACGTCCTTCAACTTCAGCGTCTGACCGTTGACATCGCTCGAGATGATGATGTCGCCAAACTCCTCAGCCGACTTCAGACGACCCGTGTAGCGCAGCGAGTACTCGTAGGCCACGTCCGACTGCTCACCAAAGGTACCAGGTGCAGCCTCGATGTTCTGCTCGGCCAATACAGCGCTGATGTCAGAAGGCATCAGGTTGTACTGCTTCATCACGTCGGGCTTCAGCCATATACGCATGGCGTACGACTTCATACCAGGGCTCTGCACATCACCCACACCCTGAATACGCTTAATAGCAGGGATGATATTGATGTTGTTATAGTTCGTCAGGAACTCGTCGTCATAACGGCCATCCTCTGAGGTCAGCGTGAACATCAGCACCTGAGAGGTCTGACGCTTCATCACCGTCACACCGATACGCGTTACCTCGGCAGGCAGCAACGACTGTGCCTGCTGCACACGGTTCTGCACATTCACGGCACACATATCGGCATTCATGCCCTGACGGAACAGGATACTGATCTGGGCCGAGCCGGCACCAGCCGTAGACGATATATAGTCCATGCCTTCCACACCGTTGATACTCTCTTCCAACGGCGTGATGACTGAGTTCTTCACTGTCTCGGCATCTGCACCAGGATACTGTGTATGCACCACAACGGTAGGCGGCGCAATATCCGGATACTGCTCAATAGGCAGCGAAAAAAGTCCGATGACACCCAGGATAACGATGAGGATAGAGATCACCGTTGACAGCACTGGGCGCTTAATAAAATTCGTAAATGTCATAATTTACTTTTTTATCTTTTTTTTATCTTTTTTACTTTTACTTTGTCTTCGTGGCATTCACGATATCATTGACAGACATAGCCTTTGCCTGCTCCTTGATCTTCTCCTCATAGCGCTGAGGCGTGATGGGCACAATCTCCATCTGGTCGCTCAGCTTGGTGATACCGTTGGTCACATACTTGTCGCCAACATTCAGACCACTGGTCACGATGTAGTTCACGCCATCGTTCTGGGGATCAACGGTAATCTCGGTGTACGCCACTTTGTTGCTGTCCTTCAGCACATAGACGAACTTCTTGTTTTGCACCTCCATCACCACACGCTGTGGAATGACGATAGCGGCATCGGCAGAACGCGGAATGATGATGGTACCAGAACCACCGCTCTTCAACAGCTTCTCAGGATTGGGGAAGTAAGCCTTCAGCTGTACAGAGCCAGTGCTCTTGTCAATCACACCACTGATGGCCACCACCTTACCTTCGTGAGCATAGATGTTACCGTCAGCCAACTGCAGCTTCACTGGGGGGAAGGCATCGATAGCACCACGCAGACCACCCTCGTCCTGCGACATGGTCAGCATGTCTTTCTCGGTCATCGAGAAATAAACCTCCATCTTGCTGATGTCCGACACATGGGTCAGCACGTTTGAAGCACTCACCAGCGCACCCTTCTTATAGGGCAGGGTACCTACCACACCAGCAGAAGGACTCTTCACATAGCAGAAGCTCAGCGCCTCCTTGGCAGAAGCCAGGGCAGCCTGTGCCTGAGCCAGCTGTGCCTGAGCGCTGAGGAAACTATTCTCTGCTGTCTGCAGCTCATAGTCACCCACCACGCGGTTCTCGTGCAACTGCTTGGTATTGTCAAAAGTCAACTTGGCGGTGTTCACGGCGCTCTGTGTCGTATTCACGGCAGCCTGAGCCTGACGCACCTGAGCCTGATAGGTCTCGTTGTCAATCACGAAGAGCACCTGACCTGCGCTGACAGTCTGACCCTCAGTCACGTTAATCTGTGTCAGGAAGCCCTGTACTTTCGGACGTATCTCCACATCCTGAATACCATTGATAGTGGCAGGATACGTGCTCTGCATGGCTGCACTCTGAGTGGTCACAGCCTCTACAGGATACTCATTGTCGCCAAAGGTAGGACGGCCACCGCCTCCACCGCACGACATCAGCACGGTTGCAACAAATGCAACCAAAAGCATTGATTTTTTCTTCATATTTCAAAACTTAAATTTATATATAAATTTCATTCTATGCCGAAAACCAAGTACGCCTGCCCGGTTTTCTGACTGCAAAGATACAAAAAAGAGGTGAAAGTCACCTTACTTCCACCTCTTTTTTACAGTTTATTAATATTATTCCATCTCTCTGACGTCCTTGAAATACTTCCAGTATTTGTCAGAGAAGTATTTATTCTCCAACCCTTTAGGCACTCTCACCGTGGCGTTATAGTTGTCAAAGGCATTCTCAATGACGGGCGTGTATTTCTTAGGACAAATGATCGTGACCAGCGAAGAGCAGCCCTTGAAAGCATCCTGACGCAGACGCTCTATGCTCTTGGGCAGCGTCACCTGGGTCAGCGACTTACAGCCCATAAAGGTGCCCTCTTCCACGAAGCGCACACCCTGCGGAATCTCCACCTCTTTCAGGGCCGTGCAGTCCATAAAGGCCGCAGCGCCAATCGATTCCATACGTTCTGGAAACGCTATTCTCGTCAGCGACGTACAGCCTTTGAAGGCCTGCGGAGCAATGTAGCGCATGTTGTCGCTCATCTTGGTGTTCTTACAACCAGCCACCAGCATCAGCTTGCCTTTCCAGGTGCATACAATGCCATTGCAGTCGCCACGTGAGTCATAATGTGCGTTGGCGGTATCCACAGCAATCGACTCCAAAGCAGGACAATAGGCCAGGGCGCCATCCTCGATGGTCACCACCTGCGATGGAATCACTATTTCCGTTAACTGATCAGCATGGGCAAAGGCGCCACTCTTGATTTCCTTTAGCCCCACGAAATAGCGAAACTCCTTGAAGCTCTTGATGTTACTCTTCACGAAAGCCTCGCCCAAGCTGTCCACGGCAGCAGCGTCGATGCTGGTCATCTCCGTAGCGTCGGGCTCTATCCAGCCCTGCGCACGGGCAATCATAATCAGGGGTTCGTTGCTCTCGAGGGTAGCAATCTGCTCCTCCTCAACATCCGGCCCTTCATCACTGTCAGGCTGACTCACATAGTTGATGCCCAGAAAGCACAACACGAAAATGGCGAGGGCAGCCACGCCACCCAGAAACCAAATCTGCTTGTAAAACGGTGTTTGATTCTCCATATATTCTCAATTTTCAATTCTCAATTCCCAATTCTCAATTTTGACAAGCCCCATCTGCTTTGCTTTTTCCATCAGCAGTTGCATCAGGGGTTCGCGTTCGTTCTCCACCTTATTGTCCAGTACCGCATCCTTCAGGTACTGCTTCAGGGCACCCACCTCGCGCGAGGGCTTCAGGTGGAACATCTCCATTATCTCATTACCATCGATTACGGGCTGCAGCAGTCGCTTATAGTCCTTCTCCTGCAGATCGGCCAGCTTTTCGCGCACCATGCGAAAGTTCTCCAGGAACATTTTTTTGCGTCCTTCGTTCTTCGAGGTGATATCAGCCTCGCAGAGCGTCATCAGGTCGTTGATATCATCGCCAGCATCGTTCAGCAGACGGCGCACGGCCGAGTCGGTCACCTCGCTGTCGGCAATCACCTGCGGCCTCATGTGCAGGTCCACCAGCTTCTGCACGTATTTCATCTCGCTGCCCAGCGGCAGTTTCAGTCGCCTGAAAATCTCGGGCACCATCTTCGCCCCAATATAATTATGGTTATGGAAAGTCCAGCCTATGGCAGGGTCCCAGCGCTTGGTCTTCGTCTTTCCTATGTCGTGGAGCAGCGATGCCCAACGCAGCCAGAGATTTCCATTGTCCTTCGCACAGACGTTTTCCAGCACTTCGAGCGTATGGTAGAAATTGTTCTTGTGTGCCCTGCCGTTCTTCTGTTCCACAATGTCGAGGGCAGCCAGTTCTGGCAGGATGATATTCAGCAGACCGCAGCGCTGCAGGTCTACAAAACCCTTGCTGGGGTGCGGTGCCATCATGATTTTATTCAGTTCCACCTCAATACGCTCACCACTCACTATCTTGATGCGGTCGGCCATGCGTTCCAGCGCCTCGAAGGTCTCAGATTCTATCTCGAAGTTCAGCTGGGTGGCAAAGCGTATGCAGCGCATCATGCGCAGCGGGTCGTCGCTGAAGGTGATGCCTGGCTCCAAGGGTGTGGCTATGATGCCGTCATCCAGATCGGCCAGTCCGTTGAAGGGGTCCACCAACTCACCGAACCTATTCTTATTCAGACAGATAGCCATCGCGTTGATAGTAAAGTCGCGACGGTTCTGGTCGTCTTCTAGCGTACCATTTTCTACAATAGGCTTGCGCGAGTCATGACTATAGCTCTCCTTCCTGGCACCCACGAACTCTACTTCCATCCACTTTTCACTATCCTCTTTCCTCTTTCCACTTTCCTCTTTCCTCAATATTTTAACTTGTGCCGTACCGAAGTTCTTGAACACAGCCAGATGGGCTTTGTGTCCCAGCATCCGCTTCAACTCTTTGGCCACCGCGATGCCGCTACCCACCACCACCACGTCGATGTCGTCAGAGGGACGTTCCAAGAAGATGTCGCGCACATAACCGCCCACGACATAGCATTCCAGCCCCAGCCTGTCGGCTGCCTCGCTGATTTGATGGAAAATCTCCTGGTCCAGTATCTCTGCCAGCTCTTCGTCAGAATATAACTTCATGCCTCATTCTTTCTTTGGACTGCAAAGGTACTAACAAAATTCCATGTCACCAAATAATCATTCGAAAAATCATCTCCTCGTCCCTCTTCCGTCGTCAGTTCCGCCGTTAGAGACATTATCTTTTCAGCTCTTGAATCTCGGGAAACAGCGTCCAGTCCTCGTTGTTCTGGGGGCAGAGTGTATGTATGCCAATGGTCTGGGCCGTTTGGACGTTCGTGGGACTGTCGTCGATGAAGAGCGTCTCTTCGGGCAGGGCATCCTGACCTTCGAGCATCATGTGGAAGATGGCGGGCGAGGGTTTCATCACACCACATTCGTAGCTCAGGTACAGGTGGTCGAAGTAATGACTCATGGGATGGCCGTGGCCGTCGAAGGCAGGACTTTCCGTCCACATGGTCATAAAGGGATTGGTATTTGACAGCAGGCACACCTTATAACCCTTCTGTCGCAGGCGCAGCAGCATATCGAGGTTCCGCTGCGGTACGTGGTCCACATAGCCATGCCAGGCATCGTAGCACTCCTGCATGGTGACCTCACGGCCTATCAGTCGGCACATCTCCTGTCGGAACTCCTCTTTGCCGATGCGTCCTGACTCCAGGTCGGCAAACACGCCCCTCTGCTGAAAGGCATCCAATCGCTCGCGGGCATCCACAAGTCCCATCTTCTCGAATGTCCTGATGGCCCCCTCAAGACTCAGCGCCAGCACCACGCCTCCCAGGTCAAAGGCTATATTCTTTATATTCTTCATATCTCCTTGTTTTGCTTGCAAAGGTAACTATTCTTATCGAAACGACCAAATCTTTGAGCTAAAACTGTGGGCAGTGGCATCTTCAAGAGTGGCAACCCTCGCAAACGTGCTGCCGCCATCGTGCAGGCCGTTACCAACTATCAGGATGCCAAGCTCCTGGCTGAACTCTCAGAGGATCTGGGTGAGGCAATGGTAGGTATCAATGAGCAAGAGCTGGACGAAGACACCCGCCTTCACGAGTTTTTCTTAGGATTATCACGATGAATTATTAAAATCACGTCGTGAAAATATAAAATCACGTCGTGAAAATATAAAATCACGCCATGATTTTGTTTAATCACGGCGTGATTTTTGTTTTGGATAACGAGTTATCTCTTTTTCGGCAGCCTGTTGAATCTGTATGTTACGTGGAGTAAGGCGTAGCGAGGCATGACATTGGTATAGGTTTCTGTACGGCCTTGCGCATTGACGTTGCGGGTTACGTTGTCCAGTTGCCCAAGGATGTCGAAGCCGTCGAGCATCACCACCAGCCTTCCCTTGAGGAATGGGCGCGCAAGGCGAGCATTCCACACCAGGTCGTTGGTGTTGAGTTGTGAGTCGGCATAGCCCGTACGGCTGTAGAGCGTCATGTCGCTACTCAGTTCCAAGTTCCAAGGCAGTTTTACGATTGCTGTCATCCCATTGGTAAGCGTCAAGGGCTGCTGCGTCTCAAAGTCCGTGCGCTGACTGCTGAAACGCTGCCAAAACGTGGTACTCTTGAAGGTGAGTGCGTGCTGTCCAATCTTATAGGAGAGATTCAGCGTGTTGTTGAAAGAAAGCGTGTTGACGGTGCTACGTGCTTGGTCAACCAGGTCCACGCTGTGCTGGTAACTGATACTCGGACTGACATTGAGGCGCAGCGGATGCTTCTTGCCAATGACTGTGTTGAAACGGTAGTCGGCGCTGGCATTCCAGTTGCCATTCACGTTGTCGGCCTGCCAGGTGCGGACGCCTGTGG
>Ga0310786_10003627_pt1 | contig 22287 bp, 39 predicted proteins | sample AusTroGonzalo_MG_FD_203881 | JGI IMG/M metagenome (GOLD analysis project Ga0310786, IMG submission 203881) | Bovine rumen microbial communities from tropical cattle in Woodstock, Queensland, Australia - Gonzalo_03 (v2) (version 2) | ecosystem: Host-associated > Mammals > Digestive system >...
CGGCCGAGCTGGCGAACAAGGCCGACAAGGTCGTCGGAGCCGTAGCTGGCAATCTGGCTATGCTCGACGCTACGGGCAACCTCGCGGATAGTGGCATAAGTGCCGACCTCGACGAAACGGTCAGCGGGTCGGTTATAGAGTTTAACTCGGACGAGTCCGTACCGCTCAAGGGCGCCCTCATTAAAGGGAAAACGGCGGTGCTTAATCAGCTTGCAAATCCGACGAACGGGGCAACAACAGACCTTTCGTTTACGGTGAGCGATGGAGTGCTTACCATCAACGGCACGACCGTTAACGCGAACTACAAGACCATATCGGCAAGCGGTTACAAGACCATTATAGGGCATAAGTATTATGTCGGAGCAGACCACACGCTTTCGGCAGACGAGGGACTTTATGTCTATAACGATGGCGGCGGGATTGTTTGTGGCTATAACAGCAAGGAAATAATCGGAACGGCTACGGCTGAAAAACCGTTTTATATCGTGTTCGCAAGTGGCAAGACTTTCAGCAACACGACTTTGCGCGTAATGATAATCGACCTCACCGCTTGCGGCTTCACTTCCGACGAAACCGCTTCCGTGGACGCACTCAAGGCCGCTTGGCTCTCAAAGTTTGGCTATCCGCTTCCGCAGTACATTCCCTACAATGCGGGGAGCATAGTCAGCAACAACGCGGTGTACCAGTTGACGGGGAAGAACTTGCTGACAAACGGCACGGACACAACAAACGGCTATGTGTCGGGGTACTACCTTAAAAACGACGGAACGACCGCGGCGGCGGCGGGCTATAACATCAGCGAATATATAAGGGTCGCGCCGAATACAGGCTATGTAATGTCGTGTAGCGGAAGCGCAAACGCCCCGTCTGTATGTGCGTATGACGCAAGCCACAACTTTATAGCGGGCTACAACTACGGCGGCACGAACAAGATTATATTTACCACGCCCGACAACGCGGCGTATGTCAGGGCTTCTATTGACACAAGCGGCACTAACCAGTTTGAAAAAGGGTCTGCCGCCACGACCTACGAACCCTACTTTAACGGCGGCTCAATAACCGCAGACTCGCTTAACGGCTTCGAGGGAACGGATATTTACGACACGCAGAGCTTCACCGAGAAGCGGAGGATGTGCGGGAAGGACGACCTCGGGACGCTGACATGGGAATATATCGCGGGGGCAACCAATGCAAGATTTAAGGCAACCCCTTCGACTTCTCCGAAGATACCCGCAAGCTCCACGACAACGCCGAACGCCCTTTGTGCAAAGTATGGAACGTCTAATTATGCCGAGATTTACGGGGGCGAAGATAAGGCGGTCGGAATAGGCGCGGACGGGAATATATATATTCGCGACACGGCCTACACAGACGCGGCGACCTTCAAGACCGCTATGTCGGGCGTATATTTGGTCTACGAACTCGCCGCCGAAACCACCGACACCACGACCCCCGCTATATTAACAACACAGAAGGGCTACAACCTGTTAAGGACGGTCAGCGGAGATATACAGAGCGCGCCCGCTACCCTGACCTTGTGGAAGGGCCTCGGAGCAATAATCGCCAAAGTCCTGTCCGACTTGGGGGTGATCTAAATGACCGTGTGGGAAATCATTTCTCCATACCTCTCGGCAATAGTCCTTATAGGCGGGGTCGTTGCCGTTATAGCGAAATGGATTGCCCCCGCCTTGAAACTTGCCGATAATGTCAAACGCCTCGGTGAGCGGGTCGAACGCCTTGAAGAACACGACAAGAACGACAAGGAAACATTCAAGGAAATCGACCGCTTCCAAAAGGCGCAAGTCAAGGCGACCCTCTCAATGGTCAATCACATGATAGACGGGAACGGTATCGAGGCTTTACGCCGTTCCCGCGACGAATTGCAAGACCTCATTCTGCATTAAGGAGGCAGACTATGAAACTCTCAAATAGGACCTACGACATACTCAAATGGGTCGCGCAGATTTTTCTGCCCGCACTCGGAACGCTCTACTTCGCCCTCTCGCAGATATGGGGTCTTCCCTACGGTGAGCAGATTGTCGGCACGATAACCGCCGTTGACGCTTTTCTCGGTATGCTCCTCGGCATATCTTCGGCGCAGTACAAAAAGGGCAACGAATGAACTCCGACATAGCACTACTCGCTTTCGCGCTAATCGTTATCTTCGCCGCATATATCGAATGGGGTGATTGAAATGTCCACCATCAAATGCCAGTTGTGGCTCCCGTCAGGAGCAATCGAAACGACCGAACTGGACTCCGAGTTTTATATCCTTCCGAACTTCCGAGTGTGGGAGATAGCCAACAATCAGGCCGAGGAGGAAGTCAAACTCGTCATTCCGTCGAAGTGGTCGTGGAAGCTACTTCAAATGCTCCAAATAACCCGAAACCACCTCGGACGCATTGATGTGAACTCCTTTTACCGCACCGAGTCCTTCAACGCTTCCGTTGGCGGCGATACTCGCTCCTGCCATCTCATCTCGGAGGCCGTGGACATTTCACGCCCGAACCAAACCCCGAAAGAACGCGACGCTATGATTGCTTGGTGGTCGTCCCTCTGCGACGCTTTCGACGAAGTGGGGGCGATAGGACTCTACTCTTGGGGGTATCACCTCGAAATCGGTTCGGACAGACGGTTCGGGCAGACCGCCTTTGCGGTGCGAAACTATCTGAACAAATAAGGAGCGACTATGGCGTACAACATACTGATCCTCGACCCGGCGACCTACCGAGTCTGGCTGTCCGGTCAGAACTACAACACAACGACCCGGCTCTCGGTCCGGGACTGGTGCATACACGAGGACGCAGAGCTCTGCTTCAACCTCGGAATGTTTGATATGGGCTCCGGACGGGGTATCACCTACGTCCACACGCCTCACGGCGATCTGGGCTACGGCGGAGCCTCGGACAAGCTGGAGCTCCCGGGCGGGTACGCCTGCCAGGGCTACTCTAACGGCATAAAGGCCGGGAAGATCTCGATCAACAAGCCCCTCGGAGGATCTCGGACCCGGAACGGGATCGGAATCACCGACCGCGGGCACATCATAATCGCCCAGAGCGGCCACAAGGTCACGGAGGCGACATTCTGCGGGGCGGTCAACCAGTACGTCCTCGCGAGGTCCCAGACGGTCAAGCTCTTCGTCTTACAGGACGGAGGAGGCTCGACGGCCGAGTGGTCGAACGTCTCGCGCCTGGGCTTCACGCCGGAAGGCGGGCGTCCGGTCTCGACGGTCGTCTGTGTCAAGCGGAAGGTCCAGCCGGTCCTCTCGCGGCCCCTGTATAACGGCTGCAAGGGCGACGACGTCAGCGCCCTCCAGCTTATTCTGGGCGGGATCGCGGCAGACGGCGACGCAGGTCCGGCGACAGCTTCCCGGATCAAGGTCTGCCAGAAGGCCCTCGGCTTCCCGTCGGCTCTCCAATGCGGAATCGTGTCAGCCTATACGGCCAAGAAGCTCGGCTACAAATCGAATATATAGTCCTTCCTGTTCGTCCTCCGGTGTCCTTCGGGCCCGGGGGCTTTTTTTATTGCCTTGGTGGTTTCTTTAGTGGTTTCTCTGGCTTCTAAAATCGTGAAAAAGAATGAAAAAGAATGAAAAAGAATGACAAGGATTAAAAACGCCGAAGCCTTGAAAAATCAACGAAAAACGCCGCAACCGTTGGAATTGCGACGTTCTCGTTTTGGCGGAGAAGGTGGGATTCGAACCCACGTTGAAAGCCTTCAAAGCCTTGAAATATCAATGTTTTGCGTTTTGGTGGTTTCTGTTGGTGGTTTCTGTTAGCATAAGCGACTCGAAGAAGGTGTCGCGCTTTTCGGCCCATTCCGCTCTGGTAGAGTCAAACATATTCGAGTAAACCTTGTCCATAACATACGGCGACGCCCAGCCTCCGGAGTCCTGTACGACCTTCGAGGGAGCTCCAAGCGTGGTCAGCATTGTCGAGGCGTATATGTGCCGGAGGTCGTGGAAGGTCATCGAGATCCCGGCGTTCTTCATCCGGCGCTTGAAGCGAAAATAGATCGAGTTTCTGGTCTCCGGTACGATCAGGCCGTCGAGGCCCTGCGTCATCCATGCCTTGTAGGCGGGCGTCTGATATATCAATGCCAGGATGTAATCCGGAGCCTTGACTCTGCGCTTCCTGGTCGCGGTCTTCGCGTCGCTCTTCGTGATATGCTGGGCGCCGATGTCGACCGTCACGCGGTCAATGCTGATAAAGCCGTCCCGGACGGAGCTGCACATGATCCCGCGGATCTCCGACATACTGAACGACATCCACATCGCCAGCAGCGTCGGAAGCTCGACCGAGGATCCGCGGACGGCTGCGATGACCCTCGCCGGATCCGGGAGATCCGGATGGCTGCTCTGGATCCGCGGGAGCCTGACGTCGAACGTCCTCTTGCAGACGGCCTTGAGGGCCGCGGAGACGAGCCCGAACTCGTTCTTGACGGTCTTCGGGGATAGTGCCCTGCCGGAGACCTTCGAGGGGCGCTTGAGCTCGATGTTGATGGCTGCCTGAACGTCGAGATCCGTCAGAGACTTCACCGGGCGGTCCATCAGATCGGGGAAGGCGTGAGCCAGGATCTTCTTGTAGGAGGACAGCGTGGTCGGGGATAATGTCTCGGAGAGATCTATGTACCTGACGATGGCCTGCCGGACCGTCAGATCCGCCGGGCGGGTCAGCTCTTCCTCGCGCTGGGCGAGGAGCTCGTGAGCGAGACGGCTGCACTCGGCCTTTGTGTCGGCCGTTATACGCCTGTATTGTTTGTGGCCGTCTACGGTGCCCAGGAACACTCTCACACTCCACCGTCCACTTGTTAGTTTTTTAGGGGTCAGCATGGCCGCTCTCCTTTTGTCTGTAAAGAGATAATGTTGCAAAGGATGAATGTATCGACAAGACCGAAAAAACCTCGCTACGGGGCGATTTTTGGCCTTCTCGAATGTTTCGTTGGTATTTCAACGCTTATAGCGTCCTGACGCGACGATGGTCTTCGCCATGTCCAAAAGAAGGTCCTGTCCTTCCTTGTTAAGGGCCTCAAACATGGACGTCAGGGCGACCCTCGGATTGTTTTCCTGATCCTCGAGCCCGAGCAGCCACGTCTCGGACACTCCCAGCGCCTTCGCGATAGCAGAGATCCGGCTCGCGGAGAGATCCACGAGGCCCAGCTCGATCTTGTTTATTGAGGATCTCGACACATAACCGACCTTGTGGGCGAGCTCCTCCTGGGAGAGCTTATTTACCAGTCTGGCGTTCTTTATTCGTGCTCCTATGTTTTCCATGTCATTTTCCTCCGGGCCCTCATTGTAGAACATCGCGAGACAAAAAGCAACTTTTTTCTGTTTTTTGTAGAATTACGGTTGACAAGGGAAGAATAGGTGATAAAATTGGTGTAGATTTTAATTCTACAAAGTCAAGGGAGGCGCCCATGAAGATCAAGGGAAGACTCGCAGATACCGGCGAAAAGTGCGTAATGGAGGCCAATGGCTTCTGGCTGGCAGATCGTGGCCGCAAGATCACGAGCTACGTCCGCATTGATAAGCCGGACAACAAGCAGTATTCAATGGATCGCAGGCGCCTTTTTTACGTCGAGACGGTCGACTAAAGCGCGGAAAGGAGGTAAACATGGACGGAAACCTGCTGAAGTACCACATGGCGAGATCCGGAAAGACCCAGAAGGATCTGGGCGAAGCTCTCGGGATCTCCGTCAAGTCGGTCAACGGCAAGATCCTCGGGAGGACGGAGTTCCGAGCCAGCGAGATCGGCAAGATCAGCCGGATCTGCGAGCTGACGCCCGACGAGGTCATGCAGATTTTTTTTGAATAAGGTGTAGAATGATATTCTACAAAGGAGTCAAGCATGAAACTGTTGAGCATTGACGACGTGATGGACCTCCTGGGCGTAGGCCGAGCGACCGCGACGAGGATCGTCGAGCAATCGGGAGCAGCTCTGCCGAGGCGGAAGGGACAGGCCTATCTGGTCGTCGAGTCAAAATTACGAGCTTATTTAGAAGCGGGAGGTAACAAGTGAAAACCAAGAAGGACAAACTGATCGACGCGCTGGCCGCTGTGGCCCTTGTGGTCGGGCTGGTCGTCATGACCATCTACATGGCGTGGAACCTCCCGGAACATTTAACGACTTGGAGGTAACGAACATGATGAACGAAAAACTTATCGCAGCAGCCTACAAGGAGCTGCGCCGCGCCTATGCCATCGGCGACATCCTCGGCATTTCGCTCTGGCGCGACGGCGGGATCCAATTGACCCGCGAGCAGCTGATCGAGCGCTTCGGGGATGGCTACCAGATCGAGCCCTTTGGCGATCGCTACATAGCCAAGATCTCGATCACCAACGAGTGCGGCGTCAAGTGGTTCGCGCTCTGCGCGGAGGAGGAACTCACGGAAGACGACAAGAGGAGGCTCGAAGAATGGCAAGAATAGAGGCTTATGCCTGGAACGACACGGACACGGTCCGCGAGATCAAGATCCAGCAGTTCGACGACGTCGAGAAGGCCCGGCTCTGGCTCCGGCACGCCAAGACCACGAACAAGATCCTGGCAACTACGCCGGAGGACATCGGCAAGGCCCGGGAGCTCCTCTGGGGAGGTAAGTGATGAGCTCGCTGTGGCCGATGAGCTTCGGGGTCAGGGTAAAGGTCCCTTGTCACGGCTGCAAGGACCGGACGCCGACCTGCCACCGGGCGGGAGAATGTAAACGCTGGGCGGAGTACCTCGATAAGCGAGAGGCCCGCCGTCAAAAAATCATAGAAGGACGCAGACGCGAAGGAGGTAACACAAATGGCTAAACTGTACGAAATTGATCAGGCGCTCGAGGCCCTTATGGAGGGAGCCTTCGACCCGGAGACCGGCGAGATCCTTGAGGACGCCTACGAGAAGATCGAGGCCCTCCAGGAAGAGAGGACGGCCAAGATCGAGGGGATCGCGCTCTGGATCAAGAACCTGAAGGCTGACGCCGCTGCCTACAAGGAGGAGAAGATGAGCTTCGCCGAGAAGCAGCGCGTGGCCGAGAACCAGATCGACAGGCTGGAGACGTTCCTGACCCGCTACCTCGCGGGCGAGAAGCTGAAGACCACGAGGGTCTCGATCAGCTACCGGAGCTCGCAGGCGGTCGAGGTCGAGGATCTGACGGCCATCCCGGTCGAGTTTCTGATCCCCGCGGACCCGAAGCCGGACAAGGCAGCCATCAAGGCAGCCATCAAGGACGGCGTGGACGTGCCTGGCGCGAGGCTCGAGGACAGGACCTCGATTCAGATCAAGTAAGGAGGCGGCTATGGGAGTCAAAGAGAGTGTTTTTACAAAGAGGCCCGGGTGTATGTTGCGGCACGTCAACATGAGCCTGACGCCGGAGAACCTTCAGCGCTACGTCGGCGGCTATATCGAGATCCTCCCGCTGGGAGTCTTCTGCGACCAGGACGTGATTCTGATCTGCAACGAGGAGGGCAAGCTCCGCCATCTGGAGCCGAACTTCGTCCTGACGTCGATGGGGAGCTTCCTCCCGGTCGAGGACGTAGTCGTGGGCGACGTGGTCTTTGCGGCCTCAAAGGGCGAAGAGATCGTAGGGCTCGAGGGCGACATCGTGGAGCTGCGTGAGTGGCTCATGGATCAGGGCGTGGTCTTTTATGAGTGAGGGCGAAATGAAGAAGCGGATCATGACAGACGAGAGGAAGCACGCCGCGGCGGTGCTCTTAAAAGAGGGCAAGACCGACGCCGAGATCGCCAAGCGGCTGAACTTTCCGACGGACATGATTACGGCATGGCGCCAGTCCACCGGGATCCCGGAGGCCAACAAGGCCCCGCGCAAGCCTTATAGGAAGCTGAACAGCGCGGTCACGACCTACACGGACCCGGCTCTGATCAAGGCCAAGACTGTGGAAAAGCCTGTGGAGATCCCGGAAGCTATCCCGGAGCCGGTCAGGATCCAGCCGCCGGCGCCGAAACCGGAGCCGGAAGAGATCCCGATCGAGGCGGCCACCAGAATTATCAAAACGAAGGACCGGGCATATATCGAAATGCTGGTCGCGTATTTACGAGTCTATTTAGAGTGTGAAACCCCAAGGAGGTAACAAGTATGGGTGTTCCTGTAATCATCTACGGCAAGAGCGGAGCCGGCAAGTCCAGATCGCTCAAGAACTTCAAAGAGGACGAGATCTACCTCGTCAACGTACTCGGCAAGGCCCTGCCGTTTAAGGGCAACTTCAAGTATATAACCAACACGGACGCCGTCCAGACCATCATGCAGGGGCTCTCCAAAATGCCCACCAAGACGGCCGTCATCGACGACTTCGGCTACATTATGACCAATCTGTTCATGCGTGGCCACGGAGGCGGCGATCAATTCAAGCTCTTCAACCAGATCGGGGACACCGTCTGGAACTTCATCAACTTCATTCAGGGCCCGGCGGTGGCTGATGACGCCATCGTCTACCTCGTCATGCACGAAGACGTGAACGAGGACGGCACGAACAAGCTCCGCACGATTGGGAAGCTCCTCGACCAGAAGGTCTGCATTGAGGGAATGTGCACCGTAGTGCTGCACGCAGTCATCAAGGGCGACAAGCACGTCTTCGAGACCCAGAGCAACGGCAACGGGATCGCCAAGAGCCCGGAGGGAATGTTCGAGACCGTCGAGATCGAGAACGACCTCAAGTTTGTAGACGAGGCTATCAGGAACTACTGGGGACTCAAGAAGAACACCACGAAGAAGGAGAGCAAGTGATGGCTGACGTCAACCGCGACAACATCAGCACCTTGCAGTACCTCGTGGACTGGGTATCAGATAATCCCTTGCGTTTTTCAAGAAGCGGAGATCTCGAAAAGTGGGGAATTATCAACCACGTCGACGGACATCAGCGGCTCTATATCGACAAAAAGGTGTTTGTCGATAAGATGAGCGAGGGGCTCCGGAGCTGTAAGAGCTTCTTCACATGGGCAACGACAAAAGGCCTTCTGATAACCGGAGACAATCGCTTATCCACGGTGGCTCGAATACAAGGGCGTCCTGTAAGAGCGGTGTGCATACTTTTGGACAAGGCGACGAAATTATTAAAAAGCGACTTGTCGGAGGGTAATCCCAGTTCGATTTTTTCCACAACATTTATCGAAAATACGGCGAAACGATTGGCGGTCAAGTACATCAACGTGCCGTGTTATGTGTATTTCATTACAGATGGGACTAACGCCGTCAAGATAGGAGTGGCAAAGGATATTCAAAAGCGCCTCGTTCAAATACAAGTGGACAATCCAAGACAACTGCACGTCCTCTACCAGATCGAGTGCGTCTCGGAGCGTCATGCGTTTGACGTGGAGAATGAACTACACAAAACCTACGGCGAATACCATCTTCAGGGCGAATGGTTTTCAATCAAAGACAAATTATTAGAGGAGGATAAAGCATGAAACCTATAACCAACTGGAACGACATACAGACCTCGGGCGACTTCAAGGCCCTCGAGCCCGGCGGGTACGTCATCAAGATCGAGACCGTGACCGACAACGAGGCGAAGAAGTACCTCGACATCATCTACGACATCGCGGAAGGGCCGGAGAAGGGCCGCTATGCGGACGACTGGGGCAAGGAACATCCCTACGCTCACCACCTCGTCAGATCCTACAAGGAGAGCGCTCTGGGAATGTTCAAGGGCTTCATCAAGGCGGTCGACGAGTCCAACGGCACGAACTTCTCCGAGCAGGCCAAAACCGGCATAAACGAGAAGGAGCTCGTCGGGAAGATCGTCGGCGTCGTTATCGGCCAGGAAGAGTACCAGAACGACTACGGCGACATCAAGCTCCGGCTGACGGTCCGCAGCGTCAAGAGCGCCCAGGACATCCGCGAGGGCAAGTACAACATCCCGGACGTGAAGAAGCTCAAGGACGAGGTCAAGGTCGAAGCTCCGGAAGGCTTCGTCCATGACGACGATCTGCCCTTCTGATGATCCTCGTCGAAGACACAAGGCAGCAGAAGGACAAGCACGTCCTCAAGAACGACTGGTGGAGCGCACACGGTGACAAGATCTGCCGTTGCGCTCTCCCGGTCGGGGACTATGCCCTCTTCCCGACTGTCGCGGTCGACACCAAGGCCAGTATGGCCGAGATCGCCCAGAACATCGGGAACGCCGAAGACCATGCTCGCTTCCGGCGCGAGCTGATAAAGGCCCGGGAGTTCGGCTGCAAGCTCTTCGTCCTGGTAGAGAACGAGGACGGGATCCGGAGCGTCGCAGACGTCGCCTTCTGGGACAACCCGAGGCTCGCGGAGTGCCCGGTGGCCATTACAGGCTCGAGGCTCTCGAAGGCTATGGCGACGATGGAGGGCAAGTACGGCGTGACCTTCGTCTTCTGCCGTCCTGATGAGGCGGCCGAGATGGTCAATAGATTGTTAGGTGGTAGTGATGGGAAATAGCTTTTTTAAGATCAACAGGGACCTCTTCCAGAGCGACATCTGGATAGACGACGAGCCCTATGATAGGCGGTCGGCGTGGATTTACCTGATAGGCATGGCGAACTATAAACAGACTCGTCGCTTTTATAAGGGATCCTTGCAGACCACGGAACGAGGACAGCTCCAGACGTCTGTGGAAAAACTCGCGAAGGCTTGGAAATGGAGCCGTGGCAAGGTGCGGAGATACCTAAAGGCACTCGAACAGGCCGAAATGGTACATACACACGGTACACCAAACGGTACAACCATAACCATTGAAAAATACGCAGTTTATCAAGATCGGCGACCAACTGATGGACCAGCAGACGGAACACCGGACGGGTCACCGGACGGGTCACCGGACGGAACACACAAGAAGAATAGAAAAGAAGGGAAAAAGAATAGCCAAGAAGCGCGCGCACGCGCGGGGGAGCCTTCGGCTGATCTCTGGGAAGATGACGAGGAAGACTTCGGCAGCTACCAGAGCTCCGACACGTCCAACCTGACGGACGCAGAGAAGAAGGCGCTGCTGCTGGCGTGGGAGCGTGAGGCGTTCAAGATGAGGGAGGGGAACAACTGATGGCTATTGAATACTGGATAGCGGCCCAGATGGTCGACAAGCTCTGCGCGAGGAACTTGATCCGGCGCCGGATAAACTCGACCGAGCGGGAGATGATGATCGCGGACATCCAGCAGACCTATGTGACCTGCGACCAGCGGATCCTGTACGAGGTCTTTATGGACTGGATCAACCAGGGCCACGACATACCGCAGCCGGCGGATCTGATACCGAGGGTCCGGGCGATCGAGAGGTCGAGCAAGAAGGGCTCGGGGCTGAACAAGCTCACGCCGGAGCAGATCACGGAGTGCAGGCAACTCTGTATCAGCCACAACGTAAACGGCCGGGGCTATCTGGAGCTGGTAATCGAAGACGATACCGGCAACAGAGCTCCGACGATCAGAGGGAGCTACGAGGCCTTCAAGAAGAGGCTCGTGGCAGCGCTCGAGGATGGGAGGATTAACTGATGGAGCAAAAGCACAAATGTCAGAACTGTCGGCGCCGTCTGATGGTGCCTCACCGTAACGGCTTCCCGGAGTACTTCTGCCTGCTGGACGGCCACGGAATGAGCCACAAGGAAGTCATGACGGACTGGTGTCCGAGATGGGCCAGAGATGTGAAGCTGGCGGAAGGAGGAAGCTGATGAGCGTATTGATTAAGGGCGTGTATATGCCGAAAAACTGCGGGGAGTGCTATTTTCTGAAGCCCGAAAAGTTTTATGTCTGTTGGTGCTATGCGGGTGGCTTTCCCATAAAGCCGGGCGAAACGGACTTGAGGGACGGTATGTGTCCGCTCGTCGCCCTTCCCGAACACCACGGACGGCTTGTGGATATGGACGAAGTGTACGGTGCAATAGACAACCTTATCGGGGAAGCTGAAGGGTCAACTTGGGGAAAACCGTTACAGGCCATGGGAAGTATGATAGGCGAATACTTGGACATTGTTGAAACGATGGTAGAAGCGGAGGAGTAAAGATGACAAACAAACAATACAGCGAAGCCCAGCGCATTATAGGCAGGCTCGAGGGGCTGGCTGAAGTCATTGACAACGACCTGCTGGCCGACACCGCGTTAGATCTGGTCATGCTCGTCGACGAGCTCTACCATCCGCGCGAAGAGATCCGCAGGCGAGTCGAGGAGCTGAAGCTGAAGGCCGGCGGAAATTACAACGTTAAGGTCGACGATGAGAAGCCGAGCTCGTACTTGTAGGGAGCTGCAAGGAGGTCATTATGGGCCGTCGGAAGATTGAGCCGAACTACATACTACCGCGGGAGGTCTATATGTCTACGCTCTGGTACATCCGGAACTACCGGCGCTGGATCCTCGACAAGGAGGCCATCGTCGAAGCCTCACCGCCTCCACCTGACGGCCAGCCGCGGGGAGCTGCCGCCGGAGATCCGACGAGCCGCGCGGCCATCAGACTGGCGATCGTAAGCGCGAAGCTGAAGCCGATCGAGCTCGCCCTGGATGAGATCCCGGAGGAATACCGCGCTGGGATCCTGGGCGCGATCATCGAGCGGCGCCGATACCCGGACTATGCCGATCTTACCACCTGGAAAAGGTGGCGCCAGCGCTTCGTGTTTTTCGTGGCCAAGGAGCTGGGCTATCACGAGGCGATGTACCGCGAAAAATAAAACACATCTGTTTTTCGTTTATTTTCGTGATATTTTGGTATCGGCAAAAAGCCACCGGGCGCTTCAACCAGTTCGTACACAGCAGACTCCAAGCCTAATCGAAAAGACTCCTCTGTTACCTCGGGGAGTTTTTTCGTTATGTGAAAACTATGGCCAAAAACTTCGCGGAAGCCTTCTACAACTCAAAACGCTGGGTCGCCTGTCGCAGCAGCTACATCTCCCAGCGGATCGCGATCGACGGCGGACTCTGCGAGCGCTGCCACAACGCGCCGGGCTACATCGTCCACCACAAGATCTACTTGGATCCGACGAACATCAACGACCCGGAGATCTCACTCAACCACGACAATCTGGAGTACCTCTGCCACGAGTGCCACAACGACGAGCACGTCGGGCGGGAGGCGCCGCTGTGCAGCTTCGACGCGGAGGGCCGACCCTGTGCCGCTACCTAAAAGCATAACAAAAACAACCAAGCAGAACGGCAAGGTCGCCGTCGAGTTTATCGACAACGTGGAGGCCTGCAACTATACGCTGGCCGAGCTGACGAAGGCCGCGCTCCGGGACATAGGAAAGGTCCTGATCCCGATGATCAAACAGGAGACGCCGGTCCTCACCGGACGGCTGCGCTCGTCCTGGCAGAAGTGGGTCCGCAAAGATAAAGCCGGCGAGCAGAAGCTCCAGATCGGAGTGTACTCTGCGTCGCAGGCGAAGAAGAAGGGCAAACCCTACGCCTTCCACGCGCACCTCGTCCTTCTGGGTCACGCCACGCGCAACGGCGGGTACGTCCACGGGAACAACTTCTTCACGAGGGTCGTTGAGCAGAACGTCGCGACCATCCGCGAGATCCAGGGAAAATATCTTTCCGCCATCGCTGACGCGAACGAGGCGGCACGGATCGTTGAGGCCGAGGAAGGCAAGGCGGAGGACTCGGATTGATACTGCACGGGGCAACCCCCGGGGCTACCCTACCTGCCCAGAAGCCAGGACACCGGAGGCTGGGCAACGATTTCCACGGGAGAAACCGCTTATAGTTTTTTGGAAAGCTCAATTATGGCAGCTAAAGCGAAAAAAACCGCAAAATACTTTGATATTCAGGACTTTTTAGATATGGCGAGTGCTTGTGGGCTCGAAGACAACCCGCTTTTTCTTCAGACACTCAAGAATTACGAGACCATTCAGAAGAGCCTGGCATTGATTAACGGCATTATCGAGGGCGAAGGCAGCACAGTCTCGAAGGAATACGTCAAAGGACGCGAGAATGTTTATGCACATCCCTTGATTAAGGAACTACCGAAGCAGATCGAGGCGGCAAACAAGGTCGCGCACACTTTACTGGACATAATCGCTACGCTCGGAAGGCCCGAGAAGCAAGACGAGCTGATGGAGTTCATTAAGAGATAAATGTTTACGGTTTACATTCACCGCAACAAGAGTAACGGCAAAGTTTATGTCGGCATTACCAGCCAGATCCCGAGTTATCGCTGGGGAGCGGCTGGACATGGATATAAAACACAGCGGCTCTTTTGGAGGGCCATCAAGAAGTACGGCTGGGAAAACTTTGAGCACATCATCGTTGCGGAAAAATTGACCAAAGAAGAAGCCGGACTATTAGAGCAACAGCTCATAGCCTTATATAACAGCACGGATCCCTCGCGTGGTTATAACAGCTCCATAGGCGGAGATCTTCCCGCTTTAGGATTCCACCATACGGAAGACGCCAAACGAAAAATCTCGGAAGCGGGCAAACTACATCCGCCAACGGTTTACTGCAAAGAAGCGGGAAATCAAGCACGCCGTAAACGAGTTTATCAATACTCGACCGGTGGCGAGCTGCTGAAAATCTGGGACTCAATCGCCGAGGCCGCAAGGTCTATTGGAGGATCTCCGGCTATATATCAATGCTGCGGAGGTCAGACAAAACAGGCGAGCGGCTATGTGTGGCGATATGAGGGAGACGGCTTTGATAAGTACGACACCGTCCAGAGATCCAATGAGGCCCGGAAGCAGCGCGTCGCCAAATGTTCGGAAGATGGCAAAGTCTTCGAGGTGTATAACAGCCAGGGCGAAGCGAGCCGGATGACTGGGATCTCCCAGGGAAACATCGGGGCGTGTTGCCGAGGCGAACGAAATAAGGCGGGCGGATATGTATGGCGAGTTATTTAGAAACATATTGTCGCGCTGTCCTCGACGGGAAAATTGTTGCCTGCGAGAAGATAAAGATAGTTTGCGACAAGCTCCTTGACGCAATTTACTCGCCAGACAAGTATCACTTCGACGAAGAACTCGCCAACAGGCACATAGATTTTATCGAGAAGTTTTGCTGCGTTCCTTCCGGAGACATCGGGACGCCCTTGCGGCTTCAGCTATTCCAAAAGGCGCAGCTACAAGCGGTTTTTGGTTTTGTTGACGACAACAACATTCGCCAATACAACGAGGTGCTCATAATCGAAGGCCGGAAAAACGGCAAGAGCTCGCTCCTCGCTGCGGTGATGATAGATATGCTTGTCAATGACGGAGAAGGAGCTCCGCAGATTGTGTCGGCGGCTACCGCTCTGGATCAGAGCAAGCTGGCCTTCAACGCTGCTTACCGGATGGTACAACAGAGCCCGATGCTCCGGAGCCATATCAAGAAGCGGGCGGCCGATTTATATTTTCCTCACAATATGGGGTATATAAAGGCCCTCGCCAGTAACACAAACACTCTGGACGGACTCGACCTGCATTGTTGCGTTATAGATGAGCTCGCAGCAATAAAGGACCGTTCGACCTATGACCTATTAAAGCAAGCTATGGGAGCGCGTAGTCAGCCGCTCCTTTTTTGTATCACCACAAACGGTTTTATCAGAAACAACATTTTTGATAGCCAATACAAATACGCCTCCGACCTTTTGACCGGAACCGTCGAGAACGAGCACTTCTTGCCTTTTATCTATGAGCTCGACCGGATGGAAAACTGGGACGACGAAGCTCATTTTATGGAGGCCAACCCCGGACTCGGGACGATCAAATCTGTTGATTATATGAAGCAGATGGTCCAAAAGGGCAAGGATGACCCGAGCTTTAAGCCTACGATTCTGGTCAAGGAGCACAACAAGCCACAAACATCTGCGTCTGCCTGGCTGACCTTCGACGAGACCTCGAGCCCCGGCACGATCGCGGAGACTCTGAAGGCTTACAAGTTCGACTACGGGATCGGCGGCTTCGACGCAGCCGACACGACGGACCTGAACGCTGCCACGATTATCTGCCAGAGGCCCGGGGATCCGCGGATCTTCAGGCGGTCGATGTACTGGATCCCGGAGAGCGTCCTCGAAGACGAGGAGAAGACCGGGAGCAGGCGCGGCCGCGACGGAGTGCCCTACCGGCTCTGGATCGACCAGGGCTGGATGAGGACCTGCCCTGGGAACCGGTGCGAGAAGCGGATCTTCCTCGAGTGGTTTAAGGAGATCAAGTACACCGAGGACATCTACCCGCTCTACATAGCCTACGACCCGTGGCACATCACCGAGGAGCTGCTGGGCGAGTTCCGGGCGGAGTTCGGCCCGAACGCGATGATCCCGATCCGGCAGGGTGTCCTGACCTTATCGGAGCCTATGAAGAACATGAAGGCCGACCTTCAGGCGAAGCGGATCATCTCCGACAGCCCGGTCGACCAATGGTGCCTGATAAACACTCACGTCAAGACGGACGTGAACGGCAATATACAGCCGGTTAAGTCCAGAGACCGGACCCAGCGCATAGACGGAACCGTGGCGTTCCTGTGCGCTTACCGGGCCCTCATGGACCACGCTGGCGAGTACGTCAACCTGAACAAGGAGACCACATGAGCATTTTTTCAAGTTTATTCCCGAAGCAGAGCGTGGAGATCGCGACCGCCGGGTACCTCCAGACGCTCGTCGGCTACGAGCCCGTCTTCAGATCCTTCAACGGAGGAGTCTATGAGGCCGGACTGTGTCGCGCTGCCATCCACGCCCTCGCGACTCACTCGGCAAAGATCAGGCCGGTCGTGACAAAGGACAAGAACCTCCAGACGATCCTCGAGTATCAGCCGAACCCGTGGATGGACACCTTCAAGTTCCTCTACAAGATCCGGACGATCCTGGAGTGCGAGAACACGGCGTTCATTGTTCCGCTCTACGACCGCTACTTCGAGAAGATCACCGGCTTCTATCCGGTGCAGCCGTCGAAGGCAGAGATCCGCGACAGAAACAACAAGAAGTACGTCGTGTTTACCTTCGCGAACCACAAGCAGGCGGCCATCGAGTTCGAGCGCGTCGGGATCCTGAACAAGTTTTTCTACAAGAACGAATACTTCGGGGAAAACAACTCGGCCCTCTACCCTACCCTCGACCTTCTGAAGACACAGGAACAGGGCATTAAGGAGGGCATAAAGCAGGGCGCGACGGTCCGCTTCCTGGGCAAGCTCGCACAGGCGCTCAAGCCGTCCGATCTGGAAGCCGAGCGCAAGCGCTGGGTGCAGAGCAATCTCTCGCTGGAGAACTCCAACGGGATCGCGCTGTTCGATACCAAGTACAGCGACGTCAAGCAGATAACCTCGCAGCCCTACGCCATCGCGGCGTCAGAGATCGAGGCCGTCCAGAACAGCGTCTACAACTACTTCGGCGCCAATAAGAAGGTCCTCCAGAACAGCTTCACGAGCGACGAGTGGAGCGCCTTCTACGAGGGCAACATCGAGCCCTTCGCGCTCCAGCTCGCGCTGGTCCTGACCAATATGCTCTACACGCCGGTCCAGAAGAGCCACGGCAACAGGGTCGAGATGACCGCCAATCGGCTCCAGTACGCCAGCGTGACCGACAAGCTGAAGGTCGTCCAGGGCTTAATGGATCGCGGGATCCTGAACAGGAACGAAGGCCGCGAGATCTTCAACCTCGATCCCATCGAAGGCGGCGACGAGTTTTACATAAGGGCCGAGTACACGATGGGGAACGGCAACGACGGAATGAACGAGTTCAACGAAGAGGAGGCCGCCGAAGCGGCAGAAAAGGAGAACAGCAACGATGAGTAAATCACTCGAAGACAAGCTCGAAAGGGGCCGTCAGTATAGGTCCTTCGATGTCAGCGAAAAGAATATCGCAACCAGAGCCGAAGGCGACACCGACATGATCGTCGAGGGGTACGCCTCGGTCTTTGACTCGCCCTACCTGCTCTGGGACGGCGGCGACTACAAGGTCTGGGAGAAGGTCGACCCGCGTGCTTTTGATGACTGCGACATGAGCGACGTCATCATGCAGTACAACCACGAGGGCCGCGTCTTCGCCAGGATCTCAAACAAGACGCTCGAGGTCCGTCCGGACGAGGTCGGCCTGTTTACCCGCGCCTTCCTGGGCGGGACCGAGCTGGGCCGTCAGCTCTACGAGGAGATAGCCGGAGGCTACACGACGAAGATGAGCTTCGGCTTCACCATCGAGGAGGACGAGAGAACCACCGAGTCCCACATCGAGAACGGAATCGAAATCATATCGGTCTTACGCACGATCACCAAGATCGGCAAACTATACGACGTTTCGGCGGTGTCCATCCCGGCAAACGACGCCACCGAGATCTCGGCGCGAGCCTACTGCGAGGGAGTTATCGCAGAGGTCAAGGAGGAGATCCGCGCAGCCGAAGAAGCTGAAGAAGCAGAACGTCAGCGTCAGGACAACATCAACAGAATCAAAACACTCGCGGAGGTATTCACGAAATGAACTACACCGAAATGACCGGCGAGGACCTCGAGCTCCGCATGGCTGCCATAGCCACCGAGTGCGAGGCCGAAGACGCCGACACCAACGCGCTGCTGGAGGAAGCCCGCGCCATCAAGGCCGAGCTGGAGACCAGACGCGCCGCGGCCGAAGAGAGAGCCAAAGAGCTCGAAGAGGTCGCAGAAACCCCTATAACTGAACCCGTAATCGAAGAAAGGGAAATCAAAATGGACAACATGGAAATCAGAAACAGCGCGGCGTACATTGACGCCTACGCCAACTACATCAAGACCGGCAAGGCCGAAGAGTGCAGAGCTCTCCTGACCGAGAACGTCGCCACCGGACAGGTCCCCGTCCCCGAGTTCGTCTATGACATCGTCAAGACCGCCTGGGAGAAGGACGGCATAATGAGCCTCGTCAAGAAGGCCTACCTCCGCGGCAACGTCAAGGTCTCCTTCGAGATCTCCTCGACCGGAGCCACCAAGCACACCGAGGGCGGCGCTGCCATCGACCCCGAGACCCTCGTACTCGGTATCGTCGAGCTCAAGCCTGCCTCGATCAAGAAGGTCGTACAGATCTCCGACGAGGTCTACGACATGAGGGGCGAAGAGTTCCTCCGCTACATCTATGACGAGCTCACCTACAAGATCGCTCGCTACACCGCCGACGATCTCCTCACCAAGATCAAGGCCTGCGGAACCGTCTCGACCAACACTCCGACCACCAACGTCGCCGTTGGCGTCCTCGAAGAGTCCTCGATCGCTCTCGGCACCATCGCCAAGGCCATCGCCAAACTCTCCGACGAGTGCGAGAACCCCGTCGTTGTTATGAACAAGCTCACCTGGGCCGCGTTCAAGGCCGTCCAGTATGCCGCGAGCTTCCCGGTCGACCCGTTCGAGGGCTGCCAGGTCATCTTCAACAACACGATCACCGCGTTCAGCGCTGCCACTACCGGCGTACCCTACGCCATCGTAGGAGACTTCGGTCACGGCGCTCTGGCCAACTTCCCGAACGGAAACGAGATCGACTTCAAGTTCGACGACCTCTCGCTCAAGAAGCAGGACCTCATCGAGATCCTCGGCCGCGAGTATGTCGCTTGCGAGGTCGTAGCTCCGAACGCCTTCGTTCAGATCATGAAGGAGGCCTAACGGCTAACGGCTACAACCTAACGGTTTAGCAATTAGGGCGGCGCTCATCAGCTCCGGCGTCGCCCTTTTTTATAAGGAGCTGGGAAGGAGCTGAAAATGAAGACACTCATAGCTATCCCCTGTATGGATCAGGTGGCGGCGGGCTTTTGCGGAAGCCTTGCCACGCTGGCGAAGGTCGGCGAGTGCACCGTCTCGATGTTGTGCGGCTCGCTGATTTACGACTCCCGCAACAATCTTTGCAAGCAGGCACTCCAGATCGACGCCGACTACGTTCTCTTCCTGGACTCGGACATGGTCTTCGAGCCGGATCTCCTCGAGCGCATGATGAAGCACATGGAGGACGGCAAGGACATCGTGACCGGGCTCTACTTCAGGCGGGGCTCACCGTTCACTCCGGTAATCTTCAAAGAGTTCGTGCCGGGCGAAGGGAAAGACGAGACCGTGGTCAAAGGCTACGAAGATTACCCCGCGGGCGAGATCTTTGAGGTCGCGGCCTGCGGAGGCGGCGCTCTGATGATCTCCAAGAAGGTCCTCGTGGACGTGGCTCTGAACTACCACACATGGTTCGATCCGATATTCCACGCGGGCGAGGATATGTCCTTCTGCTGGAGAGCTCGGGAGCTCGGCTACAAAATCTGGTGCGACTCGACGATCCCTCTCGGACACGTCGGCCAGATGATCGTAACGGAAGCCATCTATCACGCTACAAGGGACAAGGAGGCGAAGAAAAATGCCGAAAATTGAAATGAGAGCGACTTGCGTCACCAGCAAGGGCATATTCAAGCGCGGGCAGATCTACGAGATCCCCGAGGCCGGGCTGAAGGAGTTCACGCCCGAGTACATCAGGATCCTCGAGACCGAGATCAAGACAGCCCCGGAGACCAGGGCGAAGAAACCCGCAACCAAGAAAAAGACAGCAACGAAGAAATAGGAGGCCGAAGATGGCGCTCATCGACAACGTAAAAACCTCACTTGGGATCCTGGATCCGACGACGCCGACCCCGGCTACAATGGCCCGGACCGTCGATCTCCACGAGATCATTGACGCCTGCAAGGAAGACTTGAAGCAGGCGGGGATCCTGGAGACAGTCGTGGACGCCGAGGGCCCCTTCGTGACGCAGGCGTGCAAACTCTACGCTCGCGCTATGGTCAACTTTATGGGCCAGGGCGAGATCTGGCGGAGCCGCTACGAAGGCTACCGCGACGGGTACGCTATGCGTCAGGACTATATCACAGAGCCGGAACAGTAAAGGAGGGCGCCTATGTTTCAGGACTACGTCACTCTCTTAACTGCAACGACCACAACCTCGAGCGCAGGCGACGCGATAGACACCTTCACCGGGAGAGAGGTCTTCGCTCGCGTTGTATCAGCTAATGACCGTGAGAAAACGCTTGCGGCGGCCCGCGGGGAGACTGCGGAGTACGTCATTATCCTCTCGGATAAGCGTGACTATGACGGCCAGATCTATCTGGACTATGCCGGAGTCCGGTATCGCGTGATCGACACGCGCTTCTCGGACACCTCGCTGGAGATTCGACTGGTGGTGACAAAATGGCAGACACTATAACCATCGCGCTCCGGAAGGCGCTCCAAACCAAACTACTCGGAAAATGCAGCAAAGTCTTCTACCGGACCGCTCGCGGCGGCAACACCGGCGAGTTCGTGGTCTATGAGCTCTCGAACGTCATCGACGACGAGAACCTCTGGCAGACCACGCTCGAGGTCAACGTCCTCGGCCCCGGACAGAATACCGAGCCGGTCGAAAAGCTCGCGGATCAGATCTGGGAGGATCTCGACCATTGGTACTACCTGAACGGCGACCTGGGCTATACCTGCTACCAGCAGAGCCGCGCCCCGGTCAGCGAGGAGACCGACACGCTGAACCATCAGCGGCTCGTTTTCCTTATCCGCCTTTACAAATAACAAGGAGGCCAAAATGGCAAGAATTACTGGCTTAACCTCGACCACCAAGAAGAACCTCCAGCTCGACGCTGGGGCTCTCTACAAGGGCTGGGTCATGGGTACCGACACTCCGGGATCCTCGTCGTCGAAGCTGATCGGCGCGACCGTTGGAGGCACGACCTTCACGGCGACTCCGGAAGTCCGTCAGATCTCGGTCGACGGAGCCAAGGGACCGACCAAGGGCTACGAGACCATTGATAGCTGGACCGCGACCCTCGCGTTCACTATCAAGGAGTCGACCAAGACGGCCCTCGCGCTCGCCCTGGCTGCGTGCGACACCACGACCACGACCAGCCTCTCCGGATACTCGAAGCTCGCGGCCCGCGAAGGCATAGCTGACACCGACTACGTCAGCAACATCGCGTGGGTCGGAACGATCTCCGGATCCAGCGATCCCATCGTGATCATCCTGAAGAACGTCCTCGCCCTGACCGGTCTGACCTATCAGGCCCAGGACAAGAACGAGGCAGGCGTACCCGTGACGCTCACCGCGCACTACGACGTCTCCGACCTCGACGATATTCCCTTCGAGATCTATATGCCGGACATCGCGTAAGCGACACCACAAAAGGAGCTGAACATGAGAAAACTGAAAACCCTTGACGTCTTTGAGGCCCTTCGTCTCGTGCAGAAGTCGGGCCTTAAAGACCAACTCGTACCTCTGATCGAACGCTTCGCCAAGAAGCCGGAGGAGGTACAAAAGGCCGGGATCCTCGGGGTCCTGACGCTGATTGAGGTCTTCGCGGATAACAAATGCGAGGATCTGATCTACAAGTGGCTCGCGGGTCCGTTCGAGTGCGATCCGGACGAGATCCGGAACATGGAGCTCGACGATCTGGCGACAAAGCTGAAAGAGCTTA
>Ga0310786_10003628_pt1 | contig 22281 bp, 10 predicted proteins | sample AusTroGonzalo_MG_FD_203881 | JGI IMG/M metagenome (GOLD analysis project Ga0310786, IMG submission 203881) | Bovine rumen microbial communities from tropical cattle in Woodstock, Queensland, Australia - Gonzalo_03 (v2) (version 2) | ecosystem: Host-associated > Mammals > Digestive system >...
GATGCGGATGCGGGATGGCGCGGGACGACAGCACCGCGCCGTACCCGCGCCGCAGACGCAAGCCAGGCGGCCTCGGCGACCAGCGTTTTCGCGCCGGTGCCGGATCGAGCGCACGCCGAGCGAGCCCGCGATAATCCCCGTGAAAGCGCGGCCGATTCCCGGAAACAAGCGAAGCGGCCGGATTTTCACTTCAACTTAAAGCCTGTTCCGACGAACTGGGCGATTTCACGACCGGTGTCATCGACCACATCGACGTTCACCACGCACGAGTTGCGCCCATCCTTCTTGTAGCGCGCGGTGGCGATGAGCTTTTTGCCCTTCACGGGCGAAAGATAGTTGATGCTGACCTGCTGCGCGACGGTCACTCTCTCGCGGTCGTTCGTGAGCGCTGCAAACGCGAAATCGGCAAGCGTGAATATCGCGCCGCCCATTACGCCGCCGTAGGCGTTCTTGTGCCTTGCCTCGACCGCCATGCTGGTGACAGCATGCGTTTCGTCCAGCTCGTCAAGGACAATGCCGTTCTCCGTGGCGAATCTATCGCAAGAAAAGTACGCTCTTGCTTCTTCCATGCCATTAAAGTTTCCCATATAGCCCTTCCCTTCTTTCGGTGTGGGTTTCTACAACCCGGAAGAATTGGTTGTTGCCGTCAGGCGCACTGTTGCGCGCGGAAGGCCTTCCGCCTCGAAAACGACCTCAATTTCGCCGGCGGCACCTGGCGTAGCGAGGACGAGCGCCGACAGCATGCCGTTGAACGTCTTGCGCGAAGGATCGCGGAGCCATGTGAAGTCCGTTTCGTCGCCGTTCTCCGCCGCGACGAAGCTACCGCTGCCGGACACCGACATCTTCACCGCAATGTTCGCCGTCGGGCAGAAATTGCCGTCCTTGTCCACAACCTTCAGAGTGACGTACCCGATGTCCTCGCCGTCGGATGCTATGACCGTCCTTTCGGGCGTCGCGACGAGGCGAGCCGGCGCGCCCGCAGTCTTCACCGTCTCATCCGCCCACTTCTTGCCGCTCTTGTAGGCGACGGCCTTCACTTCGCCGGGCTGGTAGACGACGTCGTTGAAACGGAAACGCCACAGACCCTTCTCGCGCGCCTTGCGGCCCTGCGAGACGCCGTTCACGAAGAGCTCCACTTCGTCACCGGAAGAGTACACGTACACTGGCGTCTTCTCCCCTTCGCGCCCGGGCCACGTCCAGTGCGGCAGAATGTGCGCAAGCGGCACGTCAGGCTGCCAGCGGGCGCGATAGAGGAAAGCCTCGTCCTTCGCAAAGCCGGCAAGGTCGAAAAGGCCGGTTGGGCATGAATGTATGCCGCCCCGCACTGTTCCATACCTCTTGACCTCTTCCTTCGCCCGCTTCTGACGCTCCGGATCCGTGTACTTGGGGTTTGCGCGTATGCTTGGCGACGCCCAAGGGCCGCACAGGTAGTCGAACGCCGTCCAGGCGAATGACCCCATGCAGACGGGATTCTCGTCCTGCTTAGTCCACTCGTAGTCGGCATACCTTATCGCCTCGAATCCGTATGCCGAACAGCGGAAGTCGATGCGCGACATGTGCGGCAACCCCCATTTCCCGTCCTTTTCCGGAACGGGGAAGAAGTATTCGCCGCGCGAGGTCTGCGTACACATCGTCTCGCTGCCGAAGAAAGGCTTGTCCGGCCACATGGCATGGAAGCCCGCGTAATTCTCGGGGTTGTAGTTGAATCCATAGATATCGACGAACTGCGCAAGCGGGGAACGCCAGATGTTCCAGTTGTCGTTGGCCGTCGTGGCCGGGCGAGTGGGGTCCTCCTGGTGGCAGATGCGCACGCCATTGACTCCGTTTTTCTGGAAGAGCGGCCAATATTCCTTGCCTATGCGAGACTCCCAAATCTCGTTGCCGAAACCCCACATGATCACGCAGGGGTGGTTGCGGTCGGCGCGGATCCAGGCGCGGAGATCGCGCTCGAACCAGCGGTCCATCAGCAGGTGGTAGTCGTTCGGACGCTTGCCGAGGCTCCACTGGTCGAGTATCTCGTCCATCACGACGAGGCCCAGTTCGTCGCAGAGATCGTACCACTCCTCCGCATGGCGGTAGTGGCTCATCCTGACGGCGTTCATTCCCAACGCCTTGGCCTTCTCCAGCCGGCGGCGGATCGCGCTGCGGTTCGCGACCGCGCCCAGCGAGCAGAGATCCTGGTGGAAGCAGCAGCCCTTGATCTGCACGCGCCGTCCGTTCAGCTGGAAGCCGCGCTCGTCCGGGAAGAATCCGATCGTCCTGATGCCATAGCGGTACGTGTCCCCTTCGATGTCGACCGTGTAGAGGTGTGGATCGTCCACATCCCAGAGGCGCGGATTCGCAACGGTGAACGTACGCTCCTTCTTGCCGCTCTTCGACATCTCATAGGCGATCTTCACCGTGGCTGATTCCTTTGTGGCGGACGGCGTGGTGATCGCGACCGAACCGGGCACCACATGGTCTGCGGGCAGCGTCTCCAGCCAGCAGCGTCGCACTAGGCCTAGGCCAGTGTGCCAGCGGGAGAAGTCGGGCGGGCGGTGCGTGCGCACGGCGATCACGTTCTCCGAGCCGTCGCGCCGCAGGTGGGGCGTCAGGTCCACGCGCCAGCGGGCGTATCCGAGCGGCCAGCCGCCGACGAACTTGCCGTTGATCCAGACCATCGGATAGGCCATCGCGCCGTCGCAGACGAAATGCGCGAAGCCGTCGGCAGGCATCGGCAATTTCTTTCCGGCTACGCTTATTTCACCATCTTTGACGGTGAAACGGCAACGGTACCACGCAGTGCCGGTGGCAGGAAGATAGGCGTCGAGATGCGAGAGATCGTAGGAGAACGAGAATCGTATCGCGGCATCATGCGGAACGCGGACGCTCTCCCACTTCGAATCGTCGAAATCCGCCTCGTTGCAGCGGCTGCGCACCAACGGATCCGAGGCGAACGGACGGCGCGAGGCGCATGGAGTCTCCATGAGGTCGCGCCCCATGTCGTCGAGCCAGTCCGCCATTTTCTGGAGCGTGAACATCCGCGAGTCGGCAAGGTCCTCGGCATCGAAGAACTTCCAGCTATTGAGCTCCACGCGCGCCGTGCCGGCAGCACACGCAAACACGGCGCACGAAACGAGCGCCAACATTGTCATCCTCTTCATCTTAGCATCCTTTTTTATTGTCTAACGCCTGGTGGTCCAGCGCTAACGGGTGAAGTGCGGAAGGCGACCTAGCGGGGCAGAGACCTCGATCGTGGTCGGGCCGTCATACGTCTTGCCGTCGTCCGCCGTCCACTTGCCCGGCGGCAGAACGACCTTGCGGGACGTGGAACCCTCCTTGACAACGGGCGCGACGAGCAGCTTGTCGCCCATGAGGAATTCGTCGTTGATCTCTTCGTACCCGTTCCCGGGATAGGCGTATTCGAGCGAACGCATCATCGGCTCGCCCGTCTTCCCCGCATCGACGGCAAGCTGGACGATGTAAGGCGCCCACTTCTGGCGAAGTTCAACCATCTTGCGGACGATCGCCTGATGATCCTTGTCGAGGAACTTCCAGGGCGACAGCGAGAACTGCACCATCGGCGAGAGCGCGTGCACCTGCATCGAACGGACGAAATGCTCCTGGGCCGCCTTGAATTTCTCGCCCTCGAAACTCGAGACAGTGCCGCCGCCGACCATGTCGAACGTCACGAACGGATACCCCAGCAGACCCGAAAGGCACCCGTCGGCGATGCACTGGTGGATTCCTTCGAATGTCGGATGCTTGTCGCGGAGCGTCTGCATGAGCGGTAGCCCGCCCATCTTCCAGGCGGCGCGGTGCTGCTGGTAGGGGACGTCCATGCCGATCCTGTGGAACGCCAGCACCTGGTCGGACGGCGTTGCAAGCTTGTCGTACGGCACCGCGTCCGGCGGATAGTTGTAGGCGTCGCCCGCGTCGAAGAAGAATCCCTCCACGCCGAAGTCGTCCATCAGGCGTCGGCACGTGTCCTTCAGCCACGTGAATGTCTTCGGGTTCGTGCAGTCGAGAATCGCGGCCTTCCCCGGCCACCAGAACGAATCGGCCGTGTTCCAGCCGTCCTTCTTCATCAGAAGCATCTTCTCTTTGCGCATCCAGCGGTAGAGCGCCGTGTCGGTGGAGATGTGCGGATCGAACCAGAGCATCACCGCGTAGCCCTTCTCCTTGAGTTTCTGGACCATACCCTTCGGATCGTGGAAACGCCCCTGGTGGAAGTTCCAGTCGCCGAAGCTGTCGCCATGCCACGTGTGGTCGATCATGTACACGCCCGGCGGCACGCCGTTGGCGATGAACTCGTCGGCGATGGCCAGGACGTCCTTCTCGTTCTGGTTGTACTTAAGCGCGATCCAGGTGTTGATGATGGGTTCGGAGAAGAAGCGCAGCTGGGCGTGCCCCTTCGGCGGAAAGTATCTGGCCGAACACTCGAGGTAAGCCGCGCGGAGCGTTCCGCCCGCCGCCTGCCCCTGCACGATCGGCGCGTCCTTCTCGGTATCGATCACGAGTTTACCGTCTACTACCTTGAAGGCGAACGCCTGCTCGCACCAGATCCAGCGCCCCTTCGACGACAGCAGCACCGGCGCGGCCTTGTCGCCGCCGGCAGTCCCGTGCCTGAGGCGCATGTCAACCGCATACTTCGCCGATTTGCGCGAGAATGGCTGTTTCAGCCCTTCCAGCACCTCGCCGCCCCACCAGTATTCGCCTTCGGGAAGGTCGATCTCGTAGTGGCGCGCCTTGTAGCGAGGATCGGCGGCGAGCGACTCCGCGCCCTTGGGCGGCGTGCCCATCACCACCGAACTTTCGTCCGGCGTAGCGAATTGATTCGCCTTAGGCGCAGCGGCCCCCGCCGCAAACGCGCACGCCGCAGCCGCCAATATCGCAACCCTCATCGCCTCGCGTCCCTTCACTTGACCTCGAAGAGCTGGTAGATCGCCGGCGCCGCCTCGTCCTGGCCGAACGGAACCGTCCGCACCACCTGCCGCCCGGGCGCGGCGACCTCAACGCCCTTCATCGGACGCGACGGGCAGTAGTTGACCAGATTGATCGCGTACCCGCTCCCCGCCTTGCGCACCTCAGCCATCACCCATGCCGGAACGCCCTTCAACTCGTACGGCGTCTTGAAGCCGACCTTCTCAAGATCGGCCATGAGCCGGTCGCCGCCGTCCTTCGGCGCGGAGATGTAGTTGACCCAACCCGTGTTGAACACGCCGGAGAACTCGTCCGCCTCGTCGCGCCAGACGACGTTCGGGATACCGGCGAGCTGCGCCTTGAACGGATTCTTCATGTACTGGCGGTTCAGTTCGTCGCAACGCCCCGAATCCCCCGTGACGATCAGCTTGCCGCCGCCCTTCGCCCACGCGACAAGCCGTTCGCGCTGGTGTTCGGAAAGGCACGTCTGGTCGGAAACGACCACCACCTCCGCGTCCGCCGGAATGTTCAGCTCGTCCGGCCGCGACACGATGTAGCCGAACGGAACGTGGCGGCGCAGGCAGATCTCCTCCGCCACGCCGAGTCCGCGATGGCATCTGTCGGACAGGATCGTGGACTGCAGCGAAAAGAGCAGCTTCACCGGCTCGTAGGGCTTCGACTCGAGCATCGCACGATGGTCGGCGACGAAGTCGTTGAAGGTCTTCAGCTGCGGACGCCGATGCTCGAACTTCGCCTCGTCGTAGAAACAGTCCGCGCCGGGCGAGACCACCGTTCGGTCGGTGGGGACGCCGCCTAGGACGAGATCCTCCATCAGCGGCAGCAGATAGTACCGCTCCTGCTCCGGAGTCATGTTCGAGTCGTTGTCGCAGAGCGCTACAGCGGGCAGACCGACCGTCCTGTATATCTTGAGGATTCGCGCCCGGCCGCGCAGTTGGTCCTTCGCCGCGTCGTAGTTCGGATAGTCGCCGTTCTGCGCGATGTAGATGTCGAGGTTCCGCACGAGATCCGGGATATTGACGCAGAGCGCGCGCATGGAATGTGCGTTGCGCACGCCTTGGCTATTACACGAGAGGATGGCCTTGGGGTTGGCCTTCTTGAGCTCCCGGCGGAACTTCGCGAAGATTTCGTTCATCTGCCGCTGTCGCCAGAAGATGCACTCCTGCACGAGCGCGTCCTTGACCTCGGGCGAGTTGATGGCGTTTGTCGGCGGCAGGAGCACGAAGCGCAGGTCATCGAATCCGAAACGTTCACGGGCGTTCGGCAGCCCAGCCAGATGTTCGCGGAACTTCCGCTGGCACCGCTCGCAGTAGCAGTGGCGGGCGAAGGCGTTGTCGAACATCACGCCGTCGAACCCGCCCTCGGTCACCGCGAAGCGCATGATCGGGATCAGGTAGTCGATCCATTCGTCGCAGGAGATGCACGGCACCCAGCGGTAGTAGCTGTTGCCATAGTAGTACATCATGTTCCCCTCGTGGTCGCGCGCCGCCCAATCGCGCAGGTTGGGGATCTCGGCCATCATGTTCTCGTAGTACAGCGTCATGAACTGCATGTAGGCGAGCACGTGCACGCCGTTCGCGTGCGCGGCGTCCACGAAGCGCTTCACGTTCGGGAAGTCGTTCTTCTCGAACTCCCAGCCCATGCCCTTGTAGAAGCGGCAGTGGCACCAGTTAAGCCCGAGGTCCTTCATCAGCTTCGGCGATTCGGTGTCGAACCAGTCGAGCCAGCCGGCGACCCATTTCGAGCTGCCCTCGATGCCGCCGGTCGTCCGCGCGGCCTTGCGGCGGTACATTGTGATAGGCTCGTGCGCGCCGAATGTCCAGCGCATGTCGAGCGAATTGAACGTCTCGGCGCCTGACGCCAATGCGAACAGCGCCGCCGCGAATGCCAGTTTCGTCTTCATCGTTACTTTTCTCCTTGCTCTTTGTGTTGTTTGTCGGTGAAATTGTCGTTGGACAGACCCTTCGGGCAGAACGGTTTCTCGGGCAGCGTCGTGGCGCCGCTTCCGTCGCCCTCGATGCGGTTGTTCGCGATCACATACCACATCAGTTCATCGAATATCCTTTTCGCATCTTCGAGCGCCCGCGACTGTTCGCGCTTCGCGAAACATGTCATGGCCGGCGCATCGTCCTTCGCGGCCGCCTCCGCCAGCGCCTTGGGATGGCTGGCCAGAAGCTCGCGTTCGCGCGTGCGCCACCAGGCCCGGACTCCGCACCCGTAGAACCTGCGGTTCTGCTCGGCGAGCGCGCAAAGGCGGCGGAATGCGTTGCCGGCGAGGGACGGATCGTAGTCCCAGGGCTTTTTCGTCCTGTCGCGCGAATATGCCTCGTCCATATCCGTAACGGCGGCGTTCATCGGCAAAAACACCGAATGCTCGGCGTTGGCAAGCGAGAACCAGACCGTGCCGGCGAACGCGGCGGGGAGGCGCGGGTCAAGCGATATCACGTGGCTCGTCGCCTGTTTAGTCGTGCCGATCACGCGCACTTTCGGGCTCCCGCCCTCGTCGGGGCAGCGATCCGTCCCCTCGAAGCGCGCGCGCATCAGCTCGAACATGTCGTCGATCGACACCTTGCGTTGAGGAGTGTAGAAAAGCGGCATCGGACGATTCACGGCATACTCCCCTGCTGTATCCGGCGAAAACGTCTTGTGACCGAACCACGTCCTGAAGTTCGAGTAGTCGGCAAGCGGCGGGGAGTAGGTGAGGTAGAGATCGGGCTTGCCGTCTGGCCCGCGCACGAGCAGCCCGGCCTTCTCCGGCATCGAAATGAGCTCGGGCGAGTGCCGCACGTCCGGCGAATCTGGGTCGAAAGAACGGATCATGAACTGGTTGCCGAAGCAAGCGACCTTGTCCTCGGGCATCTTTACGGCCGCCCACTGGTGTCCGGAATAGGCCTCGAGATACCAGGCCTCGTCCTTGTCGGCGAACATGTAAATCTCCGCGCCATGGTGCCCGCGCTCCGCTATGGCCTTGGCAAAGAAGTCGAGCGCTTCGCGTGCCGTGGCGCAGTTCGCCGCCACCAGTCCCGGCATGTTGAACTCGCCGACGCCTTTGCGGTTGTCCTTGGGGTCAAGCTTCAATATCTCGGGGCGGGTGCGGCCAGTCACCGTGCCGGAGATGACAAGCCCGGCCTCGTTCGCGCAGGCGCTCGGGAAGAATCCCTTGCCTACGGCGCTGACGGCCGGCGTGCATACGTAGGCGTACTTTACGTCGTCCCCGCGCGGAACCTTCACGGCACGGAAACAGCACGTCCACGGCGGCGTATCGACCGTGCGCCCGATCAGCACCGTGCCGTCGGCGCTGACCTTCCTCCCGGCGTACATTCCCGTGCAGGCGAACATGGACGGCACCAGCATCGCCGCTAGCGACATCGCCCAGATTTTAAGCATCGAAGACTTCATCTTCTTTCACCTTCCGCTTCTTCTCAGAACCAGATCGAGTATTCGTCAGTCGTGTATGGTGTGCAAGTGTCGGCTGCGGAGCCGAAATCGCACACGTCCACATCGCGGCTGTCCTTGCCGTCAGTCAGCGTAGCCTTCCACGCGCCCCAGGTCCCGGAGCACGGAATGGGCTTGAGCGAGACGCGATATCCCTTGCCGTTGACCGTGAAGCCGTCCGCCACCTGCGCGCCCGTGCAGCCTGCGCGGCGCGACTTCGCGAGGACGAGCGGGCCGTACATGACCTGCGCCGCCTGCTTCGTCCGCACGAGCGGGATAATGTCCTGCTCTTTCAGATACGTCGTGAACTGCCTGATCAGCACGTCCTGGGGCTTGAAGTTCTCATCCGGGAAGTCGCGGTCCACCACGCGCGGATTCATGTCGAAAGTCACGATGTAGAGGCCGTCCCCTTTCGCGTCCACGTCCATCTTCGGGCACCAGGACGGCTTTCGGAACGCCACCTTCGGCTGCCGCGCGGCCGACACCTTCACCGTCACGCAGTTGCCCACGGGATAGTTGCCGGATATCTCGACCGTTGCTCCGGCGATGTGCGTGACGGAGTCGGCGCAGATGTTGACCTTGAGGTTTCCTTCGCGGTCCGCCGAAACTATGCTCTGCGCGAAGTCCATGTAGCCGCGCGGCATGTTGTCGATGCAGCAGTGCTGGTACTTGAGCTTGCACTGCCCTTCCAGATCCACCCAGTTGCGCGCATGGCTGCGCACGGCGCGTGCGCCCCAAGTGCCGTCGCGCAGGATCGACCCCTGGAAGGCGTTGTAGTAGGCGAGTTCCATGTAGTCCATGTATCTGTCGTCGCCCGTGACCATGAAGAGATCGTGGTTGAGGCGCATCCAGTGGATCACGTCGCACGGCTCGGTGAGCGCGTTGGCGCGCACCTTCGCGTGGCGGAACCGGTCGTTGTACCCGATGGAGCCTAGCGCGTTCAGCTCGCCATCAACGAACTTTGCGTGCATCCGCTTCACGGCGTCGAGGTACTTCGCCTCGCCCGTCACGCGGTAGTACTCGAGCAGTCCGTCGAGAAGCGACGTCATCTCGTACACCTTCGCCCACTTTTCGTCGGAGGGATACCACTCGTGCACGAGCTTGTCGGTGAAGGCGTTGGCGACGAGGTTCGGGCACGCACCGTCGGCGCGCTCCAGGTCGGGAAGCATCTCGCGAGCATAGTCCAGAAGCGTCTTGTCGCCCGTCTCACGGTAGAGCTGCACGAGCGGCTTCATGATCGAGAGCGACGGCAGGCCGTGGTATTCGAGGTCGCCCGTCTGCCAGAGCGGCATGCCGAGCTTGTGCATCATGTCGATGAGCTGGCGCATGTTGCGTAGCGCGCAGTCGAGGATCGCGCGGTCGCCCGTCGCGAGATAGGCGCAGTACATGCCCCAGATCGTGTACTTGCGGCTCCAGAGGTTCCAGCAGTACTGGCACGCCCAGCCGTTGTACATCTTCTTCACCTGTTCGAGCTTCTCGCCGTCGGGGCCGCGCACGAATTCGCGGTTCCTGTAGCTTGTGATGCATCCGTCCGCATCCTCGTACTCCATCAGCCTGTGGCATTCATCTCGCACGAAGTCCCGTAGCGACGGATCGCCGCCGCCGTACTGCGCCACGCGCGCGGCGCTCATCATCAGCTTGCCCCAGAACTCGCCCTGCCAGTAGCCGACGAGCCCGGTCTTGTCGTCCTCTTTCCTGCGGATCGCCTCGCGGGCCTCGCCGAATATCTCGCGGCGCGCGAACTCGCTCCGCACGCGCGCGTGGAGGAAGCGCTCCATCTTATCGGCGAGCGGTCCCTTCATGCGCACGTCGCCCAGCGCCGGCGCGCGGTACGCGTCCTGCACGGCGTCGGCCACCGGGGCCTTGCGCGCAGTCCTCTCCACTGCGGCCACTGCCTCGGCAGGCACGCGCTCGAAGTACGGGAGACGCTCCAGAGGCGTGGCGACCTCAACTGTCGCCGGCCCCGTGACGAGCGCGCCGTCGTCCGCGCGCCATGTCCCTTCCGGGATCGCAACCTTGCGCGTCTTGATCCCGCCCTCCACGACCGGCGCGACGAGCAGGTCGTCGCCCATCATGAACTGGTCCAGGACGAGCTCGTAGCCCTTGCCCGGGAACTGGAAGTCCATGGACCTCAGCATCGGGATTCCGGTGCGCCCGCACTCTGTGGCGAGCGCGACGATGCGCGGCGCGAAACGCTCGCGCAGCCTGATCATGTCGCGCGCGATGTCCTGGGCCTCCGGCGAGAGCACGCGCCACGGCGAACCGGAGAACATCAGCATCGGCGACAGGCACTCGATCTGCAGATGGCGGATGAACAGCTCGTTCTGCCAGTCGAGTCCGCGCACGCCGTTGCCGTCGCTGCCGCACGTGCCGCCGCCGACTAGATCGGCCACGACGAACGGATACCCCAGCTGTCCGGCGGCGATCATGTCGGTGATGCAGCGGCGCATCTCGCTCCATTTCGGCGCCTTGTCGCGCAGGGTCTGCATCAGCGGCAGCCCGCCCATCTTCCAGGCCTCGCGGCACTCGCCGAACGGCACTTCGAGCGCCATCATCTGGAAAGCGCGCGTCAGGTCCTGCGGCTGCGCCTTGTTGTCATAGGCTATGTAGTCGCCGGGGGGATACTCGTGCGGTCCGCCCCCGTCGAAGAAGAAGCCCTCCACGCCATAGTCGGACATGATGCGGTTCATCGTGTCCATGCACCACTTGCGCCCGTACGGCGAAGTTGGGTCCCACACGGCGCTGTAGCCGTCCCACCACACGATCGGCAGGCCCTGGTAGCCCTTGCCGTATCCTATCAGCCGCGAGTTCTTGAGGATGCCGTTGTTGGTGCGCAGATTGCGGTAGGGCATCGAATCCAGCGTCACGAACGGAGCGAACCACAGGATCACGCGGAACCCCATGTCGTTCATCTTCTTCACCATCCCCCTCGGATCCTTGAAGCGGTCGCCGTGGAAGGTCCAGTTCCCGAAGTTGTCCGTATGCCAGAAGCAGTCGATCTGGAACACGCCGGGCTTCATGCCGTTGGCGAGGAAGCTCTTCGCGTACTTGAGGATGTCCTCCTCGTTCTGGTTGTAGTTCAGCTCCACCCAGGTGTTGAGGATCGGCTGCTGGAACCACTCCATGCGCGGCATACCCTGCGGCGGGAAGAAGGTTCGCGAACAGTGCTCGAACGCGGCGCGCAGCGAACCGCCCTTGGCGGTGCCGGTCTGGATCGGCGCCCAATCCTTCTTGGAGTAACAGGTCTTCTCCAGGTTCGGGATGTCGGCGGCGGACTGCGTCTTGAAGTCGGCCCGCTCCACCTTCGCCTTCGCTTCGGCCGCAAGCACGTCCATGGGATTCGGCGTCTCGCCGCGCCGGCGCGGCGCAGGTCCCGTCTCGACGGTCAGAGTCCCGTCCTTCACCGTGTACTTGAACGCATCCTCGCACCATACCCAGCGGCCCTTCGTGGAAAGGAGAAGCGGCGCGGCCTGGTTGCCGTCGGAATAGACGCGCAGGTCCTTCGTGTAGTCGCTCTTCTCGCCAAGCGGCATCTGCCACCCGCCGCCCACGGTGCCGCCCCACCAGTATTCTCCCGGCAGAAGCGGAATCGTCTTCGTCTCGGCCGCCGCGCCGAAGACAAGCGCGCATGCGGCAAGGCACATAGGCATCTTACGTTTCACCATTCGTCCTTTCCTGCAGGGATGAACTCCATGCTGTCGATCAGCACATCGGTAAATTGCAGCTCCACCGGGTCAAACCACACCTCGTCCACCTTTCCCGACCATCCCTTGTGTCCGGAAAGATCAACTGCGTATTCGTGCCATTCGCCATCCACCGCCACCGGCGTGGAGACGCTGTTTTCGTGCACGATCCTTGGCAACACCACGCCGCCCGGAGACGGCTTGACACCGACTCTCGTGAACACCGGCATCTTGTCCGTGCCCCACCAAAGCGTAAGCTTCTCGTTCCCCTTCGGCCGATACTTGTCGCTCTTGCCCTTTTGCAGACGCATCTTCACGCGGAATCCACGATACTTCTCCGCGGCAAACGGCGCCAAACGCGTGCGGATCGCCGGGCTTTTCCGCCTGGACGAACGGAAGAACCAGAGGCTTCCGTTGTGGTTGCGCAGATATGCTGTGCCGTATGGATTTCGATACCACCCCTGAACCGATCCGTCGTCAAAGTCCCAGGCGGTGCGCGCAAGATGCGGCATGGCCGGATAGTCATACGGCCCGGCGCCCACGTCAGAGGGAACGATGTTCTTCGGCCAGCCCTCGGCGGGCTTTTCGCAGAACACGTCGCGTATCGCATCGTACATGCCAAAGCCGAATTCCTTGTTCGGCTCGATGTAGCTTCCCTCCTGCCATTCGTTCAAAGGCGCCACGATCACGCGCTTGAAGCCCTTCTTTTCGCAGAACGCGCGACAGTCGGCGCATATCTTCTTGAACTTCTCGACAGTTCGGCCATAAATCACGCGCGACTGCGCGAACGAACGGGGAATGTCGTTCCATCCCGTCGGTATTATGGGCCAGAACGGGAACGACGGGTCGCGCGAAGTCACCTCCCACCACTTCGGCACGGCCGCCACTACGGCATCGTACGAGAATATGCCGGTCGTGTCGCCCGGATGGAGTACCTCGGGGGCCTTGCGGAAGTTGTATACCATCTGCGCCATATAGCCTGCGTTCTTGGCGCGGTCGATGCGGTCTTGCACGTACGACCAGCCGTGGTACATGTCGATGAAGTACACGCCGGGCAGACCGGCCTCCTTGGCCATGCGGTCGGTCAGCGCGAGCGCGTACTTCGCCCCGTCGCCGCGCTTCGGCTTCTTACCCTGACGCTCCATCTCGGCGCGGAAGTCATCGTCGAGCGCGTCGAAGGACCAGTACACAACCACGGGCTTGCCGTCGATGGTGTAGTATTCGGGCGTCTTGAAGAAATTGTCGATCCAATACTTCGTCACGCGGATCTGATCGTCGGTCGAATGTGCTCCCGGCTCGTTGTGGTTGGCGTACATCATGTACCACTTGAGGTAACGGCGATGGCGGGCCTTGTAGTAGGCACCGACCCAGTGGTCGAGGCGCTGGTCTCCGCGATTCCAGTACCAGTCCACGCAGAAAGCGGAGATTCCGTGCTCCACCGCCCACTTGATCTGCCAGTCAACGACTTCGGGATTGCCTTCATCGTACCAGCCGAGAAGAGGCTTGATGTCGGGCAGAGTCTGCTCCACCTGATCCCACTCCGCCATCTGCTCCGTACCCGGATAGTAGAACGCATGGACCTCGATCGGACCCTTGGCGGGACGCGGCTCGGGAACGCAATACGACCCTTGGCTTGCGACACCATGCTGTCCTGCGGCGACAAGAAGGCTTGCGCCAAGTGTAATCGAGAACAATGACATCGCCGTTTTTCCTGTGTTCATGTTGTTCGTTTCCTTTCCGATGCCCACGCGCATCGCTGCATCCAAACGCCAATCAAACCGTCAGCTTCCTCAAAAACGCCGCCGATGCCTCGACATCCGCAAAGGTGTTCCTGTGCGTCTCGCATTCGACTATTGCCCACTTCGTGCCCGAGGCTGCCGCTGCGGCGAAAATCGCTTTCCAGTCATTGGCGTCGCCCGAACCGCCTACGGAATCGCCGCCGCCCGGCTTTGCGTGAATGGACGGCACGCGTCCCTGCAGCCTCTTAAGCCATGCCACAGGATCGCCGCCCGCGAGCTTCACATGTCCCACATCGAGTTCGAAGGCGAGTCCTGCGTCATTGAGGAACTCCAGCGGCGTCTTTCCCTCAAAGTGCTGACGAAGCTCGTGCTGATGGTTGTGATAGCCGACGCGTATGCCATGAGCCGCGAAACGCGCTCCAAGCTCTGCCAGTTCCCTGGAATGCTCAAGCCAGCCCGAAGCCGTGGGGAACTTCGCATACGGCTCGAAGGCAAAATCGATCTTGAAGCGCTTGCAGAACTCGACGAACTTGGCGAAGCCGTCGCCCTTCAGCGTCTTCATGTAGAACGGCATGTCGACGATGCTCAGGCCTTCGCCGTCCAGCATCTTCTCAAGCTCGCTCCAGTCCATCGCATAGAACCCGAACGACTGGACCCCATCGTATCCAAGGGCCTTCAGACGCCTGAATGCGCCGACGGGATCCTTTTTCCAGAGATCGTTCACGCTCCACATCTGAACGCCGATACGGATTCCGTTCACTGCGAAATTCGCGGCATTTGCCCTGCGGAAACTCGCCGCCATGCACGCCGCGGCAAGCCCTTTTATGAATGTACGTCTTTCCATTGCTGCTCCTGATTTCATGTCGCATATTATAGCATAAAATCGGACACGGTCGGGCTTTCTTCTGGAGATTCCCGAATTTTCTCTGGCTTCGGCGGCGGCCAGAGGGCTGGCCGCCCTACCGCTGGGGCGATTCATGGGCGCGGAGCACGGAGCGGGCGAGTGAGGCGAAGCGAGAGCTATTCGAGCAGGAACACCGCCGTGCTGCGGTCGGGGAGCTGCCAGGTGAACGTGTCCGTGTTCTGCGCGACCGGCGTCTCCGTGGTCACCTCCAGAATGCGGCCCGCCTTTCTCGGCTAGCGGAAGATCAGCATCATGCCGTTCCGAACGATGGACCATGTCGTGCCGCCGCTGGAAAGCACCCAGCCCTTCATGTCATCGCCCGAATGGAGGGAGCCCGTCACCGTCGGCGGGGTAATGCCGCCGTCCGCCGAGAGCACGCTCACCGCGCGGTGGTTCGGGTAGGCAGAATCGAGCGTACGCCAGCCGTCCACGTACACGGGAATGTCATGGCCGTTCTCCGCCGTGCCGAACGTCACGTTGCCGTAGAGCGACAGCGGGTCGACGATGCCGTTCACGACGTCGAGCACGATGGAATCCGTCACGGTCAGCTGCGAGAAGTTCGTCACCGAGCCGCCCGCGCCGGTCAGCGTCGCCACGGACACCGCCGCGCCCTGCGCGTCGAGGACGCCCGTCCCGCCCAGGGAGATGTCCGCCCCCTCGGCGAAGACGTCAGCGTAGGACTTCACCCCGCCTTCCTTGAGTCCCCACTTCTTCATGAGGTAGTCCTCCACGCGGGCGATCTGCTCATCCGTCAGTCTCGTGGTGTAGCAGATGATCTCGGCCATTTCCTGTTCTCTCGCGTTATTGTTCATGTTGCAACCCAGAACCCAGCGCGTGTTGTAGTTACCGTAGTCGCTCTGCCACGTTTCGGACACTGCCGTGAGAAGGAACGGGTTGGACGGAATCGGAACGGTGAAGGCTCCCGTATCCGTGTAATCGACGCCGTTGATGTGGAACAGCGCGCCCACGGGATTGAAGTTATACTGCCCGTGCAGGTATAAAGCCGCACCGGTGGCGCGGAAACTGAGGTCGGATCCGTTTCTTCCAAACAGGTAGAGGCCGTCTAAACCATTCTTCGTCAGGAGGAACACTGTGCGGAGATTGCAGTTCGCAGAGGGATAGAGCGCGCACTGCCCTTTCGAGAACACGACCGCGCCACGCCCGCCGTGCGCGGAGGCGGAATATGTCGGCTTGATCACGCAGTACTTGCATGCGCTCGGGTTGAAGGTGAAATTGGGGACGGTTCCCATGCGCGGGATCCAGTTCGTGACGCCGCCGTCCTCGTCGCGAAGGATCGTCTCGTCCGGACGGTACGAGGCGTCGCACCAGAAGCCGATGTTGTTCGTGACGGGCAGTTCCACGTAGGACGAGACGGCAAGCGTGCCGTTCGTCGCGCCGAGCGCCGCCCCCGCCTCCACGCGGAGGTCTAGCGCGGCGGCGTCCCCGTCGCCCTTGAGGAGCGTCACGCCCGCGCCGATCGTGCCGCGGAACGTGATGCCGCCCGTCACGGTCAACGTCGCGGGCGTCGCGGACGAGTTGACGATGCGTCCCTGTCCGGAGAGCGTCTTCACGGTCTGGCTCACACCGTTCAGGTCGAACGTCGCATCGGCGTAGATTTCCAGGTCCGTCGCCGTCGGCAGAATGTCGCTCTGCTCCACCAGCTCCTCCATCGTCGGCACATTTTCATGGATCGCCTCCCCGCGCCACTTCAGGGAGAGGGCGTTCTCCAGCACCTTCGCCTCTTCGTCCGAGATGTAGCGGTCGAAGGCGATCACCTCGCACATTTCGCCGTTGAAGCTGAGCCAGCCAGCCTTCTCATTAGTGCTCCATGTGGCATAGCCGCCGATCGTCGGCGTGAAGTCGGAGTAGGCGGAATACTGTCCGGCCAGCCTTTCTGTACGCTGGCGCATCACAAGCACAAACACTTCGCCATGCTCGTAAGTCCATTCATTCTTCACGCCATTGTGCCGGAAACCGTCTTGCGAACAATATGAAGCTCCTTCACTTTCGACATATCCTTTGTGAAAAATGGCGTTGCCAATGCCGTCTTTGCCGAGGCGCATGCCCATGTCGCGACCGGCCGCGCCGAATATGCCCAAGTTGCCAACCCCGTTAGGTGTCTTCTCCAGGCGCGGCCGCGCGACCATCACCACGGTCCGCTGCTGCGTACGCTTGTTCGCGCCAAGCCAGCTACCATCAGCCTTCGTCACGTTCGCGTTTTCGGACACATCAATGCTCGTGTATTTCAGCGCGCCCAAGCCATTCACGGTCGTCCCGTCGTAGTACGGCAAGCCATAACCGCTTCTATACTGTCCGAACGTCACGCCGCCCGGCACCTTCGAGCGCACGGTCGTTACGCGCTGATTCGCATCGGTGTCGATCGTCGACGCGTCGGAGGCATCGATCCACCAGACGATATCCGCCGAATTGGTGAAGTTTGACTGGAGACGCAGCGTACCTGCCTTGACGACAGTAGCGCCCGTGTAGTTTTTGCGCCCGAGCACATCGACCGTGTTCGTGCCACGCTTGACGAGCGAAAGGCGGCCCGTGCCGTCCTCAAGCCGACAGGAGATTGCCGACCGGGCACCGGAATCTTCGCCGACCGTCATCACGGAATCCGCGTCCAGCGCCGTCACGCGGCTCGTACGCTCGGCGGTGATCTGCTTGACCGTAAGGTCGCGTACGGCAATCGTGGTCGTATTCGTGTAGTCGGCAAGGCGGAGCGTTCCCACGTCGACCTTCCCGGGAAGCGCGACTGTCGAATCGCGGAAGCGGAGGATGCCGTTCGCGCCGGAGATGTCGTTAGAAACGACGGCGTCCCTCTGATTCTCGAACAGGAGATTGCAGGAGGCGAGCGTGACGGGGCCACGACCCAACGTGCCGCCTGTCGGCACCAGCAGCGTCCCGAAAGAATCAGACAAGAAATCTGTCGCTCCTTCATACGTGTTCGTGGTGTTGAAACGCATATAGCTGCCGGCATCGGACACCTGAAGCTTCAACCCGCCATTACCCGTGATGGGGCAATCGAACTCCGCAATCGCCTGCTTGTACGCGTAGAACGCGGCAGGGGAGAGAAGATCGATGCCGCCGGTGAACGTTGTCGTACCCTGCGCGAAGTAGAGCGTCCAGTCGGTGGTGGACGCAGAGAGCCCCTTGCCGGAAATGTGGAAGCGCTGCGCCCAGGTCTGGTTGGAAGGACAGAGCTGCGCCGAGTTGGCCTCCGAATTGCCGTCCAGCCACACGTCGCCAGGAAAAGCCGCCGTGCCGGCCAACAGGCGCAGGCCGGCGAGGTGCGTCGGCCCCGTCCAGCCAGCCGTGTAGCCATACGGTATCGTGACGAGCGGGATTTGATCGTTGCTATTGATCTTGCGTGCGGCGAACGTCACGCCCGCCGTGCCGGACACTTTCGTGTTGAACGTGTAGCGGCGCGCGTTGTCAGTAGACGCCGTCGCGGACGAGAACCAGAACACGCCCTCCTGTCCGCCGAAGGCCACCGTGCCGTCGCCCGTAATGGAGCCGGCTTTCGTCGCCGTGGCGCTTCCCTGGAAGAGAACTCCTGCCGGGTGCGTGCCGTCGCCCACCGTCAGCGTCGTGCCGGCATCGAGCGTGAGAGCCGCGCCTTCCTTGATTCGCAGTGCGCTCACGGTCGTGTCGGCGGAAATGGTCGTGTCCTCCGCCACGTCCGCTATGCCTGCCACATTCCCGCCCGAGACGAGCGCCGTGCCGGCGCCAGCCCGCGCAAAGCCAGTCGTGCCGTCGTAGGCGAGGAAGTCGAGCGGACGCGAGGCCGTCGCCTCGTCGAGAGTGACGAGCGAACCGTCAACCTGCCCCACCGCGTCCGTCGCGCGCCCCGAGACGAGCACCTTCTCCGTGTTGCCCAGCGCGGTCACACCGCTATCGCTCGTTAGGACTGCCGTGCCGCCAGGTTCGCGCGAAAGAGCGCCCAACGTAACGGTCGCGCCGTTCGCCACGGTCACGCGGCCCGAACCAGGGCCGATGCGCAGCTCGTCGACGGTCGGCTCCGAGCCTGCAATGTCGAACCGCAGCCGCCCGCCGCGCAGGACGATCGGCACGCCAGCCACCGCAATCGCGGGATTGTCCGAGATGTTCGTCGGCGAACACGTCCCCTCCCACAGCTCGAACGCGGCGAAGTCTCTCACCGGCTCCTGAAAACGGATCAGCCCGGCACCCGTCTTGCGCAGGACGTTCGTGCCGTCGCCGACGAGCGGCAACTCCATGTTGAACTCCGTTGTCGCCGTGCGGCCGATGAACGGCGACGCGCCGCACATGTTCAGCGAATAACCGTTCGCGCTGTAGATCGGCGTCGTGAGGGTCTCGATTTGCATACCCGCCAGCGTCAGGCCGTCCACGTTCATATCTAGCTTGTTGCCCGCGCCGAAGGAGTCCATCATCAGATACGCCACACCGCCATTCTGCACGAGGCGGTGGTAGTCCCAGAGGTCGCGCGCGGTCCAGTACTTGTTCCCCCACTGGCTTCCGCTGCGGAACACGCCGTCAAGCGATCCCGCCGCATCGGCATACGCCTGCGCAATTGTCAGCGCAACCGCTGCACATGCTACTATTTTCTTCATTCTGCGCTTCCTTTCTTCGGCGCGCAGAACTCACCTAGTTACAGTTATACGTAGCGCAATGATATCATATTCAAGTTTTTCCCGCAACCGTAAAAAGTAAAGGGTGCACCGAGGGTGGCGCGTACCTTTTTTTGCGCCGCCGGCTCGCCCCAAAACTAAAAGCGTTTCCGTCCCTGGCACGGGTGAGTTTAGCTAATGCCCCTAAAGGCAATGGGCCATGTAGAAGGGCAGGTAGGTAATGCCGTCGGACATTTCGTAGTCACCGGTGCAAATGACGTATTTTGCGCCAAGGTTCTGCGGATGGCGGGCTATCAGCCAATCAAGCGATGAATGGACGCGGTAACCTGAACTCTTTACCTCAATGGGATTCACCTTGATGCCATTCCGAAACAAAAAGTCAACTTCCACACGCGGATTTGACTGCGCATAGAAAAGGAGGTCGTATCCTCGGCTGACCAGTGTCTGCGCGACATAGTTCTCGAAAAACATTCCTTCATTGATTCCGAATTTGTCGTACAGCACTCCGCGCAAAAGTCTGCCGTCCACGTCTTTTGACCCCGCCATGGCCTGGGTGAGAAGCAAACCCGTGTCCAGTGAATAGCATTTGAACAGCGAATCTTCAAGGTTCATCTCCAGCCCCAGATCAGGATTGGTCGAATTGTAGGCGATGTTCGCCACCATGGCATCGCTTAACCAAAGAAAAGCATTCTCGTAACGGCGCATCCGTGCATTGTGGTCGATGTCTGCAAGATGGAACTTCTTCTCACGTGTGTTCAACGCGGCAGGGATGTGCCTGAAGAGCGCTCGTACCTTTGATGCATAGCCTCGGGCGAATCTGCCGATATCCGCCTCGTACAGCGAAAGGATCTCGCGTTTCGCCTTCTCGCAATCTTCCAGCCGATGGTCATCTCCTTCGCAGTATGCCTCGACTGACTGGGGCATTCCGCCCACAACCATGTATTGCCGTGCCAGTTTAACGGTCTCGTCGTGAAGCCATCCCAGCGGTTGCTTCTTCTTGAAGCACTCTTGGATTGCCTCTGCCGTCCTGTCCGCTCCAAGTGCCCACAGAAACTCTTCAAAGTCGAGTGGATACATCTTCATCTTGTGTTCCTCACTTGGAATCACGATGTCCTTTACGTTTTCATGTATTCCCAAGAGAGAACCCGTCTCTATGTAATGGTACTTGCCGTACTCCATCAGTTGCTTGATCGCCTCGCGTGCAATGGGGAATCTCTGAACTTCGTCAAACACGACGCAACTTTTCCCTGGCGTCAGCGAAACACGATGAATTGTCTGAAGTCTCTCCAACGTCCCTCTTATGTCATTCTCTTCCGTAAACGCCTTCTTGCTTTCTTGGACAAGCTTGCCTTTGCGCGAAAAGTCGATGAAGATAAAAGACTCATACTCCTTGCTGACGAATGTTTCTACGAGATGGGTCTTCCCGACACGTCTGGCTCCTTCAATCAGCAAGGCATATTTATTGGCAAGCGTGTTCTTCCAGTCCAACATTTGCGCGTATGCTTTCCTTCTAAAATCCTTCTGCATAAAACCTTCTTTCTCGTAGAATTTCTTGCGTATTATATCACGTTATCGGCATGTCGTCAATATTGGTGTCACCGCCACGCCAAAAAAATACTTGTGTCTCGTCACCGCCACGCCAAACTTTTCTCGCCCAATTGTCGCATGCGGCTACTATGGGGGCTTGTTGCCCCCCCCCCCATAATGTTCTCGAGAAAGTTTCCCTCAACCGTTCCGCACCGTAGAGGTTCTTGATGTCCGGGAGGAAGTTGCTCAAGGGGCTTCAAGCAGAAACACCGCCGTGCTGCGGTCGGGAAGATGCCAGGTGAACGTGTCAGTGTTCTCCGCGACCGTCTTCTCCGTCGTCACCTCCAGGATGCGGGAGGCCTTGCAGGGCAGGCGCACCGTGCATTCTGCACCGTGCGCCGTGTGGAGCATGAGCCAGGACTTGTTGCACGAGAGCACCACGTCCGAATCGGTGTAGATGTGCACGCCGCTGCGGCGGTAGATCTCGCGCAGACGGTCCGCCTTCAACCCGGCGCCGGGCGAGAACACGCCGTAGTGGTTCCCGAAGTCGCGCGCGACGACGTTCGTGGTGCCGTAGTCGAAACCGCACAGCGCCTTCATGCGCGCGGCGCTGAGCCCCGTCTGAGACACGTAGCCGGGCGCGTGGAACCAGACGAGCGAGCGCCCGCTCCCCTTCAGCTTCTGTATCTTCGCGTAATGCTCGTCCGAAAGATATTGGCAGTCGAGGAAGACTACCGTCTTGTAATTGCGCGCGAGCACGGCGTCGATGTCCTCCACGAGATACCAGTCGAACGGTGCGCCGGCCCGGTAGAACTCGCCCATCTGCTTCAGGTAGAGGTCGGTGCACGGGTTGAGGTGGTCGTGGCCCGGGACGTTACGGTAGGCGAGGTAGTACTCGCTCTCCACGCTGGAGACGACCGCCACTTCGGAAATGTGCGAGCGGTCGTGCTTGAGCGACTCCTGCGACCATTTGCGCATACGGCCGCAGGCATCGTAGAGGCGTGGATCGCGGAACGTGTCCTTCTTGAGGTCCATGTACCACAGCCCCGTGCCGTGCGTGACGGTGTTGCCGAACTCGCGGTAGAAGAGCGCGAGCGAGTCGTCGATCGTCAGGGCGTGCGAGCGCCGGTCTGGATGCGGCTTGAGGCGTTCAAGGTGCGACATGTCGTCGCCCTCGTCCACGAACAGCTTTCCGTGCAGCGCCGCCGAGGCGAGGTACTGGCGCATCTCGCCGTCGCCGCCGAGGTCGCGCCGGTGGTACGTGTGCGGTGCTGACAGCATGTCCACGCTCGGCCGCAGGTAGAGTTCGGAGATCGCGCGGTGGTCGCATTCCACTGGCCACCGCTCGTCCTGCGTGTAGCCGTAGAACACGAGCGTCGCGAGCTTGCCGCCGGACTCCTCCTTCACGAGCGAGCACCAGTAGTCGAGCATGTCCACGGTCACGCGGTTGTGGCACTCGAAGT
>Ga0310786_10003631_pt1 | contig 22279 bp, 16 predicted proteins | sample AusTroGonzalo_MG_FD_203881 | JGI IMG/M metagenome (GOLD analysis project Ga0310786, IMG submission 203881) | Bovine rumen microbial communities from tropical cattle in Woodstock, Queensland, Australia - Gonzalo_03 (v2) (version 2) | ecosystem: Host-associated > Mammals > Digestive system >...
CTATCTTTGCACCCGCATTAGAAAATTTTATAAACTTTTATTACTTAACACTATGTATTTAGACGCTGCTAAAAAGCAAGAAATCTTTAGCAAGTACGGAAAGTCCAACACTGATACTGGCTCACCTGAGGCCCAGATAGCATTGTTCTCCTACCGTATTGCTCACCTTACTGAGCACCTGAAGCTCAATAAGAAGGATTATACTACATCTCGTTCTTTGACCAAGTTGGTAGGTAAGCGCCGTGCGCTGCTCCGCTATCTGCAGGATCGCGACATCAATCGTTACCGTGCCATCGTCAAGGCTCTGGGTCTGCGCAGATAATTCTGCCGGCGAATCTTTAAGAAAGGGAATCCTTGTTGTTGGATTCCCTTTCGTTATTTTAAATAATAAACTTTTTAAACGTAAGCAAATGAAAAATGTATTCTTACTGATGCTTGCAGGAATGCTTGCTATTTCTTGCACATCCAAGCCCAAAGAGCAGGCTGAGGAACCTGCCAAGAAAGTATTGGTACTTTACTACTCAATTACCAACACTACCAAGCAGATGGCTGAGTATATTCAGCAGAAGACAGGTGCTGATATCGAACTTCTGGAACCAGTGGATACCTATCCTACGGAATATGGCGAAATCATCGCCCGTTCAGGACAGGAGCGCGAGGGCAATGTATTGCCAGAGCTGAAGCCTCTCAAGTCCAATCTGGACAACTATGACATTATCTTCTTGGGCTACCCCATCTGGTTTGGCACCTATGCCCAGCCTTTGAAGACCCTGATCAACAGCGGTGCGCTCAATGGCAAGACCGTGGTTCCTTTCTGCACCAGCGGTAGCAGCGGTGTGGCCGAGAGTGTAAATAACCTGAAGCAGGCCGTAAGCGGCATTCAGATTCCTGCTTCTGTAGGCGTACGCAGCTCACTGATGGACAAAATGCCTGCAGCTGTGGATCGCGTGCTGATTTCCTTAGGTCTGATGGAAGGCGAGAACGAGGCACTGGCCGACTATTCTGCCCAGCATCCTGTGACCGAGGCCGAGGCTGAGATTTTCAACAAAGCTATCTCTACCTATCCGATGCTCAACGGCGCCAGTGCCGTAAGCGTAGGCAGCCGCACTACTTCCAAGGGTACCGACTACCTGTTCAAAGGCGAAAGTGCAGGCCCCAACGGAGCCAAGTCTGTAATGGATGTCTATGTGACTCAGGAGAATGATGGTTCAGATCCTTACTTCACTGGTATCGACAGATTCTGATACCTCTGCTTAAATAACGGAAGAGGGTACGGCCAAATGCCATACCCTCTTCTGTTTTTATTCTATCCCAACTAGTGCCTTCAGAACATCTGACTAACCCGCTTTACAGCAGTAACCAAGGCATCGACTTCTTCGCGGGTATTGTATAGTGCAAAAGATGCACGAACGGTACCTTCAATACCCAAACGTTGCATGAGAGGCTGCGCACAATGATGACCAGTGCGAACAGCTATTCCGAGACGGTCGAGCAAGGTACCCATGTCGAAAGGATGAATATTACCTACCAAGAAAGAGATGACACCGCCACGCTGATCTGCCTCGCCAATGATACGCATTCCAGGAATAGTGCGAAGCCGCTGCAAAGCATAGTCAGTAAGATCGGCTTCATGTCGGGCAATCTGTTCCAATCCTATCTGCTGCACATAACGCAAAGCTGCATCCAAGCCAGTAGTACCTACGAAATCGGGAGTTCCTGCTTCGAACTTGAAAGGCAACTCATTGAAAGTGGTATGTTCAAAACTCACATGACCTATCATCTCGCCCCCGCCCTGATAAGGAGGCAGACGATCGAGCCATGCTTCCTTGCCATAAAGCACACCCACCCCCGTAGGGCCATAAACCTTGTGTCCAGAGAAAGCCAAGAAATCGCAGTCGAGCTGCTGCACATCCACAGGCATGTGGGGAATAGACTGGGCAGCATCCACCAATACTGGGACATCATGCTGATGAGCAATCTTGATAAGTTGTTTTACCGGATTAACGGTACCTAACACATTGGACACATGCGTCACACTCACTAATCGGGTATGTTCGTTGAACAACTTCTCATACGCTTCAAGCAATAATTCGCCATTATCAGTCATAGGAATCACACGCAGGTTGATTCCTTTACGTGAAACCAGCAACTGCCAAGGCACGATGTTACTATGATGTTCCATCGCTGAGATGATTACCTCATCACCTTCGTGCATGAATGCTTCGCCAAAGCAAGCAGCTACCAGATTGATGCTCTCGGTGGTACCACGGGTGAAGATGACTTCGCTGGTGCTATGGGCATTGATAAACGAACGTACGGTTTCGCGACTCTGCTCATGCAGGTCGGTGGCTAACTGCGAGAGATGATGCACCCCACGATGCACGTTGGCATTACAAGTGTAGTACTCGTTAGTCATGTCATCAATCACCTGCTTAGGTTTTTGAGTGGTAGCGGCATTGTCTAAATAGACAAGAGGCTTGCCATATACCGTTTGGGTCAATATGGGAAAGTCTTCTCGGGTGAACATTAGACGTTAAACTTTAATCATTAAACATTAACCAGCGTGATGTCTTTTCTGGATCAACTGAATTATAATTCATTTAATTGGCTGATATACTAACTCAGTTTTTCTTACAAATATTGCAGCCTGAACAGCCTTTGCCCAACTCGCTACGGAAGCGAAGTTCCACGAGCTGACGAAGACGGTCACGCAGTGAATCCAAACGGACAGCCTGTACTACATCATCCACAAAAGCAAACATAAGAAGCAGGCGGGCCTCATGGAGTGCGATACCACGCTGACGCATATAGAACAGAGCCTGTTCATCCAGCTGTCCTACAGTAGCACCGTGACTGCACTTCACATCGTCGTTATAGATTTCAAGCTGCGGCTGTGTGTACATGTGTGCCTCACGAGTGGCACACAAATTGCGGTTGGTCTGACGGCTCTCGGTATGATGGGCACCAGGCTGCACTTTCACCAATCCGGCAAAAGCACCTACAGCCTCTTCATCAAGTACATACTTGAACAGTTGGTCGCTGGAGCAATGAGGCACTGCATGTTCCACATATACCTGATTGTCCACCACCTGACGGCCATCTTCAATGGCCATTCCGTATGCATGAAGAGTAGCACCCTCGCCAGCTAATTTCACACTGACAGTATTACGAGTTACTCCACCCATGAGTGTCATGCCGTTGAGCAATACCTTACTGCCTGTATCTTGATGCACATAAAGCTGACTTATACGTACATGATCGGAAGTCGTTTCCTCCAATTCATAGAAATCGAACGAAGCATTTTCGCCCACAAACACTTCTATTACCTGTGTGGAAAGGGTGCGTGCCCCCTGCATGGAATGGTCGCAAGCCAGAAGCTTGAGCTGCGCACCCGATTCCAATATCACCAGTACTCGACGATTCACCAACATATCATAATCTGCACGCATCAGATTTATGAGCTGCAGAGGATGGTCAAGCACCACATTCTTAGATACATAAACGAGAAGTCCATCCTGTACAAAAGCGGAATTGAAGGCCGTCAAGCCATCTGTTTCCACTTCAGCAATACGTCCGTAGTAAGCACTTATCAATGCCTGATGATCTTTGGAAAGGTTGGAAAAGCTACTTACTATCACCCCCTCAGGGCAAGGTTTGTGACCTCCAACTGGCTGGAATAAGTTATCATTTACTACAAAATAAGGCGATGTACTCAACTGGGGTACACTCCCCCTAAATACATCGTAAGGATTCACTGAAATACCTACACGACGCAAGTTCATACCATAATCAGGCTCGAACAGGCGACTAATGTCGGTATATCTGTATTTCTCTACCTTGCGTGTGGGAAATCCTTGCCGTTCAAAAGCCCTAAAAGCCTTCTCACGCTGGACATTCAGCACAGGAACACTATGCTCTCTAAGCAGGTTGCCGTGCTGCATATAGAGATCGAGATATTGCTGTTCCACACTCATATTCACTCTCCTAATTCTTCTTTTATCCAGTCGTAGCCTCGTTTTTCCAATTCCAATACCAACTCTGGTCCTGCTGTCTTGACAATGCGTCCCTTGTATAGCACATGCACGATATCAGGCTTGATATAGTCGAGCAGACGCTGGTAATGCGTAATAACTATACAGCTGGTTTCAGGAGTTTTCAGTTTGTTGACTCCCTGAGCTACAATGCGCAGAGCATCAATATCGAGACCCGAATCAGTTTCATCGAGAATGCTGAGCCGTGGCTCCAGCATGGCCATCTGGAAAATCTCATTACGTTTCTTCTCACCTCCTGAGAAACCTTCATTCACGGAGCGGTTGGCGAGCTTACCATCAAGTTCTACCACAGCACGTTTCTCACGCATGAGTTTGAGGAATTCACTTGCTGAGAGAGGTGGCAACTGTTGGTATTTGCGTTTCTCGTTTACTGCAGTACGCATGAAATTTACCATACTCACACCAGGAATCTCCACAGGATACTGAAAGCTAAGGAAAATGCCCTCGTGACTACGGTCTTCGGGTGAAAGTTCCAAAAGGTTCTTCCTGTAAAATGTCACACTGCCTTTGGTCACTTCATAGGCAGGATGTCCCACCAGAACGGAAGAAAGGGTACTTTTACCCGACCCGTTGGGTCCCATGATAGCATGTACCTCACCTGGTCTTACCGTAAGGTTAATACCTTTCAATATTTCCTTGCCAGCTACATTGGCATGTAAGTCTTTTATCTCAAGCATTATATTTAATTGAGAATTGAGAATTGAGAATTAAGGATTATTCATTCAGAATAAACATAAAGCCAATCTCAAAGTTCATTATTATCATTTAATAATTATCAATTATCCGACACTTCCTTCCAACGAAACGCTAAGCAATTTTTGAGCCTCAACAGCAAACTCCATGGGAAGCTTGTTAAGTACCTCTTTGGCATAGCCATTGACAATCAGACCTACTGCATCTTCGGTACTAATGCCACGTTGGTTACAATAGAAGAGTTGATCTTCGTTTATCTTGCTTGTAGTGGCCTCATGTTCCACGATGGCAGTTTCGTTATGAATGTCCATATAAGGAAAAGTGTGAGCACCACACTTATCACCCAAGAGTAGCGAATCGCACTGGCTATAGTTGCGAGCCCCTTCAGCTTTAGCAGCCACACGTACCAATCCACGATAGGAATTCTCGCTTTGCCCGGCACTAATTCCCTTACTCACGATAGTGCTGCGCGTATTCCGCCCCAAATGAATCATCTTGGTACCTGTATCAGCCTGCTGGAAATGGTTGGTCACAGCCACACTATAGAACTCAGCCGTCGAGTTGTCACCCTGCAACACACATGAAGGATATTTCCACGTGATGGCCGATCCTGTTTCCACTTGTGTCCAAGACAATTTACTTTCATTACCACGCAGTTGCCCTCGCTTGGTCACAAAGTTATAAACACCCCCTTTACCCTCGGCATCGCCCGGATACCAGTTCTGTACCGTACTATATTTCACTTCAGCACGTTCATTAACTACGATCTCTACGATAGCTGCATGCAACTGATTCTCATCGCGCATTGGGGCTGTACATCCTTCTAAATAAGAGACATAGGCATCGTCATCGGCCACAATGAGCGTACGCTCAAACTGCCCAGTCATACGAGCATTGATGCGGAAATAGGTAGAAAGCTCCATAGGGCAACGCACCCCACGGGGAATATATACAAACGACCCATCGGAAAACACTGCCGAATTAAGGGCTGCAAAGTAATTGTCTGTGGGAGGGACAACTGTACCCAAATACTTGCGCACTAAATCGGGATGTTCACGCACGGCCTCACTGATGGAACAGAAAATAATGCCTTTCTCCATCAGAGTTTCCTTGAAAGTGGTCTTGACAGAGACTGAGTCCATCACAGCATCCACTGCCATTCCGCCCAACATCATACGCTCCTCTAAAGGAATGCCCAGTTTGTCGAAAGTCTTCACCAATTCAGGGTCAAGTTCCTTGTTCTGCTGTCCTTCTTTCTTCTTTGTAGGATCGGCATAATAAGAGATGGCCTGATAGTCAATAGGAGGAATGCGCAAATGAGCCCACTGAGGCATCTCCATCTGCTGCCAGCGTTGAAAGGCCTTAAGACGGAAGTCGAGTAACCAATCAGGTTCCCCTTTCTTTTCAGAGATAAGGCGAACGACATCCTCGTTGAGTCCACGGTCTATGATTTCCGTATGTACATCGGTAGTGAAACCATATTTGTATTTCTCCTCTGCTATACGGCGCACATAGGCATTGTCAGACTCTTGATGCTGCTCTTTGTCCTTATCATCATCCTTCTCTTTGTCTTTCCCCTCTTCCATATCCTTACTCATAAATTATGTCTCGTTACATTCAGTGTCACACGGCATTTATGATGTCGTGTGTTAGTTCTTTAGCCACAGGAACAAAAATGCCTGCAAAATCTTTAAGGGGATAGTATAAAGCACTCTCCTCCTTGGCCTGGTGGCTGATAATCTTGCTGTCAGCATCCACAAACTCAATCACCCCGATAAACAGACTTGCCACCACCAGACTGATTAGCGCTCCCAAGCCAGCCCCCAACCAACGGTTGAGCCAGCCTAGTTTCACTGCCTCCATAGCTTTGGTAAGCAGTGAAGCCACAATAGCAAATGCCAAGGGCACTGCAATCCAGATAGCTATAAAAGCTATAATCTGTGCAAAAGTCATGCTTTCGGTAAGAGTTCCTTCCAGTTTTTCTGCTAAAGGTACATAAAGCATTTTGGCCGCCAGCAGTCCTACTACGAGTCCTGCCAACGATGCCAACTGCTTGATGAAACCTTTCATCAAACCGGTGATAGCTCCAACAAGGAATACCACTATTATTATAATATCAAGTGTACTCATAACTTTTACAAAGTCTGTTTCACTTCTATCTCCTCGAAGGTCTCAATCATATCGCCAGGCTTGAGATCGTTGCAAGCTACGAGGCTGATACCACACTCGAAGTTGGTACCCACTTCCTTCACATCATCCTTAAAACGCTTCAAGGCATTGATGTTACCTGTAAATATCACGATACCATCGCGTATGAGACGTGCCCGGTCTGAACGCTTCACCTTTCCAGTCTTTACCATAGCTCCAGCTACCATACCTACCTTGCTGATATTGAATACCTCTCGTACCTCGATAGTGGCAGTCACCTGTTCCTTGAGGGTAGGAGCCAACATACCTTCCATGGCGGCCTTCACTTCCTCTATGGCGTCATAAATGATAGAATACTTGCGGATATCCACACCTTCTTGCTCGGCCAGCTTGGCAGCAGCAGTAGAAGGTCGAACCTGGAAGCCTACAATGATAGCCTCACTGGCAGCAGCCAATGTTACATCCGATTCGGAAATCTGACCCACACCCTTGTGAATTACATTCACCTGAATCTTGTCGGTGGAAAGCTTGATAAGTGAATCGCTCAATGCCTCCACGGAGCCGTCCACATCACCCTTCACGATGATGTTCAATTCATGGAAGTCGCCCAATGCCAATCGGCGGCCCACTTCATCGAGGGTCAACAACTTTGTAGTGCGCAGACCCTGTTCACGCTGCAACTGCTCACGCTTATTGGCTATTTCGCGTGCCTCCTGCTCCGTTTCAAACACATGGAAGGTATCACCAGCAGAAGGAGCACCATTCAAACCCAGAATCAGAGCTGGTTCTGCGGGACCAGCTTCCTTGAGTTTCTGGTTGCGCTCGTTGAACATGGCCTTCACACGTCCGAAACAAGAACCTGCCAATACAATATCACCTTGTTTCAAGGTTCCGTTGCTCACCAATACAGTAGCCAGATAGCCGCGACCACGGTCGAGTGATGATTCGATGATTGAGCCAGTGGCCTTACGATTGGGGTTAGCCTTAAGGTCGAGCATCTCAGCCTCAAGCAATACCTTTTCCATCAATTCCGTCACACCGATACCCTTCTTGGCACTGATGTCCTGACTCTGGTATTTACCGCCCCACTCTTCCACCATCATGTTCATGGCAGCGAGCTCCTCCTTAATCTTGTCTGGATTAGCACCCGGCTTGTCTATCTTATTGATGGCAAATACAATAGGCACGCCAGCTGCCTGTGCATGATTGATGGCCTCACGCGTCTGTGGCATCACATTGTCATCGGCAGCCACAATGATAATGGCAATATCCGTCACTTTAGCACCACGGGCACGCATGGCAGTAAACGCTTCGTGTCCAGGGGTATCCAAGAAGGTGATACGGCGTCCATCTTCCAGTTTTACATTATAAGCACCGATATGCTGTGTGATACCTCCAGCCTCACCGGCAATCACATTACTCTTGCGGATATAGTCGAGCAGACTGGTCTTACCATGATCCACATGTCCCATCACAGTAACGATAGGGGCACGAGGCAACAATTCGTCCTCACTGTCTTCCTCTTCTACGATGGCTTGTGATACCTCTGCACTCACATACTCGGTCTTAAAGCCAAATTCCTCAGCTACAAGATTAATGGTCTCAGCATCCAGACGCTGGTTGATACTAACCATGATGCCCACACTCATACAAGTACCGATGACCTTGGTCACAGGCACATCCATCATGTTGGCCAACTCATTGGCAGTCACAAACTCAGTAAGTTTCAGTATCTTGCTCTCTTCCAACTCCAGATTTTCCAGTTCATGCTGTCGGGTTTCTGCCAGTTCACGCTTTTCCTTACGGTACTTAGCTCCCTTGTTTTTGCCTTTTGAGGTAAGACGAGCCAATGTTTCCTTTACCTGACGAGCCACATCCTCTTCGTCCACCTCTTGATGAGGCAGCACTTTGCCTTTGAAGCGATCCTTGTTCTTCTTAGCGCTCTGGTCAACCTGTTTTCTCTCGTCCTTATTATTGCGAGACTGCTTACCGCCGCCTTGGTAACTCTGTGGATTATTGATGTCCACCTTACCGCCTCCTATACGGTTGCGCTTCTTCTTGCCCTGTCCTTCACCATCGCGATTCTCGCCCTGCTTATTTTCGCCATCACGACGTATTTCCTTCATGATGGCCTCTTTTAACTGCTTACGCTGGTCGATGCGCTGTTTTTCTTTTTCCGCACGCTCTTTCTTGCGTTCTTCCTTGCTCTTTTTCTTTGGGCGCGTTTGCTGATTCAGAGCGGCCAAGTCGATATGTCCTATCACATTCACCTTCGTCTTGATCTCCTCACCACGCAGACGGAAAACTTCCTCCTTATTTTCTTCCTTCACTGGAGCTGTCTCGGTCTTCTCCTCAGGCTTTGTCTCATCAGGAGTCTCTTCTTTCACTGGTTGATCAGGCTGAACAGATTGATCAGGCTGAACAGGTTTCGACTGCTCTTCCTCCTTCTTTTCAGGTGCTTCTACCACTGGCTTCGTCTCTTCCGTCAAGTTCGTTCCCTGAGGCTTCTCCGTTTTCTCCTTTTCAGCATCCGTCTCCCTCTTTGGAGTTTCTGTCACAGCTGGTTTAGTTTCCCCAGAGGCAGGTTTGCCCACTTTATTCAGGTCAATGTGTCCCACTTGCTTGAAGCGAGGCTTCGCGTCCTCAGGTACCACTGTCTTGATTTCTTCCACCTGTTTTTTTTCTTCCACTTTCGGGGTAGTCTGACGTGCTGGGGCTGGCTTAACATTATCATGTTGCTGTTGTGCAGCTACACGGTTTTGCCAGCTCTTGCCCAACCGCTCGCTCTGCTGTTTCAGGTCTTTGTCACTCTTGAATTCCTTCTTCAGCAAATCGAACTGTTCATCCGTAATCTTGGTATTGGGATTCTCCTCTACAGTGAACCCCTTTTTCTGTAAGAACTCTACGGCAGTAGAGATTGATACATTTAAATCTCGGGTAACTTTATTGAGTCTTATTGTCATCGGCTGTCCTTTCTTCTTTACTCTTCTTCAAATTCACGGCGCAGAATGTTCAGCACCTCATCTACCGTCTCCTCTTCCAGGTCGGTTTTCTCAATAATCATCTCACGTGGAGCGTTCAATGCAGATTTGGCTGTCTCAATGCCCATCGCCTGGAAAGCATCGATAATCCAGCCCTCAATCTCATCACGGAACTCATCAAGCATGATGTCTTCCTCATCAGGCACGTTACCTTGCAGCTCACGATAGACATCGATGGTATAACCTGTCAGCATGGAAGCCAACTTGATGTTCAAGCCACCCTTACCAATGGCCAGAGACACTTCTTCGGGCTTCAGGTAAACATCGGCACGCTTCTCTTCTTCATTGATGACGATTCTGCTTACATGAGCAGGGCTCAAGGCGCGCTGAATGAAGAGTTGGTTGTTATTGGTAAAGTTAATCACATCGATATTCTCATTGCGCAACTCACGTACGATACCATGAATACGGCTACCCTTTACACCTACGCAAGCTCCTACCGGGTCGATGCGGTCATCATAGCTCTCCACAGCAATCTTGGCACGCTCACCAGGGATGCGGGCAATACGGCGAATGGTGATCAGACCGTCATTGATCTCAGGCACTTCCAGTTCGAAAAGACGCTGCAAGAACGTAGGACTGGTACGGCTCAGAATAATCTTAGGGTTGTTATTCTGATTGTCCACGCGCTCTACCACTGCTCTTACAGTTTCACCCTTGCGGTAGAAATCGGTAGGGATCTGTTCCTGCTTTGGCAGCAACAAGTCATTGTTCTCATCATCCACCAGCAAGATTTCTTTTTTCCAAATCTGGTAAACCTCAGCACTTACCAACTGCCCCACGCGGTCAATATACTTCGCATAAAGCGAGTCTTTCTGGAGTTCCAGTATCTTGGCAGCCAAAGTCTGGCGCAAGGTCAGGATGGCACGACGTCCAAACTTGCTGAAGTCCACCTTGTCTGTCAATTCCTCACCCACCTCGTAACTGTCATCTTCTGCAATCTTTCGCGCCTCGGTGAGTCCCACCTGCTTATTAGGGTCGGTCACTTCTCCATCGGCCACCACAAGGCGGTTTCGCTGTATTTCCAAGTCGCCACGGTCTGGATTCACAATCACCACATAGTTCTCATCACTGCCATAAATCTTCGCTATCACGCTTCGGAAGCTCTCCTCCAGCACATTCACCAGTGTAGCGGTGTCCAGATTGTCCTTGTCCTGACGGAAGGTTTTGAAAATGTCCATCAGGGATTCTGTTTCCTGTTTTCTTGCCATTTCTGCTATTTGAATTTAATTATTTGTTTCAAGTATTCGGTCTCAGCATGGGTCAGTGTCACTTCCTGTTCCATCAGTTTAGGTCGTTTCATGCCTTCTTCCTTCACCTTCACCTGAATGGTCAGGGCAAATCCCTTTTCATCGGCAGCTTTAAGCACGCCTGTCAGTTTGCGTCCGTCACGGGTTTTCACCTCTACTTCCTGTCCCACACAGTTCTGATATTGCTGCAGCACCTTGAGAGGCTGACCTATGCCAGCAGAACCTACTTCCAAATCATAGTCGTCCATCTCCCCATCGAGTCTTGACTCTATAAACTGACTCAACTCTACACAGTCTTCAATCCACACCCCTTCTTTCTGGTCGATTTCTACCGTGATCTTGTTGTCTGAACCAATCTGGAGGTCCACCAGGAAATATTCCTTGCCCTCCAGCCACTCGCTTACTACAGCCTCGATTTGTTTCTTTTCTATCATTTGTTTTTAGTGTTAATAACAAGTGAGGTGGAGCTCAACGCCCCACCTCAACTCAACTTTTCCGCTGCAAAGATAAGAATATTCCATAAACTAACCAAATTAAATAAGAAAAAACCTTATATTTGCGAAAAAAATAATGATTTAGCTTATGAGATTGAAACATCTTCGCACTAACCGCCAGTTTATGATAGGCAACAGCATCGTATTCATCGGCGTGATTTTCGTGGTAGTGCTTTTCATCTACCTGAGTCTGCGCATGCAAGCCCAGAAAAACGGTACACACTACTACAATGAGGTTTATCAGGTGAGCCTATCCGAAGGCTTTGTCGGAAAAGGCTACACCGTATATATGAACGACAGCATCCTGTTCGACGATGTGGTACAGCAGGAGCCACAGTTGCTGCAAGTGACCCGTTTTGCAGAGGAGACTTCTCTGCTTATTGTGAACAAGGCCACAGAACAGGTTGCAGTATTTGAACTGCCCAACGACGGAGGCACCTTCCGTTTCGAGCAACAAGATGAGGAGATTGTGATGAAACAATAACTAATAAAAGTATACAGATTATGAGAAGATTACTATTCGGCTGCCTCGTTGTATTGATGACAGCCCTGAATTCGGCCGCATGGGCACAACCACTGCCTCGTGCCGAAGCTCCCAAGACAGTGAAGAAAGCCATGAAGCAATACTTCAAGGCAGTGGACAAGGCAGGTGAAGACCTGCATAGCATCATGGTGGTACAGCACGGAAAGGTGCTGTCGGCCAATTGGCGAAGCGAGGGAAAAGAAAACGAGCCTCACGTGCTTCATTCAGTGAGCAAGACATTCACCTCTACCGCTGTGGGACTGGCCATCAGTGAGGGAAAGCTCAAGCTAACAGACAAGCTCATCTCTTTCTTCCCCGACAAACTACCAGAGGTGGTTTCTGATAACCTCAAAGCCATCACTGTGCGTGACCTTCTTACCATGAACTGCGGCCACGACACCGACCCCACTGGCAGCATCCGCAACGTGGAGGGCAACGACTGGGCCAAAGCCTTCCTGGCCTATCCCGTGGAACACAAGCCAGGCACTTTCTATTGCTACAACAGTTTAGGCACCTACATGCTTTCGGCCATTGTGCAGAAAGTCACAGGCGAAAAAGTGGTGGATTACCTTTATCCTCGCATCTTCCAGCCGTTGGGCATCGACAAGCCTCGTTGGGATGAGAGTCCACAGGGCATCAACACGGGTGGTTGGGGGCTCTACCTCAAGACCGAAGACCTGGCCAAGATGGGGCAGTTGCTGTTGCAGCAAGGCAACTGGAACGGCAAGCAGTTGATTCCTGCCGAATGGGTAAAGGAAGCTTCTTCTGCACAAGTCCCCTGCCAGCCCGCAGGCATGAAGCCCGATATGGTACAAAAAGCCGGTCTGACGGTGGAAAACAGCGACTGGGTACAAGGCTATGGCTATCAGATGTGGCGTTGCCGTCACAACGCTTTCCGAGCTGATGGTGCCAATGGCCAGTACATCTTAGTATTGCCAGACCAAGATGCTGTGATTGCCGTCACTGCCAACATCGGCAACATGCAGGAGGAAATCAACTTTATCTGGCAATTTATCCTGCCTGCGCTGCAATAAGAAATAATCTGCAATAAAAAAAGGGAGCGTGCTCATCACGCCCCCTTTTTTTCGTCATGTCAAAAACCCCATGCGCTGTTTACTGTTCAAGGCATTCATAGTTGGACCTTTTTTCACGAGATAAATCCTATTCGTTGTTTAGGTATCGAGGGCGCAGGCTGTTGCTCTTTCATGTGAGCATAGCCCTTCTCCAAATCCTCCTTTTCCATGAGTGCATAGTTCACAGCCTCTCCTTTCATGTCCATCAGCATCACTCGTTTGGCCATGGCAGGTTCGACATGACAGGTGAAAAGTTGTTCCACCCAGCGCACGTTACTGAAGTTCTTGTCCTTACTACCCACCGCCTCACGGATAATGAATTGCAGGCTATTGCGAGCCTCTTCAGTCAGTTCAAATTGCTTTCTGGCTATCAGTGCTTCTGCCGCATTCATCAGTTCCTCAGCCAGATAGTCATAAAAACGAAAGACGTGTGAGAAACGCCCTGGCAGCCCGGGATTGATGCTGAGCAGCTCGTTCATCTCTTTCTCATAGCCTGCCAGAATCACCACCATATCGGGGTCTTTCTGTGCCAAGACGGTGAGCAGGCACTCAATGGCCCGATAGCCGAAATCCTTCTTATCCGTCGAACGCGCGGAGGCCAGCGTATAAGCCTCATCGATGAAGAGCACATTGCCGCGAGCCTGAGCAAGCAACTTACGCATATTGTATTCCGTTTCTCCAATGTAGCGTCCCACAATCTGTGAACGATCCGCCACCACCACATCGCCTTTCGAGAGCAAGCCAGTGGCGTGGAAGATCTTTCCCATCAGCTTGGCCACTGTGGTCTTGCCCGTGCCTGGACTGCCTAGGAATAGTACGTGATGCGGTCCTTCTTCAGGCACATACAGGCCTTTGCGCCTACGCATGCTTTTGAATCGCAGGGTATAAAAGAGTGATTTTATATCCTCTTTCACATTGTCCAGTCCCACCATTCTTTCCAGTTCCTGCATGCTTTGGGCAAACTCATCTTCCTCGTGGTTTTCAAACGAGTCCCAGTCGATGTCATCCCACCCAATGATGGAATATCGCTCGCACAACATATCGACATCATCCGTTTCCGAGGGCATGTTTATCAGACGTTTGCGATAGTTGGGGATGATGTGTTCATTCACAAATTGCTCTACTCGGTCCTTGTCCCAGTAGCCAAATTTTCCCTCTCGCTCCAAATCTGTCAATATCTCGATCAGGTGTATCAGTGACCTTTTTTCAAACAGATGTTGACCTATACACTTCTCAAAGGCATGAATGGTTTCTTCCACCGTATATCCCTCTATGGGCAGCCAATTGTCTTGGGGATAATAAGCCTTCATCCACGGCTGCTTTTCAAAGAGCTGCTGAATCTCAGACTTCCGGCCAATCAGCATCAGGGTCTTATGACCAGTAAGCCGTTCCTTGATTTTCCGTATGGTGTATTCATCACTCATCAGCAGTGCTCCTGCATTGTGAAGGCACACCACCCCAGCACATCCCAATGTCACCTCTGTGGAATTTTCATCCATCGGATTGCGAGGCTCAGCCAGATTCTCCGCATTCTCATATGTGAAACTATGGCCGCAAAAGAGCACACCTGCGAAATTGGTAGCCACATCTTTTGTACCACTATCCTCCTTGCCATAGAGGATGGAATTCTTGGAGTAATCCAGCATATCCAAACCAAAGCTTTCCAAGCGCTTGTTTATCAGATATTGGCGCAGATGCTCAATCGCTCTTTGTTTCAGACTCATAATTCCCCCCATGGTACTTAATGCCCTCCATTCTTCGTTATCATCAAATCTGGCGAGAATGCTTTCCGTATCATACGGAGCCATGCCTGACATTTCCTTTAGGGTGCAACCCTGTTCGTCCATATAGAAAGGAAGTTTGCATAAAGGGAGATCGTTGTGCATAACGATGCAGGTATAGTTACCCTTCAGCCAAAAGTATTGCGTCGTAATAAGTCCCTCCCAACGATTCGTTCTTTCATCCGCCATATCAGCGGTGTATAGTGTTGTCATTCCCTTATAGGTCAACTTATCGTCGTAGCAGAAAATCCTTAGTGTCTCACGCGGCTGCAATGCCCTGTTGGTGGTGAAATGAAGTTCCAAGGCATCTCGTGTATTTGACTTGCACAGCATCTGTATGTCTTGCACTTCCAAGGGCTTCTCCACACCATGCTCTACCCTTCCTTCCACTGGTGATGTTTCATCTTCCTCAGGCAAAGTTTCATCTTCTTCAGGCATGGTATCCTTATCACCATTTTCAATAAACTCCTTTAGCAACTTTTCAAACTCATCAAACTCATCATCCTCATGAACTTCAAATAAGGTTCTATCAACTTTGGATTCAGTTTCTGAATTCAAATCATCAAACAAGGTAGGATTCTGTTCCGTAACATTCAGCTCTTCGGCTGATTTATTCTTACACTTCTTATTCTTCTTCATCGTGAATAGACATAATTAAAAGGTTATCAAAAAAGCGAGTGCAGACGTATTACCATTGCCCCTGTGCACTAAGCAGAGGCAAGGCATTCAAGAAGATTCATCCAAGAGGATACCTGTAATGAATTAGTTTTGTCCTCAGCAAGTCAAAGAACGCGTAGGCAATCCATGGGCCGTTCCGTACAAACGGACATACCAATGGCCGACAATGATTGTCTCATTCTTTTTCATTTGACTTGCTTGATTTTGATTAGTTTTTAATGTTACGGAATTCTCAAAGTTCGCGTTTCATTCTTTTCTTCGGTACAAAGGTAAAAGGTCTTTTTGAATTGTGCAAGAGGTGAGGTAAAAAAAATTTCAAGATTATAAATCCTCTTTCAGTAAGTTTATAAGTTCTTCGGCAGAAAGCTGGCTATGGATGTCTGCATCTTGCAGCAGGGCATCGGCTAGGGAACGTTTGTCTTGGTGCAGACGCAGAATCTTCTCTTCAATGGTTCCCTGCGCTATGAGTCGATAAACCGTTACAGGGCGTTCTTGCCCTATGCGGTGTGCTCTGTCGCTGGCCTGATCTTCTATAGCAGGGTTCCACCACGGGTCAAGATGTATCACATAATCGGCAGCAGTAAGGTTTAGGCCTAAGCCTCCTGCTTTTAAACTTATCAAGAAAAGAGGGGTATCACCTGTCTGAAACTCACGCACCAAACGGTTGCGTTCTTGTGAAGTCATGGTGCCATCCAAATAAAGGTAGTTTACTCTTTGCTTATCCAAAGCCTCTTTTATCAGAGCAAGGTGCGAAGTGAATTGACTGAATACCAATGCCTTGTGTCTGTTACGCATCAGTTCTGCCACAAGATTGAGCAAGGCCGAAGTCTTACTGGATGCTATTTCCAACTGGCTGTTGATGAGTCTTGGGTGACAGGCCGCCTGTCTTAGCCGTGTGATTTCGGCCAGTGCTTGGATGGCAGAATCCTTTTTCCCCTCGCTGAGAGTGACGATGGCTTGTTTTCGCAGATTCTCATAAAGTGCTTTCTCTTCATCGCTCAGCTCTATAGTGAGTGTTATTTCAGTTTTTTCTGGAAGTTCGTTTAGCACGTCTTCTTTCGTGCGTCTCAGCAAGAATGGGGAAAGCAGGCGACGCAGTAAATATTGACGTTCTTTATCGTGATTGCGTTCCACAGGTAGAATAAACCGTTCTGTGAACTGCTGAAAACTTCCTAAGAGTCCAGGGTTGGCAAACTGGAACAAGTTCCATATCTCGCTGAGATGATTTTGCAAAGGAGTACCTGTGAGCATCAGCCGGAAGTCTCCTTTCAGTTTCATGGCTCCCTTTGATGTTTGAGTGTCTCTGTTTTTGATAGTGTGCGCCTCGTCAAGCACTATGGTAGTCCATTTGCGTGAAGCCAGCAGTTCTTCCTCAGTGACCAGAAGCCCGTAGGTACATAGCACTACATCGCCAGCTTCCGCCTCTTTTACTATCTGCTTGCGGTCGGCTCCAGCTTGATTGAGCACTTTTACGCTGAGTGCAGGTGCAAATTTCATCAGTTCTTCTCGCCAGTTCAGAAGCACAGATGTAGGCATTATTACCAATTGAGGCCCATGCAAGGCACGGCTCTGCATCAGCGTAATGCTCTGCAGCGTCTTGCCCAGTCCCATATCATCAGCCAAACAGGCTCCTGCACCCCACCATGCCAGACGGCTCATCCACTGGAACCCATCTTCTTGATAGGGACGTAGTTGTGCGTGGATGTTCATTGGCACGCTAAAGTGCTTTTTCTCAGCTTCCCTGATACGCTCGGCCAGTTGCTCAAAAGTATTGTCGGCCGTCACCTGCGTACCTGTTTGCTGGAATGTGGATAGCAGCAGCCCGTTTATGGCGGCCACCTTGACCCTGTCCCCTCTGCCGGTATTCATACTTTCCAAGGCCTGAAGTTGTCTGAGTAGGTCGTGACTGATGCGCACATATTCATCTTCGCCTATTCTGATGAAATTGCCTTTCATGTCGTTCAGTTTTCCAAGCATCGTACCAATTTTGATGCGTTCCTTGTCGCTTATTGCCACATCTCCCTCAATCTCGAACCATTCACCCATGGAGCGGATGCTCAGGCTCAGTTTCTCCGTATCTATCATGTGGTGACTAACCCTTATCCTGACCCCTTGTGGCCATTCCACATAAGCGTTTTCTTGATTCTCAAACAGGGTATCAAGCAGTTGTAGGCATTCGTAGGTGTCAAGGGTCCAGTTGCAGTCGAAATCTTCAGAGTAATCTTTCATTATCTCCTTCAGCGCATCGAGGTTCCTCAGTTCAGCCTCCAAATTTCTTTCAGTCTGTACTCTCTCACCATTGATGGTGGTGCTTATGATTTCCATACCCTTTCCAGGCTTCTGGTAAGGTGGGTGGGTGCCGAAAGGTTTCACTGCTACGGAAATGTTATACATCATGTCCCTTCCTGGTGAAATCTGTACAGCTATCAGAGAGTTTGTCTCAATATGCTTTAAGTTGTCAGAATTGCGCAGCAGTGGACTCATCACGGTGAAATGTGTGCTAAGCAACTGCAACAATTTAGCGAGTTGTTCTTTGCTTTGCTTGGGGAAAATTTTCAGCTTTGACAATAGTTCGAGGGTTTTGTATTGTTTTTGGCTCACTTTTACCACTGTCAGCTGTCTGCTACCCTCCTGTGTAATCTGTATGTCACCATTAAAGTTTAATTTACTCAGGTCGATGTTCGACTTTACCTCGTAGCCTTTTCCTGTGGGAAGAACGGTGATCATTGGCGATTCCTGCACCACATCTATTGGCAGTTCTGTTTCCTCGTCATATACCGATGGGCAACCTGCCAATGCCGCTATCGCATCCTTACCTGACAATGTGTAAGTAATCCCTCCATACCATCCTCCTCTGGAAGTTTTCACCATAGCGGCTATCTTCCTGTCAGTAGGGGTGAAGAATTCATCGTCTGTCTTTCCGAAAGTCTTCAGTGACATATTGCGACCTTTGCTCCAAGTGATTCCTCCGTCTTTCGACTTCTGTAGTTTGGGCTGTATATAACAGCCCGGCAATGTTATGAAATATGCCACGCGTTCCATCTCTACTTCATTCAGAACATCGGCTGCTGATATTTTATCATGAAGTCTGAGAAGATTATCAATCACCATCTCCCATTTCTCTGTCTTCTTTACAGGTGGCATAAGAGAGTTGTTGAGTCCGGTCTTGTTGTTCAACTGTACGAAAATGATGCGAAGGGAAGGGAAATCATAGGAATATAGTAGTTTCAGATAGTCGTAACAGCTATTCGTCACAAATTTCTCTTGTGTCTTAAACTCTGCAGGTTCCGATAGTAAAATGTTGTAATGCCTCAGAAACATAACTGACAGACATTGAGCCATTGGACTGTCTGTACAGTTGCTTAATGGAGATTGCTTCAGAAAGTCGGCGGCATCATTTTTGTAGTAATGATGCAAGGCCAAGAGCATAGGGTAGCAGTCAGGAGCTTTGGCGGTCTTTTTGTTACTCATCAGTTTTTTTGCTATAGACTGGGCTTGGGGTGACTGTACAAGTCCCAAAGCCAGCCCGTATGCAAAGTCGGTAAGAGGTTCTGTAGAGTATTCGCATTCTAATCTTTTGAACAACTGCAAGAAAACATCCAGTGCTAAATCAGCTTTCCCTTCGTGCAACAGCTTGATGGCTGTGAGTCTCTGATGATATTCAGAACCAGGTGTCATCTTGGCAAGCACTTCGTTGAGCCTGCCAGTAGTAAGGAATTCATTTTCATATAGATAGCACTCGTAAAGCTGTTCTCGCTGTGCTTTGTCTAAAAACTGGTTCTCGAAAAACAATGCCTTCAGAATCTCTTCGGATCCTATGGGTATCAGCTGTCTCCAATCCTTTCTAAACTTCCTGTCGTAAACCCATTTCAAAACGCTGTAATCGGCTTTCTGCACAAAATCAAGGTATTCTTCCGATGTTGCAAGGTCAAGTAACACTTGGCTCTCAATATAGTCATTGTAGTCCAAATCCTTATGGTTCAATCCTCTGAGTTCCTCAATGAAAGGCTTGCCATGTAGGTAGTTCATGAATGGAATAGCCAGATGCTTGGCATTGTCAGTACTGCTGTATGAATGGTAGGTTTTGAGTTTCATCAGCTGTATGAATTCCTCTGGACTCACTTGTCGCATCACCTCTGCCCATCGGGAGGGGTGGATGCCCACCTTATATGAATAATAAGCCTTAGCCTGCAATTTCTCTCCTATGGCCCACCCTTCAGATAGCCATTCCTGTGAGTCATGTTCTATGGGAGTCACACGCAGCTTGTATCTCTCATAGACAATTCTCATATCGTAATAGTCGAACCATCGCAGTGTACATGCTATCGCCTTCAGTGCAGGATGAATGGTGTCCTTGTCAATATCATTATATGTTTTTTTCATCTTTCACTTCCTTCATCAATTAAAGAGGCATTTTTACCTTAACTTAATAGCCATAATCACATATCCCTCCTTGCAGTAGTTGGGATTATCCAGCAGGTAAGTCACCTCTGCTGTGACAGCACGTCCTGTGTATCCATCCGCATCATGCTCGCGCAGATGCAACACGTCCCCTTTGGCGAAGTTCCGATCATTGAATCTCACCTCAAAAGTCTTTTCTCCATTCTCAATTGCCTCGAAGTATTCAGGCAATATTTTCAAATCATGATGCTTACCCATAATAACAAGATACTTGTAATGAATTTGTTTTGTTATCATCAAGTCAAAGAACACATAGGCAGCCCATGGGCCGTTCCGTACAAACGGACATACCAATGGCCGACAATGATTGTCTCATTCTTTTTCATTTGACTTGCTTGATTCTGATTAGTTTTTAATGTTACGGAATTCTTAAAGTTCGCGTTTCATTCATTTCTTCGGTACAAAGGTAAATGGCCTTTTTGAATTGTGCAAGAGGTGAGGCATAAAAATTAATTTCTGTCTCATGATATCATGCCCTCTCGTTCCTTAGTCTGTAAAGAATCTGACAGAATTCTTGCTCAGTCAGGATAGTATAATTTGGGGTTCTTTTGCTGCAAAAACAAGAACAAAATGTCACTTATACTTAACGGAAGAAAATTTCTTACAAAAACTGTTGTGTATATTTAATAAATTTGCTATTTTTGCAGAAAATATTAAGTTTATGGAACAAAATCTCATAGAGAGACAAGGCATTTCTGACAAAATAGGAAGAATGTTTGGTAGGGGCATGGTAGTTGCTCTGACAGGGCAACGACGTGTAGGCAAAAGTTGTGCCATAAGAAATGTAATGGCAAAGTTGCGTCTTGACAAAGACAATAACATTGTATATATAGATAAAGAGCGAAATGTATTTGATGAAATAGCTACATACAAAGATTTAGACATTTATGTTAAAAGCCAATTCCAAGCAGGTAAACATAACTATCTTTTTATCGATGAGGTACAGGAAATAGATGAGTTTCAGAAGACAATATTGGATTTGCAAGCTGGTGGTCAATGGGATATCATGCTGACAGGTAGCAATGCCAAGATGCTGTCAGGAGAGTTGGCCACCAGACTGAGAGGTCGCTATATAGATTATCGCATCAGAGGTCTCAGCTATCTTGAATTTCTGCAATTTCATAATTTGCCTGACAATGATGAGTCTTTAGGTCTCTTCCTGCAGCATGGGGGGTTGCCTGGCTTACGGCTTATGGGCTTGGAAAACCACGACCTCGTGGAAGATTACTTGATGAACGTGTATAATACCATCCTGCTACGCGATATCATAGAACGTGAGAAAATCAGGAATATTCCATTACTTAAGAAACTTGTCATATTTCTTAGTGACAATATCGGGAAACAATTCTCAGCCCGCAGCATTTCCAATTACCTGAAAGGGCAGAAGACAGAAGCTTCTACCAATGTCATACTCAGTTATTTGGATTTCCTCTGCAACGCTTACATCATCGATCGTGTAGAGCGGTATAACATTCATGGAAAGAAATTGCTGGAATACGATGACAAGTTCTACTTTGAGGATTTAGGCATACGCAACGTCGTCATTAGCAGCAACCGCAGTTTCGACATAGAGAAGGTGATGGAAAATGTAGTTTACAAGCATCTTGTCCGTTTAGGATATGTGGTTCATGCAGGACAACTTCAGAAAGGAGAGATTGATTTCGTGGCAGAGAAACCAGGGAGTACCGTTTATGTTCAGGTCACCTATTTGCTGGCATCCGAAGATACTATTCAAAGGGAGTTTGGCAACCTGAGACAGGTGAAAGACAATCATCCTAAATATGTGGTATCTATGGATCGTGTTTTCAGTCAGACCAATGTTGATGGCATCTGGCATCTTCATTTACGGGATTTTCTCAAAAAAGACGAGTTGTAATTATTACTTCATCCATTAAAGAGGCATTCTTATCGCATTTTTCGTTTTTGATACCCCATAATTCTAATATTAAAATTAGAATGCATGTGCTTTTTTTGGTGTAGTTTTTCCCAAAAAATTTGCAAAACGCACCTTTCGTGTTGTATATTTGCAGCCGGATTCGAGGACGGGCTACGAAGCGATTGTGAAAACCAAATTTCGCCATTTAC
>Ga0310786_10003632_pt1 | contig 22275 bp, 22 predicted proteins | sample AusTroGonzalo_MG_FD_203881 | JGI IMG/M metagenome (GOLD analysis project Ga0310786, IMG submission 203881) | Bovine rumen microbial communities from tropical cattle in Woodstock, Queensland, Australia - Gonzalo_03 (v2) (version 2) | ecosystem: Host-associated > Mammals > Digestive system >...
GCTGCAAGGTCCTGAACCCGGCCCGCCATCCGAACGGGAAGCGCTACGAGGAATATTTGCGCCTGGCGATGGAAGACGTGAAGCAGGCGACCACTGTCGTGATGCTGGATGGCTGGAATTTCAGTAATGGCGCGACGTCCGAGTATAACGCCGCCATAAAACGAGGCGTAAGGATCGTTCTGGAGCATGAACTGGTCGCCGCCCTTGACGAAAAAATGAGGAAGGAGAACGCGAACGCATGAAACACTTTAATTTTGCAGAAATCAAGGAACGCGGAAGCTGCATTGATTTCGTCGAGCAGGTCCTGGGCGAAACCGTAACGGGGAACCGCTGCGCGGCGACCTGGCGAAACGGAGAACGCAACAGCGTGCGCGTCGAGCGCGACCGCTGGTTTGACCATGTAACGGAGGAAGGCGGCGGCCTGGTCGAACTTTGCGCCCGGTCGAAATTCGGCGGCCTGGGCGCGACGGAGATCCAGCAGGCCCAGGAATGGCTCGGCGAGTGGCTGCACCTGGACGAGGTGAAATTGCAGAAAAAGACCGCCAGCGCCGGGAAGAACCGACACGACGAGCTGATCGCGGAGGGCTACGTCGAAAAGGCCCGGTATGAATACAGGGACCTGGACGGAAAGCTGGTTTATTTCGTCTGCCGGATGGAGCACCCGACGAAGAAAAAAGAGTTTGTCCAGGGGACGGAGACGCACTGGGGCATTTCAGGGATCACGCCGATCCCGTACAACTGGCGCCGCGTCCACGATTCCGACTGGTGCATCATCGTCGAGGGCGAAAAAGACGTCGAGACGTTGAAAAAGCTGGATATTCCGGCGACCACGAACAGCGGCGGCGCCAAAAAATGGCGCCCGGAGTTTCGGGAGTATTTGCGCGGGAAGCGCGTAATCATCCTGCCCGATAACGACGAAGTGGGGGCGGAACACGGCGAAATGATTGCCCGCGACCTTTTCGGGACCGCTGCGGACATTAAGATCGTGAACTGCTCCAGCCTGCCGAAAGGCGACGTCACGGACTATTTCGAGAAGGAGGGCGGAACCTGGCCGGACCTGGCCGAAAAAATCAAGAACGCGCCGTCCTATGCCCCGAAGCAGCTGACCGCAACGGAGGCCGCGAAAGAGGCGAACAAAACCGCGTTTACGAATTTCGAGATCGTGGACGGCGAGACGGCGAACGGGAAGCCGAAGAAAGAAAAGGTCCCGCGGAAGATAAACGAAATGGTGGCGGATCTTCACGTTCGGCTGGTCGGCGCTCCGTATCGCGTGGGCGAGGAGCTTTTCGACCGGGACCACGACACGGGCGCCATTTCGTACATGTTCGACGCCTCGGATCTGTTTTCCTGGATCGCCCGGAAAACCCGCCAGATCGTCGAGTGGTCCAAGATCGACGGCTGCACGACGAAAGGCGAGTTTTTCGCCGCCCTGAAAAGCGAGGCCATGACCTACTCCGCCATTTCATTCACCCCGGACTGGCCCGTCCGCTCGGATGTTTTTTACACACACCCGGCAATCCCGGCGCCGTCGGACGATCACGTCGTTTTCCGTCGTTTCGTGGATTTCTTCAACCCGGTCGACGAAATCAATAAATCAATGCTGACCGCCTTTATTATGGCCCCGATCTACTATAAACCTATGGCTGCGAGGCCGCTGTGGATCATCGACAGCCCGAACGGGCAGGGAAGCGGGAAATCCATCATCCCGGAAATGGTCGCCTATCTGTACGGCGAAAACCTGCTGGAGGGAAAGCCGATCGACGTGAGCGTCTACGACCTGGAGAAAAACTATCAGGAGGTCGTAAAAAGAATTATCAGCACGAAGGGCAGGAACGCCCGAATTTTGCGCCTGGATAACGTAACGGGGACGCTGCGGTCGTCGAACCTGGCCATGCTGGTGACAGCCGGCAGTATCACGGGCCGGGCGACCTACGGACGCGGCGAGGAGAGCCGCCCGAATAATTTGACCTACGTCGTCACAGTGAACGGGGCGACCGTAGACACGGACATCGCCAGCCGCGCCTACTACATCATGATCGCCAAGCCGAAGATGAACCCGCACTGGACCGGCGACGTTCTGGACTACATCAAGAAAAACAGGCTCCAGATCTTCGCGGACATCCTCGACATCATCAAGAACCACCGGCCATTCAGCGCGTCGCCCGTGACCCGAATGCCCCAGTTTGAAGTCGAGATATTGCAAGCCGCCTGCGGGACCGAGGAGCAGTATTTGAAGGTGATCGAATACCTGAACGGAAAGAAGGAGGAGACGAACACAGACGAAGAGCTGGCCCGCCGTATCGAAGAAGAAATAAACCAGCATGTAATCAGCGCCGAACCGCTTTTCGGACATCCTGGGCTGAACCCCCAGGAAGACCGCATTTTCATCCGGTCGTATGTGCTGGAAGAGTGGTTTCGGAATGCCGCCTGGCTGAAAAACAAGACGCCGACGGAGTTTATCCGAAATATGGCGAAAACCGGCATGATCCCACAGGTCGATCCTGTAATCATGCGCTGGCCGGCCCATAGTGGAAAGATCACGCGACGATCCGGGATTTTATGGAACTACCAGAAAAAAGACCGCGACGTCCGCGTATTGAGTTTGACGACGGGGACCGAAAAAAATGCCCGTGGAAACAAGATTACGACGGAGATTTCGGAAGGATGAAAAAGCCGTTTTTCATGCACCAGGGGGACCAGTGGATTTTTCGGAAACATTTTTTTCGCCCAGGGGGACCAGTGGATTTTTCGGAAACATTGCCTTTGCTTTTCGCGCTTTTTCTGGAATGTTGCACCACCCCGCCCACCCTTTGCACCACCCTTTGCACCACCCCGTAAACCTTTGATTTTCAATTATGCCCGGACTGCTCCATACCTTTTCTAAAGAAAAAAGATAAATAAAATAATATATACAGGCCGCCTATATAGGGCCCTCTATATAGGAAATCACCCTGGTCGCCCTGGTGCATCTGGTCCATTTTTGAAACGAAAAAATAACATAATGACGATTAACGACGAAATACGAAACATCGGAAGCGAGATTTCCGCGGCACGAAACACGATCCCGTTTCAAAACCGCCGGAAGTTTGATTTCGAGGCGAACGAGCACTATCTGGCGATCGTGGAAGCGATCAACACCGGAGAGACGGAACGCGCCGCCGAGATCCTGGAACACTGGAAAGAGCGCGTCTGGTGGCTTCAAAACTCGCCGCATTGTCATATTGCACCGCCCGCCCTGGTCCGACGCCTGGGCGAAACCCCGGAACGATTCAACGAACGCCGCGCCGCGGCGTGGAGGAAATTATAAAATGCCTGGAACATCGAAAGCCGCTCACCCTTCGGGAGCGCTGGGAATAACCTTTACCGAAGACGACCACAGCTACATCGACGACATCGGGATCAGCTACATTTCAGCGACGACGCTGGTGCATTCAGCGTTTCCGCCATTCGACGCCGACGCCGCCGCGGCTGCGAAATCCGCGAAGACCGGGATCCCAGCGGAGGATTTGAAATCCCAGTGGACCGCGAACGGTAAGGCCGCCGCCGACGACGGGACGCGCTGCCATGAGAACTGCGAGCGCCAGATCCTCGGCCAGCTCGATCGGATGAACCAACCGAGAAACGACGAAGAGCGGACCCGATTCCGGGCCGCCTGGTTTGAAGTCGAGAAGATGAAAGCCGCATTTTCGACGCTGGAGCCGGAAAAGCTGGTTTTCTCGCCCCGGTTTCAGGTCGCCGGCTCGATCGACGTGCTGGCCCGACGCCCCGGTATGGTGGCGATCATCGACTGGAAATATATAAAAGCCCTTTGCCGGGAGAGTTTCGGCGGACGCACTGGAAACCACGTGGCGACGGCGGCGCTGCCCGATTGCAATTTCTGGCACTACGCCTTACAGCTGAACCTATACGAGCAGATCCTAAAAGTGGAGGGCTATATCGAACCGACGATACAGGTCGTGAAAATGCTGAACGTTTACAACGCGGAGGCCCAGGCGTTCGATCATGTGATGGTCCCGGAGCTGGGGCGCGAGGCCGTCCTGCTTATGGCTTATAACGTTACGGGCGAAAATCTGGAGAAAATCCCGTTTTGATTTGTCCGGTTTTGAAAGATGCGGCAGATATAATATAGCGAGGAGAGGCCATGCTGTTCGACGAATACTACGACTACATCGACCGCTGCGCGACGATTCACGCGAGAGAAATCGACGTGCTGACCGGACGGGACGACTGGCAGGACAACCGCCAGGAATTGCTCCTGTACGTCTGGCGGCGCTGCTGGAGATACGACGCGAAGAAGAGCAAGGCGCAAACCTTCATCAGCGGCTTGATCCGGGACAAACGGCACAGTATCCTGCGGCACATGCAGCGAAAGAAAATCACCATAATCCAAAAGGCGATACCGTTTAATCATGCCTGACAACGACGAACACAAAGAGTACATCGAACGACCGTACAACCGGACGACGGACCGCTTCATAGCGGAAACCGACATCCGCGACTATATCGCCGGGCTGGCCGGGCCGATACAGGGCGTTTGCCATGCGTTGATCATGGAAGGGCAAAGCGTCCGGGAAGTGGCGGACCAGTACGGCGTTTCGACGAAGACCGTGCTGCGGCACGTGCGGAAGGCGCTGGCGCCGCTGGCGCTGACATACGACATCAAGAGCGCGGACAAGTACATCGACGAACACAAAGCCGCCGCGGCAGGCACAAAGGCACGCGGGAAGGCACAAAGGCCCCGGAAGCGTGGAAAAAGGTCGATTTTTGACGATTTTTCGGCGGGTCCTCCCGGAAGGGGGTCGAGGCGGCCTACCACCGGGGAAGTAGTCGAAAAAATCGACACACTTTCTTTCTTTGCCGGGCGGAGGGCGAAAAAATGGAAATAAAAACCGATTTCACGATGGACGAGCTTTTCAACGAGATCGAGGAAACGGATCAGAAAATCGAATCGCGGGTGATTGAGATCCGAAACATGCACCTTTTCCACCGACTGAAAAGCGAGCGACATCTGGAGGAACTGCTGCCGGATAAAGTGAGACGCGGGGCGTCGTATCACTTTATCAGCGGCGGCGACGTTGACAGTTTCAGCTTCCTGCAGTGGCTTCTCCGAAAAACGTCCGTTGACCGGCTTTTATGCTCGACCTGGTGCATTTCAAAGGTCGATATAGAGGAATACCACAGACTGATCCGGCTGGGCCGGATCCGGCGGCTGGATTTTTACGTCGGCGAGATCCTGCCGGGCAGTTTCCCGGAGGAATACGCCCAGCTGGGCGAAATCTGCCGAGACTGCGGCGGACGGCTGGCCGTTTTCAGGAATCACAGCAAGGTAATGGCGGCGATCGGCGAGAAATTTTCGTTTGTCATTGAATCCAGCGCGAACATCAACACCAACCCACGAACAGAGCAAACCGTTGTTACGATCGACCGGCGGCTGGCGGATTTCTATTTCGAATTTTTCGACGAAATCATATCGTTCGATAAGGAGTGGCGCAGTGGAAAAGAAAATATCGCTGACAGCCTTGACGATTGAACAACTGGCGATCATCCTGCACAAAATGGGAAGCAAGGAGGCGACGACGGCCAACATCCGGCGCGACATCGCCGACGGAGCACCGACCAACGAAGACGGGACGATCAGCGTGATAGATTACGTGGCGTGGCTTATCCAGGACGGGGCGAAAAATGATAAACCTGAATAAATTGACACCGAAGCAGGCGGCAAAAGTCATAAACAGCGCCAGCCTGGGAACCGTTACGAACGCTGACAAGGTCGCGGCGGAACTGCGGAACGAAAACCGCATCGCGGCGGACACAAAGGGGAAATCTTTGTCGCTGCTGAAATTCCTGGCGGTCCTCATGGATCGACGCGACCGTAGCAGGCCGCCGGAGGAGACGGCGAAGAAGCAGCAGGCGAAACGGACCTACGAGGAGATCAAGGAGGCGGCCAGAAAACGCGCCGCGGACGTTTCCCTATCTGGGCGCGACATCGGCGAGATCCCGTCGGTCGTGGATCCGGCGAGGAGAGAGCGCTGCAGGTACAATCTCCGGGAGTTTTTGAAGACCTATTTCCCGCAGAAATTTGACAAGCCCTGGAGCGCCGACCACGAGGTCGTTATTCAAAAAATCCAGGCCGCCGTCTTGACTGGCGGACTTTTCGCGCTGGCCATGCCGCGCTCAACGGGAAAAACAACCATCTGCGAGAGGGCGGCGATCTGGGCTATTTCGTATGGGCTCCGGCGATTTGTCGCACTCATCGGCGCAACTGAGGAGGCAGCCTGCGGCAACCTGGAAGAAATCAAGATGGAGTATGAATGTAACGAGCTTTTATTTCAGGATTTCCCAGAAATCGCGTTTCCCGTGCGGAAGATCGACGGCATCGCCAACCGTTGCAACGGACAAACCTGCTGTGGGATCCGAACCCGCATTACATGGACCGACGGCGAAATCGTCCTGCCGACGGTCACTGGCAGCGTCGCGTCAGGCTCCGTCATTCAGGTCCGCGGCATTACTGGCCGCCTGCGTGGTATGAAAGCCGCCGTCGCCACCGGTGAAAGCCTCCGCCCGGATTTTGTCTTGATTGACGACCCGCAAACCGACGAATCGGCGGCCAGCCCGGAACAAAACCGGAAGCGCTTGCGGATTTTGTCGGGCGCGATTCTGGGGCTTTCAGGGCCCGGCATCCGAATCGCTGGCGTCATGCCATGCACAGTAATCAGGCCGGGAGATATGGCGGACGAGATCCTGGATCGGGCAAAACATCCAGAATGGAACGGCGAGCGGCGGAAGCTGCTGACCAGTTTCCCGAAAAACATGGACCTTTGGAACCAATACGCCGAGATCTGGGCCGAATCGCTACGAAACGACGGGTCGATCGAAGCGGCGACGGTGTTTTATCTGGCACACAGAGAAGCGATGGACGAAGGCGGCGCCGTTTCCTGGCCGGAACGTTTCGAGCCGGGCGAGGCGTCCGGGCTGCAATATGCGATGGACCTGTTCATACGGGACCGCGACACGTTTTTCTCGGAATATCAAAACGAACCAATCGCAGACGACACCGGCGAACAAGAGAAAATCACGATCCAGAACGTATGGGCGAGGATGAACCACCGCCGCCGCGGAGACGTCCCGGTCGAAGCGGAACACCTCACGATGTTCGTCGATGTGCAGGGAAAAATCCTTTACTGGATGGTCGCCGCCTTCGCCGACGATTTCACCGGCTGGATCGTCGATTATGGAGCTTTCCCGGACCAGCGGCGGCGCTACTTTTCGCTGAAAGACGCACAGCCGACTTTTTCCCAGCTTTACCCGTCGGCTGGACGCGAGGGCGCCATATATTCGGCCCTGGCGGACTTGACGGGCGACATCCTGGCCCGCAAATGGACCCGCGAGGACGGCTCGGAAATGTATGTTGAACGCTGCGTAATAGACAGCGCATGGGGCGAGAGCACGAAGACGGTCTACCGTTTCTGCAAAGAATCGCCATTTGCCCGCATCCTCATCCCGTCGAAAGGGCGCGGCATCACCGCCGCGCAAAAACCATTCAGCGAGTACCGCCGGGAGACTGGCGTGAAACTCGGTTTCAACTGGAGAATATTTAAGGTCCGCGGGCAGGTTTCGGCCCGGCTTTTCGAGTATGACACGAACTACTGGAAAAGTTTTTTCCGGGCGCGACTGTTTACCACTGCGGGCGATCCTGGCTGCCTGACCATTTTCGGATCCGACGCGGAGACACACCGGCTGCTGGCGGAGCACTGGACCTCCGAGGTTTCAACACCCACGCAAGGGAACGGGCGGCGCGTCGATGTTTGGAAGCTGGTCCCAGGACGGGAAAATCACTGGCTCGACGCCGTTGTCGGCTGTATGGCTGCGGCCTCGACGCTGGGCGTCGATCTGGAGCTGGGGACGAAGAAGGACGAAAAGCCGGCGAAAAAGCCGGGAAGACTGGCGGAACCGATAAAAAAGATCGTTCCGGGAAAAAGAATTTTACCGCATAGGTGATTTTTTTTGTTTTTATTTGTCCCGTTTTTCAAAACGTGACGGAAATAATAAGCAAAAATTTTTTTTCGGAGAAAAAACCATGAGCGAAGACCCCAAGAAACGGATCAAGACGGCGAAGACCGACGGCGAGGAAATCACCTTTTTCGAGCCGGAACAGATCGCCGCAGGCGAGAACTGGGACCTGAAAAAGAAGGCCGCAAAAAATCCTTTTTCCAAGCTGGGACTGGCGCGAATTTCAACCCAGGGGCCAGAACGATGAAAAAGGCACTGCGTTTCATCCCGGTCCGGGCATCCTACGACGCGGCGAGCCGGTCGCCGGAATCTATGCGGCACTGGCGCGGAGCGGATCCGCTTTCCGCGGACGCGGCACTTTCCCCGGACATCCGCAAAATCATCATAAGCCGGGCCCGTTACGAGGTGGCAAACAACGGCTACGCCTGCGGCATCCTGAACACGCTGGCGGACGACTGCATCGGAACCGGGCCGCGGCTCCAGCTTTCCCTTTGCGACATTCAAGACGAAACGACGGCGGCAGAGTGGGAAAAGAAGTTGGACCGCCGCGAGCGCCGCTGGGCTAAATGGTGCAAAGAAATCGGCTTATGCCGAAAATTAAAAATTGCTCGCAGAACAAAGGCACAGGACGGCGAAGTCTTCATAAAGAAAGAGATCAACAAGCGGATCCGCGGCCTGGTAAAACTCGATATTACCCTGTACGAATCCGAGCAGGTCGGCAGTAGTCTTTTGTCGGCGACCCCGATCGAGTTTTACGACAGCGGCGTCCCGAAGGAGGTCGACGGCGTGCTGTTTGACGAGGAAGGAAACGCGACGAAATACCGTTTCTGGCGCGTGCATCCCGGATCGAATGGCTGTTTTTCCGACGGTCAATCATATTTCGTTTCAGCGGACGACGTGATCCACTACGCGAACATCGTGCGCCCCGGTCAGCATCGCGGACTATCCGAAATCGCCTCTACCCTCCCCATTTTCAACGATCTGCGGCGTTTTACGTCGGCGGTTTTGGCCGCTGCGGAGACGGCAGCCGAAATTTCTTTTCTGTTGCAGACCGATTTGCCGACGACGGACGAGGACGGAGAAACGAACCTTCAACACCTCGACCCTGGCACGATCGTCGAATTTTGCCGAAACGCTGGTATAAGCCTCCCCGAAGGCTGGAAGGCGTCGCAGCTGAAAGCCGAGCAACCGACCAGCACCCACGCCGATTTCGTCAAGACGAAGATCCGAGAGGCGAGCCGGGCGCTTTCCATGCCGCTGAATGTCGCCCTGGGCGATTCCAGCGGCTACAATTACGCAAGCGGACGCCTCGATCACCAGACATATTTCCGCATGATTATCGGCGAGCGCTGCCTGATTGCTGAAACGGTCCTTGACAACATCCTGGAAGCCTACGAGGCATTCGACCGGCTGTTTTTCCCGGAAGACTACACGCCAGACGTCGGGAAGACCGCACCGGAAACCGATCACGAGTGGATGTGGGACGGGTTCCAGCACGTCGATCCGCTCAAAGAGGCGAACGCCCAGGCGGTCCGGCTGGCATCCGGGACGACGACGCTGGCCGAGGAATGCGGCGCCGAGGGCCGCGATTATATGAAGATCATCCAACAGCGCACCCGCGAGGAATACCTGGAAAAGCGGCTGCGTGAACAATACGGCCTGCCGGACAAAAACGCGACGGCGAGCCAAACAAGAAGAGGAGACGGAGACAATGCCGACGAATGACACCAAAACGCTGATTATCGAAGCCGCGGCGACCGCCGGGAAGAACCTGGCCAACGTCAGCGGCATCGCATACAGCGGAAACCCGATCCGGCAGTGGTGGTCGAATCTGGAAATGATCGTCGATCTGGCGGGCATGGAAATGTCCGCGCAGATCCCGCTGCTGCTTTCACATTTCAACGAGCCGGAGGCCCGCCTGGGCGTGGTCGAGGCGACCGTCGAAAACGGCGTCCTGCTGATTAAGGGCGGGATCGACACCGGCAACGAGAAAGGCCGCGAGATCGTAGAGAAGGGGAAAGTCTACGAATGGCAGCTTTCAATCGGGGCCGACATCATCGCCACGGAACACATGCAGCCAGAAGAACAGCGGGCCATAAACGGCAAGCTGATAAAGGGCGAATACCTCATAGCGACGAAGACCAAGCTGCGCGAGGTTTCCGTCGTCGCAGTAGGAGCCGACGCCGACACTCACATGCAGATCGCGGCGAGTTTCAACCATTCCAACGTCCATTCAACCAAACAAGGAGGCAACATGGACCCTGAAAACAAGACCACCCCCCAGGTGGAAACCCCCGCACCCGCGATCGACGCCGGTCGTGGTGCAAAGCCGGATCAGCCCACCCCTGACACCGCCGCGCAGGCTGCCGCACTGGAAGCCGAGCGCAAGGCCGCACGTCAGGCCGAGACCGATCGTATCACCGCCATCAACAAGATCACCGCCGAGCATCCCGAAATCCGCGAACGCGCGATTTCCGCCGGCTGGACGGAAGAGTACACCAAGAGCGTGATCACCGCCGCCCAGGAGATCGCCAAGAAGCACCCGCAGGCGACCGGAAATATCATCGTTCGTTCCGGTCCGGCCATCGACGCGAAGGCGATCGAAGCGTCCCTGTGCCTCCGTGCTGGCATCGCACCTGAAACCATCGAGGCAAGCTGCGGACGTCAGGCACTCGACATCGCCGACGCTCACCTTCGCGGCCTTTCCCTCAAGGACGTCATGGTCGAAGTCGCCCGCTGCGAAAATCAGCCCGTCTCCGTCGGTTTCAGCAACGAGACGATCCGGGCCGCTTTCAGCACGACCGCACTCCCCGGCCTGCTCTCGAACACGGCGAATAAGGCCGCGCTCAAAGCCTTCAACGCACAGGAAAGCATCGCGTCCAAGATCTGTTCCGCGGGCGACCTCAATGACTTCAAGGTCAGCGAACGCTACCGCCTGACTGACATCGGCGACCTTCAGATCATCCCGCAGGGCGGCGAAATCAAATCCGGCACCCTCGGCGAAGACAAGGCCACGAACCAGCTCACGACCTACGGCAAGCTGTTCACCATGACCCGCGAAATGATTTACAATGACGACCTCGGCGAATTTCTCAAAATCCCGATCGCCATGGGAATGAGGGCAAAACGCAAGATCGACCAGGTCTTTTTCCAGCGTCTTCTCTCCAACCCGACGCAGGCCGACGGGAATGCCCTGTTCAGCGCCGCCCACAAGAACTACAAGAGCGGCACCACGTCCGCGCTCGGCGTCGACAGCCTCGAAAAGGCCATCGCCCTGTTCATGGATCAGGTTGACAGCGACGACCAGCCGATCGCCGTTTCTCCGAAATTCCTCCTGGTTCCGACGAACCTGTACCCGCTGGCGCAGCGTCTCACCATGAGCACCGTGCTTATCGGCGGCAGCGACGTCAACCCCGCCGCGAACGTGATCCCGAAATACAACATCGAACCGGTCGCGTCTCCCTACCTCGACAACGCCAAGTACACCAACCACTCCGACACTGGCTGGTACCTCTTCGGCGACCCGTCGCAGGTCGACACCTTTGAGATCGGCTATTTCCAGGGCCGCCGTCAGCCGACCGTCGAACGCGGCGAAACGGATTTCAACGTCCTGGGGATCAGCTTCCGCGTCTACTTCGACTTCGGCATCCGCGAGCAGGATCACCGCGGCATGGAATTCAACAAGGGCAAAAACTGATTCAAGAAAGGATCGTTTACCATGACTGCCAAATACATCCAGGATGGCAAGGCCATCGAAATCACCGCTGCCGGCGCAATCGAAGCCGGGGACGTTGTTGTCCTCGGCGAGCTCGTCGGCGTCGCCAACTTCCCGATCACCTCCGGCGGAATCGGCGCCGTCGCCATCGAGGGCGTTTTCGAGATGCCGAAGGAATCCGGGCTGGCCATTTCCGGCGGCGAATCCGTCTACTGGAACCCGACCAGCAACTACGTCACCACCAGCTCCGGCGGCTCGAACGTCGTCTGCGGCAAGACCATCGCGCCCGCTGGCGCGACGGTAACGGTCGTTCAGGTGAAACTCAACTGATACCGGGGGCTGTTTATGTCGGTTTTTGAACTCGTGGATTCCGTCCTGGACGACATGTTCGACGTTACAGGGGAGCCCGTCTCGTACAGCCGGGACGGGATCGTCCTGTATTCGAATATCAAGGCAAAGGTCGGATCCACGCTGTTCAGGACCGACGACGCGAACGGCATCACCTTCCGTATCGAACAGCGCGATTTCATCGTCCGCGTTTCCGATATGGCAGGATTCGACGAGCCCAAAAAAGGCGACGAGATCATCTGGGATGGTAAGGCTTACATGGTCGCGGCCCCGAACGGGGAGCCGTGCTGGAAATGGCACACGCGGCACAGCCACACCCAGATGCGGATCCACGCGAAATACCTGGGCGACCTTGAAACAAACGGAGACGAACAGTGAGCGAACCCGTGCAGCAAAGCGAGATAAAGAAGATAGCGACGGAGATCGCGGGCGTGATTGCTACCGTTACCCACGGCAGCGCCACGCTTTCCGCGGTCGTTGACTTTTGCCCGGACATCAACCTGGAAAAGGTCAAAACGCGCCAGATCGTCGTTACCCCGCAGAGCTACGACCGCCCCACCACCACCCGCGGCTATTCCGAGCGAAACGCTGTTTTCAACGTCGGGATCTGCGAGAAAATCGCACTTTCCGACATCGACGATCGGATCCTCCTGGTCGAGGATTTGATGAAAGCACTGGAGCGGAAAAGCCTGCCGACGACGCAATCCGTCATCATGCGCGTCCAGGCCGACCCGATCTACGACGCGGCCTGGATCAAACAGAACCGCGTTTTCGTTTCTGTTCTGGTCGTAACGGTGAAGGTCCTGGCCCATGATTAACGCGAAGGTAACGATCGCCGATAAATCCGACGCGCTGAAACGAGCCATCGCAAAGGGCAGCCGGAAATCGTTGAACCGGGCCGCCGCGTACATCCGCGGCGTCGCCCGGCGAATGGTGAAGCGACGCAAGCACAAAAGCTCGCCGCCCGGCAAACCTCCGTATGCTCACAACGCGGTTTTCAAGGCATCGATCCTGTACGAGGTCGACTATAACGATTTCACCGCATACGTCGGTCCGCGATTCCTGAAAGAAAAGCGGACCAACGCCTTCGGCAAGCCGATCCCGAACATTTTGGAATTTGGCGGAACCGCCGCACTGGGTCCGAATGCGAACTGGTGGGAAAAGGGCTATTTCCCAGGCGTCAAGACCGAACAGGACATCGCGGCCTTTGCGAAGCGTCGCGGCTACGGTCCGGCCTTCTGGGGGCTCACTCTCCAATCCGTGCAGGCGAAGATGCGGAAAGGCGGACGCGGACGCATTGACCAGGGAATGCGCGAGAAAGGCGGCAAGGGGAGCAATTCCCAGTACCAGCGTTTCCAGCGTTTTTCCCCAATCAAGGGCCGCCGCGTCTATCTTTCCTCGATCAAGATCTACACGGAGAAGCAGGCGCGAAAGGTCGCCCGGACCGTCGTCGAAATCTTCGGTTTCCCGACGACCAGCAGAATGACCGCGATCGCGCCCCGTCCGCTCATGGGCCCAAGCCTGGAAAAATCCAGGACCTTTATCGCCGATTGCCTCAAAAACTCAATCACCAAATAGAAGGAGAAGACAAATGTACTCTATCGTCGTTGGCATCAATGCCAAACTTTTCCGCGGGGCCGCCGGCGCACAGGCGGCGACCGAAATGAAGAACGTCAAGGATGTCACGCTGAACCTTGAAAAGGGCGAAATCGACGTGACGACGCGAGCGGCTGCCGGCTGGCGCACCTACGCCGACGGCCTGAAAGACGCGAGCCTTGAATTTGAAATGAACTACGACACGACCGACAGCGACTACCAGGCGCTGCTCCAGGCGTTCCTTTCCAACACCGCCCTGGCGTTTTTCGTCTCGGATGGATCCGGGAAGGGCCTGGATGCCGACTGGGTGATCACCGGTTTCAACAATTCCCAGCCGCTCGAAGAAGCCACCAGCGTTTCCGTCACGGCGAAACCCACTCTGATCTCTCGCGCCCCGCAGTGGGTCGGCGCAAGCTGATCCGCGAAAAACCGTTCCTCTCGGTTCTCCCGTTCGGGCGTCTCTCGCCCCGCCTGAACGGGAGTTTTTGGCGAGAAATAAAAAAACGAAAGGACACACATGACCACTTTTCAAGACAAAAACAAAACCACCTGGACGCTGGAACTTACGGTCGGATCTGCGCGGCGCGTCAAGGCGGACACCACGGTCGATCTGGTAAATATTATTTCCCTGGAAGGCGACGGAAAGGCGTCGATGGCAGCCCTGAGAAAACTGATTGAAGATCCCTTTGCCCTGGTCGATGTTATTTTTTCACTTTGCAGGCCCCAGGCGGAAAAATCGGGGATCACCGACGCCGCATTCGCGGAACTGCTCGACGCTGATGCGGTCGAAGCTGCGGCAAATGCCCTTGTTGAAGAAATCATAAATTTTACCCCAGCCGCGAAACGAAAAGCGCTGACGAAGATCCACCAGATAGCGCAACGGATCGCGGCAAGGAACGAGGCGGCACTGGACAAAATACTGGAAAACGGCCAGCTCGAAGAGCAGGTAGAAAAACAGTTGAATGCCTCATTTACGAATATGCCGGGATCCTCGGCGTCAATCCTGACCCCTTCACCCTCCGCCAGCTGATTTGGATGGTCGATGGCCGCGGCGTTTTTGCCTGGTCGCAAACGTCGCATTTACTGGCCCTTCAAATCAACTTGAACCGAAAAAAAGGCGCTTCACTGATAGACCCGAAGACGCTGAATCCGTTTATTCACCAGCGGAAAAAGGCAAAGCAGCGGATCCAGCTGAACACCGAGGAAAGCATGGAGCTCCTGAAAAACGTTTTCTGCAAGGGCTAATCTGTATAAAAAAATCCGGTTTCGCATACATATCGCGCCGGATGTGTATGCGAAACCGGATTTTTCTTAACACGTTTTATTTCTTTTCCTGGATGAAGGTGCAGAAAAGAGCGCCGAGGAAAAGCAGCGGAAGGACCAGGACGCCGTAGAAACCAGTATAAAAACCGATTGCAACGACGACCAGACAGGCGAAAACGAATATTCCGATTCCCATTATGACCTCCGATCTGATTTTGATTTTCTAAAATATACCCCGTCAAACATCCTTTTGCAAGCGGTAAAAAACGCTTTTTTCAGAAAAAAACGGAAAAAAATTGTCCCGTTTTCTGTTTTAAGGAGGATATAAAAGGAAAGAAAACTTGTAAACCGGGACCAGGAGACGAAAATGGCATTAGGCGCAGTAATGGCGGGAGCCGCCTTCGTTAAGTTGACACTTGACGACGCGAGCCTGCAAAAAGGGCTCGACAGGGCGAAAAACAGTATGAAGGCCCTGAAAGCGTCCTTTGAAATTGCGACGACTGAACTGGCGGCGGCCTTCGCGGCGATTAACGTGCCGGTGATCGGCGCCATGAAATCCTTTGCGGCATTTGACGACACGATGCGGATGGTCCAGGCCGTAACCGGCGCAACGGGAAAAGCATTTGACAAGCTCACCGAGCAGGCGAAGCAGCTGGGGCGGGAAACGAGCTTTACCGCCTCCGAGGTTTCCGCCGGAATGCTGGCCCTGGGTCGTATGGGCCTGAATACTGACGAGATCGGCGCAGCGATTAAGCCGATGATGAACCTGGCCCGCGTTACCGGGACGGATCTGGCGCAGGCCGCCGAGATTGCCGCAAATAATATGCGCGTTTTCGGCATGAGCGCCGAGGATATGACCCAGATTTCCGACATCCTTTCCGTTACGGCGAACAGCTCCGCCCAGACGCTGACCGACCTGGGCGAAGCCATGAAAATGGCCGGACCCCACGCGAAACGCGCCGGCGCCGACCTGAAAGACACTGCCGCCTCGATCGGGATCCTGGCAAATATGGGAATCCGCGGCAGCCTCGCCGGGACCGCCCTGGGGAAAAGCTACAAGAAGCTGGCCGACCCGAAGACGATCGACTTCCTGAAATCCTACGGCGTGGAAGCCCTAAACACCGACGGCTCGATGCGCCGGATGAGGGACACGCTGGCGGACATCGCCCGCGCTATGGCAAGCATGACAAACGCCGAGCAGATCAATTTCGCGGAAAAAGTTTTTGACGCCCGCGGATCCCTGGGCGGCGGAACGCTGGCCGTCAACGTGGACGCGATCGACGCACTGGTCCAGAAGCTCGACGAAGCCGACGGAGAAGCGCAGCGGGCCGCGGACCTGATGGAAAACGGGATCGGCGGCGCACTCCGAAAGGTGGCGTCCGCTGCGGAGGGCGTTTCCCTGGCATTCGGCGAAATCGTCTCCGTTTCTTTCCTGCCGCTGGTCGAGCGGCTTTCCGATATTTGCGGCTGGCTGCGAAAAGTCATTCAGGAAAACGCGAAGGTGATCGGATCGTTCTCGAAATGGCTTTATCTACTGCTGGCCGGCGGCGCTGGCGTTAAGATTATTTTATTGCTCGCCAGCGTCCTCGGAAAACTGCTTGCCCCGCTGAAAGTCATTGTTTTCACGCTCGATGCTGGCGTCGTCGCGCTGGGAAAATGGGCGGCGGCGGAAGACGTCGCCAGCGCCGCCACGTCTCTCGTCGCGAAGCGGGCCGCCGTTTGCGGGACGGCCCTGGGGAAACTCTCGGCGAAGCAACTGTTCCTGGCCGCCGCCTCGACGAAGCACGCGGCGACCGTCCTGGCCGCCAGCGTCACCAACATGGTCGCCGCGAAAATGGCCGCCGGGGCGTCCGCGCTGCGGGCCGCCGGATATTATGCCGAAGCCGTCGCCGCGAAAGTTACCGCCGCCGCCGTCGTCGTGCTGAAAATGGCCCTGGACGCCCTGCTGGCGCACCCCGTAACGGTCGCGCTGGCCGCTGGCGTCGCCATTCTCTCCGTTTTCGCCCTGCGGGCGTCCGCTGCGGCGAAGGAAATGCGGGCGTTTGCCGATGCTGCGGAGAAAGCCGCGGATGAGGCGACGGAACTGCGGGAAAAGGGCGACACTGGCCGCCAAAATGCGATGGTCGATTTTGATCGCCTGAAACAGCTGGAGGAGATTTCCAAGAAAGGCCGCCTGACCGCCTCCCAGATGCAGGAAGCGGAAAAGCTGATGAAGAACCTGGCGCAGTATGGGAGCGCCTACTGGGCGTCGCTCGACAAGGGCGTCGGCAGCCTTTCTCTCGCGGCTGATGCACAGGACAGGATGAACGCGAAGATGAAGGAGACGGCGCGTCTCCAGATTCAGGCCGAGATCACCGCACTGGAGGCCGAGAAAAAGGCCCTCGACGCCGAAACCGAAAGCCTTTACAGCTGGGGAAATCACAATCTGCTGGCCCAGATCACGGGACGGCAGGACGAAGCCGTCCGCCAGATCGAAGAAAACGGCGGGAAGTCTACGGTCATTTTGCAGAAGATTTACGCCGCAAGAAATCGCCTGAAAATGCTGGACGAAAACGACCAGAACGCGATCACCGGCGGCGAGGGAAAGACCACCGCCGAGCGGATCCAGGAACAGGCCGAAATCATCGAACAGGAAACCGTCGATCTGGAGAAGGCGGAAAAGCGCCTGAAAGAGATGGACGAGGATCTGGCGAAATCCCGCCGCTCCAGCCTCGAAAACGAAATCGCCGAGATCCAGAAACTCCGCGAGGAGTACCAGAAGAACATCGACGCCCTGATCGAAAGCAAGAAGGAAGAGCAGAAACGGGCCCGCGAACTGGACGACTGGCAGAGATCGGCGGCGCTGGCCGGAGAAATCGGCGGCCTGGAGTTTGACCGGGACCAGGCGATGAAAGGTTACGACAAGATGGAAGCCGACGCCCGGAAGAAGGATGCAGCCCGGCAGGAGAAAGAACGCCGCGGCTTTTCGCGTTTCATGGACGATCTGGAGAAGGACGCCCAGGAAAAGGCGCTGGGGCGCGACCTGGACGCCATGAACAAGGCGAAAGATTACACCGGCCTGCAAAGCTATCTGCGCGTCCTGATCGACGGCCAATCCCAGGCCCTAAATCAGGCTGTTTCCGAGTATAACGACAAGCTGGCCGCATTCCTCGGCGAAAACTCCGAAGGCGGCGCGGATCTGACCGACACCGAAAAGGACGCCTTGCATGAAATCCAGGAGGCGATCACCGACGCACAGGGACGGATGGACGATTACACCGCACGCCTGGAACGCGCCCAGGATGCCGCCGCGGAGGCCAGCAGGAAGACGGACCCGAAGGTCGTCGGATCCTGGAGTTTGTCGGCCCTGGACCAGATTTTCGACACCTCCGCACAGGACCGCACCGCCCACGCGACCGAAACGATGGTTTCCCAGCAGGAGCGCCAAATCGCGCTCCAGGACAAATCCTATAAAATGCTGACCAAGCTGAAAGAGGAAAAACTGGCTTATGCCTAATGTTCACGAAGCATACGAGGCCCACGCCTCGAAAATCGACGCGGACGGCTCGCTGCGGTCCGTCGAAATCGTTTTTATCGTTTCGGATGCGGCGAACGAGGACGCGGCGCTGGCGGCTGTTCACGAACACGCGGCGACCAGCTACCGCGGCGTCCCGCTTTCCTACATCGAAATTTCGAGCCGCGACAACGCGACCACTTACCACGTCAGCGCCGTCTATGAGTTTACATCATCGAACGGCGGCGGAGGCGGCGGGACCGACGATGAAGCACCCTCCATGTCGTTTGAATGCAGCGCCGGCACCGAGCATATCACCCGGAGCCTGAAACAAAGACACTGGGGCACCCGCGACGCTGGCGGCCTCATAGGCTGGAACGGCAAGAGCGGCGCGGACATGCAAGTCGCCGGCGTGGACGTTCCGGCGGCCCAGATGCGGCTCGCGTTCACGCGGACCATGCGTTATAGCGAGGTAATTGACACGAAGTTTATGCGAAAAGTGAATAGCCTTTTCCGCTGCGTGAACCGCGACACATGGAAGGGCTGGAACCCTGGCGAAGTGATGTTTCTGGGCGGCTCATTCGTTACCCCGTTGAAACACAGCTCGAAAGTTAAGGTTACGTTTAATTTTGCCGTGCAGCTGAACGAGAAAAAGACGATCAAGGTCGCCGGCGTGGATCGGACAATCGAAAAGGCCGGTTTCGAGTATATCTGGGTAATTCCGAAGACCGAGATCGACAGCGGAACGCTGGTTTCCGAAATCGACGATCTATACTGCGAGGCCATTTTCGAGGCAAAAGATTTTTCAATCCTGGGGCTGTAAAATGGGCTTTTTTCCTGATGTAAACGCTGGCGATCAGTTCGTTCCGAATGCGAGATTGTCGAACGAAGTCCGGCACATTGTAAACCGGATGAACGGTTTTTTGAGTGGTACCATCACAGCCGGAAAAACGACCGGAAGCCTTTGCATAAAGGGCTATAATCCGACTTCCGACGAGACGATCGCTGCTGGTAATGTTGTTATAATCCCGGAAGGCCCGATAGTCGAAGATGCGTTTCCCGTTGCTACCATGATTGATGGTGAATATCACATGTTGGTGGATAGCTGGGGAATAGCACAGGAAGAGATCGGACCGAAACAAGTGGGATCTGTTCTTGTAATGGGGGCCGCGATTGTTCCGATTATTTCTGAAACCGGGACCGATACTTTTGAATATGTCAAGCCTGTCGCTGGTGGTGGATCATTTAAAAAAGCAAAACGTGGGATCGCAAAATATATTCGACCGATCGGAACAACTCACGCACTGATTTTTGTCGGTATTTCTTCGGGCCTTGTTTACGAGCAAGGAAAAGGCGTAAAAATTACCGGCGGAGCATACGGTATTTCGCCTACTATTTCTTCGGAAATCGAAGGCGGAACGGATATTGGTGTTTCTGGCGGCACTGACGGCCAGCCTTACGTCATTTCCTACACCGGAAGCGGCGGTGGTGGAGGCGATGGAATCGGTTTCCCCGATTATCTGGCGCTGAACAAACTGCCATCCGGCGGATCTATGCCGACAGGCGAAGGGATCGGAACGACTTATCTGCTGCCGGTCCCTGCTGGCAAGTCGATAAAATATTATTCTCCCATTCAATACTGCGTCGCGCTGTTTGCCGTCGCGGATGAATGGGACGGAACGCCGCAAGTTTTGACGAACGACACGGCCTACACGACGCCCGCTGCGGGCTGGGTCCGAATCTCCATTCTTGACGACGGCCAGCACCAGAACGGATGCTTGCGCTTTTACGTCGGGACGGACGACTGGTCGAAGGCGCTGCCGCTTTACCGTTGCGGAACGTTTCGCGTCGGCGCAACAGGCATTTCTTCCACGATTTCCGGCAGCACGGCGGCGGAGATTTCGCTTACTGGCGGAACTGGATCTGTAATAATTAAGCCTGGAAACAATAATGTTTCAATCGACGGATCGACAGCGGGCGTGATTAAAATTTCCGCAACGGGCGGCGGTGGCGGCGGATCTGGACTTTGTTTCCCCGATTATGCTGCGCTTACTACGTCTTCTTCTTCCGGAACTGTTCTTGTAAATGGAACGGATTTTGTTGCAACGTCGGACGGCTGGTTGCGCGTTTCAATTAGAAACGATAGTGGTTTATCTGATGGCTGTTTTCGGCTTACGATAAATGGCGCTGATATAGGTTTTTATCAATACCGCACGGGATCGCCTGGCGTCACAAAATTCGTTTATATTCCAAATGGATCGACTGTTTCTTATAGCACGTCGTCGAATTCTTCTTTTGTGAAATTTGCTCCTGGTATTGGTGGATCTGGAATGCCAGCGCCGATTTATTCGGCTATGGCTGGAACAGGCGGCACGGCATTGACAAAAGGCACGACTTATTCGATACCTGAAAACGGCTGGATTCGTATTTCTATCCGAAATGATGATAATTTGTCCGATGGATGTTTTCGACTTTATTTTGATTCTGCGGAAATCGGATTTTATCAATATCGAACAGGATCGTGTGGCATTACCGATTTTATTCCGATTCAGGCTGGCACGGAATTTCGATTTGAAACAACTTCGACTTCTTATTACGTCAAATACGACCATTAAAAACAAGGAGTTTTCATGCAGGAAATCATATTTTACACCACGGCAAACGAGACGCTGGGCGTGGTCCGCGATTATGCGAACGCCCGCACCGTTTCGGCGCCGACCTTGACGCGGGGCGTTTCCGTTGTGTTGCATATGCGTCTTTTTGACGACGCGAACGACCTGGAGCCGTACCCGATCGCGGCGTTCTCGAATATTGTCGCCTGGTCCTTTGTGATGGATACCGATTTTAATAACGAAACCGCGTTTAAAGTCGTTGCAGATAACGATAATATTTCGGTTTCGAACGTGGAGGAGGAATACACGGATCCTGCCGATGCCGAAAACACGCAGACCAGGCACTACACCGAATTTTTAATTCCGATCCCGAATATGGAAAACGAGGCATTGGCCGACTGGATCGGCATGTCAAAATCAAAAGGCGGCCTGATTGGCGAGCTCGTCGGCTACGATTTGACCGGGGCGTTTGTTTTTGTCCTGCAAATCGAAGGCTTCACGATTCGGAATCGTATTACTGGAATTCCGCTATACACTTCCGGTGTTATATCGTCAGGCGGTTCGACCAGCTCGGGTGATGGTTCTTCCATTGTTTCGTCAGGTGGTTCCGTTATTTATGCGGCTCCAACCGTCACGGCAAATACTTCGTCTCCTGCTCGAAGCGTTACCTTGACGGCAAGTTACAATTCTGCCGTCACTTCAAAACAGTATTCGAGCAATGGTTCGAATTGGCTTACCTACAGCTTAGGCGGAGTTTCGGTAACGACAAACGGAACGCGGTATTTCCGCGGTTTGGATGATTCCGGTAACCTCACATCGGTCGCGTCTTATTATGTCGGAAATATCGACCGCACGAATCCGCAGATCACACTTTCCGGTAACACTGGTGCTACGGTTTCCGATACGCTTTTGGCAACCGTGAACGAATCTGCGACTGTGACCTATTCTCCGAATGGAAGCAACTGGTTGACTTATAGCTCTGGCGGGATTCAAATTACATCGAACGGAACTTATTATGTCAAGGCGGTTGACCTTGCAGGAAACAGTGCGGTTGCCAGCATAACTTATGCAAGTATTGGTCTTGTTTCCAGCGGTGGGAGCAATTCTAACGAGAATGGCTCCAGCGTCTATATTGTCGATGATTCTGACGAGCCGCCGCCGACTTGATAACTTGGAAAGGAGAGCAACTATGTCCATTAATGTTACATCGTGGCTTCTGACAGATGAAAGCGGAGAGG
>Ga0310786_10003633_pt1 | contig 22273 bp, 18 predicted proteins | sample AusTroGonzalo_MG_FD_203881 | JGI IMG/M metagenome (GOLD analysis project Ga0310786, IMG submission 203881) | Bovine rumen microbial communities from tropical cattle in Woodstock, Queensland, Australia - Gonzalo_03 (v2) (version 2) | ecosystem: Host-associated > Mammals > Digestive system >...
TTGGAACACTAAAGAAATCGCTTCCAACTTCTCTTCTAAACTAAATTCCTTTTTCATTTGAACCTTTAAGTTGTTGTCCAACTTTCTGGGTTCACTTCAAACCTGTCCCTGTGATTTGAAAAAATGAAAAAGTATATTTTAATAATACTGTTTATGAATATCTTTTTGGGAATATATTCTCAAAACAGGATTTGCTTTATAGATAGTGTGGACATCTGCAAGGAAGAAATTGAGGAATATGAAAAATATCTTCTAAAAATGATAAGGAAGCATCCTTCCTATCGAAAATATTCAAACTTAAAACAGTTGCACTTTTTTAACTTGAAAAGCAAAGACGAAAGACTGTTCACGAAAGAAGAGTATCTTGATTACTCCTTTTTGAATCATTTGAAGTTTAGTCGTTATACCCAAAAGAGGTCTTGGTTCAAAAAGGATATGCTTTTTAGTACAGATACCTATCTGTTTACTCCAGAGGGTGAACCTGTGGGCCATATTCGTTTTGGTTTTGTTGAACCTCTAGATTGGTTGCGTATGCTTAATGTAGACGACTTGGGTCATTTAGTAGCCGAGAATAAGATCTCCTTTGCTTTTTGTGGTGGGAGTCGTCAATCCATTTACACAAGTGAGGCTTTTGGTATAGGTGCAGGAGAATTGTATTGCGTGATAGATAATAAAATCTATTTATTAGAGAATTTTGATCTAATGAATCCGGATTACCCGGAAGATCGTAATTTGCGATTAACGTTGTTTGAAGATTTTATTGAGCAACACACTATAACGGTGAATCAAAAAGATAAGTTCTATAAGATAGGACATAATCTCTTTCAGTCATATCCGCAGATAATACGAAAGGGAGAATGAGCGAATCATTGGAACTATAAAAGATCAGCGGGACAGACAAAAAGATCAGCGGGACAGACATTTGATTTTTGATTTTATGGCATGAAGAATCCTTTTGTGTACTAGAATACGTTATAGCAATTAAATTACCTTGCGGCATTTTTGCTTGTCTTTCTCTGTCAGCAAGGGGTGCATGGCTGTGCCACCACGCTCGATGGCTTCTACGATGTTGAAGCCTGTATAGTGCACTATTTCGTGCATGGAACGGATGGCACCTTGCTACTGCTTAAGAGGATGTTCCAAGGCCGCCCCATCCAAGGCTCACCCAAGCATGGGGTGTATATCCAGAATGGAAAGAAGGTGATGAGGTGAGGATCAGGCGTTCTTTGAACAAGGCAGGGTGAGCACAAAGCGCGAGCCTTGTTCACGGTTATAAGCATCAAAGATGACGTCGCCACCAAGACGGCGCGCAATGGAACGGGCAACGGAAAGGCCGATGCCTGTTCCATTATAGTTTTCATCCAGTTGCACAAACTCCTCGAAGATGTGCTCGGCCTCCTCCTTGGGAACGCCGATGCCAGTATCCTCCACCTCGTAGCGAACGAAAGAGCCATCCATGTTTACGCGCAGAGTCACTGCACCCTTCACAGGCTCATTGGGTTTCACTAGGAACTTGCGGGCATTGTCGAGAATCAGCGACAAGGCACGTGTGGCTGAGGCGAGGTTCGTGGTCAGCAGCAACTCACTAACGTTGTCGGCCACTGACTGCGTAAACACCACGCCCTCACTGGCGTTGATGCGCGTGTCCTCGACAGCCTGCAGGGCAATCTGAATGGCAGGCACCGTATCGTCGCGACTAATCACCACATTGCTGCTGGCATCACTCAGTTCCAACATCTTGTTCACTAAACTCGTAATGCGGTTGGTGTTCTCGGCAATCTGCTCGTTAGCCTCGTTCTTGGTTTGCTCATCCAGTTCCACGCCAGGCGTAGTGACAATCTGCGTGAAGCCGGAAAGGATATGAAGAGGCGTGCGAATCTCGTGCGAAATCTGCTGAATGAAGTTGGTCTTCATGCGCGAAGCCTCCTCGGCCCGCATATTGGCAATCTTCAGGGCATCATAGGCCACCTCCAGTCGTTTGGCAGCGCGATGGCGATAGTAGGTGAAGATGAACAGCGACAGCACGATGATGGCCGCAATCATCATCATTAGTCTACTGAAGGTGCGCTCGTGCGCTATCTTCTCGTGTTCCTGTTGCGCTTTCAACTCGTCGACCTCGAAGCGCTTGTTCAGTTCGTTCAACTGCTCCTGGTTGTCGGCATGAATCATCGAGTCCTTCAGTTCTGCGTAAGTCTTAAAGGCCAAGAAAGCGTTCTTATAGTCCTCCTGCTGCTCGTAGATGCGAATGCGAGTGGCAGTGGCATTCATCTGGAAACTGACGTTCAGTCCTGCGCTGTCGCTCAGGCGGATGGCCTGGTCGTTATAGGCCAGCGCCTGCTGATAGTCGTTCTGAATGCTGGCCAGGTCGCCACGCAGGGTGAGCAACTGAATAACGGCCTTGATCTGGTTGCCCTCCAGTGCCTCGTAATAGTCGGCAGAGTCCAGGTCGGCAGCAGCCTTGGCATAGTCTTTCTGACTGAGGTCAAACTGATAGCGCGTCTTGAAGAACAGGAAATAATAGTTGCCAAAGTTAGGGATACGCGTAGAGTCCGTGTTGGCCTGATACTTGGAATCAAGATAGGCCTTCCACTGGTTCAGTGTGGCGTCCGTCTCCTTGGCCTTGCCCAGTTCGTCAAGACACGAGCAAAGGTAGGTATAGATATCAATCTTTGGAGGGAAAGAGGAGTCCTCAGGATAGACCTTCAGCGCCTTGTGGAAATAATCCACAGCCATCGACATGTCACCCTTCACGCCATAGACCAGCGCAATCACCCTGTTGGCCAGCGCCTGTCCAAAACCATCGTGGCGCTTCAGGGCATCGTCGTGCATGTTTTTCGCCTCGGCCATGGCCTCGTCAAAGCGGTTGTTCCAGGTAAGCGTCTCGGCCATGATACACCAGGTGTAGTAATACCAGTACCACTGCTCGTGCTCACGACAGAAGGTGAGCACATGTGGCGTCTCACTGATCAGCGAATCCTGGATATCCAGATTGGCATAGCGCTCTATCTGTTTGTAGAGCGTATAGGCCGAATCGGTCCAGTTTACGTCCTGTTCCTGCGAAGACAAATGGTGGCGACTCTGTTGGCACGAAACGAATACCAACAGAGTCACCACCATATAAATAACATGTCGTAACCCCCTTTTCATCATCTATTTTACAGCTCAGTCGTCGAAATGCCAAATCTTGTCGCGATGCGTATCGTTCAAAACCTTATTGCGAATGCGGTGAGCAATCTCGTCGTCCAGCACATTGGCATCCTCAACAGCATTGCGCTGCACCTTCTCCACCTGAATCAGATAGGCCGAGTGATTATCAGCATTACCACTGGTCATCTCGATCAGCTGCTGGGTCTTCTGTTCCAGAGTCAGCGTGGTGTCGCCCAAGAGCGCCATCAACTGCTCATCGCCCATCTTCTCCAGCATGCCATCCGTGCAAAGCAGGAAATAGTCGCCAGGCCAGACGGTGGCAATATGAGCAAACGACGGTCTGGTACGCTCCGCCTGATGAGGCTGCATGGCCTTGAGAATAATATTCTTCTTCGACGACGTCGCCATGTCGTTATAACAGATATCACCTGCCTCGTACATCTGCTGAACCAGGGAATGGTCGCGCGAACGGAACAAGACACCCCTCTGCGGTCCCATCGACGGGCGCAGATGATAGATGCGGCTGTCGCCAATATGCGACACCAGACATCCACCATTATGAATGCAAAGGAAGGTCATCGTGGTACCCATAGACGACGTACCATCGGCATCGGCAGCATCGAGCGCATCGTAGGCGGCACTGAGACAATGCTCAAAGTCGTCGTCAGTAAATGTGCCCGTGCTGTGCAGGATGGTTTCAGCCACCCTGCCCAGCGTCTTACACACGGCATCGCTGGCCACCTCACCTTTATCCAATCCACCCATGCCGTCGCACACCACAAACACACAACTGTCAGTGTTTGCTGTGCCGGCTTCAGGATAGATGGCATCTTCCTGGTTCTCACGGTTTCCCAACTCGTGGATAGCCTGCGGTTGAAATATCTGTAACTTCATAGTATCGTTAGAATATTACTCCCACTCGATTGTTGCGGGTGGTTTTGACGAGATATCATAGCAAACGCGGTTCACGCCACGCACCTTGTTGATAATCTCGTTGCTCACCTTTGCCATAAACTCGTAGGGCAGATGAGCCCAGTCGGCCGTCATGGCATCGGTAGAGGTAACAGCACGCAGGGCAACGGGATGCTCGTAGGTACGCTCATCGCCCATCACACCCACACTACGGACAGTAGAGAGGAGGATGGCACCTGCCTGCCAGATCTGGTCGTAGAGTGAAACCTCAATCTCGCCGTCCTTCATATCGGCAGGAATACCTGCTGCCAGCACCTTGCGAGCTTCCTCGCCAGAGAGTTTCACCTTATAGTCACGCAGTCCGCGGATATAGATATCATCGGCATTCTGCAGAATCTCCACCTTTTCGCGAGTGATATCGCCCAGGATACGCACAGCCAAGCCAGGACCAGGGAAGGGGTGACGAGTGATGAGGTGCTCAGGCATGCCCATCTGGCGACCCACACGGCGCACCTCGTCCTTGAACAGCCACTTCAGGGGCTCGCACAACTGCAGGTGCATCTCCTTGGGCAGTCCACCCACGTTGTGGTGACTCTTAATAACCTTACCTGTGATATTCAGACTCTCAATACGGTCAGGATAGATAGTGCCCTGAGCCAGCCACTTAGCATCGGTAATCTTCTTAGCCTCGGCATTGAACACCTCGACGAAGTCGCGACCAATGATCTTACGCTTCTGCTCTGGGTCTGTGACGCCTGCCAGATCGCTGAAGAACTTCTCGCTGGCATCCACGCCAATCACGTTCAGGCCAAGTACCTTATAATCCTCCATCACCTGGGTGAACTCGTTCTTGCGCAGCATACCATGGTCTACGAAGATACAGGTGAGGTTCTTGCCAATAGCCTTGTTCAGCAGAACGGCAGCAACAGAAGAGTCGACACCACCTGAGAGACCCAGGATCACACGGTCGTTGCCCAGCTGAGCCTTGAGCTCGGCTACGGTAGAGTCGACAAACGAGGCTGCACTCCACTCCTGCTTCGAACCACAGATGTCAACCACGAAGTTCTGGAGCAGCTGCTTGCCCTGCAGGGTGTGGAACACCTCAGGATGGAACTGCACGGCCCAAATGGGTTGCTTGGTAGAAGCGAAAGCGGCGTTCTTCACATCCTTTGTAGAACCAATCACCTCGAAGTCTGAGGGGATGGCAGTGATGGTGTCGCCATGACTCATCCATACCTGCGAGCCTTTCTCGAAGCCCTTGAACAAGGGGTTGTCGAGATTGATTGTCTCGAGGTTGGCACGTCCGTACTCACGCGAGTCGGCCTTCTCGACCTTGCCACCAAGGGTGTTCGAAATGAACTGGGCGCCATAGCAAATGCCCAGCACAGGCACTTTGCCTACGAACTGCGAGAGGTCAACCTTGAAGGCCTCTGGGTCGTGAACGCTGAAGGGCGAACCACTCAGAATGACGCCAATCACGGAGTCGTCGCCCACAGGGAATTTGTTGTAGGGCAAAATCTCGCAGAAGGTGTCCAGCTCGCGCACACGACGGCCGATGAGCTGCGTGGTTTGCGAACCGAAATCCAAAATGATAATCTTCTGTGTCATTATTTAAATCTGATTAATAAAAGTTTCTGCTTGGTCCAGGGTCTCGATCTTGCCCACATCCATCAATCGGAGGTCGTCCTTGACACAACCGACAATCTGGGCACGATGACACACGCTGAGATAGAAATCAATGATGCTGAAACGGTCAGGGAACTGCTCCATCAACGCAAACAAACGAGGCGAGAACGAATGGATGCCACTGAAGGCATACTCGTTGAAGGGCTCGCCGTGCTGCGAGAGGCCAGTACGACGCACATACTCATAGGGACTCTTAATCTCGCCCGTCTCAATGTTTTTCCATCCCATCAGGCGCATGGCGTTGTCGAACAGCAGATAGCGCTTGGTCTGGCGCTTGCTGACCAGCAACACGGCATCCTCCGTGGGCAGGTGCTGGTGCGAAAACCAGTCGTAGTCCACGTTATCAAGGATATCTACGTTGTGAATAAGAATAGGTGAATCGTCAGTGAAAAGTGGGGCTGCTTTCTTCAGTCCGCCACCCGTCTCAAGGAGTCCGGCCGTTTCGTCACTGAACTGAACCAGGGAGGCATAGTCGCAGGTGGCCACATGGTCAATAATCTGCTGTGCAAAATGATGCACATTTACCACAAAACGGTCGTAATCTGCCGCCAACAGCCTTGACATAACGATGTCAATAAGAGGCTGTCCGCCCACCCTGACCAGTGCTTTGGGCATCGTGTCAGTAAGTGGTTTCAGTCGGGTTCCCAAACCGGCTGCGAATATCATCGCCTGTTTCATGCTGCAAAGGTACTGCTTTTTTCGCAAACAACAAAAAAAGGAGACGAAAAAACGTCTCCTTTTCTACTACTCTTTCCGTTCAAGTACCTGGGTAATATTCTGCTCGCGATGGCAGATGCGTACCTCGATGCCAAACTTCTCGTGGATATGCTCGGCCAGGTGCTGGGCAGAATAGACACTGCGATGCTGACCGCCCGTGCAGCCAAACGAGAACATCAGCGAGGTGAAGCCACGCTGAATATAGCGGCGCACATGGGCATCGGCCAACTTATAGACGCTGTCGAGGAAGGTCAGTATCTCGCCGTCGTTCTCGAGGAATCGGATAACGGGCTCTTCCAGTCCTGTCAACTGTTTGTAGGGCTCGTAGCGTCCAGGGTTATGGGTGGAACGGCAGTCGAACACATAGCCGCCACCATTGCCACTATCGTCCTCAGGGATGCCTTTACGATACGAGAAGCTGAACACCTTGACCACCAGTGGGCCCTGGGCGTCGTATTTCGAGAAGGTGGCAGGACCATCTTGCGGATGGGCTTTATAGGGGTTTCTGTCTGTGGTCTTATAGCCATCGGCACGACTGGCCGTTGCTGTGACCTGCTGGAACTGAGGCATGTCGACAAGGCGCTTCAGCAGCGACGTGAGATAGGGATACGGGAAATCGCTGACGCTGAGCAACTCGCGCAGGTTCTGCATGGCAGGTGGAATACTGTCGATGAAGTGCTGCTTGCGCTCGAAATAGCCACGGAAGCCATAAGCACCCAGCACCTGGAGGGTACGGAAGAGCACAAACAGACTGAGACGTGCCACGAAATGATGGGGCGTGGGCACCTCAGTAAACTGCTTCAGGGCGTTGTAATACTCGTAAACGAGTTCGCGACGCAACTTATGGGGATATTTGGCGCTGGCCTGCCAAAGGAACGAAGCCAGATCGTAATAATAGGGACCCTTGCGTCCGCCTTGGAAATCGATGAAGAAGGGCTTCTCGTCGACCATCATCACATTGCGTGCCTGGAAGTCGCGATACAGGAAGCACTGCTCATCGCCACCTGCCGTCAGGTCCTTGGCCATCAGGCGGAAGTCGGCCTCGAGTTTCAACTCGTGGAAGTCCAGCTCGGTGGCCTTCAGGAAGCAATACTTAAAGTAGTTCAGATCGAAAAGCACAGAATCGGTGTCGAACTCTGGCTGCGGATAGCAATGTGAGAAGTCGAGTTCGCGAGCACCACGCAACTGGATGTTGGGCAACTCGCGGATGGTGCGCTTCAGCAGTTGCTGCTCTTTCAGGGTGTAACGTCCGCCAGCTTCGCGTCCGCCACGGATGGCATCGAACAACGAGATGGAACCCAGGTCGGTTTGCAGGTAGCGCAACTCATCGCCACTGACAGCCAATACCTGGGGCACAGGCAACTGACGCATGGCGAAATGGCGCGACAGATGGATAAAGGCGTGATTCTCGTCGCGACTGGTACCCACGCAACCCACCACCGACTGTCCGTTATTGTCCGTCAGGCGATAATACACACGATTACTGCCTGCTCCTGGCAACTGCTGTGTGGCAGCAGGTTCCTGTCCACACCACTCTTTATATAGTTCTATCAGTTGTTGCATATCATATGTTTTTGGAATGCAAAGATACTAAAAAAGAAATGGAAACAATACATTTTGGCAAGAAAAATCGCTTGTTAATTCCTTTCGTCACTATTAAACCTAAAGAATGGAACGGCGTCTAATCAAACAGTATATAGTTTCAATAATAAAATAACTAAAAACAATGAAAAAGATTTATTTAGCAGCTATGCTGTCACTCACAACAATGGCAGCCAGCGCACAGGAGCCAAATATCCCTATGTTTGGCGGCCAGCAGCAGATTGACGTGAAGTTTGACGCCTACAAGGCAGCACCTCAGGGCTTTGACAAGGAGCGCGAGGGTGTGGCCAAGGGTACCGTGAAGCTCATTGAGTATCAGTCGGAATCGGTGGGAACCGTCCGCAAGGCTAACGTCTATCTGCCACCAAAGTATGACGCCAAGAAGAAGTACAGCGTGCTCTACCTGCTGCACGGCATTGGTGGCGACGAGAACGAGTGGTACAGAGACGGCGGCGTGCCCAACATCATCATGGACAACCTCTATGCTGAGGGCAAGGTGGCCGACATGATTGTGGTGATGCCCAACGGTCGCGCCCAGAAGGACGACTCACGTGCAGGAGGCATGGGTTCGTTCCGTGCTTTCGGCGACTTCGACAAGGACCTGATTGGCAGTCTGATTCCCTATATCGAGAAGAACTTCAGCGTATATGCCGACAGAGAGCATCGCGCCATCGCCGGTCTGTCGATGGGTGGCGGACAGTCATTGAACTTCGGACTGGGTCACATGGATGTGTTTGCTTATGTTGGTGGTTTCTCTTCTGCACCCAACACGATGCGTGCTGCCCAACTGATTCCTGATGTGGACAAGGTGAAGAAGGAGAATAAGTTGCTGTGGATGGTATGTGGCGGTGCCGACGGTCTGATGAACAACAGTGCTCAGCTGAAAGCTTTCTGCGACGAGAAGGGCATTCCCTGCACACTGATCAACTATCCTGAGCAGGGCCACAACTTCGTGGTGTGGAAGTATGGTCTCTATAACTTCGCACAGTTGATATTTAAATAAGAGAATAAAATAAGAAGAAAGATGGGGCAAGGACACTTGCCACCAGAAGAACATAATAAGGGGTAAGAATAAGTTTCTTGCTCCTTATTGTTTTATTCGTCCTTATGGCGCCATTTCTCTATCCAGTCCATCACATAGCTCTCAAGGATGGCAATAAAGATGAGGAAACCGATGGCCATAAGAAATGCCCACCACAGACTGCCTGTGAACTTGACAGCCAGATTATATACCACCATGCACAACGCAAACTTGATGGTCCAACTGATAATAAACTTCCAATTCATAACGGCGGCAAAGGTAACACTTATTTCTGAGAACACCAAATCTTTTTCACGAACAGTAAAAACAAAAAGCCGATTGTCTCTCGACAACCGGCTTCAAAAACAAACTACTTAAAAACTAATCTACTAAAACAAATCAAAAAAATATCTTTTCTGTTTGCAAAGGTAGTCAACATTTTCTATACAGCCAAATGAAACATGGCAGAAATGTACAATTACAACATACATCAAAGAAAATGAGACATACACAAAAGTCCTTTAAGTATTTATATCATTACATCATGCCGCCCATGCCTGGTGCACCACCCATAGGCATTGCAGGCTCCTTCTCAGGTTTGTCGCAAATGAGACATTCTGTGGTGAGGAACATACCTGCGATAGAGGCAGCATTCTCGAGAGCCACACGTGACACCTTAGCAGGATCGATCACACCAGCGGCACGCATATCCTCGTACTTGTCGAGACGGGCATTGTAACCAAAGTCGCCCTTACCCTCGCGAACCTTCTGTACAACAACGGCACCCTCGCCACCAGCGTTGGTGACAATCTGACGCAGAGGTTCCTCGATGGCACGCTTGATAATGTTGATACCAGTCTGCTCGTCGGCATTGTCGCCCTTCAGGTCGGCCAGCACGTCAAGTGCACGGATGTAAGTGGTACCACCACCAGCAACAACACCTTCCTCAATGGCAGCACGGGTAGCGCAGAGAGCATCGTCAACACGATCCTTCTTCTCCTTCATCTCTACCTCACTGTTAGCACCGACATAAAGAACTGCTACGCCACCAGCCAACTTAGCCAGACGCTCCTGCAGCTTCTCCTTGTCGTAAGAAGAGGTTGTATTCTCGATCTCGGCCTTGATCTGATTGATACGGTCCTTGATAACCTGTGAGTCGCCAGCACCACTTACGATAGTGGTGTTATCCTTTGATACTGTTACTTTTTCGCAGGTGCCCAGCATATCGAGCGTAGCCTGCTCCAGCTTCAGACCCTTCTCCTCGCTGATAACTGTACCACCTGTCAGCACAGCGATATCCTCGAGCATAGCCTTACGACGATCGCCAAAGCCAGGAGCCTTGACAGCGCAAATCTTCAGACCACCACGCAGACGGTTAACAACCAGTGTGGTCAGAGCCTCAGAATCAACATCCTCAGCGATGATCAGCATCGGACGACCACTCTGATAGGACTCATTTAGAAGACCAGCAAATTCCTTTGTAAGACTCGAAATCTTTTTATCATAAATCAGAATATAAGGATTCTCCATTACGCACTCCATCTTCTCAGAATCAGTAACGAAGTAAGCTGACAGATAGCCACGATCGAACTGCATACCCTCAACAACACCAATGTGGGTGTCGCGGCTCTTGCTCTCCTCGATGGTGATGACACCGTCCTTAGAAACCTTACGCATAGCCTCAGCCAGCAGTTCGCCAATCTCCTTATCGTTGTTGGCAGAAACAGTAGCCACCTGCTCAATCTTATCGTAGTTGTCGCCAACCTGCTCAGCGCTCTTAGCGATGAACTCAGTAACAGCCTTCACAGCCTTATCGATACCACGCTTCAGATCCATGGGGTTAGCACCAGCGGTAACATTCTTCAGACCCTCAGAAACGATAGCCTGAGCCAGGATTGTGGCAGTTGTTGTACCATCACCAGCATCATCGCCAGTCTTAGATGCAACACTCTTAACGAGCTGTGCACCAGTGTTCTCGAAGTGGTCCTCGAGCTCAATCTCCTTAGCTACAGACACACCATCCTTAGTAATCTGAGGAGCACCGAACTTCTTCTCGATAACAACGTTACGGCCCTTAGGACCGAGGGTTACCTTTACAGCGTTAGCCAACTGGTCAACACCCTGCTTCATTGCATCGCGGGCGTCGATATTGAATTTAATCTCCTTTGCCATGATTATTTCCTTTTTTCTTTATTACCTTATTACTTCTCAATCACTGCGAGTACGTCGCTCTGACGCATCATCAGGAACTTCTCACCGTCGAGTTCAATCTCTGTTCCACTATATTTGCCGTAAAGCACTTCGTCACCAGCCTTCAGGATCATCTCCTCGTCCTTGGTGCCTTTACCTACGGCCTTGATAACGCCACGAAGGGGCTTCTCTTTTGCTGTGTCTGGAATAATGATTCCACCGATCTTCTCTTCAGCCGGTGCAGGCAATACGAGCACGCGGTCTGCCAATGGTTTGATGTTCATAATTCTAAGTATTTTTAAATTTTAAATGAATTCTTCTGCCGTTTTCAGTGCGAAAAGCGTGCCAAACTGTCTTCACTGACAATTTGGCACGCTCCACTTAATATATTATATAAAGGTATACTCAATCTTTCTTTTCGCCATTAATCACTACGTTCTTCACCACGCAACCATCAATCAACGATGGGTTGAAGGCTTGCTTCTTGTCTGTGACCTTGACATTCTCGAACGAGAAAGCAGTCATGGTGAATTTATCCGACTTGCCCACATCGAAGAAGTTCTTGCAATCCATCTGAATATTTTTGATCATGATGTTATTACACTTTGACAATGGCATATCCTCACGGTCGCCTGGCTTAAAGAATTGCGTCCAAGGACGAATCACCAAGAACGAAGAACAATCGCCCGTCAGGTCTTCAACGCTCACATATTCATAATGTTGAGGTGTGTCTGGGCGCATCTTCAGCCAAAGAACACGGTTGGCATTATGTACATAACAACGGCGAAGAATCACATTCCTATCGTGAATACTCTCTGAACCAAGTGTCAGACAGCCATGCACCTTTCCATAAGTACAATCGCTCACCATGATACGCTCGCAAGGACCATTATCAGGGTCTTTATCAGCCCATGTGCCCTTGCCGCCCTTCAGGACCACGGCATCATCGCACACATTCATATAGCAGCCACTGATAAGCACATCCTGACAAGCATCCAAATCGATGGCATCGCTCGAAGGTGCACCTTGTTTTGGGTCAATCGGTGTCACATTGTCAGTAGGCGCAAAGATATAGCATCCCAGGTAGCGAACGCGCTCACACTTATACAAATGATTCGTCCAGAACGGCGAGTTGATGATGCGCACGTCCTGCACCGTAACATTCTTAGAATGAGATATATACACATTCCTTGGACGCATGGCCTCCAAATTCGTACAGTCCTTATTGAACTTCCTGCGAATCCAGAATTCCTCCCAATAAGCCTGTCCGTTGCCATTAATCGTGCCAGGACCAGTAATGGTGAAGCCATCGCACCCATCAGCATTAACCAAGGCTGCAAAATAGTTTAGGGTCTGTCCCTCCATGCGTGTCTTCAGCAACTTGAAGTCGCGTATGCGGTCGCTGCCTCGCAACTCGCCATTCTCCTCAATCTGCAGATGCGTTCCTGGTTTAAAGAAAAGCGAGCCGCTGACCACGAAGCCACGAGGAATAACAATCACGCCGCCACCGTCTTGCGCACAACGGTCAATAACAGCCTGCAACTCTTTTGTCTGTACTTGCTCCGAGTAGTTTTTTACCCCGTAATCCGTCACCACATAGCGTTTACCCAGAGTCGACACATCAACTCTGGAGGTATCATTAAACCACGCAACAATAGGCGTACCATCGGGCCATAATTCCTGGGCGTTCACTTTCTTCTTACCCATAGCCATCGCACACACCATCAGCATCAGAAATACGGTCGTCAGCCTCGTCTTCATGTCTGTTTTTGCTTTTTGATTAGTTCTTCAGGCTGCAAAGATACAATTTTTTTTCCTTTTATGGCGAAGAAACAAAAAAAATATGTACCTTTGCTGCAGAAATAACCAAAATGAAAGGTAAGAAGAAATGAAAGATTTTTTCAAGTACATGCTTGCCACCGTCTGTGGTATCGTGGCAATGAGTATAGTTGCTGGCATTATTTTTATGATCTCGTTTGCCAGTATGATTGCCAGCGGAAACGCTGCGCCAGAGGTTAAAGACAACTCTGTTTTAGTACTTAAGATGAGTGGCGCTGTCAGTGAACAAGTAGCCGAAGGAACCCCGTTCGATGCTTTGCTTGGCACTGCCGACATGGAGAACCTAGGGCTGGACGACATTCTTAATGCCATCAAGGTGGCAAAGAACGACGACCATATCAAAGGTATCTATATTGAGGGTGGCACCACCACATTCGACACACCCGCCACTGCCCAGCAGATTCGCGATGCCCTGCAGGATTTCAAGAAAAGTGGCAAATGGATTATTGCCTATGCCGACCAGTATATGCAGGCCAGTTACTATGTGGCCAGCGTTGCTGACAGTATCTTTATCAACCAGACTGGTATGATTGACTTTAAAGGCATGGGAGGTAAGAGTTATTACCTGACAGGTCTTTACGAGAAGATCGGCATGAAATATCAGTGCACACGTGTAGGCAAATACAAGAGCGCCGTTGAGAGTGTTACCCGTAAGGATATGAGCGACAACGACCGCGAGCAGCGTTTGGCCATGTACCAGGGCATTTGGAACTATTGGTTGAAAGAGATGGCCCAGAGTCGCAAGGTGACTGTCGACCAGCTGAATCAGTTGGCCAACGACAGCATCATGCTCTTTGCCAGCATTGACGACTACAAAGCATCCAAACTTGTTGACGGTGCTATGTATCCCGATGCCATCAAGACCGTCATCAAAAACAAGTTGGGTATTGACAGTGACAAGGACATCAATCAGGTGTCTGTCTCAGAGATGCTCGCTTTAGACGAGGATAAAGACGATGCAGAAGACAAGGTTGCCGTTTACTATGCTTACGGCGAGATTGTTGACAAGCCCTTATCAGGTTTTTCGTCCGACCACGCCATTGTAGGCAGCGAGATGGTGGCCGACCTCAAGAAACTGGCCGACGATGAGAACATCAAAGCCGTTGTCCTGCGTGTGAACTCACCTGGTGGAAGTGCCGTTGCCAGCGAGCAGATTTGGCATGCCATCAAACTCCTCAAAGAGAAGAAGCCCGTCGTTGTATCCATGGGCGGTTATGCTGCTTCTGGCGGCTATATGATCAGCGTTCCTGCCAACTACATTTTTGCCGAGCCTACCACTATCACAGGCTCTATCGGCATCTTTGGCCTTATTCCCAATGTCAGCGAGTTGGTTTCCGACAAACTTGGCGTTACCTGGGACGGTGTACAGACGAACAACTACACCGACTATGAGACGAACCTCACGTTTGGCAAGAACAACGAAGAGGAGCTTCGCTTTATGCAGGCCTATGTGGACCGTGGTTACGACACTTTCCTGAGCATTGTTGCCGAAGGTCGTAAGATGAAGAAAGAACAAGTACACGAGATTGCACAAGGTCGTGTATGGCTGGCTACCGATGCACTGCCCATCAAACTCGTCGACAAGCTTGGCTCTCTTAACGATGCCGTGAAGAAAGCTGCCGAACTGGCAAAGATTAAGGAATACAGCACCAGCAGTTATCCTGCCAAGGCCAGCTGGTTCGAGAATCTTTTAAAGTCGACCTCAGACTCCAAGGGCACCTATCTTGATGAACAGATGCGTGAGACGCTGGGTGAGCTCTACGAGCCATTCGTGGAGATGCGCAAGGACCGTCAGCGCAACCGTCTGCAGGCTAGACTTCCGTTCTCAACAACCGTTCGATAAAGGACGTGATTACTTATAGCGAATAACATAACGAAAAAACATTGGAAGGCGACTTCATTAAAATCAATAAATGGCTTTTGCCACTGAGCTGGTTCTACGGACTGGCTGTCGGCTTTAGGAATGCACTCTTCGAGATGGGCATCCTGAAAAGTCATGCCTTCGATGTGCCCGTCATCTCTGTTGGAAACATCACCGTGGGAGGTACTGGTAAGACACCACACGTAGAGTATCTCATTCGCCTGCTGCAAGACCGTTGGCAAGTGGCCGTACTCAGTCGTGGCTACAAGCGCAAGACAAGTGGTTTCCTGATGGCAGACGACTCAACAAATGCCTGCGACATTGGTGATGAGCCCTTCCAGATGAAGAAGAAATTCCCAAAGGTTACTGTGGCTGTGGATAAGAAACGTGTTCACGGCATTGAGCAACTTACCACAAACAACAGCAACCTCGACGTTATTCTCCTTGACGATGCCTTCCAGCATCGTTATGTGAAACCTGGCATCAATATCCTATTAGTAGACTATCACCGATTGATTATCTACGATAAGTTATTGCCGGCAGGTCGCATGCGCGAGCCGCTGACAGGAAAGAACAGAGCCGACATCGTCATTGTCACCAAATGTCCAAAGGACTTAAGACCCATGGAGTTTCGTGTGATTACCAAGGCTTTGGACCTTTATCCATATCAGCATCTGTTCTTCACTACGCTGGAGTATGGCACACTATCACCAGTCTTTCCTGACATGAAGGCACCAACGGACGCTATGGAGCTAAAGGACCTCAAGTCACTCCATTGTCTGCTGCTGTCGGGCATTGCCTCACCACGCCAACTCATAGAAGACCTTAAGCCTCATGTAGCACAGCTTGAGCCTCTGAGTTTTGCCGACCACCACAACTTCAGTGCGAAGGACATTGCACTTATCAACGACACCTTTGCAGCCCTACCCTCGCCCAAGTGCATTGTCACCACCGAGAAGGACGCTGCACGCATCGTAACGCTCAAAGGACTTAGTGACGACATCAAAAAAAATATCTATTCACTTCCTGTTCACATCAGCTTTATGCTCAATCAGGAAGACAAGTTTAACGAAAACATTATAGGCTATGTACGCAAAAATTCAAGAAACAGCATCCTGGTTAAAAGAAAGAATGACCACCAGTCCCAAGACTGCCATCATTCTGGGGACAGGCCTCGGACAATTAGCTTCAGAAATAACTGACGCACTTGAGATACCCTACAGTGAGATACCCAACTTCCCCGTTTCTACGGTAGAAGGTCACAGCGGCAAACTTATCTTTGGTAAGCTTGGCGGTGTGGATATCATGGCCATGAAAGGTCGTTTCCACTTCTACGAGGGCTACTCCATGAAGGAAGTCACCTTCCCCGTTCGCGTAATGTACGAACTGGGCATCAAGACGCTCTTCGTCTCAAATGCCGCAGGCGGCATGAATCCTGGCTTCAAGATTGGCGATCTGATGGTGATTACCGACCACATTAACTTCTTCCCTGAGCACCCGCTGCGTGGTAAGAACTTCCCCACTGGTCCACGTTTCCCAGATATGCACGAAACCTACGACCAGTCGCTCATTAAACTGGCCAGTCAGATTGCTCGCGAGAAGAAGATCCGCTTGCAGTACGGCGTCTACATGGGCGTTCAGGGTCCTACCTTCGAGACCCCTGCCGAATATAAGATGTATCGCATCCTCGGTGGCGACACTGTGGGAATGAGTACTGTGCCCGAGGTTATCGTGGCCCATCACTGCGGCATTCGCACCTTCGGCATCTCGGTTGTTACTGACCTTGGTGGCTTCGACATCCCCGTTGAGGTATCACACGAGGAAGTACAGGAGGCTGCCGACAAGGCTCAGCCCATCATGACCGAGATTATGCGCGAGATGATTGTACGCTCTGAGCAGCTGGAGCACAGCAAGACAGAGAAGTTTAACACCGATCATCCAACAGAGGAATGGAAGAAATAAGTTCTTGTTCCTCACCTCTAACACCCCACCTCTAATATATATGGAAATAGCAAAATTAGGAGAGTTCGGTTTGATTGACCGACTGACAAAAGACTTAGAGAATAAAAACGAATCAACAAAGTACGGCGTGGGCGATGACTGCGCCGTACTTCACTACCCTGACAGCGAGGTACTTGTGACCACCGACCTACTGATGGAAGGTGTCCACTTCGATCTCACCTATATCGACCTCAAGCATCTGGGCTATAAGTCGGCAATGGTGAACATCAGCGATATCTTTGCCATGAATGGTACCCCCCGCCAAATCACCGTCTCGCTGGCCCTAAGCAAGCGCTTCACCGTGGAAGACATGGAGGAGTTCTATGCCGGACTACGTCTGGCTTGCGAGAAATGGAACGTTGACATCGTTGGTGGTGACACCACCTCATCCTATACAGGTCTGGCCATCAGCATCACCTGCATTGGCGAGGCCCGCAAGGAGGACATCGTCTATCGCAATGGTGCCAAGAACACCGACCTTATCTGCGTTTCTGGCGACCTCGGCGCTGCCTACATGGGACTCCAGTTGCTGGAGCGCGAGAAGAGCGTGTACTATGGTCAGGTGAACGACGCCAAGAAGAAGGGCGACAAGAAAGCCCTCGAGGAGTTGGCTCACTTCAGTCCCGACTTTGCCGGCAAGGAGTATTTGCTTCAACGCCAGCTTCAGACCGAGGCTCGCGGCGACATCATCCAGAAGTTACGCGATGCAGGCATCCGTCCCACAGCGATGATGGATGTCAGTGACGGTCTTTCATCAGAGTTGATGCACATCTGCAAGCAGAGCGGTGTGGGTTGTCGCATCTACGAGAAGGAGTTGCCCATCGACTATCAGACAGCCGTAATGGCCGAGGAGATGAACATGAACGTCACCACCTGCGCCCTGAACGGTGGCGAGGACTACGAACTGCTGTTCACCGTACCCATCGGCGACCTCGAGAAGGTGAAGGAACTCGAGGATGTGCGCCTCATCGGCCATATCACCGAAGCCAAATACGGTCTGCAGCTCGTCACCCGCGACAATCAGGAGTTTGAACTTAAAGCCCAAGGTTGGAATCCATTGAGCGAAAAATAAAGCGATGACCGACCTCATTACTATACTTGGCCCCACTGCCAGCGGCAAAACACCGCTGGCAGCAGCATTGGCCCAGCGCATCGGCGGCGAGATTCTCTCAGCCGACTCGCGCCAGGTGTATCGTCGCATGGATATTGGCACAGGCAAGGACCTGAGCGACTATGGCGACGTACCTTATCATCTGATAGATATCTGTGAGCCAGGCACCAAGTACAACCTCTTTCAGTATCAGCAGGACTTCTTTGATGCCTACGAGGACATCTGCAGCCGAGGTGTGCAGCCCATCCTTTGTGGCGGCACAGGCCTATATATAGAGGCCGTTCTGAAAGGCTATCACCTGTCACCTGTTCCACAAAACCAACCTCTGCGCGATAGTCTGGAAGGCCGTTCGTTGGAGGAGCTGACAGCCATGCTGCGCGAGTTGAAAGCCAAGAGCGGCTCCGTGATGCACAACACCACCGACGTTGACTCCTGCCAGCGTGCCATCCGTGCCATCGAGATTGAGACCTACAACCTGGAGCATCCCATGCCTCTGCGCGAGTTGCCCCCCATCCCTTCTACCATCATCGGTGTAAACATTGACCGCGAGCTGCGCCGCGAGAAGATCACGCGACGTCTCAAGGCCCGTCTCGACGAGGGTATGGTGGACGAGGTACGTGCCTTGCTCGATAGCGGCATACCCGCTGAAGATCTTATCTATTATGGCTTGGAATACAAGTTCCTCACTGAATATGTCATTGGTCAACTGTCCTACGACGAGATGTTCCGCCAACTGGAGATAGCCATCCATCAGTTTGCCAAGCGCCAGATGACCTGGTTCCGCGGTATGGAACGCCGTGGCTTCACCATTCACTGGATTGATGCTACCCTGCCCACAGAAAAAAAAGTCGAGCAGATACTCGACCTTGTGAATTTACCTCATTAATTTATTCCCTTAGAAGCATATACCGAAGCTCAGCTGATGCATCTTCGGTCCGCGGTCATTCTTAAACAATGTCATCGGACTGTATTTACAATAGAGCATCGGCAGCCAAGGTGTATCAACCATGACGACCCCATCAACAGTAAAGGGTTTCATACCACTCTTACTGATGGTTACGTCATGCTCTTCTCCATCCTCCTCGTAGGAATACAAGGCCTCGCCCATGGCATTCCAGTTCACGATAGCCCCCACGGTGAGAGCCCAGTCGCGCTTCTTGTCGAAGTAATGCGTGTAAAGCAAGGGCACCTGAACACTAAACACAAACAAGCTACTGCGCGTGTCCGTCTGACCAGCAGCATAGGGCGCCAGCGTCATGAAGTTATTGGCGTCCTTTGTCCAATGCAGCGACTTATCACTCACACGATAGTGACGCCAGTCCACACCTAAACCAAAACTAAACTCATTCTTCGGTCCATGAGGACGCCAGTCGCGTGTGATGCTCATGCCATATTCGAACGATGGCCATAGATTAAAGTCATACCCCTTATCCATGCCAACCATCGTATTAAGACCCACGTTCATGTGAAGCGAACTACCCATCTTTGATGTTCTTTTACTTCTATTCACCGTGATGTTGAAGTTGTGAATATTCTTGATAGAGCGACGCACCGCGTTGGTATCAGGAATACTGATACGTTGCACATAGTGAAACTCCGGGTCATCCTTATAGCCACTAATCACGATACGCTGCACCGTGTCGCGCGTCTCAATTTTTACCTTATTAGCATTCTCAATCACCAACGTATCCTGCCCTTCCGCAGCCAATACAGGTTTAGCTAAACTTCCCATCAGGACGATAGCCATCATTTTCCAGTTCATTTTCATTGTAATTTGGGTTATCCTTATTAATTTATTCTCCTTCATCCTGTTTTCTCTCCGACATTTTATCCACCTGCTGCTGAACCTGCTGCTCCATCTGCTGGTAAGCCTCACTGTCCACCACTTTCGATCCAACCTTCATTGTAGCCTTCAGCACCTTGTCCAGTTGTTCCCACTGTGCCTGAGCATCCTCCCAGTCAAGTTGGTCCTCCATGCGCTGTCGCACCTCGGCACTCAAGGGTGGAACATTCAGTTTCTGTTTCAAGCGATCGATATCTGCCTCCGTATAGCCAGATCGCTCACGACGTTCCCCCCACGACAGTTTCTTGTCGGCCTTATACTCATCTTTCGTCATATAGACCACACTGTCCACATAAAAGTCATTATGTTCGTGGAAAACAGCCCGATAGGCATTCTCGCCATACAGATAAGCATCAACGTCACCATCAAACGAGATACTCTTCAACTGTCCCTGCGGTACATAGTCAATCTCGTTGTCGTTAATCCGATACACCGCATCGGCATGTACGTTCCTCAGATTGGCCTTCGCGATTAACAGATTAATGCTCTTGATAGTATCAGGCGCCAAGGCATTATAGTTCATGCGAAGCTCATGGTTAGCCGTATCCCTCACGGCAATGCCCGCTAAACCACGCTTGCAGTACACCCGCGTAGTATCTCCACTCATCTCCATACTATAATGCTTGGGCACCTTACGTGCTTTCTCGAGGAAAGTATAAGGTTTCAATTCGTAGAACGACATGATTTCGCCCCGCCTGTCAGGATGCAAAAGGTTACGTGCAGCCAGCAACTCGCCACCATCGTCCTCGTCCTTACTATAGCGGATATCAATGCTGAGTATACCCTCGTGCACATTGTAATCCTTCCACTCGCGGTTCTTCACATAATTGATACCATCATCAACATACCGGTAATAACCATAGAGGCGCACACAGTAGTTCTTCGACTTTTGATAGTCAACGTTGTTCAGCGACACCTGTCGCCAAATATCATCCTCCACACCATTCTGAGCGTGGCCAATTGCACCAGCAATCAGCCACGTCACGAATATCAAGAAAATTCTCATGAATACTTTACTTCAGCGAATAAGTAATGGTGGTAACCACACGCAGTTTTTTAATATAAGGTGTGTTCTCGTCGCGGTTATCAATAGAGAACTGACCTTGGTCTGCCGTCTGAATAGCTCCCAGTTCAGCCTCACTGGCCTCAGCAAACTGCGCAGCCGTCTTCTGAGCATTCTTGATAGCCTCGGCCATCATCTCGGGCTTCATCTGTTGGAACGAGGCATACTCATACTGCGGATAGTTCTCGCCCAGGGCAACACCCTGTTTCAGCAACTCTGCCTGGTCCGATATAGCTTTGTTCACCTGTTCCACCTTACCCGTAGCCACCGTGATAGTGGTGTTCACAATATAGCGGAAGTTCTTCTGATTATCACCCCATTCGCGTGCCTCCAAGTCGTTCACTGTAGGTGGATTCACAGTAATCTCCGACTCAGGCAGACCATGTTTCAGCAGGAACTGCTTAATCTTCTGCGTCTGCACATTGATATTGTCGTAAAGCATGGGCAGGTCATTACCTGTCACCTTTGTGCCAATGCTCCACGTCACCTTGTCGGCAGGCACTTCCCTTTCGGCCAGTCCCTTCACCGTCACCTTTCTATCTTTGGTAGCAAAGTTATCAATACCACCCTTTATCAGCAATCCCATGCAGGCCATTCCCAACGCGATGACCACTGCACACAAAATCTTGTTATCTTTCATAAGCTAAAACTGTTTTAAAAAGACGAGGCAAAGATACAAACATTTTTTGCATCCAAGCAAATAAATTGTCATAAAAAAGATTAACATCACATTTCTTTGATTTTTATCACATTTCTTTGTATTTATTTATAGGGTTTCCCACAGACTGTCTACTATAATTGACAAGTGAAGTAAGCAAAAACAGAGGTGGACGTATCAAATTGATGCGCCCACCCTATTTTTTATAGAAAAATGAAAGAAAATACAGTTTTTCTCTTTGCATTTCACATGCTTCTTCGTACCTTTGCACACTCAAAAAACAAAGCAACAATTAATTATTAAAAACATTAAGGATTAGTTTTCAGAATGATGAAGAAGATTTTTATCTTGACACTCATTGCTACCATCTTCAGGGTAGCAGCCTTAGCCCAAGACACGTTAATCACGCCGCCAGAGAACCTGTCAACAGACACCTATCGTTTTACTGCGACAGCACTTATCTACGGTGAAGCAGAGACAAGCAACTACGACGAGCAGGTAACCATCGGATTCGATGGCGATGACGTCTATATCCTTGGATTAGTCAGAGAGTGTCCAGACGAGTTCTGGTGCAAGGCCACAAAGAACAACGAAGGTAACTATGTGATTCCAGCCTGCCAGT
>Ga0310786_10003634_pt1 | contig 22270 bp, 18 predicted proteins | sample AusTroGonzalo_MG_FD_203881 | JGI IMG/M metagenome (GOLD analysis project Ga0310786, IMG submission 203881) | Bovine rumen microbial communities from tropical cattle in Woodstock, Queensland, Australia - Gonzalo_03 (v2) (version 2) | ecosystem: Host-associated > Mammals > Digestive system >...
TGTCGGAGAAGTACAACGACTACGCTCAGGAGGTCTGCAAGAAGTTCAGCGAGGGTGGCGTTCGCGCTACCATCGACCTGCGCAACGAGAAGCTGGGCCGCAAGATTCGCGACAACGAGCTGAAGCGTATCCCCTACATGGTCATCGTCGGCGAGAAGGAAGCTGCCGACGGCACTGTTGCCGTACGTCCTCAGGGCGGTGGCGAGCAGAGCGTCAAGACCATCCAGGAGTTCATCGACGAGGTGAACGCCCAGGTGAAGGAGATGACAAAGGACTTCTAATCAATAGGAAGCACTACAGGGAATTCCCGAAGCAATAACACGGTCGCGAATGGCATCAAGCTGTTCGCGACTTGCTTTTTGCAAGCCTTGAGCGGGTGTCTCGCGGTCGATGGTATAGACCATTACCTGCTGGGGGGCAATGGCCTTCACAGCTTCCAACCAGGGAGCAACGAACTCCTCGCCGGTGTTGTCGACGCCCTCACCCCGCATAAACATGGTCTGGATGATGACATGACCGCGGAAAGCCTTCAGATTATCAATAATCGTGTTAACATCGTAGGCACCGCAGGGACGGTCCACCTTATTAATATAATCGGGATTGACGGTATCGAGCTTCTGAATGTTGTTGTCAACACGCATCAGGGCATCGTGAACCTCAGGACGGCCCGTCATGGTGGCATTGCTGAGCACGCTGACCTTCGCCTCCGGACAGTAGCGGTCACGCAGTCGGATGACATCGTCCATAATCTCGGCAAAGTGCGGATGACACGTCGGCTCGCCATTGCCGGCAAACGTCAGCACATCGGGCAGACGACCTTCGGCGGTCATCTTCTGCAACTGCAGCTCCAGAGCCGCGCTGACCTCCTCGCGCTTAGGCATCGGCAGACGGGGACGGTGGTCGGCATTGAAGCCACACTCACAATAGATGCAGTCGAAACTGCACACCTTACCATCGGCGGGCAGCAGGTTGATGCCCAGCGACAAGCCGAGACGGCGACTATGGATAGGCCCGAAAATGGGCGAAGGATAAATAACGGTACTCATAAACGCCCGCAAAGGTACGAAATAATTCTTAAATTATTTGGAAAATCGCGTAAAATGTATTACTTTTGCAGCAATTTCGGATTATAGTGTCCACACATCTCATGAGAAGAACGAACAAGACGACCCGCCGCCGTCACGGTATGCAGGTTGTAACACTATGCATCAGCACGACAATGGTGCTGATACTCTTAGGGTTGGTCGTACTCTCGGTACTAACGGCCCGCAACCTTTCCAACTACGTCAAAGAAAACCTGACGGTGACCGTCATGCTGAACGACACCATGAGCGTCAACGACGCCCATCGCTTGTGCCGTGACCTGTACCACCGCCCCTACTCGCGCAACATCGACTACATCAGCAAGGATCAAGCGCTGAAGGAGCAGACGGAGGCCATGGGTAGCGACCCGTCGGAATTTCTGGGCATGAACCCCTTCTCGGCCACGCTGGAGCTGCAGCTGTACTCCGACTATGCCTGCCGCGACTCGCTGGCATGGATTGAGAAGGAGCTGAAGAGCAACCCCAAGGTGACCGACGTGGCCTATCAGGAGGACCTGATGGACATGGTGAACAAGAACCTGCGCAAGGTGAATCTGATACTGCTGGTACTGGCGGTGCTGCTGACGTTCATCAGCTACTCACTCATCAGCAATACCGTGCGTCTGGGTGTCTATTCGCGACGCTTCCTTATTCACACCATGAAACTGGTGGGAGCCTCGTGGAGCTTCATCCGCCGACCGTTCATACGCGACGCTGTGACGGTGGGTGTCATTGCTGCCGTGCTGGCTTGCATGGTTCTGGGCGGCGCCTTCTACGCGCTGTGGAAGTACGAACCCAACATCATGAACATCATCACATGGCAGTTGCTGGTCATCACGGGCGTTTGCGTCCTGCTGTTCGGCATCATCATCACCATGCTGTGCTCATACATCTCGGTGAACAAGTTCCTGAAGATGACAGCGGGAGAACTGTATAAGATTTAGAGGTGAGAAGCTAGAGGTGAGAGGTGAGAAGTGAGAGGTGAGAGGTGAGAGGTGAGAATTCACAATTAAGAGTTAAGAATTAAGGTAAAACAAGATATGGATAAGAGAGATTTTGCATTTGGACGGATGAACTTCATCCTGTTGGCAATTGGAATGGCGGTGGTCATCATTGGCTTCATTCTGATGAGTGGTGCCGGTTCTACCGACCAGGCTTACAACCCCGACATCTTCAGCGCCCGCCGCATCAAGGTGGCTCCCATCGTGTGTCTGCTGGGCTTTGTGTCGATGATTTATGCCGTTGTGCATAAGAGTAAAGAGACAGGAGAGAAGGAGTAAAGGATGGATTGGATTCAGACCGTTATCATTGCTATCGTCGAGGGACTGACAGAGTTTCTGCCCGTCTCGTCGACTGGTCACATGATTATCACACAGAACCTGCTGGGCATTGAGCAGGGCGACCCTTTCGTCCACGCCTTCACGTTCATCATACAGTTTGGCGCCATCCTCTCAGTGGTGTGCCTCTACTGGAAGCGCTTCTTCCAGCTGGACCACACACCGGCTCCCGAGGGCAGCTCGCTGTGGCAGAAGCTGAAGCACAAGTACTCGTTCTACTGGCTGCTCATCGTGGGCGTGCTGCCTGCCGTCGTCATTGGCCTGCTGGCCAAGAAGTCGGGCCTGCTCGACTGGCTGCTCGACAGCGTGCTCGTCGTAGCCATCATGCTCGTCGTGGGCGGCATCTTTATGCTCTACTGCGACAAGCTGTTCAACAAGGGCAAGGAGGAGACGAAGGTCAACGAGAAGCGTGCCTTCAACATCGGCCTGTACCAGTGCATATCGGTCATTCCCGGCGTATCGCGCTCAATGGCCACCATCGTCGGCGGCATGACGCAGGGCTTGACGCGCAAGCGCGCTGCCGAGTTCTCGTTCTTCCTCGCCGTCCCCACAATGGCCGGAGCCACGCTGCTCGACCTGCTGGACCTGCTGAAGGAGGACGCCGCCTGGGCCACCACCCACAACATCACCATGCTGCTGCTGGGCTGCGCCGTAGCCTTCATCGTGGCCCTGCTGGCCATGAAGTGGTTTGTGAACTTCCTGACGAAATACGGCTTCAAAGCCTTCGGCATCTACCGCATCATCGTTGGCGGCATCATCATAGCGCTGCTGCTGACAGGCCACTCACTCGCAATGGTGGACTGATGGAAAAGGTAAATAAGTAGAAAAGTAAAAAGGTAAAAAAAGTAAAGAATTGAACTTCAACGAAGGAGCATTCATATATATCAACAAGCCCTACGGCATGACGTCGTTCGGAGCGCTGGCGCACATTCGCTACCTCATCTCGAAACGCATGCACGTGAAGCGCGTCAAGACCGGCCACGCCGGCACCCTCGACCCGCTGGCCACCGGCGTGCTCATTCTGTGTACCGGCAAGGCTACGAAGCAGATAGAGCGTCTGCAGCTGCACGACAAAGAATACACCGCCACGCTGCAGCTCGGTGCCACCACGCCCTCGTTCGACCGCGAGCACACCATCGACAAGACCTACCCTACCGAGCACATTACCCGCGAGCTCATTGAGCAAGTGCTGACCACGTTTGTCGGCGACATCGAGCAAGTACCACCCGTCTTCTCAGCCGTCATGGTGAAGGGCGACCGCGCCTACGAACTGGCCCGCAAAGGTCACGACGTGGAGCTGAAGGCCAAGACCATTCACATTGAAGAGCTGGAACTGACCGACTTCAATCCCGAGACCATGCAAATGTCCATCCGCGTGGTATGTGGCAAGGGTACCTATATCCGTTCGCTGGCCCGCGACATCGGCTACGCACTCGGCAGCGGCGCCTACCTGACAGCCCTCTGCCGCACCCGTCTGGGCGACGTTCGCATTGAGGACTGCCACACGTTCGATAGCTTTCCCGAGTGGCTCGACAGCGTACTGCCGCCCGACGAATCGGAGCGTCCAGCAAGACCTGTGAACACAACCACACACATCAGACCAAAACAACAATAAGAGATAATGAAACTATCACAATTCAGATTCAAGCTCCCCGAGGAACAGGTAGCCCTCTACCCTCCTCACCGTGCCTTCGAGAACGAGGACGGCACCGTTGACCGCATCTACAACCGCGACCAGTGCCGCCTGATGGTCCTGCACCGCAAGAGTCAGACCATTGACATGTACCAGAAGGACGCCGACGGCAACGACACCGACAAGTTCCTGACGTTCCGCGACCTGGTGAACTACTTCGACGAGGGCGACACCTTTATCTTCAACGACACGAAGGTATTTCCCGCCCGTCTCTACGGCACCAAGGAGAAGACCGACGCCAAGATTGAGGTGTTCCTGCTGCGCGAACTGAACGAGGAACTGCGTCTGTGGGACGTGCTGGTAGAGCCTGCCCGCAAGATACGCATCGGCAACAAGCTCTTCTTCGAAGACGATGGTCCGATGGTAGCCGAGGTTATCGACAACACCACAAGCCGCGGCCGCACGCTGCGCTTCCTCTACGACTGTCCGCACGAGGAGTTCAAGCGCGAGCTCTTCGCCCTGGGCGAGGCTCCCCTGCCCCGTTACATCATTGACCGCCGCGAGTGTACACCCGAGGATATGGAGCAGTTCCAGACCATCTACGCCCGCCATGAGGGTGCTGTGACAGCTCCCGCCACCGGTCTGCACTTCAGCCGCGAGCTGCTGAAAATCATGGAGATTCGCGGTCTGCAGTCGGCCTTCATCACCGTACACTGTGGTCTGGGCGCCTTCGACCCCATTGAGGTCGAGGACCTGACGAAGCACAAGATGAGCTCCGAGCAAATGATTATCACGCCCGAGGCCTGCCAAATCGTGAACGATGCCAAGACCTCCGAGCACCGTGTCTGCGCCGTTGGTGTCAGCACGCTGCGCGCCACCGAGAGCTCCGTGGGTACCGACGGTCTGCTGAAGGAGTACAACGGCTGGACCAACAAGTTCATCTTCCCGCCCTACGACTTCGGACTGGCCAACGCCCTGATTGCCAACTTCTATCATCCAGAGTCAACCATGATGATGGCTGCGGCTGCCTTCGGCGGCTACGACCTCACCTACGCAGCTTACGAGCAGGCCGTCAAGGCTGGCTACAAGTTCGGCTGCTTCGGCGACGCCCTGCTGATGCTGGATGATTGATGGTAAAAGGCGAGCTGCCTTGAGTAATAGAATAGTTGAATTAAATATATGAAGCATAAGGTTTATCTGGCGCTGGGTAGTAACCTCGGCGACCGAGAGGCCATTATCCAAGAGGCCATACGACTGATTGGCGAGCGTGTTGGAACGGTCGCCAGCCAGTCGTCGTTTATTGAGACAGAGCCGTGGGGTTTCGAGTCGCAGAACACGTTCCTCAACGGTGCCATTCTCGTGGAGACCACCCTCACACCCCATGAGGTGCTGGCAGCCACACAGCAGATTGAGCGCGACCTCGGCAAGACCGACGTCCACGCTACGCGTCGCAGTTTGTTACCCGTCTATAAGGACCGCCCCATTGACATCGACATTCTGCTTTACGACGATCTTCACCTGCGGGAGCCCGACTTGACGCTGCCCCATCCGCTCATGCACGAGCGACCCTTCGTCATGCAGCCCCTGCGTGAAATCCTGAAGACGCCCTGACACTCCGCTCCCCCCAACCACTATTACCAAAGAGACTAACTAACTACTACAACAAATATGAAGAAAACTATCCTATCACTACTCCTTGGCGTAATGGCTCTCTGCGTTAACGCCCAGGACAACAAGTATGCCAAGTACACCGAGGGTCTGCCCTTCCAGATGGCGGTCTTCAGGGCACCCGCGATTCCCGATGTGCGCGTCACGCTCACCGACTTCGGAGCCATCGGCGACGGCATCACCCTTAACACCGACGCCTTTGCCTGCGCCATCGACCAACTCTACAAGCAGGGGGGTGGTCACCTTGTCGTGCCGCGCGGCGTGTGGCTTACCGGCCCTATCGTGCTGCGCTCCAACATCGACTTGCATCTGGAGAAAGGCGCCGTCATTCAGTTTGCTGCCGACGAAAGTCTCTACCCCATTATCGAGACCTCGTTCGAAGGGCTTGACACGCGCCGCTGCCAATCACCCTTATCAGCCAACGGTGCCACCAACATCAGCATCACCGGCCAAGGTGTCATCGACGGCAACGGAGAATACTGGCGTCCTGTAAAGCGCCAGAAGGTCACCGAAAACCATTGGAAGCGCCTGCTCACCATACCCGGCAGTCTCGAGATTCGCCCCGGTTACTGGGTACCCTCTGAGAGTTTCGCCCGTGGTGACAAAGGAGCCAACATGAACGTTCCTAATGCCAAGACCGACGAGGAATGGGAGGCCGTCCGCCGTTTCCTGCGTCCCGTCATGGTGAGTCTGGTGCGCTGCAAGAACGTGCTGCTACAAGGCATCATCTTCCAGAACTCACCGGCTTGGAATCTCCATCCACTGATGTGCGAGAACATCATCCTCGACGACCTGCTGGTGCGCAATCCCGCCTACGCACAGAACGGCGATGCTCTGGACCTGGAGTCGTGCACCAACGCCCTCATCATCAACTCGCGATTCGACGCTGGCGACGACGGAATCTGCCTGAAGAGTGGTAAGAACGCCGACGGTCGCCGTCGCGGAATCCCCTGCTCCAACGTCATCGTCGATGGCTGCACCGTCTTTGCCGGTCATGGCGGCTTCGTCGTAGGTTCCGAGATGAGTGGCGGCATCAAGAACATCATGGTGCGCCATTGCCAGTTCCTGGGCACCGACGTTGGCCTGCGCTTCAAGTCAACCCGCGGTCGCGGCGGCATTGTCGAAAACATCTACATCGACGGCATATCCATGACCGACATCCTGACCGACGCCCTGACCTTCAACATGTACTACGGCGGCAAGTCGGTAGCCGAAATGCTGGCCGACGGCGACAATCCAGACAACCAGACAAAAGCGCCCGTCACCGAGGAGACGCCCATCTTCCGCAACATCCACATCAGCAACGTTGTCTGCAACAACGCCGGACGCGCCATGGAGTTCAACGGACTCCCCGAGATGCCCATCCGCGGCATCACCCTCCGCGACATCACCATTCACGCCAAGCGCGATGCAGAATTCCATAACTGTCAGGACATTACGAAGCAGAACGTCAATATAAGCCTCACCCAATTGGGGGAGGATGAAGGGAACTAAAAAAAGGAAGGGAGACTCGCGTCTCCCTTTCCTTCTTCTTATTATTACCCTGAAACGTATATGGGAATTTGGTTTGTTTACTCTGCGCGCTTGCCAAACTGGCGGACGGGCTTCTCTGGAGCTGCTATGCTGTCGCTGCTTCCGGCGCGGGTCTGACGAGAGTAGTAATCGTAGTCGTACCAAGAGTCATAGCCCCAGTAGCTGTAGCTGTCCCAATTGGGCGACGAGGTGTGAACGAGGCTGAAGTGAACGTCGTTGTCACCATCGGCAATGTAACCGGTGAAGTGAGAGTCGCTCAGGCGGTAGTCGGAGATAACCACTGTGTAATTGTCCTCACGGAAATGTACGGTGATGTTACCATTATCGACACGCCAGCTAATGTGATTGGCCACATAGTCCCAAGGGGCTCCGCTGTAGTAGTCAACCCAGTAGCCTGAACCTTTGGTGAAGCGGAAGGGATCGAGACTGAAGGTGATTTCTGTACGGGTAGCGTAGTAGTTGTGACCATTGTAGTAAGAATAGACATACATGTCACCACTCCAGGTTCCTTCCAGTGTGTCGGCGATGTATTCGTCTTCGCAAGCGGTGAATGTGAGAGCCATCATGGCCATCAGCATCATGGTGTATAACTTCTTCATAGTCGTAATATTTAAATTGTTAGACATCTTGTTTATTGTTTCTGGTGCAAAGTTAGTGGTTTTGGGGCTTCCTCGCAAGGGAATTACTATAAAGTGGAGGGGGAAAAACCATAAAACCGCATAGGGGATTCCCTACGCGGCTTTATAGTGTCTCATAATCAGCGCGTTATTACTTACGCAGACCGAGAGCCTTGATGATGGCACGATAGCGATTGATATCGTTATCGTAGAGATACTTCAGCAGCTTGCGGCGACGGCCTACCATCTTGGTCAGCGAACGAGCAGTACCGAAGTCCTTGCGGTTCTTCTTCAGGTGCTCCGTCAGGTGCTTGATACGGAAGGTGAACAGGGCAATCTGAGCCTCTGCACTACCGGTGTCGGTAGTAGACTTGCCATACTGGCCGAAAATCTCTTCTTTCTTAGCTTTGTCTAAGTACATAATGATGATATTTAAATTGTTAATAATACATCTTTCAGATGCCGCACGACCGTCATCACTGGTCGCCGCATCGTCAAATGCGGGTGCAAAGGTACGAAAAAAAGTGAAAAGTGAAAAGTGAAAAGTGAAAAATTTGCTTCCGCACCCTCATTTTTCACCTTTTTTTTGTAATTTTGCAGCCGTTTTTAAGGTAATAGACAATGCAAGACATCAGAAACATCGCTATCATCGCCCACGTAGACCACGGCAAAACAACGCTTGTGGACAAGATGATGCTGGCCGGAAACCTTTTCCGCGAGGGCCAAAACCTCAGTGACCAAGTACTCGACGCCAACGATTTGGAACGCGAACGCGGTATCACCATTTTGTCGAAGAACGTCAGCATTAACTGGAAAGGCACGAAGATCAACATCATCGACACCCCGGGACACTCGGACTTCGGTGGTGAGGTGGAGCGTGTACTGAACATGGCCGATGGCTGTCTGCTGCTGGTCGACGCCTTTGAGGGTCCCATGCCTCAGACACGCTTCGTGCTGCAGAAGGCTCTGCAGATTGGCTTGAAGCCCATTGTGGTAGTGAACAAGGTGGATAAGCCCAACTGCCGTCCCGAAGAGGTTTACGAGATGGTCTTCGACCTGATGTTCTCTCTGAACGCCACCGAGGACCAGCTGGACTTCCCCGTGGTCTATGGCTCGGCCAAGAACGGCTGGATGGGTGAGGACTATAACAAGCCCACCACTGATATTACCTATCTCTTAGACAAGATTGTCGAGATAATTCCTGCTCCTCAGCAGATTGAGGGCACACCGCAGATGCTCATCACCTCGCTCGACTACTCGAGCTATCAGGGTCGCATTGCCGTAGGCCGTGTACATCGTGGCCAACTGAAAGACGGCATGCAGGTGACCATCAGCCACCGCGACGGTTCGATGGAGAAGACCAAGATCAAGGAGCTCCACACCTTCGAGGGCATGGGCCACGTGCGCACCGACAGCGTCGATTGCGGCGACATCTGCGCCGTCATTGGTCTGGAGAAGTTTGAGATTGGCGACACCATCTGTGACTTGGAGAATCCCGAGCCACTGCCCCCCATCGCCATCGACGAGCCCACCATGTCGATGCTCTTCACCATCAACGACTCGCCGTTCTTTGGCAAGGAAGGTAAGTTCGTTACCTCGCGCCACATCAACGACCGTCTGCAGAAGGAACTGGAGAAGAACCTCGCCCTGCATGTCGAGCAGTTTGAGGACTCCACCGACCGCTGGATAGTCTCCGGCCGTGGTGTGCTGCACCTCTCCGTGCTCATCGAGACCATGCGTCGCGAGGGCTACGAGCTGCAGGTTGGTCAGCCCCAGGTTATATATAAAGAGGTGGACGGCGTGAAGTGCGAGCCCATCGAGGAACTGACCATCAACGTGCCCGAGGAGTTCGCCTCGAAGATGATTGACATGGTGACGCGCCGCAAGGGCGAGATGACCTCCATGGAGTCGCAGGGCGAGCGCACCAATATAGAGTTCAACATCCCCTCGCGCGGTATTATCGGCCTGCGTACCAACGTGCTGACAGCCAGTCAGGGCGAAGCCATCATGGCCCACCGCTTCAAGGAGTATCAGCCCTACAAGGGCGACATCGAGCGCCGCATGAACGGCTCCATGATAGCCCTCGAGACCGGCAACGCCTTTGCCTACGCCATCGACAAGCTGCAGGACCGCGGTAAGTTCTTCATCGACCCGGGCGAGGATGTCTATATGGGACAGGTCGTCGGCGAACATGTTCACGATAACGACCTCGTCATCAACGTTTGCAAGGCCAAGCAGCTCACCAACGTCCGTGCCTCGGGTACCGACGACAAGGCCCGCATCATCCCGAAGACCGTCATGTCGCTGGAGGAGTGCCTGGAGTATATCAAGGAAGACGAGCTCGTCGAGGTAACGCCCAAGTCCATGCGCATGCGCAAGGTCATCCTCGACCACGACCAGCGTAAAAAGGCAAATAAACAATAATAGGAAACCCCTACCAAGCCTCCCCCGGTCGGGGGAGGCTTTTTTATATCCTATCTCATTGAGTTACATTAGCGAATAACCCGGCGTTTCAGTTTCTCATTTTTACATTTCCCCTACCAGGCCCCTGACCGCCTCAGAAAAAGAAGATGGGGTCGGCGGACTGCTTCTTGCCCTTGGGGAGCTTCTGGAAGCGGTAGGTGAGCTTCATGAGGACGTACTGGGAGACGACGTTGCTGTAGGTCTCGGTGCGTCCTTGCTCGTTGATGTTGTACTGGCGGTTGCTGAGCTGACCGAGCAGGTCGAAGCCTTCGAGGCTGACGGCGAGCTTGTTCTTCAGGAGCTGGCGACTGAGCTTGGCTCCCCATATCAGCTCGTCGCGGTTCATCTGCGGGTCGCTGTAGCCGCGGCGGCAGTAGTTGGCGATGCTGGTGGTGAGCTGCAGCTTCCAGGGCAGTTGCAGGAGGGCAGCCAGACCGTAGCTGAAGTTACCGGCATTGATGCGCTGGAAGTCGTCGCGACTACTGGTGACGTGGTTCCAGGAGCCACTGAGGCTGACGCCGAGCTGGTGGTTGCCGCGTCCCTCGCCGGCAGGCAGCTGGAGGGTGGCAGTGAAGCGGTCGTCGAGGTTGGTATTGTGGACGGTGCTCTCGGTACTGGCGGCGCCGGCCACGCTGTTCATGTCGACGCTGTGGTTGTAGTTCAGGCCGAGGCGATTCTCGAGTTTCACGAGGCGTTTCTTCAGCTTCACGCTCTGTCCATAGCCGAAGTTGCCGCTCATGTTCCAGTTGCCGTCGACGTTGACGGGCTTGGTCACGGTGCGGCCGGTGGTTTTGTCGTAGACCATGCTGGTGGCCACGGCATCGTAGGTGTGGCTGTAATTGACGTTGACATTGATGTTGCGCATCTTGGGGCCACCCACGCAGAAGAGGTAGCCGCCGAGCGAGAGCTGGCGCGTCTTGTGGAGGTCGGGGTTGGAGTAGCTGACGCGGAGGGGGTCGCTGTCGTCGACGTAGCTGACAAGTGTCATGATGTCGGGCACGCTGGTACGCAGCGAGGCGTTCATGGAGACGCGTACGACGGTGGGCTGATTCTCGTCAAGGCCCACGAAGACGGCACCGCCCTCGTGCTTGGGGGCGTACTCTATCGAGAGGCTGGGATTGAGCAGCCAGTGGTTCTGTGTGAGGTGCTGCGCCGTCTGGCGGTTGTAGTCGAGCTGCTTGTGCACCTGCTCGAGCGGCAGTTGTAGATAGATGCCGCCTTCGCCCAGAAAGCGGGGCGTCAGCGTCAGAGCGGCACGCAGTTGCTGGGTGTTGTCGTTGCGCGTATAGTTGTAGCTGTTGGGGGCATCGATGACGTTCATCAGGGCCTCGGCGGTGCTGGGCAGCAGGTCGAGCAGCGTGGAGTCACGGCCCTGAAGGCGGTCGAGTCGGTAGAGCGAGTGCTCGTTGCGGTTGTAGCTGTGGTTGTATTCGTAGCCCAGGCGCAGGTTGTGGCGCCCCAGGCCCACGTTGTAGTCGGCGCTGAAGGAAGTGTTCCACCGGGTCGCGGGGGCGTCGGTGTAAGTATTGCGGAAGTCGCACTGTCCCTCGGTCTTCATGTAGTTCAGGTCCTGACGCTGGTAGCTGTCGGACGTGGAGTGCGCATAACTGCCACGGGCTTCCAGCGAGATGACGTCGGCCCAGAGCTTGACGTGAGTCTGGAACGAGCCGTCGAGATTCAGATTTTTACCCTCGCTGCGGCTCTGCGACTCGCGGCGGTTGAGCGTCAGCTGGCGGTACTTGCTGGGATTCAGGAAGAGGTCGTCAAGCAGGTCGCCATAGGCAGCAGGATCGGCGTCGAACTGTGCCGAGCGGTTGTGGCCCCGACTGCCATCGGTGCTGTAGAAGCCGCTGAGCGTGGCGTTGGTGACCAACTGCTTGGGCGTCCAACTCAGATGGGCATAGCCGCTGTAGGACGAAGAACGGCTGCGGTTGTAGTTGGCCGAGCGGCCATAGGTGTCGCCACCGGCCAGATAGGTCTGGCTCGACGTCCACGAGTCGGTGTGGTTGTTATCGTGTGAGACGTTAAGGCTAATACCTGCCGAGAGTTTGTCCTCCCAGCTGCCGTAGCTGTAGCCCAGATTGGCGTTGCGCGTGGTCTGCACGCCCTGCTGCCCCGACGGTTCGAAGAACGAGATGCTCTCAGCATCGCCGCCCATGAAAATGCCGCTGCCCTGATCGTTGAGGTTGTTCAGGTTGCTTCTGAACGACAACTGGTGCATGCCCGCCCGGCGGGTAGCCATCGCCTTCAAGCCGTAGCGGTCGTCGGTACCTGCCCCACCTTCAATGTTGCCGTAGGTCGAGGAGGCATACTGCTTCTTTAGCCGGACATCCATGACGTAGGTTTTGTCGTTCATGTCGCGCTCCATCATCTCGGTGAGCTTGCCCTTGCGGTCGAAGACCTTGATTTTGCTGACGGTATAGGCAGGCAGGTTCTCGAGCGCCGCCTTGGGGTCGCCCTCGAAGAAGTCGCGCCCATCGACGAGCAGGTTGTCTATCTTGCGGCCGTTGACCTTGATTTCGCCGTCCTTGTTCAGCTCGGCTCCCGGCAACTGACGAATCAGGGCATCGAGCATGGAGCCCTCGGCCAGATTGAAGGCGTTGGCATTATAGACAATGGTGTCGCCGTGCATCACCATCTTGATCCTGGTGCCCGTGACGGTGACCTCCTTCAGTTGCTGCGTCTCGCGCTTCATCTCGATGCGCCCCACGTCAACATCGCCCTCGCGGTTGTACTTCACCTCGAAGGGCTTATAAGTGGTCTTGAAACCGATGCACGAGGTGCGGATGAGGTACTTGCCCTTCTGCGGAACAGGCAGCTGGAAATAGCCGAAGCGGTTAAGCAACAGGGTGTCGCCGCCCACAGGCTGATAGGTAGCAAGCACGGTGCTGTCGGCCGCCGAGAGCAAGCAGACAGACACGTCGGGCACCACCTCGTGGGTGAAGGCTTCGACAATGCGGCCTGTCACCAAACGGCCACTATTCCGGAGAGCGGAGGGTTTGACAGCTTGGGCCTGCACCACAGTGAAAGTTTCCTGAGCAGCAACGGTGAGGGCACAAAAAAGGGCGGTAAGGCTGATTAATCTAAGTCGTTTCATGCGGTTCGGGGAGGTGGTCTATGCATCGGCAAAGACGCGACCGTCTTCGAGCGTTATCTTCAGTTTGGTGTACTCGCAATGAAAGTCGTGCTGCAGGCGGTCCAGATAGCGGCGGCTCTCCCAATGACACATGGGCAGGTCGTGGAGCAGATAGTTGCCGCAGGCCTCAGGACGCGTGGCCGGCACCTCGGTCTGGGTGAGAATCCACTCCAGGCACGCGATGGTCAGGCGGCGCATGTCCTCGACGGTATAGTTACCCGTCATGATGATATACATGCCTGTGAGACAGCCCATGGGGCCGACATAGACAACGTCGTCCTTAGCCTCGGAATTACGGAACCATGTAGCCATCAGATGTTCCAGACTGTGCATGGCAGCAGGAGCGACGGCGGGTTCCTGATTAGGTTCGGTAATACGCAAATCGAAAGTAGTAAAACCCTTGTCCTCGCGCGAAACGTAGATACCCGGCTTCAAGTGGGTATGGTCTATTGTGAAACTTTGTATGACTTCCATATATTGAAAATGAAGAATTAAGAATGAAGAATTACAGGGACTCTACGAAGGTCTTTGTAATCTGAAAAGATTGGTTGGCAATAGTATCCCAGAAATTGTGATATTGCGAGGCGTCGGTATCCACGAGCGGCAGGTCGCTGATGACACGGAACGAGATAAACCGCACCTTATTTATATAACACGTCTGTGCAATGGCGCACGACTCCATGTCGATAGCCTTTGCCTCTGGGAAGTGCCCGATAATCTCGCGGGCCTTCTCCTTGGAATCGACAAACCAGTCGCCAGTAACGATGAGGCCCGGGTGAATTGACAATTGACAATTGACAATTGACAATTGTTGGGCCTTTTTCAGCAACTCGGGGTCGGCAGGATAGCGGGCAGGAAGGCCCTGCACCTGACCGTAAACGGTGGAGTCGTCGATGGCCGCGCCACAATAGACGTCGTGGTAGCAGAGCTCGCTGCTGACGACAACATCCTGAATGTTGACACCCTCACCGTGACCACCGGCGCAACCGCTGGAGATGATAATGTCCGGATGGAACTCATTGATCATGCGCTGTGCACCGAGAGCAGCATTTACCTTGCCGATACCACACTTCTCTACACGGACATTGCCGTCGGTAAAGAGTTGCTGGAGCTGTTGCAGCTCCTTGTCCATTGCTACAATAATACCTATTTTCATATCTTTTTATGTTGTTTGCGTGCAAAGATACAAAATAATTGATAATTGACAATTGATAATTGATAATTATTTCGTAATTTTGCACGCAGAAACCAGAAACTTATAAAAAAGATGAACACATTGAAGAAATGGCTACCCGACGTGGTGGTAGTCGTATTGTTTGTCCTGGTGTCGTTTGCCTACTTCTTTCCGGCCGACATCGAGGGACGCATCCTGTATCGCCATGACTCATCGGCCACTGTTGGAGCCGGACAGGAAATAAGCGAATATCAACAGCGCACGGGCGAGAGGAGTCGCTGGACGAACTCCATCTTCTCGGGAATGCCGACCTACCAGCTGGCTCCGTCGTACGACAGTCAGAAACCCATGTCGCAGGCCGTCAACGCCTACCACTTGTGGCTGCCCGAGAATGTGTGGTACCTGTTTGTGTACCTGCTGGGCTTCTACATCCTGCTGCGCGCCTTCGACTTCCGCAGCTATCTGGCAGCATTGGGCTCTGTGCTGTGGGCCTTCTCGACCTACTTCCTGATTATCATCGCCGCCGGCCACATCTGGAAGGTGATGGCGCTGGCCTACCTGCCGCCGATGATTGCCGGCATTGTGCTGGCCTATCGCGGCAAATACCTGTGGGGAATGGTGCTGACGGCGCTGTTCGGTGCGTTCGAGATTAACGCCAACCACGTCCAGATGACCTATTACTACCTGTTCATCATTCTGTTTATGGTCATCGCCTGGCTGGTGGACGCCATTCGTCAGAAGCAGCTTGCACACTGGGCCAAAGCAACGGCAGCCTGTGTCGTTGGCGCCATCATAGCCATCAGCCTCAACCTGTCGAACCTCTACCACACATGGCAGTACGGACAGGAGTCGATGCGCGGCAAGAGCGAGCTGGTGAAGGAGAACACCGGCAACCAGACCTCCAGCGGACTGGAGCGCGACTACATCACACAGTGGTCGTACGGCATCGGCGAGACATGGACGCTACTGGTGCCCAACACCAAGGGCGGCGCCTCCGTGCCCCTGGCCATGAACAAGACGGCCATGGCTCATGCCGACAACAACTATATTGGCATCTACCAGCAACTGGGACAGTACTGGGGCGAGCAGCCCGGCACACAAGGTCCCGTCTATGTGGGTGCCTTCGTGCTGTTCCTCTTTATCCTTGGACTGTTCATCGTCAAGGGCTCCATAAAGTGGGCATTGCTGGCCGCCACCATCCTCAGCATCATGCTGTCGTGGGGTAAGAACTTCATGGGCTTGACCGATTTCTTCATTGACAACATGCCGATGTACGCCAAGTTCCGCACCGTGGCCTCCATCCTGGTCATCGCCGAGTTCACCATTCCGCTGCTGGCCATGCTGGCACTCAAGAAGGTGGTAGAGGAACCGCAGATTCTAACCAAGCAATGGAAGCAGACCGTAGCAGCCTTCGCCCTGACGGGCGGCATCGCCATGCTGTTTGCCGTCATGCCGGGCATGTTCTTCGACAGCTTCGTCTCAACAAGCGAGTTGCAGGCCATGGCACAGATTCCGCAAGACCAGTTGCAACCGCTGTTGGCCAATCTGATGGAGATGCGCCGCGCCATGTTCACCACCGATGCCTGGCGCTCGTTCCTCATCATCCTCGCTGGAACAGCCATTCTGCTGGCCTTCAGCTACGGCAGACTGAAGAAGGAGTATGCCGTTGGCATCATCCTGGCAATCTGTCTGGTTGATTTGTGGACGGTCAACAAGCGCTACCTGAACGACGAGATGTTCGTGCCGAAGAGCGAGCGCGAGAACCCCGTACAGAAGACGGCCACCGACGAGAGCATCCTTCAGGACAAGACACTGGACTACCGCGTGCTGAACCTCGCCTCGAACACCTTCAACGAAAACGAGACCAGCTATTATCACAAGTCCATCGGAGGCTACCATGCCGCCAAGCTGCGCCGCTACCAGGAGCTCATCGAGGCCTATATCGCCCCCGAGATGCAGGGCACCATGCAGGCCATCGTCGAAGCCGCAGGTGACATGACACAGGTGAAGGGCGATTCCATCTACCCCGTACTGAACATGCTCAATACGCGCTACTTCATACTGCCCCTGCAAGGCGGACAGACAGCCCCCGTACTGAACCCCTACACCTTCGGAAACGCGTGGTTCGTCAATAGCGTCAGCTATGCTGCCAACGCTAACGAGGAGCTCGATGCGCTGGGACGCCTGAACCTCCGCGAACAGGCCGTTGCCGACCAGAAGTTCCGCGACGTGCTGGGCGAGAGTCAGCAGCAGGACACCACGAGCATTGTAAAGCTGACGGCCTACGAGCCCAACGCGCTGAAATACGATGTAACATCGGGCAAGGGCGGTGTCATTGTCTTCTCGGAAATCTACTACCCGGGATGGACAGCCACCATCGACGGCAAACCCGCTGAGGTGGGACGCGTCAACTACGTGCTGCGCGCCCTGCGTGTAGAGCCCGGCAACCACAAGGTGGAACTGAGTTTCCAGCCCAAATCAATAGACACAACGGAGACCATCGCCTACGTGAGCTACCTCCTGATTCTGCTGGCCGCCGGCTTCGCCATCTACCGAGGAAGGAAGAAGGAGCAACAGAGCAAATAAGAAACGCTGCAGATAAAAGTAAAAGAGTGAAGGATGTGTATCCCTCACTCTTTTATTTTGCGCTCATGTCAAGCCCTAAATGCGATGCAGAATGTTCGTCCGGACAAATGACCGATGGCCGAAGAGAGCAACCACAACGAAACACAACAAAGGAACGATAAACGACAGATTCGTTGCGGGCAACCCGAACAGAGAGATATTGGAATCGATGATCAAAGCCTGCAACGGCGGAAAGAACGAGCCGCCGAGAATAGCCATAATAAGACCAGCACCGGCAAACTTCACGTTGTCGCCGACACCACGCAGGGCAAGACCGTAAATGGTGGGGAACATCAGCGACATGCAGGCCGAGACAGCCACCAAGCAGTACAGGCCGTTGCGGTCAGTAAACATGATGACACCGCTAAGTGCCACACCGGCAACAATGGCCAAGATAGATAACAGGCGACTGGCATCGATATACTTCAGGATAAACGTACAGATAAATCGGCTCAGCGTGAAGAACACCATCGCTATGATATTGTACTTCTGCGACAGGATTTCGGCCGTCTTCTCGTCCATTCCCTCTGCCATAAAGATATGCGTGCCATACTGGATGATAAAAGTCCAGCACGTTACCTGGGCACCAACGTAGAAGAACTGGGCTATCACGCCCTCACGATAGTTGCGGATATGGAGCAGTTCTCGCATGGCCGTCCAGAAACTCTTGTCTGAAGCGGTGTCGCCGTGCTTAGGCATCTTCACCAGACAAATAGCCACCAGCAGCAGGATAACAACAATGCCCAAGAACAGGTAAGGCTGAATAAGCACGCCCAGATCGTGGTTCTTCACTATCTCGAACTGCTCTGCCGGCAACTCACGGCGAGCCACCGATGTCATGGGACTCATGCGGGCCTGTACGAACTGCATGGCAACATACATTCCGGCAAGGTTACCTATAGGATTGAAAGCCTGCGCCAGATTCAGTCGCCGCGTCGCCGTCTCCTCACTACCCATGCAATAGATATATGGATTACACGATGTCTCCAAGAACGACAGACCACACGTCAGGATAAAGTAAGCCAGCAGGAAGGGGAAGTACACACCCATTAGCTTTGCCGGAAGGAACAACAGCGAACCAATGGCAAAAAGCGACAAGCCCACAGCAACACCAGCCTTGAACGAATGGCGCTGGATGAACAAAGCTGCCGGGAAGGCCATCACAAAGTAGCCCAAATAGAAAGCCACTTGCACCATAGCGCCCTCGGTGACACTCATGCGGAAAATCTTCGAAAACGCTTTCACCATCGGCGTGGTCACATCGTTGGCGAAACCCCAAAGAGCAAAACAACAAGTGATGAGGGCAAAAGGAATCAACAGGCTGATTCCGTCTTTTGATAATATACTTACTCGGTTAGTTGTTGACATGGTTTGTTATTGAATATTAATAGTTCGCCACAAAAGTACAATAAATAATCTAAAAACGCACGTTTTTTAAGAAGATTTTACTACCTTTACAGCCGAAAAAACTACGGACGATGAAAAAACTCCTTTCTCTGCCCCCCAATCTGGTGGGCACATTCCACGATATTACCGGGCGGTCGCGCGATGAATATTTCTGTACCTGCGACCCCATAGGCCACCGTTTAGGCAGCGGCGGCGGCACGGCATGGCTGTTGCAACAAGCGTGCGGCAATGCCGACTTCGACACATGGCTGTCACAGGAAAAGCGCATCTTGATTCATGCCGGCGGACAAAGCCGCAGACTGCCCAGCTATGCCGTACAGGGAAAGGTGCTCATGCCGGTACCGGTATTCCGCTGGGAACGAGGACAACGAATAGACCAGACGCTGCTCGACCTCCAGTTGCCGCTCTACGAAAGGCTGATGGCAATAGCACCACAGAACATCCACACAATGGTGGTCAGCGGCGATGTCTATATTCGCGCCACACAACCGTTACAACCAATTCCCGAGGCTGACGTTGTGTGCTACGGCCTGTGGCTGGATGCCTCACGGGCAAAGAATCACGGTGTTTTCGTCAGCAGTCGCCAAACACCAACGGTACTGAAGCGCATGCTACAAAAACCCTCCGTGGAAACGCTGACGGAGTTGCAGCACGACCACTACTATCTGACCGATATCGGCGTGTGGCTACTCTCCGACAAGGCAGTAAAGCTGTTGATGAAGCGCTCTACCGGAGAATCCGGAGAACCCGCCTTCCGCGAGTACGACCTCTACGGCGAGTTCGGTTGCGCATTAGGTACCAATCCGCTCATCGACGACCCGGAACTGCAACAGCTCAGCGTTGCCATCCTGCCTCTGCCCGGTGGCGAGTTCTACCACTTCGGCACCAGTCGCGAGATGATCAGTTCGACGCTGGCGCTGCAGAATCTTGTCAATGACCAACGGCAGATTATTCACCTCGACCGCAAGCCCCATCCCACCATCTTCGTACAGAACTCGTTGACGGAGATAACATTTACGGCAGAGAATACCAATATCTGGATAGAGAACTCTCACGTCGGAAAGGGTTGGCAACTGACACACGACAATATCATCACTGGCGTACCACAAAACGACTGGCAGATAAAGCTGGAGCCCGGCGAGTGCATCGATGTGACTCCCGTGGGCGACAAGGAATATGAGGTAAGACGCTACCATATCGACGATGCCGTCGACAGTAACGCCCTGGCTGAGCGCGCTAATCTGAAGCGCCTGTTCCTGCAACGACACGACTATCAACAGCAGAACCTGTCGATGCTGGCTTCCAATTGGCAACACAGCGTCTTCTACCAAATGGATCTCGATGATATCGCACAGCGTTTCCAGAACGACCAAACGCCCATGCCGCCGGCACTCGACGAAGAAGCGCCGCTCATGACTCGCATCCACGATGCCATGTTCCGTGGCAACAGCCAGCAAGCTTTTGGTCTGCTACGCGACGGTATCACCTCCGGACAATCCGGAGTTTCCGGAATCAATGGACAATCCGGATTATCAGCCTCCCCTCACATTGCCGTAAAGAGCGACCAGATAGTCTGGGGACGTTCGCCCGTGCGCATCGATATTGCCGGCGGATGGACAGACACCCCACCCTATTGTCTGATGGAAGGCGGCAACGTGGTGAATCTTGCCATCGAGTTGAACGGCCAGCCCCCGCTGCAGGCCTACGCCAAGCCCTGCAACGAACCTCACATCATCCTGCGAAGCATCGACCTCGGTGCTACTGAGGTCATAGAGACCTATGAACAACTGATGGCCTATAACCAGGTAGGCTCACCTTTCTCTATACCCAAGGCCGCCCTCGTCCTCGCAGGATTCTGTAATCGCGACTCCCGTTTCCCGTCTCTCAAATCTCATCTCGAAGACTTCGGCTGCGGCATTGAGTTGACACTTCTTTCAGCCATCCCCGCCGGCAGCGGTCTCGGCACCAGCAGCATCCTCGCAGCCACCGTTCTCGGTGTGCTCAACGACTTCTGCGCCTTAGGATGGGACAAGAATGAGATAGGTCACCGAACGCTGATGCTGGAGCAAATGCTCACGACGGGCGGCGGTTGGCAGGACCAGTTCGGCGGCATCCTGGGTGGCGTCAAACTGCTACAGACACAAGCAGGCTTCGAACAGAGTCCCGTTATCAGATGGCTACCCGACGGATTGTGGACACAGCCCGAGTATGCACAGTGCCACCTACTCTACTACACAGGCATCACCCGTACGGCCAAGCAGATTCTCGCCGAGATTGTGCGCCACATGTTCCTGAACCAACACAACCAGCTTCTGTTGCTCCGACAGATGAAGGAGCACACATTGGAGATGTACGATGCGATACAGCGGCAGGACTTCCAGCACATGGGACGACTCGTACGGCGTACATGGACACAGAACCAGCAGCTCGACAGCGGCACCAACCCTGCCGAAGTGGCAGCACTGACGGCGCTGATTGATGATCTCTGCTTAGGCTACAAGTTGCCCGGTGCTGGCGGTGGCGGCTATCTCTATATGATTGCCAAAGACCCTGAAGCAGCAGCACGCATCAAGAAGATACTGAACGAGAACCGACACAACGCCAATGCACGCTTTGTCGAAATGTCACTATCGAAGAACGGACTGCAGATTTCGCGCAGCTAAATAGTAAACCCGAAACAGAAAATAACAGAGGTGGAGTTCAGAACTATAGTACCTATTGAGAAAGCCCCATTCCAGATAGACCCTCTGGAAGAAATGCTTTTCGTTGGTTCATGTTTTGCCGACAATATCGGTCGTCGCTTCGTCGAGGATAAGTTCCGCGCCGTAGTGAACCCCTTTGGCGTGATGTATAACCCTGCCTCAATACTCCATACCATCGAACGCAGCGACATCGCGCCACAGACTGCCGTTTTCACCCTTGGCACCAACCACGTCTACCGACTCAAGGAGACGGGCGAGATTGTGGATAACTGCGAGAAGCGGCCTGCCAGTCTGTTCGAGGAAGAGGAACTGAGCATTGATGCCTGTGCCGACTATCTACAGCAAGCCATCAACATCTTGCACAAACGTCGGTCTGATGTCCGTATCATCCTGACCGTCAGCCCTATCCGCTATCGCAAATACGGCTACCATGAGAGCCAGCTCTCAAAGGCCACACTCTTACTGGCGATAGACAAGCTCTTACATCAAACATCAGACATTAGACATCTTCACTACTTCCCCGCCTACGAAATCATGATGGACGAACTGCGCGACTACCGTTTCTACGCTGACGACATGCTGCATCCCAGCACACAGGCTGTAGAATATATCTGGCAACGCTTCGGCGAGATGTTCTTCAGCGAGCGCACCCAACAGTTCCTCCGTGAGTGGAGTCCCATCAAGGCTGCTCTCGGACACCGTCCCTTCAACCCCGACAGCGACGAGTACCGGACCTTTCTAGCCGATGCCCGTGCCAAGGAGGCAGCCCTCATTAGCCGCTATAGCCAATAACGATTATCAACTAACAATTTTCTATAAACAATAACCAAAACCAAACAACTAACAACATGAGAACTATCATTACAACTCTCGGCCTGGCCCTGACGCTGACC
>Ga0310786_10003635_pt1 | contig 22259 bp, 34 predicted proteins | sample AusTroGonzalo_MG_FD_203881 | JGI IMG/M metagenome (GOLD analysis project Ga0310786, IMG submission 203881) | Bovine rumen microbial communities from tropical cattle in Woodstock, Queensland, Australia - Gonzalo_03 (v2) (version 2) | ecosystem: Host-associated > Mammals > Digestive system >...
GCGACTACTGCGGGATTTCCGACTCCCACTTCTTCTCCCGACTTCGAACCTGCCTCACGCATAGCCTTCACGTAAGTATCGCAGTCCCAGCCTGATGCCGTCAGAATTGAGGATTGAATCCCACGGGAGCAGATTTCAGGAGTGAATCCGCATCCGCTCGCATTAAGAGCGGAGAGGACAGCGACCTGTCTTGCATATTTTCTTTTAGCCTCCGCGGTGGTGATCAGGGAATAATCCGCCTGCGTGTAGACTAGATTTCCCGCTACCTTCTTGAACTCAGAAAGCATGTCATTATTCACATCCCCGATGTAGGAGGATGGGGAGGAGACCTTTTGACCGCTGGTGAAGTCTACGAAATAGTTTTGTGAGTAGACATCCTTTTCAAACTCAGCCATAAATCTCAGGTCAGCAGGGGCGATTGAGGCATTAATCGTTTTACTCTTAATCGCCTCAAGCATCTGCAGAAGTGTAGTGTTTCTGTAGCCTGATTTCAGAGACAAAATATCCTGAACGTAGTTACTCAGGACCGCTCCAGCCTTGTAAAGAAGGTCCGAATTCGTACCGAACTCCTTAATCAACTGCAACTCCATCCAATAGACGGATATGAGGTTTTCTATGCCTTCTGCATCCGTGCATTGAGGCGAGTTCAGGAATGACATGAGGAAGTCTATTCGGGCGAAGATAAGACGCTCATTCTGTCTCATCCTTGCCGAAGACATCCCATCCGTCCAAACGGTTGAGCTGGAGTTTTGTATGTTAGTATCACCGATTATCATTTTTTCTTTCCTTTCTTCAGCAAGAATATTCCACCGACTCCGAACAAGCCTAGAATCAGCCAGCCTGATGTACTCCCCGAAGCATCGCTAACAAACGGGATCACTCCGTTCCCGTTCGTACTTTTACCGCCCGAAAGAGTTCCAAATATGTCTTTGAACCAGCCTGTAGCCTTTGTAATCCAATCGCCCACGTTATTGAGGACCGTTGCAGAATCCTTAACAACCTCCGCCTTTGTAACTCCTTCGTAGCCTCCGAGGTTCTCATTATATTCTACATTGTAGCACTCGTCATCATCCCCCGATATTGCAACATGAATTTTTTCACCTGCGTCCAAAGCGGGGGAGATGTATACGCTTGTGACCTTCTTTTTGAACATCGAATTAAACACAAGCAGAGGAGTAGTCTTGTACTTAGAGACGAAGCCAGCATAAATGAAGTTGAGCGCTGCCAACGTGGTGAATGCGCTGGTGGAAATCATCGAAGAGATGAAATCGCTCTGATTCCGCTTCTTCGCCCTCTGTGTCTTTGTCAGAACCGCATCAGGGATGAATAGGTACAGCCCGCACATTCCGACCTCCAGCAAGTCATTACCTACCATGACATTGTTGCAGTCGGGCTTATATCTGTCCAAAACAGGGCAGATCTGGTCCTCGACTATGCGCCAATTTATAGCGAAGACAGGGTCACTCAACACCTCCGAAGAGATTGCGAATGTAGCCTTATTTGAAGATCCAACGAACTGGACACAATGATTCACCATCACATCGATTTCGTTAGACTTCATGATCGACCGTGACTTCTCGAAATTCAACTGAGTCAGCCACGCATAAGCGGCTATTTTGAAAAGTTTTTCGTCCGTTTCATATTTGTCTACCAACTTAGAGAGGACATTAAACCTGTCATACAGCGCACCGTCACAAGTCGCGATCGCTACTAGTTTGTAGGATTCACAGACAAGTTTCGCTGCGGAAATTGTATCTGATATCTGTGCGGTCGCCCCCTGCATAGGGATTAGACCCGACAACTCTGATATTACCGTCTTATTCATGTGATCTTTCTTATATGTATATGTTATTTCATTGCCGAAGTCCGTACCTCTCTGAATGTATGCGACCGCATCGACCGGGACTTCCTCCTTCTCGATGACAGCAACAGGATAAACGTGTGTATAGTTGCGGGTCTTATCGTAAGATACGAACCGAAATTTATTCTTTATTCCTAGCCTCGTCAGGACCGCACATATAAGGATAGTCATCGACTTGCAATCTCCGCTAGCATCGTATATTAGTCGGGAAGGAGTCTTAATCCACTGTTCTCCCTCAGGATCTTTCTTGTACCTTATATTCGCAGCAACCCACTCCCATATATTGTGCGCTGATTCGTAAGGATCAGGAGAAGCGACAAGACGAAGGAGGGAGGTGGGAACATTGTCAATCGAACGGTTATAGCAGTCTATAACAGCATTGACGATGTCCTCCGTCACTCCCTTCTTTACGAAGGTCTTTTTATTGTTCACTTCTATATCTTCCATTATACGTGCTGTTTTATCATTTTTACAACATCATCTATATTGTATTGATACACAGAGATTGGAGGGATAGGGATTGATAGTCCATCGACTTTCAGTTTACCTGCAACCTTCAGGTCCGCAGTATTTGACAAGCCTAGAAGGATGTTCCACCAATTGTTATAATCGTTCCATTTGGAGACTACTGCAAGGAGTATCTCCGTGGTATCCTGCGGTTTGATAAATTGCTGATAAGGGACGACCACACGAGCCACGGGAGAGGCGTTGATATAGAACAGTAATTTGTTGCCCCCCTCTACTGATAATTCAGTATTGGAAGGGTTGGTGATTTTCACACGAATCCCAAGGACGAATCCTGTATTATCGATTGAATCAACGAACACTCTAGAGATAGCGTATTTGCATTGCGAAAGTACCTTGTACGCCTTCCTGTATGTAAACGCATATCCTGCGCCAATAAGCAGCGCTCCGACTCCTAATATTTTTAACCCTGTACTCATATTATATGTTACTCAAATTAATCGCTCCGAACGGATTCGCAAACTTCTCCACTTCATGCAAGTACTGGTATGACCACCAGTAAGAACGAGCTGCACGCCCTCCCGTCTTAGAGGAGAGATCCAACTGCTTCTGCAAAAACAGCGCATTCCAAAACTCCGAACGTGAATAGATAGGCGTGGACCACGGACGGAAATACTCCAGCAACTGAGTAGAGGTGCTTTCCGACTTATCTGCGGACCACTTATAAGAATTCTGATTCACCTCGGAAGAAATCTTGCAGACATGGATTCTGCCATCTGACGAACCTTGCCGAACACCTACACGAAGCGACATCTCGAAGGAACGAACTGGATAAGTGTATTTCGTGAAATCTATGCCTGATCCCATCGGCAAAGGCATCACACTCCTTGTTATATTTCCGCTCTCATCAGGGAGATAGGAGAGGAATACAGGGAGATAGATTGATGTCTGTGGAGGAATTGAAGTTGGAAGGTCCTCGTAGGCTTCCAGTTGCGGATCAGCGAATTTTTTGAAGAAGTTGAAAATACCGTTAGTGATGCGCTTCTCTATAGAGGCAGAGTCAAGCCAGTACTCCGTAGAGGTTAGGTAGTGAATCAAGTTCTTTCCGTTCGCTGTGATGCCGAGATCCGACATCTCATTACCTTCTGAGGCTATCTTGTAAGATAGAGATGTGAGTGTAATTTTTCCTCTAGACCCCGTATTAGATGGAAATGGATTATACAACTCAACCACACAAGCATATACATGCTCCTGTCTGCGTGATGCCGTGAAAGGTGACTCCACGAAACGATCCGTATCGTAGTTAGCGCAAAAGAAGGAGTTAGGAACGATTCGCACCCTCAGAACCTGACCACGCTCTTCCACATCTGTGGGGTCTTCGGAGTCTCGCATGTTAAGGATATCCAGCTCCTTTTGTGAGACCTTATAAAACGGATCATAGACCGCATTATCGCTCTTATCGCCACAATAGAGCGCATCTTCCTTTTTCGATTTCTCCGTCAATGCCTCCTGAGTCTGCTTGTCATAATAGCCGCCCCCGAAATAGCCATTTGAGTCAGGGTAATCCTTGAATCGATCCAGGTCGTTCGATCCGGATCTGTTTGTGTTTTTGTTCCCCTTCTTCAAGAATGGAAGGAACAAAGCCGCTACACTTAATATGTCTTCTGTCTTCATCATCAACGACAAATATATTTCTCTATGAAAATATAGATGTCGCTTTTTTGTATGTCACTTTTCGGGCGTGATGTGGATGTCTTGAGGGCGGATTTGGTAGTATTCGCAGAACAGGTCGAAGGTAACGATGGAGTGTTTTTTTAGTCCGTAAGCGTCACGAAGGAGAGAGAGTCTCCTTTGTGCAGAGCGGACATCACAAGAGAGCATCTTAGCGATGTCGTGCGAGGTTATTTCGTGTATTTCAATCTTTAACTCCATCCCGAATTTATTTAGTAATCAACAAGGATTTAACCCCGTTTTATCCATCTTTTATTATCCAATAATATAGGGACTTTCACAAGCCCCTATATATGGTCACCAACTGTGAATAATTGTAGGGTGAAAATAAATAACTCTTATGAATTTGGTTTGCCGATCACATCAAAATGGAGTAGGGGAGAAGTATTTTTATCTACAATAGTAGAAATCACAAAACAAAATTGAAGCATGGAGAACTTGACCAAATTGTTCGTCTCCCCTCTCCGCTTGTAAAGATATGAGAGGATTACTTTGCTGACAAAAATATTTTTACCGTGTTTTTCGTGTTTTTTCGTGTGAACTGAAAAATCTTGTCACATTTGTCACAGTAATATTTTTACTATATAATATATTGATATACAAAGAAATACAACGTAACAAAGTGTGTGACAACCGTGTGACATTTGCAACAAATGCAACAAATTGTGACAAAATGTGACAAGGTTGTCACAATGTAATTTATTGTATTTCAGTTTATTAATAGTATTTTTTTGAATGTGACAAAAAAAATTGACATTGTTTGTAAAATTAATTTTTAAAAATCGCCTTTGGCGCAAATTTTCGCGAATACAAAAAAACGACAAAAAAAGATGGAGAAGTGAATAAATCACCTCTCCATCTCGATAAATTCAGAATGACCGGACTAGAATAGTCTTCCTTGCAGCGCTTCCAGTTGTTGCGTCTTGTAATCTGCTAGGAACTTATCGACCTCCCTCTCCAACTTTTTCGCCGCGTCCAGGTCGCGTCCCATCTTCCCACGAAAATACTCCTTTTGTTTCGTCCTCATCGTCTCTACTAGTAGTATGAATTCTTTAATCTGCTTTTCTGTCATAGTCTTCCCCTCCTTGATAGATAGTAGTTCGATATCTTCTCTCTAATGTTGTAATCTCGTTCTTTGATTTTTCCTTCATCATCTTTATACAAATCGTGGATTGCATCCAGTCTGACAAGTACTTCTATGATGTCTTGAAGATCCTGAACGGTCACAATCTTACATATAGTATGAGCCTTCGTCTCCTCTGTGTAATATTCGTGCTTGAGGAGGTAAGTGCCTCTCTCATCAGAATTTACAACTACAACATATCTTGCTATCGTGTTAGTCACTATCCATTTATTTGCGTGCTTCTGAGATTTGTATAACACTTCATCAAGCAGCTCATTTGTGATTTTATCTCTTAATATTGTCTCCATGTTATTCCCCTTTCTTTATTTTGATTGTATAATACTCGTCATCTACTGTTATGGATAACTCGTCACCTTCGATAAGATTCTCCCTTATCATCTCGATGTATGCTTCTATCTTTGACCTGTATATTTTCCCATCTAAAATTCTTTGTAGCAGACCGTCTTTACTGTTGTATACTGTATACATCTGAATGTCTTCAGATAGTCTAGAATCTTTGTAGTTAGCCGTGAAATCCACTATTCTCACCTGAATAGGTCTATTATGTCCGTTCATGATATAGACCTCTTCTCCAATATTAAATTTTTGTTCTGACATGATTATATGAGTTTAAAAAGTTTCTTAATTTTTTCGTCTATGTCATCATTCAGATAGTCACCATCTTCGTAGTCGCTGTATAGGTGATATATATTCTGCAACTCCCTAACATACCCCATATACATCAAACATTTCCCTCCTCTAGTGAAGCAGTAAACCTCCCCTGACTCGTCCTTCTCTATTTTGAAATAAGGAATATCCGATGTGCCAGTATGTAGTGAATCAACGATCCATGAGTCATCCTTCTCCTTCTTGAAGATGTTATCAAGTAACCAGTCAGAAATCTCTATATCCGTGATTTTGCTGTGGTCTAACTTTCTTGACTTTCTTTTCTCTTCTTCTGTTAATCCGTCATATACTTCTCCTATGACATCAAGGGAAATCACTTCCCCCTGATACATGACTATATTGTCTTTCGTGTAAAATTTCATACTCTGAACTCTTTTAATGTTAAACATCTAATATCTCACTAATACTGTTTTTCACATACAGTATTTTTCCGTTAGTTAGTTCTACTTTTGTGTATGGTATATTTATATAACCACCTCCCTCTTTAAGAAGTCTGTAACTGATGTCATTATACCACTCATACTCTTTGCATTTCATTATGTAAGGACAGAAGTCCTCTTTTTCTTCCATGCTTAGGATGTGGTTTTTGTTTACACAGATTTTGGTACATTCGAAACTCCTCCGCTTGTCTATCTCCTCATGATATTTTATTTTGATTTCAAATGTTACTCTCTTTATCACCTCTTTTTTCCCATCTATTCCACCATCACCAAATAAATCTAACATGATAAATCTTGCCATCGCTCACCCCCTTTCATTTTTTAGATTGATACTTTTGAAGTCTGAGAAACGCCCCCTCATCGGTCACGAACAGCCTGAAGGCAACAGCGTGCAGCCGTTCGTCTATACATAAATAAGTCACCTCGTTCCAACTCTTTCTGACCTTCTTCTTCACCTCTACAAGGGTGTAGGTCTGACCGTTGTGGACTAGTATCATTTTATCAAAGTCCACCGACATAAACGATGTTTCGAACGCCCTAGCGTTGAGGGCGATGAAAACTAATAATGTTGCTAAAATCTTTTTCATAAGTCACCTCCTTTCTGATTCCATATTATCGTAAAATACCACTTACGCTGGATCGCTCCCCATCGCTCTACTCCCCACTTTGATATCATAATGATTGGGGCTTTGAATACAATTCTCTTCTCTTTGTCCCCGCTCTTCGGATATCCCTTCATAAATTCGACTTCGTCAAACTCACGAAAAACAGGAAACCCATGTAAAATTCTATATCTTGCAATTGCAAGAAAATGCGCCTCCATATGATCCTTGTCGTTCTCAGGAATAAGGACGGTTAATCTCCTCACCCAATAAGGCGTGATTTCTCGATATTCCTCTAATTTCTCCCCTGATTTAATCATGTCAAACCATTTTGTTTTGAGTGGAAGTGTTAGTCTGTTACTCATATTTAGTCCTCCTCCTCTATAAGATTTACACTAATTAATTTCACATTTCCATCCTTCTTCCATTCACTATATATCTTCCCTTCTTTTAATTCCATGTTTACATAGAATCTGTCAGAGTTGTCTCCATCTACTATCTCAAGTGACTCTGCTTGATACATTGTAAAATTATTGACTACATCCTTCATCATTCTTGCGACTGCGAGAACTTGATGTCTGTTTAATTTTATGACTCCCATAATATTTCCTCCTGTAATTTTATTTGTTAATAATTCCTTCAAACACTGCCATATTCCCATTAGCCTTGCAAGTGAGGGTAGGGCAGACCTTGCCTTGCTGTATTACTCTCCCTCTCCTTGTATTGCTATTCTGATATGTAATATCGAAGATGCTGCCTTCTTGCACGAAGTCCCATCCTTCTTTGTTCGCCTCTCTCACGTATAGCCTTCCGTCTTTCACCTTCGTAATCTTATCCACTGCGGACTGGTCTAGTCTGTATCTCTCTTCCACATTTTTCTCAAGGCAGTCACGGACCTCCTTTCTAAGCGTGAAAGGTGCGGGATAGTAATAATGAAACGCATCGTCAAGGATGCTAACTACAAAGACTCTATCTCTCTGTTGCGGGCATCCGTAGTCCCGAGCGTTAAGTTTGCGGACATAGTTCGTGTAACCTAACTTTCCCAGCCTTCTCGTCCACTCCCTCAGATTCTCCACGAATCGATAAGATATAAGGTTTGCCACGTTCTCCATGATAGCGAACCGTGGACGCTTCTCAATCAGGCATCGCTCTACCTCCCACAGGAGCGATGATCTGGTCTGACTCCCTTCGTCCAGTCCTTTTTTCCTCCCCGCCTTGGATATATCCTGACAAGGTGAGGAATAAGTCAGCATCTCAAATTCTTGCACCGTGGACCAGTCGATTTGTGAGATATCCCCGAAGTTCTTTCCCTTCAGTTTTGGAAATAGAGCGTCATGCGCCTTGATTGCGTTGCGGTCTATGTCCGCCCATCCCACACACTCATATTCAATCTTGTAATCTCGTTTCAGGCGCTCAAGCGCTAGCAGTTGAGCGTCATAGCCTGAGAAGGCTGTGAATACTGTTAATTTCTTCATAAGAGTTATATTAAAATAGTTCGTAATTGTCTCCGTGATCCGGATCTCGTTCTATAAGTAACTTGCGTAATACGTTGTAAAGAACATCTACAACGATGCTATTACCAGCAAGTTTGTAGAGGTTTGTGGATGATACTCCGCTGTTAAGGAGTTTATCGATTTCCTCATCCTCCACGCCCATCAGGCGGAAACACTCCCGCTCTGTTGGTCTTCTGATTCTGATTTTCTTCTCCATGCTATTGCTTTTAATTCGGTATTGATAATCTCATCAAGATGCGCCTTTGCGTGGCAGTTTGGACATAGTACCATCTTATTCCATTGCGCTCTCCTGTATTGTGGATATGTACTGCACTCATAAGCATGATGTACAGTTGGTGTAGTTGTCTCATCTCCACACAACTCGCAGAGGATGACCCCCCCCGATTTTATGACATTTCTCAATTCTTTACTATTGGAGCGCTTGGCGTATTTCTTTCTCAGGTGACAGTCTGAGATGTAGATGTGTTTACCGAAAATTCTAAAATGTATCATACTATTCCTCCTTATTGTTTGATTTCCTGTAAATGAATGGTCTTCCGTTAAAGTCCAGCGTTGTCATGCACAGATCGTTTCCCATTGGGTCGTTACTCCACACTGGTATTTTGAAGCGGACTGTCTTGTCTGATTTCTCGCATCCCATTTTTTTGAGGATGTCGTTTATTTGATTCTCGTACTTGTGCAACTCAGGGAGTACGGATATGAGAGCATTCTTTGTCATCTTTAACTCTGTGAGTTCGAAGTCCTCCATCGTCTCAGATATCCATGTCTCGATGATCTTCTGCACCCTTGGCTTTTGCTTTTCACAGAGAGCCTCGAAAGCGTCCGTCCTGATCAGGTGGTAAGCGAACCACGCCCGAGTCTCTTTCTTGTAAGTTGTGTTCCTATTCATCAGAAAGTGAAGAAAAGCGGGGATCTCGTCATACATCCTCTTGCGGATGTCTGTGATTTCCTTACCCTCGAACGGTGGAACTTTCAAAACGAAGAAGCGGACCTCCTCAGTATCTGAATATATGAACGAATCCACCTTATTACTGCACATGATGAACTTACAGAAGTTCTTAACGAGTATGAAGTCTTTGCCTTTCGTCTGAATTGGTATCACTTTTGCAGTAGACAGAAACTTAATGCGCTCCGTGATTTCCCTGTTATCGCTCAAAGAAGTCTCATCGATTCCACAAATCAACTTTCTCAAGAATACTCCGTTAAACTGAGATTTTAACTCCTCCGAGCCGATCACACACGCATTCTCCCCGTAAATGTCCGTTAGCCAGTCTAGAAAAGTGGTCTTTCCCGTTCTGCGCTCCTCTGACACAAGGCAGAGGACGGGCAAAATCTGTGTTGGCTCTTTGAAGAGGATTGTCAGATAGTCTATCCCTACATCATAATAGTCACCAAATATGTGATGAAGGAACATCTCTGTAAAATACCAACTGCCTTCAGTAATCTCATGAGATATTGGATTATAGTAGTTGTAGCAGTTGTTTATTATGCGTTGATAGTTGATGTTATTAGGAATGTTGACAAACGCCTTATATTTGGCGATGTGTTTAATCGCCTCCTTGCCAAAATCGTCCGTGATTGTCTTCACGGATCGCTTTGTCAGTACCTCTTCCATCTCCCCGAATGGTGTAGGGGTAGGCACTAATTCGAAGTAGTCATCACCACATCTGAAGTATTTGTTTAGGTCCGCTGGCATCTCCAGCGTGACCGTCTTCTCTCCCGTGTTCTCGTCTGTCCCGATGCGATATCTAGAGCCGTAGAAGACGAAGGAACTCTCACCAGTATTGCAAATCTCTCTTTCATGCTTATTGAAGAAATGAACTGGACTCTTGAGTCCGAAATATGACCGCAACTTGCTAAAGTGGGTTTTCAAGTTGAGTTTATAGGTAAAGTCGTTGCATCGTGACAGAGAGACAAGGTCCTTCGTAATCATGTCCTCATTACCCTTAAATTGACAATACAGGTCGTCAAGTCCCTTCGGAGATCCTTCTACCTCTTTTATAATGTGCGTGAAGTAGATGTCAATTGAATATTCGTTCAAAAGGTCATAGATGCACTTCATCGAGTTGAAGAAGGTGTTTGGGCGTCTACTCAAATCTCCGTGTGTCGCTAGGTCCTTCGCTGACAAGTCTAGGCAGTCCGCATCGTAGAGCATGCACACGACCTCGACTTTACATTTTTCTATGATTCTTCGGATGTCCCTGTATATCGTTCCATCGCTCTGCTTGTAGTGTGTGATGGAGGTAAGACCTATTATATCAAGACCGCATTTTGCCGCCTTGAAAGCCTTGAAAGCGCCCTCAGTGAGGTATAGAATTCTTATCTGTTCCCCAGCCTTGTACTTATCACATACCTCAACAGGAATAAAAGGATAAGTCTCTCCAACACCAGAAGGGAACTTATATTTCATGTCTCCTTCAGGATTCTCCATCCTAGTAATCTTGTAGACCTTCCGATTCAGTTTCTCTTTGCCTGATCGCACGTTTCGCGGATCCACTTCATCATAATAGATGATGTTCCTGTTAATATCGAAGAAGTGAATCTCTATACCTTTATCAGACGGGCGTATGAATTGGTAATCGCCCGTCTGATAGTTATCTGAGTCCAGCTCATATCCTAGGCGGGCGTGGCAGTCCGCCTCAGATAGGTTAAGACTTTTAATTCGCTCATCAAAGTAACTCATGCGAAGCCTCCTCCCATGTCACTTTGATTTTAAGCATCCTTTTTGCCGTCTCATACTTCAGTCCGAAAACCTTAGCGATGTCTCGGATAAAGATGTCTTTCATGTTCGGCTTGTTCCTGACACAATCGAAGGCTCTCGTCTCGATCGTAGAGTTAATTTTTATTTTCATCATATTTAACATAATATTAAGTTGGTCAAAATGTAAAACATTATTTACTAGTGTTCTGCATGTTTAACATCTGTTATATAATTTATATTATGATGTTAAACAGGTAGTTATCGCACATCGTATTCAATCCTTAAAAATTTTAGAGATGTAATTGAAGTATGGTACTTCCTCGTTCATTACATCTATCATCGTGAAGTTTCCTCCCTTAGACCTGACGATGTTGAACCAGCCTTTCTTTGCCTCATACTTCGCCTTTCCTCTCATCGTTGGGTTAGAGAGGATGAAATCCGCTGCGTCTCCCGTGAAGGTCATCTCTTCATCGACAGAGAAGAAGAAGTCCTCCCCATTGACTTTTATGTTAAAATAGAGTATGCAATCAGCGGAATCGACAGAAACCCTGATGGGGTAGTCGTAGGCGGATCTTACCATCTCCTCGAATGAGGGGGAGACAACTTCCTCAATCGCTTCCTCTTCTTCCTTCTTGCATCCAGCAAGCAAGGTCAAAGCCGTCAAAAAATATAATATCGATTTCCTCATAAGCAGTTATTTTTGTTCACTGCAATTTTATAGAAATAAAATTGAAATTCAAAATGGAATACTTAACAATCTGAAATATTGCACATAAAATCCGTATGATGATATTTCAATGAAATAGATATCCCTAGAAGTTTGTGACATAAAAAAGAGGAGGCGAAACGTTATGCTTTGCCCCCTCTCAATAAGGAATATATGGAATAGTGTGAGTTACTTTTGTTTTTGCAACAAAACGAGCTGCCTAATGCTTATCACAAATAACACTAACAGCAGGCAGATAAATATAATAACCTCTACGAATATACGCCCCTCCTTGTTGGTCTTCTCCTGTTTGATTTTCGTCTCCGTCTTCTGCTCCGCTTTCGTCTCCTCCTTTATCTCTTTTACAGAAGTAAAGTCCGCCCCGGTCTTTTTGTTAGCCTTTGTTTTCCTTATGGTGGTGGTGGTGGTCTTCGTCAGTACTCTGCCCATCGTGTCAAGATGTTCCGTGACCTGTACTTGTGTAAAATCCGAATTGACATCTGTGTAAGAGGAGTCACGGAGTGCCGCTTTCGTGTCTTCCTTTCGCTCCTGAATCACTTCCGTCTTTGTCTCCTCTGTGGCCTTGAGTTTGCGTTTGCTGGCACAAGAAGGGAGCAACATTAACAATATTAATATGCTAAAAAGGGAAATCCTCATAATATGTTCGGCTTGCTTTGTCTGTTTTTATTGAGTCCTGTATGTTATATATATAGGCTTCCTCTATTATTTGCTTTGCTCTTTGTGGAGATGGTGCGTCTCTTAATGCCTCCAAAACTTCATTCGTATAGTTGACATCTAAAGATAATGTCTCCGCAAATTGTTCCGGCGAATATCCTTTTTTACTGATTATTGCTCTATATCCACGTTTCTCCGTTGGTGCTTTCTTCCCAAACAAATGGGATTGTATTCCTCTCCTTACTCCATCATTCTCCCATATGAATTTTACACCGTTTGCTATTGCTGTGATAGTTCTCCAATATGCCTGATTTTCACTAATAGCCGGATCGCTATCGTTCCCGCACATTTGTAGCAAAAAATCGCTCATGCTTTCGATTGGTATTTGTGGGGAGTATCTTAAATGTTTTTGATTGTTGGCGTAAGACTGATTTATCATTTCACGGATGTCTTTTGACGCTTCTCCGTCTTGATTAAAACAGATTCCAGAACTGAAAATGATCTCATTGTCATTTACATTACCACTCTGACCTCTTTTGAAACGCCTGATCAAATCCCCCTTTTTGATACGCTCACCGAATAACCTCCCTATTGAGCCTATTTGCGGAATACTATTTTTGCGAAGAGCGCAAAGTCCTCCTAATATTAATAACTCTGTAATCATATGCTTTCCTGTTTTGTGAGTTTTTGAACCTTTTCCCTTAATTCCCGATTCTCTTTCTCCAGTTCCGCGATTCGCTTACCTTGTTCCTCAATTTTCTCCTCAAGTGCTTTCCTGACCTCGTTGAAGCGCTCAGCGTTGTTTTTAATCTCATCCCTGAGCGATGCGAAAGCAACATTAAAAGCCTCATAGGCGGTGCGGGTGGCTTCCGCGTTGGTCTTCTTCCGACCAACGAAGAAGCCCCCGACCGAGACTGCAGCACCCGCAAGGATTTCTATGAATGTTCTGATGTCTTCCATGTTGCTCTGCAGTTGTTAGACCAGATCTCCCGCAGGAGAAAGTTTCTCTCTCTCTCTTGCGACTATATCATCCATCCAGTTGCCTCCGTCACGCATGTCCTCTGACTTTGCTCCTGTATGCGAGATATTGTTTGCCTGCATCTCCTTCAGCAACGGTGAGAACTTCTTCATCACGTACGCAGATCCGAGCAGCGACATGATGCTAATTAATAATAGCACTTCATCCTTAGTCATCATTCACCTCCTTCCTCTTGTTCTCCTTCGTCTTCTCCTTCGTTCTCTGTGAGTTCCTTGTACTTGTTCATCACAGATGTGAAGACAGCCTCATGAACGATATGTACTTGCTCCTTATCGCTCAGGTCGCTGATGAATCCCGCAAACGCCCTCAGCGCTTCTTCGTTGAGCGTGACGGAGGATGGTCGATTCTCGTTCTTCTGAGGAATTGTGTAGTTGCCATAAATTCCTCGATCGATTCCGTTCACTGCCAAATCCTGTGCTGATACTCCCTCGATCAGTATAGTTCTCATGATTCTTGAAGCGTACATCTCAGTTAGTGATCCAACCGTCCTGAATAGATTGCAAATAGAGACTCTTTGCCCCCACGTTATGTCTAATACGAAGTCTTCCATATCTTAATATATTAATGTTATACTACTAATACTAGTGCGTCTGTGTGATTACCGTCTGTGTATCTACATCCGAGGTATGTTGTGAAGTTCCCCGATAGTTGTACGCATTGATAATAAATTACCCAGTTCGTTCGATCCGCTGCGGGTTGCTGACCATCGTTTGTCACGATAACCATGTCATTAACTGTGTTGTAGATATTGACTAAGAATCCTTGCCCTGCCGTGTACGTCACCCCGCTCACCACCGTCCATGTCGCTCCGAGGTCCGTTGACTTCCATATTGCATTGCCGATCCCGCTGAATATGTTGTTAGCGATCCATGTCGCCATATTGGTCAACCCGTCCACAACTGCCTTAGTGGTTGCGAGGGAGACTGGCATTTTAGATGTTACGAAGGTGAATGAGGAGAGCGCTCCCCCGATAGAGACCTCCACATCGTTCGGGTTGTTCGGGTTGAATGCGTGGCGTGTGATTACTCCAACCGCATTCGTACACGATTCATCATCATAGACAGGCGTGGAATTATCTACGATGTTCGACATCTCGACAGGAGTCCACAGAATATCAGGGTTATCCCCTGTAGTGTTCTCGACTAATCGATAGTTTGCATATTCCGTGCACCTATCAGAGTGGTTCGCTGTAAGATGACCGGGAGTGTATTTGAGATAGTCCTTCTCCACTTCTACCTCCGTGAATTCCCCGTTGATTGCACACAGCAGACCATCTGCCTTCTCGTCTAGTACGGGGATCTCTTCCCATGCTTGAGGTGGTAGTTCAGAGAGGTCATATTTGATAAGGTTTCCCCATTTGGATTTTTTCGCTCCGTATGGTGTGCTTGGCATAAAGGATGCGCCTCCGAACATATAAAAGCAAGTTTCCCCCTCATACTCGCACGGTAGTAGATGTGTAGCGGAGTTTTCGTCTCCGAATGTCGCTGTATCATCCCCTACTACCGAATTACCAACGATCTGTACCTTCCGCACTGCTCTCTGATAATTGGAGTACATTGCAGTCGAAGCGATAAATACATCTACTCCGCCGCTGGTTGCGAACACATCAACACAGTCAAACCCTCCGCCTGACATCTGTGTGTACCACACGGACTGGAATCTGGTATTGTCGTTCGGATTGTCTCTGTCGATAAATACAGAACCATCATACCATGTCACAAGATAGCCGTTTTTATAGATACATTTTTCCGCGCGGAAATTAGGAGTGTGCCATATAGTTTGCATCCCTATACGAAAATAGGTCTCTCCTGACATGTAATAGAGATAGCACGGGTCGTTATCATCCGTCCACGTAATATCACATATTTCAGCACCAGTCGGCGCTGTGAAGTACGTTGAAAAAGTCTGCAAGTCCTGCGTGCGAATGATTCGCTCTGATGCTATAAAGTAGAAGTACCCGTTAGTTTCGTTGTATCTCGCCCGTTTCCAGTGACCAGATCCTAGAGCAGAAGAAGAGGTCCACGTATATCCTCCGTCACTGGACCACATGAACTCATTCGAGGAGTTCCCGGTCGTTATCACAATTAATCCGTTACCGTAACATACTGAATTCCATTTTTCGTGATTAACTACCCTCACGACCTTCCACCCCGTGTCAAACCTGCGGACAGCGATGCAGAAGTCTCCGTCATATCCGTTAGAGGACGGATCTCCTGTTGTTGCGATGCAGAGAGTACCGTGTACCGAATCATAGCAACCATCTATCCACCACGAATCAAGTGGAAGCCCCCACGAAGGTACTGCCATCCTTGATAGTCTTAGATTACCGTTCTCGTCCTGCCATCCTAGTATTTGTCCATATTCGGGATTATATTGACTATCCTCCGACAGTACATGTGTCTCGATCGCCTCCGCTGCCTTCGTTGCGCTACCCATGTAAGCAGTGTTTGCGAAGGAGTGATCCAGGATCTTCTTGTCGAAGGCTCTCGCTAGTCCGTCCACCTCCTCCGTCACGAGCTGGATTGAGAGGTCGTAATTATTCCCCTCATGATTCACGGAGACAGTCCCATCATCGGATGTGACGGTGGGATTGTCAACTGACAAATCAAATGTATTCCCCGCCTTGCTGATGCTGACAGTCTCATCAGTAGACACGATATCAACATCAGCCGATCCGCCTCCTGTTCCTCCTTGTGCCTTCTTCTCTATCATAGACTACTAGTTTAACGGTTCGTAATAGGAGCAAGTAATGCAGACATTAGGGTCTGTCTTGCTGATGTCATCAATAAACTTAACGGAGAAGTCAGTATCAATGCGGACCATGGGGTCTTCGTTGAAAGACACGGATTCTCCAGGTCGAATCAAAACATTATTATTGATTACCGCATCCGTGTCGCCCTGATTATTGAACATCACACATGAGTAGCCGTCATGGAGCAGTACTTTATTCTGCTTCACGCTCTCAAATCTATATCTCACTTTCCAATCCTTCATATCTTATACAGTATTAATCCGATAAGCAGGATGACCGGGATGATGGAGAATTGCTTCACCTTCTCAACCCAGCCGAGGCGCTTAGCGTATGCGTTAATGTATTGTTCGACCTCTCCCTTCGTGACCTTACCATCGTGGTCCGTGTCGAATATTGGATTTTGTGCCGCTAGCCTCTCAGGGTTATTCCCTCCTAGCACGTAGTCGGAAGGTTGACCGACCGCCGCTGGATAGAATACACGGAGGTACAAATCTACAAGGGTAGAAATCTTACCCTTGTAAGGAAGTAAGTATCGATAGACATAATCCAACTGTTGGATTGCGTCCATCTGCCTAATCTCCTCCACGGTTGTACCGAGATTTCTTGCCGTTGGAGGCATGAACTGGATAAGACCTGACGCTCCGCTGGTGGAATTCACAGCCTGAGGGTTCAGTCCTGATTCAAAGAACATGACGATCATGAGCCAATTCGGATCGAATCCGATAGCGTTAGCGATTTGAACCACCTTCGACTCAAAGGTCGCTTTCTTGGCTGATTTTATTTTGTCGTGTAGGAAGAGCATGTCATAAATGTTTTAGTCCATAATTGTACATTCTAGATTTCCGTACATTCCTCTATTGTCTTTGAATGTAATAGAATACTCTTCTTTGACAAGGACGGTATTTGTGTTTCGATGAACGGCTGTACTTGTGTTCTGCCAGTCTAAACTAATAGAGACATCATATAATGTGATGTCGTCCAGTTTCTTGTCAGATGGATGGATGACTAATCCTCCATCCTCATCATATTCTATCAAAATTGGATTCTTTTTGTCAGAGTTTCTTGCGGTGACCAAAGAGGAAAACACAGGAGAGCCAGCGCCCTTCCTTCCTTTGAATACGCTGATGAAACATGAATCTACTTTTATATATCCCATAATCTTAAAAATTAGTCCCAGTCGATTCCCGCCTGAGTGAATTTCGATTGAAGTACTTTATATAATGAGCTGGAGTTCGATAACTCCCTCATAAACCAGCCTACTAGGTTCAGGTCCTCTCCGTTGCCCCACCACGGAGTCCCGAGAGAGCCGTACTGCTGGATCCCGAACGCCTTGTTAACCGCCACGATGTCACCGCTTGTCAAGCGGTTGCGGGTGATAAGAACTTCCTCGATTAAGTCTTCGTCAGTTCCTGCCCCGTCCATCGCTTCGAATAGAGCGCGGGCGATGCTGGAGGCGGTCGTGTCATCGATGGTCCGCTCCTTGCTCTTCATGAGCGCTCTTTCCTCTTCTGAGTTGACCTGTTCGAGAAGGCGCTTTTGTCTCTTCTTCTCCTGTGCGTTGCCGTACATCTTATACGCTAAAAAACCGCCAGCGCCGATCCCTAGAACGGTGAGGAGAGTTTTTGTGGATGGAATTGGTATTGGAAACATAAGCCTACTTTTACATATTGTTTAACATTCCTTTTGCCATGTTGTAAGTCCCCCGATTCGTCTCACAGAGATTCACGATTTTCTCAATCAAGTCGATTGCGTCCCGGTCATTCTGCAACCAGCGCTGCAGAAGATCTTGCAACCGTTGCTGCATCAATACAACCTCATCAGCGTCCATCTCCTCATCAGCGTCCATTTCTCCGATAGATGCTGGAACGGCAGCGGGAGCGACCGCACCCTTTTTCATGAAGCCAGCGACCAAGGCGGAGGCGATTGGGGCGAGGTTGCGGAAGAACTCGTTAACGGGCGCTTCCAGGTCCTTTTTCTCCTTCTTGAGGTCCGCAAGGTCCTTCTCTAGGTTAGAGACCTGATTAGACAACTTAACATTATCTATCATCTGCTGCACCTCACTCTTAGAGACATATCCTTCAGGAGCGACCATCCCCGCAACGCTAGGAGCGTAAGACGGAGACTTCACATCCTCACGAATCAGGAACTCAAGGGCGATGCGTCCTTTATTCTGAGTCTGAGAATCGTAGCCTATGAGATAAAACTTCCCGTAATTGTTAGCCATCACACTTCTCAGGAGATTAATCTTCTGATCTGGTGTCTGCTCATCGCTTGTGCGTAGTTGTGTGGTATTGCTATCACCCTGAGAAGAGCGGACCTCAAAATTCTTGATTCCGTTCTGCTCCACTACATCGATTAACTGGTCTATTCCTACTATCATAATTCCTCCTTTTTATTTGTATTCGAATGACATCACCATCGCCTTTCCCGCATCGCTGGAAACGATAGTAGGGGAGACGGAGATCCAACTATTCGTGAAGTCTATCTCCACATCCGCAAACTCCAAATATCCTAGCCAATAGAAATAGCGGAGAAGCGCAACGGCTGGAACATTCTTGAGAAATACATTGCTCCCCTTGACTAGGTTAAGGTAACAATCGTAACCTAAGTTAACCATGAAGATATTTTGTGTTCCTCGCTCGTCAGACTCAACCAGTGACGGATATATTCCCGAGAACTTCTTATTAACCAACACGCGGGAATCTTCAAAAAAGTTCTGACGGAAAGAGACTGTAGCCTCGTTCGGCTCGATGCGAATAGGAGAGGACTTCTCCTCATATCCAGCCTCCGAATCCTGATAATAGAAGACGAAGAATGTGTTTTCTCCGACCTGAGAGGTGGTCGTGAGGAAAGACTGCTCCATGTCGAGTTTCTCTCCTATATAGATGCGCTGACCTAGACGAAACTCAGGGTATAGGTTACACGCTGCGAGGCGGTCGATAAAGATGTCATTAGACCCCTTCCTTACAAATGAGACTTCGAAGGAGAACGGATCAGCATTGATCCAGTTACCATCAGCGTCCGTCATATCAAAGAAGACATCTATATATTTGATTGTCTTATCCTTAATCTCAGCGATATAGGGAAAATATGTCTTGTTTGAGGTGATTGCGATTGTCTTACCGACACCTCCTGTTATGACCTGTTTCATATATATTAATAATAAAAGGTTATACGTGCGTTGAATGTCGATCCGCTAGGGTTGTCGATGTAAGATAAATCCTCATCGATATCAAGATTGTCAAAGTAGATGTCATCCACCTGACGGAAATTCTGTACTTCCTCATATTGGTGGTACGCATTATAAAAATGCCCGCAATTAGCGAGAAACAAAGACGGCAAGTCATTTATTTGTTTTCCGCCCTTCGTCTTGATTGTGATGAATTTATCAGTGATACATTTTCCCTGTTCGAATGTTCCATCGCTATTCTTTCCAGCGATTTCTATTTTTCGAACCTTCTTGTCAGCGAGGTAATATGATGTAATATCCGATATATTAATTCTGTCAGCATCAGTATTGATGTCGAAAGACTTGCAGCGTAACAGACATCGCTGAGGTTCATCAGCGGCATCATCCCACACTACACAGACAGGGACTACCTCAGAATTATATCCTACCTCTACAGATCTGGTCTCTCCCATTCTAATGTACGATAGAGACGGATTAATTGCAGACGATAACTTGAAGAGAGGATTAGCAAGCAGTCCGTTGTTATCCTCTTGCATGAATCGCAACTGAGACAACGCGAACTGAGAGAGAATCTGTCTGTCTTCGTTGTCAAACAGATTAACTATGTCATTGTGATTTGGATTATTGGTATAGGCACGAATATCCGTACAGATATCGCCCGATGGTGATATAGTGCGATTACCGTATAATAATCCATTCAACACAATCAAATACTTAATCTTGCGGTTAGACATACGCTCTCTAGGGAAGTATACCTCCTTATGATTGTCATCCCATCTGAGGAAGAATGTGTCAAAATTCTGTATAACCATACTTTGAGGAATTTGCGGATAAAACAAAATGGGGAGGGGAGTACCCTCCCCCTGAAGGCGAGAGAGTTCAGGACAACTCGCCTTTTGAACGTATGAACGTGGATTACATTGCTGGAGCGAACGGATTAGCCGAGTCAGAGCGATACTTCTCATCCGTACCGCCAGCGATCAGGTAACCGTCTGCGAAGAATACCACCTTACTCTTATAGTGAGTGTTAGGGATCTTCGTGTCATCAGCCGTGCTTGTTCCGTTACCGCCTTGAAGAGCATCGTAGTTAGCACCTTTGAAGGATGGGAAGGTCAAAGTAACCTTATGATCCTGAGTGCCAGCCAAAACGAGCTGCTCTGCCATCGTCAAGATGTTGCTCTCCAAGTTGAAGCCGTTGTTAACAGCCTTGATTGCTCCGTCTTGAGTACCCACAATCGCAGGTGATTCGTACTTGAACAACGAACAAGGCAAATACTGGAAGTTAACAGTCGATTGAGTGATGATGCTCAATGAACCGTTATACAGCGCCTCGATATCGTCAGTCTCGAAGCCAGCCTGATCAACGGTATAGACTGCTGGGTCGTTGGCTGTTGCAGCGGTCACAGTCTCTACGCCCTTCTTTGCGTACGTGAAGAGAGGCAACACATTAGGACGGTCCTCGTCCTCGATTCTCAACAAGATGGAGAGTCCGCGGACGATAAAGAGGTCATTCCTTCTCAAGTTGCGCTCTACGCCCGAGAGACGCTCCTTGCGCAAGTTGAACTCATAGAGACCATTCCCACTCACAAGATCCTCCTCGATACGGATCTGAGACCTTTGAGGGGCAAGTCCCTTGCTTTTGTAGTAAGCGAGAGCCTCGTCGAAGCGTCTACGCATAAATTCGATACTTGATACGTTTTTCATTTCTTATCTTATTATATATTATAGACTAGTGATTACATCACACTCTGTACCGCGTGTTGTCCAGCAGTGTCAGCGTCACCGACGCGGGACTTACGCTTCCAGTTTCTCAGCGCTCCGATAGCGTTTTGACCGGGTAGCAAGCCGATACCCTCGACCTTCTTGTCAGAGTCAGAGGACTCACCCAAGATTTTGCCGATCTGGTAACCAGCAGCACCGATCATTCCATTGCCCAAGCCTTTCAACACGCCCTGAGGGGCGATAGCGCTCACAGCCGCACCAGCAACCGCCTGAATGATTGCGGGAGTGTAACTGTCTTTCTCTGTGTCTTCACCGCGGACCAAATCCTCGACATAAGAGGCTGCGACTCCGCCTGCTACTCCTCCCAAAATGGAGGTAAAATCAAATTTAAATTTCATTTTCTTATCTTTTTAGTTTTGTTGTTACTTGCAGCCGCGAATAGCCGCGTTAATTTTCTTGTCCAGTTCTACAGACTTCTTGTTCTCAGCCTTGCGACGCGCATTCTCCTTGCGAACATCGTTCAACCTTTTCAAGAAAGACTCCTTAACTGCGACAGATGCCGAAGCCTTAGGGCGTTTCGGGGTTTTGAGCATTTTTAACTTTGCCATACCTATATTATTTTAGTTAGTAATTAAGAAATTATTTCTTACGTAAAAAATAGTACGCTCCGAAGAGCAGCGCCCCAAGTCCATAGACCTTCAGCGTGTCATCCTTACCATCCCCGTCAAGGTCTCCAAGCGACAACCAGTCAGGAATGTCAGCATAACTGAGTGAAGCATTATTAAGAGCCTCATATGCGTCCGCTCTGCCTTGCGCTCTGCGGGCTTCATATATTGTCTTAAAAATCGCAACGCCTGCGGAGAGGAACGTTCCTACTAGAGTGAGTATCGCGGCGACTACTGCGGGATTTCCGACTCCCACTTCTTCTCCCGACTTCGAACCTGCCTCACGCATAGCCTTCACGTAAGTATCGCAGTCCCAGCCTGATGCCGTCAGAATTGAGGATTGAATCCCAAGGGAGCAGATTTCAGGAGTGAATCCGCATCCGCTC
>Ga0310786_10003636_pt1 | contig 22259 bp, 20 predicted proteins | sample AusTroGonzalo_MG_FD_203881 | JGI IMG/M metagenome (GOLD analysis project Ga0310786, IMG submission 203881) | Bovine rumen microbial communities from tropical cattle in Woodstock, Queensland, Australia - Gonzalo_03 (v2) (version 2) | ecosystem: Host-associated > Mammals > Digestive system >...
GCAAAAATGAAAAAAATTTTTGGCATTGATATTGTGGAAATTGACGCAGCAAACAAAGAGGATCTATCAACTTTGCAAGAATTGATACAACGGCCGAAAAAACAGGCAAATTTGCCATATTTTGACAATAATTTCAAAAAACTTGACATCAGACAACAATGCGAGAAGAGATATTCATATATTGATGAGATTATTGCCTGTTGCACAATGCAAACAAACGCAACTTACGGGAACAATTGGTTTGACAAGATTGCTCTAAACAGATGGCTCGCATTCCCGATTTTTTTGTTGATTTTGGCAGGTGTTTTTTATTTGACATTTTTCTCACTTGGAGCATTTTTGTCTGCGACACTTTCAAAGTTTTTGGAAGTTGTCATTTCTCCAATTCTCAATTTTTTGGAAGGGTTTGGACGTGGATGGGTTTTTGATTTGTTTGATGTTGCCATTTTTGGTGGGCTGAACACCATCTTCACATTTTTACCGCAAGTTGTTTTGTTATTCTTTTTTCTGGCCATTTTGGAAGATTCTGGCTATATGTCAAGAGTGGCATTTATTTTTGAGGATATTTTGGGGAGCATTGGTTTGTCTGGCAGGAGTGTTTACACTCTTTTGATGGGATTTGGTTGTTCAACAAGTGCAATCATGACATCAAGAACAATGGACGACAAAAATGCAAAAATCAAAACGGCACTGCTTTGTCCGTATATGAGCTGTTCGGCAAAGATTCCAATTTACACAATAATTGGCGGGGCGGTGTTTGGCGCAAAAAACATCTTTGTCATTTTAGGGCTTTATTTGTTGGGAGTGCTGATTTCCATTTTTGTTTCCCAAGTGCTAAACAAGACAATTTTGAAAAGTGAAAAACAAAGTTTCATTTTGGAATTTCCGCCATATAGGAGAACATCTCTCAAAAGAGTTTTCAAAATCATTTGGAAAAATCTGAAAGAATTTGTGTTGAAAGTTGGATCAATCATCCTTGCCATGAATGTTGTGGTTTGGTTTTTGTCATCTTTCTCTTTTACTTTTGCTTACACAAAAAATGGTGGTGTGAGCATCATGGAAACATTTGGAAAAATGCTTGCTCCAATTTTTTCTCCATTAGGCTTTGGAAATTGGGCGATTGTCAGTTGTCTTTTGTCTGGTTTTGTTGCAAAAGAAGTTGTTGTGTCGTCAATTGCAATGTTCAATGGAATTGATGCAAATTCAACAAAACTGCTTTCAAATTCAATTTTATTGCCAACGAGTGTCATTTTTTTCAAAACAAAAGCAAGCATTTTGGCATTTTTGGTATATTGTTTGCTTTATACTCCATGTGTTTCCTCTGTGGCAATGCTCAAACAGGAAGTGGGGACAAAATGGACAATTTTCAGTGTGATAAGCCAACTTTTTGTTGCTTATGTTGTCTCACTTTTGACATATCAAATTTTCCTTGCTTTTGAGAATTTTGGAGGTTTGGTTTTTGTCATTTTGTTTGCTGTGTTGACAATTGTCTTTTCTGTCTTGATTGTCATCAAAAAAGTCAAAAGAAGGGGCTGTTGCAGCTTTTGTGATAAGTGCAACAAAAAATGTGACAGAAGAAAGTGAGTGCTTTGGAAATGTTTGCGAAAATCTTTGGTTTATGATATAGTTATGATGTATGAAACCTATTGTGGCAATTGTTGGAAGAGCAAATGTTGGTAAATCAACTTTTTTCAACAAGATATGCGGAAAGAGAATAAGTATTGTTGATGATGTCGCGGGAGTTACTCGCGATCGTATATATGCGGATGCAGAATGGTGCGGCCGCAATTTTACCCTTGTGGACACTGGCGGAGTGGAATTTGCAAGTGAAGATGTGTTTCAAAAAGAAATCAGAGAACAAGTGATGCTTGCCATTGAAAATGCCAATGTCATTGTCTTTGTTGTTGATGGAAAGACGGGAATCACGCAAGCTGATGAGGACGTTGCAAAACTTTTGAGAAAACAAAAGGTGCCGGTTGTGCTTGTTGTAAACAAACTTGACACTTTTGATGTTTCAACCATCTATGAGTTCTATGGTTTGGGTGTTGGAGAGCCAATGCCAATCTCTTGTGTGCAAAGCAAGGGGATTGGAGATGTGCTTGATGCAGTTGTTTCGCATTTTCCAACAGATTTGAAAGAAGAAGATGCAGATGGTATCAAAATCAGCCTTGTTGGTCGTCCAAATGTTGGGAAAAGTTCGCTTATCAACCGACTTTTGGGAAAGAAAAGGGTTGTTGTTAGTGACGTTGAGGGGACAACAAGAGATAGTGTTGTTGTGCCGTTTAGATGCAACAAAAAAGACTATTTTTTGATTGACACTGCTGGATTGAGAAGACAGAGATCTGTTGAAAAACAATCTGTTGAGGGATATTCCGTTTTGAGAAGCATGTCTGCAATTGAAATGAGTGACGTTGTGCTCATTGTTTTGGATGCAACAAAGGAAATTTCAGAACAAGATGTGAGAATTGCTGGCTATGTTCATGAAGCGGGCAAGGCAAATGTGATTGTTGTCAATAAGTGGGACGAAAAGACCATGACAAAAGATGAATACAACAAACTTTTGCAAGATAAATTCTCTTTTATGGATTATTTTCAAGCCATTTTTGTTTCGGCATTGACAGGAACAGGCCTTTCAAGCATTATGGAAATGGTTGAGAAAGTTTATGGAAATGCAAGCAGAAGAATCACAACCGGCATTTTGAACGATATTGTGCATGATGCAATTTTGAATTTTGAACCACCAACAAAAAGTGGAAGAAAAAGCAAGATTTTGTTTGCAACACAACCAAGCACAAATCCACCAAAATTCATCTTTTTCTGCAAGGATCCAGAGCTTATCAATTTCTCATATCAGAGATATTTGGAGAATAAATTGAGAGAGAAAGTTGATTTTTCTGGCACACCAATCGAACTTGTGTTTAAGGGGAGGGATGATAATGATTAAAATTGCACTACTTTTGTCTTTGGCGATCGTGCTTGGATATTTTATCGGCAATATCAACTTTGCAAGAATTTTTGCAAGAGCTTTTTCTGGCAAAGAAATCACAGAACTTGGCAGCAAAAATCCTGGCACAATGAACATGCTACGTAGCAGAAACTTTGGCGAGGCAATGTTGACACTTTTGTTTGAGACAATCAAGGCGGGAGTGCCAGCACTCATTTGCTATTTCATCTTTGAACACACAAGTGAAGGGTTTGGAGAAATTGCGTATTTCAGTGTTGCCATTGCTGTTGTGCTTGGACATTGTTTCCCTGTTATTTACAGATACAAGGGTGGAAAGGGTGTTGCTTGCACATTTGGAATGTTTTTGTTCCATCCAAATTTTTGGTGGATTGCATTGGTTGGATTTGCAGCAGGATTCATCATGTTTTTGTTTATCCGATATGCCTTCATTGTCACACTCACATTTGGCGTGATTGTGCCAAGTGTGTATGCTTCGATTTATTTCAGTGTGACAATAGCTTGGCAGTGGTATGTTCCAATCATCATTTTGATTTGGCTCAACTTTCTTCTTCTTCTGTTTTTGCACAGAAGCAATATCAAGCGACTTGCACAGGGCAAGGAAAATGAAATTGATTTTGCAAAAAAACTTGCAGAGATAGGAAAGAAAAAGAAAGAACAACCAAAGGAAGAAGAAAAACCAAATGACGAGAAGTGAATTTGATAGGTACATTTCAGAGGAATATGGAGTAGAGCTTGACTATCCATTTCAAGAAGATGACATATATGTTTTCAGGCATAAGGACAATCGCAAATGGTTTGCTCTTGTGATGCAAATTTCTGCTGACAAACTCGGTGGAGAAAGGAAGAATATTTGGGTGACAAATCTCAAATGTGAGCCAATCTTCAAAACGGGGTTCTTATCACAAAAGGGAGTTTATCCTGCATATCACATGAACAAGGAACATTGGCTGACAATTCGGTTTGATGAGGTTGATGATGAAACATTGAAAACACTTCTGTCAATCAGTTTTGATTTGACTGCAAAAAAATACAAAAAGAAAAAGTCTGCATGATGCAGATTTTTTTTGTTTTGACGTCAAAAAAGTTGACGGGGGGGGAGTTTCTGCTACAATGATTTCGTAAAAGGAGGAAAAATATGAAAAAATTTTTAAGAATGTTTGCTTTGGCACTTTTTGTTGCTGTTGCAGGCGTTGCACTCGCAGCTTGTGGGGCAAAAGGACCAACAGAAAAGGATATTGAAGGAGTGTGGTATACAGAATCACAGGTTGAAACCATAGGTGACAATGAACCAACTACATACACTTTTGCACGTCTTAAAGAATTGCATGATGCAGGTCAAACAGGCGAAGATGAATATCTTGATTTGTTGTCATATTTGCCAATGATTAAAGCTACAGCAGATGGGCAACTTCAATGGAAATATTATTATGATGATGAGAGCGATTATGTACCTGCTGGAACTTGGGAAATTAAAGACGGCAAGTTGGAAGCGAACGTTGATACTTTATTAGGTGGCGAAAAAGAAGTTGAATACAAAGATGGCAAAATTATTATCACACAAACAAATGGCAATACAGTAACTATATTTACACTTGTAAAACTTGCTTAAACAAAAGACAAAAATGGCTTAGCAAACTGCTAAGCTTTTTTATTGTTCTAAAATCTCACAAGAACACATAAGGTATTGTATCTTGGAGGTTTTATGGAAAAGTATCAAATTTATGAAGACATCAAAACCCGCACAAATGGGGACATATATGTTGGAGTTGTTGGACCAGTTAGAGTTGGCAAGTCCACTTTCATTGCGGAGTTTATGAAAAAACTTGTGTTGCCAAACATTGAAGATCAAAACACAAGGGACAGGGCAATGGATGAATTGCCGCAAAGTGCCGATGGCAAACTGGTGATGACAACTCAACCACGTTTTGTGCCAAATGATGCTGTGAAAATTACAATTGCTGATAAAACAAACTTGAAAGTTAGAATGATTGATTGTGTTGGCTATCTTGTTGCTGGGGCAATGGGAGCAACAGAAGACGACAAACCAAGGCTTGTCAAAACACCGTGGTCTGACGAAGAGATGCCTTTTGAACAGGCGGCAGAATTTGGAACAAAAAAAGTCATCACAGATCACTCAACAATTGGAATTGTTGTGACAACAGATGGCAGCGTGACAGATCTTGAAAGAGCAAATTATATTGATGCAGAAGAAAGAGTTGTCAAAGAGATGAAGGCTTGCGGAAAGCCGTTTGTCATTGTGCTCAACTGCAAAAATCCAAATGCAAACGAAACGAAAAAACTTGCACAGGGGTTGGCAGAGAAATATGAAGCGCAAGTTGTTGCTATGAATGTTGCTGAAATGAAAGATGGAGACATTGACAAAATTTTTGAAAAGTTGTTGATGGAATTTCCTGTGAAAAATGTGAAAGTGCAAATGCCAAAATGGCTTCAAGCACTTGCATTTGAAAACCCAATTATCACAGAAATTGTTTCCGAAATCAAAAAATTTGCGCAAAACATGAAAAAAGTTGGCGACACAAACAAAGAAAAAATTGTGTTTACTGACAGCGAACATTTTGAACCAATCACATATTCAAATGTTGAAATGGGAGAAGGAGTTGTCAATTTCAATGTTGTTCCAAAAGAAAACTTGTTTTACAAAGTCCTTTCCAATGAGTGCGGGTTTGATATTAAAGATGATTATGAGCTTGTGTCATACATCAAAAATTTGGCTGTTGCAAAGGCAGAATATGACAAAATGAAAGATGCTTTGGAACAGGTTGAAGAAACAGGATATGGAATTGTTATTCCAAACAAAAATGAATATGAAGTGCAACCACCAGAAGTGTTTAAACAAGGAGGAAGATATGGAGTCAAAATCAAGGCAACAGCACCAAGTTTGCACATCATCAAAGTTGATGTTGAAACAGAGGTGACACCACTTGTTGGGACAGAAAACCAAAGCCAAGATCTTGTGGCATATCTCAATGAAAAATTTGAGGCTGATCCTGACAGCATTTGGGAAACAAATTTGTTTGGTAAGAGTTTGTCCTCAATGGTTGATGACAACATCTCAACAAAGATTGTTATGATGCCAGCTGATGCACAGAGAAAGATGAAAAAGACTCTTGGTCGCATTATCAATGAAGGCAAGGGCGGAGTTCTTTGCATTTTGTTGTAAAAAAAAGACACCGACCGGTGTCTTTTTATTTTAGTTTTTCTTGAAGGATTCTTGTTTTTTCTTGTCTTGCACTAAATTTTTTAGATGGTAATCCTTCACGTTCTTTTACTGATTGAGCAAGTTTTTGTTCTAGCTCAATAATTTCTTCTGGTGTTGTTCCCATTGGCAATACGTAAGGAGGTTTTTTCTTGCTTGAATATTTTGCAGGACATCCGGAGTTCCAAATTTTGGTTTCGTAGTCATTTGGTTGTGGGATTTCAAAGATGGCAAGGTTGCTTTGTCCTTCAACTGGATATGAGAATGTGTGATTCTTTGCACTATAAATAATTCCCAAAGGGTTATTTGGACCAAACAATTTGCAATAACGAATCAGCATTTCTGCCTTTGCATGTACAAGTTGTTCATCTGTGCCATGTTTTCCCATATTTCTGATTGGGTAGTTGCCATCTATGATGATGTGTTGAATCATAGCTGTAAAATATTCTCCCAGCAATGGGAACATGTCAATTTTTCCGTGTTTTAATTGTCCATTCTTAATAAAAGGAGCAAGAGCTCTTTGCAAGATCATCCAAGAAGGAAAATCTGATTCAAACTTAATTCCATAACGTTTTTTACCTTCAACAATTTCCTTCATTTTGTGGCGGTCTTGTGATATTCTATCTTCGTTTTCTGGAATCAACATTCTTCTTTCAATCACAAGAGGGTGATCTGGTGGAAGCTTTGAAAACAGATAAGCATCAAAATCGTTAATTTCTTTCAGAAGTTTGTATTCTGTGTTTGTGATTTCAATAAGTCCAGAAATAGTATAAGACTTATCATCTTTGACATGAGGAAGCTCTTCTCTGATGATGCGTCTTGCATCTTCTGGATTTTTGGCAATGATAGGCATCATGGCCCAGATAACATAGCCATCTTCTGCATGCCCAAGTGGCACCAGGCAAGCATAATACTTTGAATAGACGACATCAGAAGATTTTGCCTCGCCTTCAAAAGTTTTGTTTGTGTTAATTTCTTTCGTATACGTTTCCATGAGTCTATTATATCACACGAAACTCAAAATTTCAAGAGTGGAAATGATTTGCAATCAAAATTGTTTTATGATAAAATACTGCCATGACCTCGTAGTAAAACTGGATATTACGGAGCCCTCCTAAGGCTTTGTTCTGGGTTCAAGTCCCGGCGGGGTCACCAACACCAATTTGGTGTTTTTTATTTTTATAGAAATCGTCAAGATTGACAAACACCCTCTTTTTGTTTGAAAATATTGAATTTTGTGGTATAATGGACGTGTTATGAAGTATAAAAAGGCGAGATTAAATGCTCCATTGAAAGTGGTAATCAGTTTTGTGATTGTGATTTTGATTGGTTCGTTTTTGTTGAGTTTGCCAATTGCTTCCAAAGATGGACATTGGTTCCCATACATAAATGCACTTTTCACAAGCACAAGCGCGGTGTGTGTCACAGGGCTTATAGTTGTTGACACGGCAGTTCACTTTTCAATTTTTGGACAAATTGTGATAATGTTTTTGATACAAATTGGCGGAATAGGGTTCATTTCATTGTCGGCCCTCTTCTTGCTTGCAGCAGGCAAAAGGTTGGGCTATAAGAACAGAGTGATGCTTCAAGAGAGTCTCAATCAAGACACATCACAAGGAATGGTTGTGTTGATCAAAAAAATTGCCAAGATTGTGTTTATTATTGAAGGAATTGGTTTTGTTTGCCTTGCACCAAGCATGATCATATCTTATGGTTGGTTGAACGGGTTGTTCAGAGCGATATTCCTCTCAATTTCAGCTTTCTGCAATGCGGGGTTTGATGTGTTGGGAACAACTGGCATGGAATTTGGCAGCCTTGCTCCATTTGCAAAGATGGCATATGTGCTTTTGCCAATCATATTCTTGATTGTGCTGGGCGGAATAGGTTATGCAACAATTGTGGAAATCGCAAGCAAATTCAGGGAAGAAAACAAAAGAAAGAAATTGACGTTCCAAACGAAAGTGATTTTGGGGGTAACTGGATTTTTGATTTTGAGTGGAACGGTGCTATTTGCGATTTTTGAGTGGAACAATCCTCTCACGATTGGACATATGTCCGTGTTTGACAAAATTGTCAACTGCTTGTTCCAAAGCGTGACGCCAAGAACGGCAGGATTTGCGGTGTTTAACCAAGCAAATTTGACATCTGCAAGCAGAATTGTGACAGATATATTGATGTTTATAGGTGGAAGTCCAGGTTCTATTGCTGGTGGTGTAAAAACAACGACAATCTTTGTTCTGTTTATAGCAGCATTTAAGGCTTCTGGATCAAGAGGAGATGTCATTTTGCATCGTAGAAGAATCAAAAATTATACGATACGAAAGGCTTTGAGAATTGTTTTCCTTGCGATGATTCTTGCAGCATTTGCAATCATAACAATTTGTTTGATAGAAAAAGATAATCCTAATGCTTCGTCAAGTTCAGTCATTTTTGAAGTGTTGTCTGCGATAAGCACGGTTGGCTTGTCGCTGGGGCTAACACCAACACTCTCAATTGCATCAAAACTCATTTTAATCGTTTTAATGTTTGTTGGGAGAGTGGGGACAATCACCATTGCCTTTGCGGTACAGAGGAAGTCACCAGATGCAAATGGTGCCATTGAATATGAAGATAGTAGAATAGCGGTCGGTTAGTTATAAAGGAGAAGAAAAATGAAAAATAACGAAACAAAAAAACAGCCAGAAAAGAAAGATTTGGGGTACATTGACAAAATCAAAAGTAAGGCGGAAGTAAGCAACAAAGAAGTAATTCCAAAATTGAGAAAAAGGATGAGAGGTTTTTGCGTGATTGGCCTTGGCAGATTTGGAAAAACCGTTGCATTATCATTGACAAATGAGGGACATGAAGTCTTGGCAATTGACAACAACGAAAAAAATGTTCATGCAATTGAAAAATTTGTTGCTGGAACGGCGATTGCAGATTCAACTGCACCAAATGTTTTGCACAGCCTTGGAATTCAAAACTTTGATTGTGTTGTGATCTGTATTGGACAGGATTTGCAGGCGAGTGTGGTTACAACCCTTCTTTGCAAAAAATTGGGAGTCAAACTGATTGTTGCAAGAGCAAGCACTGACGAACAAAAAGAAATTCTTGAAAAAATCGGTGCAGATGTTGTTGTTTTCCCAGAAGACTACACAGCACACAAAGTCGCAAAAATGCTTTCAAATCCAAGCATGAACGATGTTATTAATCTTACAGAAAAATTCAAAATTGTTGAGATGGCAACACCAGATGATTGGACAGATAAAACAATTATGGAACTTGACATAAGAAGAAAGTATCACATTTCTGTTATCGTTATTAAAAGACAGGATTTCATCATATATCCAGAACCAGAAACAGAATTGAAAAAGGGAGACGTTTTGATTGTTGCTGGCGAAAAGAGAATGCTCGCAGAATTGAGTGGAAAGTCAAGTGAAGTTATTGATGTGTTGCATGCACTTTCAAGCGGATTGAAATTTGATTAAAAAGAAAAAACGGGATGTAGATCCTGTTTTTTTATTGTTTTAATGTTGGTAAATAGATCGCCGCCACAAGGCTAAAAACCTCTCCATTTTTGATGACCTTTTTCATAAATGTGGGGATTTTTGAAACTTCCACCGGGACAACCTTGATTTTCTCGTTGTCTTGCAAATTTTGAATGCTCAATTCGCCAATATGTGCCTTGAAAACTATTGTTGTTTCGTCTGTCATGCCTTCACTTTTCAAACAGACATCTGTGACAGGTTCAATATCCAAAATGTCAAAAGCCCCAATCTCTTCACCAAGCTCTCTTTGAGCAGAAACTTTTGCATCTTCTCCATCTTCAACAAGGCCAGACGGAAAAGTCCAAACGTGTTTGTTTATTGAGTATCGAAACTCTTTGATCAAAACGACAAAATCTTTATTTTTCTGTTTTAGAATTGGGATGATTGTTACTGCATCAGCTTTCATGCGACCAGAAACAGCCATCAAATCGGAGACATCTCTGCGAGAAGAAATTGTCCATTTGACGCCATTGTCATAAGTCAAATTGTAAAGATTTAGAAACTTTGTGTCTGTAAGCTTTTCTACTTTTGTAACCTTCATTTTTGCTCCTATCTCAAAAAAATGAGATTATTTTTCTGTTTTTTCTTTCTTTTTGTCTTTTGCAGTGTTGATTGAGTTTCTATAAACAACAAATCTTGTCCACAAGAACTCCGTTACCAGGTTGATGACCATTGTTCCGAAGAGCACGATATATTCGTTCCAACCAATTCCTGTCAAGGCATTTCCCCACCATATTGAGAGTGGGGTAAAGACACAATAAAATGCAAAGACGAGCAGCATTGCGATTGGGACGTTGTTTGCACTCTTAAATGTGAATTTTCTGTTGATTGTGAAATTCCAAAGAACAGACAAAACCAAAGAGATAAAGTATGACCAACCATACTTTTGTCCAATATCTTTGATGATCCACTCATTTAGAATTGTGAAAGAGACGATTTGAATGACTCCTGCACTGATTGAAAACAAGACGAATTTCACAAAATTCCACCATTCTTGTTTTTTTGTGAGAGGCTTTTTTTCTTCATCTTCCGTTTGAGTTTTTACCACTTCTTCGGTATCAACCTGTTTTTCTTTGTTTTTCATAGCAGAATTGTAGCACAACAAGCAAAAATTGCCAAATCTTTTTGGTAAAATGGTCCAAAATTTGACAGCATGATCAAAAAGAGTGTATTATAAAAACAGGAGGAGGAAAAAATGAAATTGAGAAAATTTTTAACAATTATTGCTTGCTTTGTGTTTGTTCTTGTTGGAGCATTTGGCTTTGCAGGGTGTGCACATACATCAAACGTTGATGCACAAGAGGCTTTGACATATGTTCAAGAAGTAAACTTTGCAGAAACCATAGGAAACGGATACAAATTCAAAGCCAGCATAATGGGTGAAGATGCAGAGGCGATCATCCTTTTGGGTGAGCATCCACAAGCATACATGAAATCATCAGAAGAGGGGACAATTTATTACAAAGATGATTATGTATATTTGAGTGATGGGACTCGCAAAGTAAAAATTGAATTTCCACTTGAAGCAGCTTTGGAAGATGTGCCACTTGCATATCGTGATTATGTTGAAAGTGTGAAAGAAGCCCTATCTGGCGAGAACGATATGTTTGACCTTGAAGAATGGATGGGATACATAGAAGAGATGCTTGACAACGAAACATTGAAAACGACAAAAACAATTGATGGCAAGAAGGTGACATATTCATTTAAGGGAGAAATTAATGCATATTTAAGCATGTCTTATAAAATCGGATTTACATTTACAGATGGACAATTTACATCAATATCAGCAAAATATGGGACAAAACTCAACAAAAAATATACGGAAGTTATGTCAATACAAATTGCTCCATATGCAGGAACAATCAAATTCCCAAGTTTCACTGGATATGAACAAATTGACATTGCACACTAATTGATTTTAAAGAAAAACAGGTCGCAAAACGTGGCTTGTTTTTTATTGTAAAAATTTTTGTATAAATATGCAAAATTTGTTTGATTTATTCATTTTGTTGTGTTACAATGCTTTCATTCTTGGAGACAAAAATGGAATTTATTTACTTGTTTGATTTACTGAAATTTGACATCAAAGGCGACGTTTGTGAAACACAGAAATGCGATGAAAATAAAGCAAAAGCAAATTACTTGTACCTATTGAGCAAATACAATCAAAAATTTTTGAATAATGGTGAAAGATTGCCGGAGTTTTTTAAAAAAGAGCTTGAAGGACTTATGCATAAAGTGGGAGAGGGAGAAGGCTTTGAAGAAGCAAAAGAATTGGTGCTAAAAAATTGTAAAGATGAAGTTCAAATTTTAGCAAAAAATGCACATGACAACCGAGATTTGGTTTGCAGGTTAAACGAACTTATGATTGTGAAAGAAAGCGAGTTTGCAAATGAGTTTAGAAAGGCTGTTAACAACATTCAATTGGCATACATAATCACATCAATTTCTGGCAAGATTTTTGAGGAAATTTTGGATCTCCAACACAAAGAAACTTTGTCTGTGAAAGACAGGAGCAAAATGTTTAAAAGAGTGATTGACTACAATTGTCTTATCAAAATGGCAGCTCTCGTCAAAGAAAACAAACTTTCAAAAGAAAATTTGTGTCAAGAAACAGAAGCTGAAAAGGCTGAAATCTTTTTCAAAAAAGTTTTGGCAAACACTTGACAAATACTATTGATTTAATTAAAATTATATCGTCTTTATTGCAAAGGCGATTTTTATTGTTAGCCCCTTAAAAATCAGCATTGCGGTATTGGTGTGGACTTGACTGGCGAAGAGCCACACAAACGATACGAAAATTTTAGGAGAAAAAATGAAAACATATATGGCAAATCCTGCCACAGTTGAGAGAAAATGGTTTGTTGTTGATGCAACAAATATGCCACTTGGAAGACTTGCTTCACAAGTTGCAGACATTTTGACAGGAAAAAACAAAGTTGTATATACACCAAATGTTGACACAGGAGATTTTGTTGTTGTGATTAATTCTGACAAACTTGTTTTGACAGGAAAGAAACTTGAACAAAAGAAAATGCGTTGGCACACAGGATATATTGGTGGACTTAAAGAAGTTGGCTATGACACTCTTATGAAAGAGAATTCAACAAAAGTTGTTGAGAAAGCTGTAAAGGGAATGCTTCCAAAGAATTCTGTTGGAAGAAAGCAATTCACAAGACTTCATGTTTATAAGGATGCAGCACACAATCATGCAGCACAAAAACCAGAAGCTGTTGCATTAAAAGGAGTGATTGAATAATGGCTGGAACAAAGAAAGCACAAGGCGCATTTGTTGCCACAGGCAGAAGAAAAAAATCTGTTGCAAGAGTTAGACTCACAACAGGAAAAGGTCTCATCACAATCAATGGAAAAAACATTGATGAATATCTTCAAAGAGACACACTTATTCTTATTGCAAAGAGACCACTCGTTCTTACAGAAACAGCTGACAAATATGATGTTGTTGTGAACGTTATTGGCGGAGGAATTGCTGGACAAGCTGGGGCAATTAGCCACGGAATTGCAAGAGCTCTTTTGAAGGTTTCTGAAACATACAAGAAAGAGCTTAAAGATGCAGAACTTCTTACTCGTGATCCAAGAATGAAAGAAAGAAAGAAGTATGGTCTCAAAAAGGCAAGAAAAGCATCTCAATTCTCAAAACGTTAGAATTTTGCAAACAAAACAAAGCAGGGCGATTGCTCTGCTTTTTTGTGTCAAAATTTGATTTTCTTTCATAGACAAATATTATGGAAAAAGAAAAGAAATCAAACATAAAAATCATCTGTATCAAAGCTCCAAGGTGGATGGTGCCATTTTTGAGGTTGTTTCATAAAAAAGACAACAAAAAAGAGATGTAAACCATCTCTTTAAACACCATCAACTATGCTTTTTTTGCTGTTTTGATGCACTTTGTGCAAGCTCTAACTTTCTTGCCGTCAATTTCTGTGTTTTGCAAATTTACATTATATTTTCTTGGGGCTTTGTTGTTTGCATGGCTAACTGTTTTGCCGTCCATTTTGCCCTTTCCACATACTTCACAAACTCTGCTCATAGGTTTTCTCCTTTACTAATTTCGTTACATATCATAGCACACAAAAAAGAAAAAATCAACTATTTTGGCTGATGTTTATCATAGAAATTTTTGGGTTTTCGTATAATATTGCAGAGCACAAAGAGAGGGCTCGCAATTTTTTTTGTTTTTAAACAAAATTGCTTGCAAATGAAGGGCTGTTTGTAGTATTATATGATTAAGAAATTACCATAAAGTTAGGGAGATTCCTTTGACAGTAGATACAAACAATTATTACGGAAACATTTCAATCAGCGACAATGCAATTCGCACTGTTGCTGGTTTTGTTGCATTGGATTGTTATGGTGTTGTTGACTTGGTTTCAAAAAACCTGAAAGACAGCGCGAGGGAACTTCTTAAAAAAGAAAGATATGCAAAGGGTGTGACAATCACACACGTTGAAAACAGAATATTCATTGATATACACTGCATTCTCAAATACGGTGTTTCTATTAGTGCTGTGGCAGAATCTCTCAAAAAAACTGTCAAGTATAGTGTTGAAAATTTTACCGGCATGATCGTGGACACGGTTAACGTTCACGTTGTTGGTGTGGCGGTATAACGATAGGAGCTTAAAATGCAAAAAACGATAACGGGAGCAACCTTCCGCAAGATGCTTCTTGCAGGGGCAAGTTTGCTTGAACAAAACAAAGATTATGTAGATTCATTAAACGTCTTTCCTGTGCCAGATGGCGATACGGGAACGAACATGTTTTTGACAATCAAATCAGCTGTTGGAGAAGTCAACAAATGTATGGGAAACGACATGGCTTCTTTGTCAGAAGCTTTTTCAAAAGGTGCACTTCGTGGTGCAAGAGGAAATAGTGGTGTTATCACATCACAAATCTTCAAAGGTTTCTGTTCAGTGACAAAAGATTGCAAAGAAATTTCTACAAAAGATTTCGCAAAAGCTATGCAAGAAGGTGCAGCGATTGCCTATAAAGCAGTGACAAAGCCAAAAGAGGGGACAATCTTGACTGTTATCAGAGTTATGGCAGAAAATGCTGTTTCTCTTGCAAAAAGACATGATGATTTTGAGGTTTTCCTTGCAAAAGTCTGTGAAACAGGAGAAGAAATCCTCAAACAAACACCAGAAATGTTGCCTGTTCTCAAAAAAGCAGGGGTTGTTGACTCTGGTGGACGCGGAATTTTGGTGATTTTCACTGGATTTATGCGTTATATCAACGGCGAAGAGGACCTTGAATACACATTTGAAGACGAAGTCAAACCACAATCTGTTGAAGACGTGATTGCAGATATTAACCAACTTGGAGACATTCAATTTGGCTATTGCACAGAATATATGATTATTCATATGTACAAAAAAACAACAGAGGCAGATATTGACAAACTTCGTGAAAGATTGATGGAAATTGGTGACTCCGTGATCTGTATTGGAGACCTTTCACTTGTCAAAGTTCACGTTCACACAAACGAACCAAACAAAGCTCTTGCTTATGCTTTGGAACTTGGCGAGCTTTTCAATCTCAAAATTGAAAATATGAGAGAACAAAACAGAGAACTCAAAAAGAAGGCACAAGCAGCAGAGGAAATGAAAGAAATCGGTATGATTTCCGTTGCTCCTGGGGATGGTCTTGGACAAATCTTCAAAGAACTTGCTGTTGACGAAATCATTTTGGGTGGACAAACCATGAACCCAAGTGCAGAAGACATTGCAAATGCAGCAGAAAAAGTGCCTGCAAGAACAATTTTCGTGTTCCCAAACAACAAAAACATTGTTTTGGCAGCAGAACAAGCAAATGATGTGACAAACAAGAACTTGATTGTCATTCCAACAAGATCTGTGCCGGAAGGTATTGCTGCGGCAATTGCATTCAATCCAGATGCATCTGTTGAAGAAAACCAAAATGCCATGACAGAGGCAAGCAGAGCTGTTCGTTCTGGTTCTGTGACATATGCTGTGAGAGATACTCACGTTGATGGATTTGATCTTCACAAAGGAGAAATTATTGGCCTTGATGACAAAGCAATTTTGGCAAAAGGAAACCTTGTTGGAGAGACAACAGAGAAACTTATTGAAGCACTTATTGATGATTCTGTGATGAACATCACACTCTTCTATGGCGAAGACGTGAGAGAGGATGAAGCAGAAGAATTGCAAGCAAGTTTGGCAGCAAAATACCCAGATTGCGAAGTTACAATTGCAAATGGTGGACAACCTGTTTATTACTACTTGGTATCGCTTGAATAGTTCTTTAAACATAACCAAAAGAGAGATGAAAAATCTCTCTTTTTTTTGTCTTTCACACACAAAATTTTCTTCTTGCATATAATGATGTTGTACAAACTTTTAAGGAGGAAAAAATGTCTTTTTATATCAATAACAACAATCCAAATAGACCTGGACCAATCAATGGGAATCCAACCAATGGACTTTGTGAGAAAATTTTAATTGAGACGACAAAAGTTTTTGACGCGGCAGTTACATCAAGCACAGAAACAGGCATTGTTTTGCAATTGACAAACTTCACACCAGAAAACCCTGTTTTGCCACTTACTTATGTGTCATCTGTTGTGACGGAGGGAGAGGAACCCGTTGTTTCAAATCTTGTGATTGACAGGCTTGAAACAACACCAAATTTTGCAAATGTAAGCTTCACACTAAATGTGCCATTGACGGTTACATACCGCGATGCAAATGGCACATTGGGGACAGCTACATCAAGCATCATTGTTGAAAAATCATTGATTTTGTTTGTTCCACAACCTGCCATGACACCGGTCAATGTTGTGGTTACGGCAACATTTTCAAGCAGAATCGGAACATTCACCTCACCAGATATTTTCACAATCACTGGCTGTTTGAGAGTTATTGTCAAGGTTGTCAGTGTTGTTGACGTGCTTGTACCATCTTATGGCTATCCACATTTGCCGCCAGCACAACAACCACCAGCACAAACTTGCCCGGGGCTTCAAGATTTGCCAATTTATCCAACAGCAACAACAGAAATCACAACAACCACAGGGGTTTAAAAAGAAGGTCGAAATTTCGGCCTTTTTTATTTTTTTATTTGTTTTTCTTTTGTGATGAGAAATTATTATGATATTATAAACATATAGGGGGATGGGCTATGAAAAAGAATTTGAAGAAAATTTTTTATAGTGGCATGGTTGCCTTTGCAATGTTTTTTGCTTTGGCACTTGGCCTGCTTGCAATGCCAAGACCACAGGAGGTTGTCAAAGCGACAACAAATCTTTGGGCGACTCCAAGGCAGGTTTACATCAATGATACGGATGGGTCCAAACATTTCAGGGATAATGATTTGTATTGGACGGCAACTGGCGGATTTAGTTCAGAAACGACACGTCCAGATGCAGAATATGACCCAACAAACGGCGTTTTGAAGGTTTATATGTATGGAAACACCGTTCAAAACAGCATAAATTCCATTTCAGTCAAGGGTGGAGATGCTGCCGTTGACCTTGTCATTCAATTTGAATATGACGAAGGTGATTATGGATTTTCCTGGGCTTCCATCAATTTTAATGGAAGTATAACAAATCAAACCGGTGGAAATCTGACATTTGTTGTTGGAGATTATATTGAAGACAACGAAAATTTTGGACAAGCACAAGTGCTTGGAGGAATTGGAACAACGGGAGATATTGTTATTGGTGAAAAAATGAATTTCTCCATTTGTCCACAACCAGCAGATGAATATGCAATCAAGGCAAGAAATCTGACAATCAGTGGAACCAGCATGGAAATTGACACAACAGGAAGCAATGTTGATGGTGTTGCAGCTTTTGATTTGAGTGGAAATCTCACTCTGACAGACGTAAATCTTTTTGCAAATGTTGATGACCAACAATTCATTCATTTTGCAAATGCAAATTGCAGAGCAAATGTTTCAAATTCTGAAATCGCAGCAGAAGCTGAAAGTGTGGAAAAATTTGCAAATTATGATGCAAATTTCTATAAATATGCGGACAAGTGCAAATACGACGTTTTGGAAGATGCAAATTCATTTATGTTGATGCTCGAACCTATGGATGCAGGCGAATTAACTTCAATTCAAGTGAGCTATAATCCTGGCGAAGGCACAGGCACGGCACAAGCATATGAAACCGTGGCATACGAAACCCCAATCACAGCATTGAGAGACACAGATGAAGATTATGCACTTTTAGATTTTGCCGCACCAGCAGGAAAGAGACTTGTTCGTTGGGCAGTCAATGATGAAAATCCAAGAGATGGACTTTGTGTGGAACAAGGTGGAACATTTGTTGTAAGATACAAGACTGAATTGATTGCTCTTTGGGAATATATCGTTGTTTTTGAGTCTTGTGGTGGAACCGGTAATTGTGCTCTTGAATTGGGAGCTGTTTTGGACAGCGAAAATGTGATAACACTTCCAGCAAACCCATATACGTATGAAGGCAAGAGATTTATGGGCTGGGCTGTTGGAAATCCAGATGCGGATCCACAAAATCCTGGTGCAGAGGTTGAAATCACAGGAGAAACAACAATTTATGCCAAATGGGAAGATGAATATGCTGTTTCTTATAATGCAAATGCTGATGGCGCAACCGGAGAGATGAACGGGGCAATGGTTCTGAAAAACGGAACATTCACTCTTGGCTCTTGCGGATTTTCTGTTGAAGGAAAGAGATTTGTTGGTTGGGGAGTAAACAACAATGCACCAGAGACAGCAGATTTGAAACAACCAGGTGCACAGATCACAATCACAGAAACAACAACAATTTATGCAATTTGGATGAATGTTTATAGTGTTGCATACAATGCAAATCTTGACAACTACACCGGAGAAATGGCTGGTGCAAATGTTGACGAAGGAACAATTTTTGAACTGGAAACTTGTGCATTTTCTGCAGCAGGAAAACGTTTTGTTGGTTGGGGAGTAAACAACAACGCACCAGAGGCAGCAGATTTGAAACAATCAGGAGACACATTTGCAGTGACATCGCACACGATTGTCTATGCAATTTGGATGGATGTGTATCAAATTCACTATGATTCAACCAGCGGAAGCGGGGATGCAGTCGCATATGGAGAATATCCATCTGGCACACTTATCACATTGAAAACAGCCGAAGAGTGTGGCTTTACTGCACCAGAAAACTATGAGTTTGGCGGTTGGATGATTGGAACAACAACGTATGATGCTGGGGATGAATATACAATCACAGAAGAAACCTACGTTCATGCTGTATGGAATAGAACACTTTTCATCATCACATTTGATGCTGGTGAGGGTGGAATTGGAACGATGGATGATGTTACAAAAACCAAAAACGAATCTTACACACTTCCAGCAAATGGATTTGAACCAAATGGGAGAAAACATTTTGTTGGTTGGTCAGTTGGGGGGCAGACAAAAGCACCTGGCACAGAAATCACAATCACAGCAGACACAGAAATCACGGCATTGTGGGTGACATGGTTTGAAGTCTTCTTTGATGCAAATGGAGCAACTGGAATCATGGATAATGCCCAAGTTGATGAGGGGACAAAACTTGTTTTGCCAACTCCAACTTTCACACCTGCCGAAGGTACAAGATTCAAAGATTGGGTTTTGGACGGAGAACATTATGCTGTTGGCGCAGAAGTTGACATCACAGCAGACAACAAACACATTTCAGCATACTGGATTGATGAAGTTGTTGAAGAGGTCGTTGATACTGATGATGCAAAACAAGGATTTGATGTGTCAGAAATTTTTGCAGAAGCAAAAGCAAACCATCAAACATTGAAATTTGTTGTTGACGGAATGGTGCTTGAATTTGATGAAAATGCAGTTCAGAGCATTGGAGGACAAACAACATCACTTTCAGTCGATGTAAGCACAAATGTGGCCAAAACAAAGGTGAAAGGAGCACAAAAATTGATCAATCTTTCACTTTCAAACGATGTCTTTGCAGATGGAACGGCACAAGGACTTGTGAGAGTTGTTGTTCCTGTTGATGAATTGAAAGCAAAGGGTAAAGAAGTGAAGGTTTACTATTTGAGTCCTGACGGCGACAAAATTGATGTTGAAGCCGTTTACGAAAATGGACAAGCAACCTTTGTGACAAATCACTTCTCTCAATACGTTTTGGCTTTTGAAGGAAGCGAACCTGCAAAACTTTCAGTATGGCAAATCATTTTGATTATTTTGGCAGCAAGTGTTGTTTGTGGCTTTGTTGGCATTGCAATCTTCTTTGGATTGAAAAAGAAAAAATAAGGCTCAAAAATAAGAGATAAGAAAAAGACCGAACAATCGGTCTTTTTTATTGTTTTTGTTGACTGATTGTACGGGCATTTGGTAAAATTAGAACATATTAAAGGAGGAAAAATGAACAACAAAAATTTGTTTTCTCTTCGTGTGAGAGAAAAGCTGTCTGTTGAAGAGCTTTCATCCATTTTGGACATTCCTGTTGCAACAATCAGAGCATGGGAAAATGAAGAGAAAGAACCAACAGCCGTTGAACTGCGAAAACTTGCTGTTTTCTACAATGTTTCAACAGATTATTTGCTTGGCGTTGGTGAGCCTGTGGCAAGACCTGTGCAAAATGCTTCACCTGCACAAACTTATGCTCAACCACAAGCACAAAAGCCAAAAAGAGGACCAATTTTGGGCAAAAGTTGGTATATCGCAATTCCATCAGCAATTTTGGTTATGTTGATTTTGATGGCTTGCCCATATTTTGAGTATTACAACTATTCTTTATTTGATGCTGCATTTGGTGCTGGTTGGGCACCAGCAATTTGCACATTGATTTTTGATGCAATCTTTATGCTTTATTTCTTTGTGCTTTTGTTCCTAAACAGAAGAAATTTGGCAAAATTTAACATTGCAAATCCAATTGTTTTGGCATGCAGTTTCTTGACAAATCTTGTCCTGGCAATTGTTGTGGTTGCACAAACAAATGGTGGCATCGGTTTCTGCGGAGTTTTGCTTTTGATTGTTTGGTTTGCAATGACAGCTTACTGTGCAATGCTTGCAATCTTGGCACTTGTGAGATTCAACAAGCCAGCACCAGAAGAAGTTGAAGAGAAAAAACTTCAAAACCTCACACCAGAACAACGTTTGGTGGAAGAAGAACAAAACAGACTTATCAAATCAAAAGAAGAAAAAATTGCACTTGCAAAACAAAAGAAAATCGCAAGCATGACAGAAGCAGAAAGGAAAAACAGGGTGGCAAATGCCGTGAAGGTGAGAATGCGTCCTTGGTTTGCACTTATATCAGTTATTTGCGGAGTTATATTTTTCATTATATCGGCAGCTATTCCAGTTTATAATGATTATTTGTTGTTATCCATTTGCACATGGATGAGTGATTTGCATGTGCTTGCATGGTTTGGCACGATTGTAGCGGCACTTTTAGCCCTTGCAGATTTGATTGTTTCAGTTGTTTACACAAAAAAGACAAAAAGACAACAAGCAGCACTCTATGGATTGTGCACAAACTTTATTGAAGCTGTTTTGTTTGGATGTGGAACTGGAATGTGTCTTGGATTCTATTTGACTGATTTCCATTCGACCGTGCTATTTATTTGTGGAGTGATTTTGCTTGTTGCATTTGTTTACACACTTGTAAGATTCATCACATGCACACGCAAATATGTGATTTTGAAAAAGGCACAATATCTTTACTAAAATTGAGCAAAAAGAAAAAGACCGAACAATCGGTCTTTTTTATATAGTTTTTACAGATCAATATGCCATTTTCTCGTTGTAGAACTCTTCATACGTTTTTACCCATATATCATAGTTTTGTTGACACATATTTTGTATGTTTTCGTTTGTTTTCAACTTTTCATCAGGATAAATTGCTGGGAGAAAGTGAACATAATATTCTTGCACAAAAAAACCATCATCATCCAAAACATCAGAGTCTTTCATTGTGATAAAAACAGGAAGAATTGGCACATTATTCTTTGCGGCAAGTTTGAAAGCGCCATTCTTTAATGGCCTTGGTTTGCGATAGTTCCACCACATTGCTTGCTCTGGATAAATCAAAATTTTTTCACCACGGGCGAGCAATTGTGAGACGGCTTGATAAAACTTTTTCATTGTTCGCATATCAGAACTTAATGGCAGGGTGTTGGCATGCCTCATCATCAAACGGACAGGACCTTTGAAGTTGGTGTAATTGCCTTCTTTAATGACTTTGTAGAGTTTTTGATGCCTTTTTAAAGCAGGTTGCATTGCTTTGTAAACAGCATAGTTGTCTTTGATGTTGAAGTGATTGCAGGTGACAATGGCTCCACCTGTGATTTGTTTGACGTTTTGCAACCCTATGACATCTTTTATGATAAATTTTTTCTTCTTTATCAAGTTTTCAAAAAATGTTTTGCCAAGAAAGTTTGCAAGGTGTGTCAAAATCTTGCTTGAAAGCTTTTTGTTTATGTAGTCCACTTCTTTTGGAGGTATTGGCTTTGAAGGCTTGTCATCTTCAACATCTTCATTGAAATTTCCAATTTGCTCAAAGTAGTTTATTTTTTCAAGAACT
>Ga0310786_10003637_pt1 | contig 22258 bp, 43 predicted proteins | sample AusTroGonzalo_MG_FD_203881 | JGI IMG/M metagenome (GOLD analysis project Ga0310786, IMG submission 203881) | Bovine rumen microbial communities from tropical cattle in Woodstock, Queensland, Australia - Gonzalo_03 (v2) (version 2) | ecosystem: Host-associated > Mammals > Digestive system >...
TGACCTTTTGACCAATTCATATGTTATTTACGAGGGAAACAAAATCCTTGTTGTGAATGCTCTCCCAAAAGAATCAGCCACTCATGTTATCACTATTGATCAGAGCGGAATCGGGTTTTCTGCAGGTGTAGATGCCTCACAGATGAGCAAGTTCAATATTGATGGAACCCTCAAACTGAACAACAAGACCATCAGTGATTTTGTCTATTCAAAGGGCGAAACAAACGGATGGACTTGGAACAAGTATGCCGGAGGAATGGTTGAATGCTTTGGACAGTTCTCAAGTGATTCAATCACATGGTCAACACTGATCAGCGGACTTTATAAAGGCGTGTTTCCTATCTTATTGCCGTTTGGCATTTCACAGCCAAGGATCTATGCAACAGTTGAGAGCTGTGGGACGGATGATGGATGGATAGCCAATGCAATGAGCACAGGAATCAACATAATCCGAACAGGAAACACAGGAACGGTCACAATTAATGTTTTGGTAAGAGGAAAAGAGGTATAAAAGCCTCTTTTTTTATTTATGGGAAAACAGGAAGATTTCATCAATAAAATAGTTCCATATGTGCAGAAATGGCAGGGAGTATTTGGGTTTGGAGTGGTCTCTGCCATTGTTTCACAGGCATGTCTTGAGTCAGCATTTGGGACATCAAACAAGGCAAAGCATTTCAATTTTTGGGGTCTCAAGTACAAAAAGAATCGTGTCACATGCAACAGTGGGACATTTGTTGACACATCTGCAGAACAGAGACCGGATGGAACCTATGTGCAGATCCGTGATGTTTGGTATGAATTTGCGGATGTAGACACAGGAGTGGAGGGATATTTTCAGTTCATTCAGACAGGAAGATATCAAAAAGCAATGACTCAGACCACTCCTCAAGGGTATTTACAAGCTCTTAAAGATGCCGGATATGCCACATCAATCAACTATGTGAATAATTGCATGAACATAGTCAACAGATTCAATCTGACACAGTATGACGGAGGACAACCAATGTATACAAACTCACCCTTGGTCAATTATATTGACCTCACTCCGAATAATTACGGAGCAAGGACTCATGTGATTGACACAATAACCATTCATCACATGGCAGGAAATCTGTCTGTGCAGACATGTGGGTCTCTTTTTCACAGAAAAAAGGGATCATCAAACTATGGAATCAATGGAAAAGACATTGCTTTGTATGTAGAGGAAAAGAATGGAGCATGGACATCCTCAAACATGGCTAATGATATGAGGGCAATCACCATTGAGGTTGCAAATGACCTCTGTGCTCCATTTTGGACAGTTTCAGCAGAATCAATGAGCACTCTGATCATACTCTGTGCAGATATCTGCATGAGGAATAATATCAAACAGTTGGTTTGGTCAGATGACAAGAATGTGAGAATCAATCATCTGAATGGAGCCAACATGACACTCCACAGAGATTTTGCCAATACCACATGCCCTGCAGATTTCTTGGCAGGGTGCATGTTCAATATCAGTGTTGCGGTCAACAACATCCTCATGGGTGGAGTGGTTCCCACACAGGGATATTTCATCAATGGGTATGATTATGCTCCGGTATTTGATCCCGAATATTACGCAAACAAGTATGCAGACCTTGCAGGAGCATTTGGACATGATTCTGCTCAGTTATGGAATCATTTTCAGACATTTGGAATGCAGGAGTTCAGACAGGCATCAGCAGAGTTCAATCCGACAGTTTACAAGGAGAAATATGTTGATGTAGCGGATGCATATGGTGAGGACAATCCAATGTATTATTTCCACTATGTTGCATTTGGCAAAAACGAGGGCAGAACGACCTGTTGAGGGTCTTTCTCATATCCTTTTCCGATTCCCTCTCTGTTTCGGCAGGGAGGGACTCTTTTTTTGTCTTAATATATCACTGTAGTGATACAATATGCACAAAGGCAGGAAAAAAGTTTGTGATATATTCCGATATTAACATTATATCACTATGGTGATATATTATATATAGAAACACAGAACACCACCCACACAGGAGGGAAACGATATGAAGAAACTCAGCAGAGCAATGGAAAAGGTTATGGAAGATGCAAAGAGATCAATCGACATAGCAAGATCATATGAAACATTTGAGGAATATGTCGGAAATACAAACTCATACGCACAGGGACATGGTGGAGCAGAATATGTAAAAGCCAATATTGAAAGTTATGAATGGCAGAGAAAGTATTGGGAGAACGCAAAGCAGGGAATGCCTCTTGTAAAGGCAAACTCCAACACCATCAAAGCTCTTGCAGAAATGGGACTGATTGAAATCATTGATGACGGAAAGAAATTCCCCGACACTATAAAGGTTGTTAATTACTAAGACAGGGAGGAGAAATCCTCCCTCCGGAGAGGAGCAGAGCATGAGGAACATCATGGATTACATACCAAAGAGCAAGGTTGAGGCAATAGCGGATGCATTTGAGGACAGTGATGGCATGTGGATATATCTCAAAGATGGATGGGAGGCATCAAGAATGGACATTGGTGCTCAGTGCATCCATGAGGACAAAATCAAGGATCTGAAATATCAGATTGCAGGGATTAGGAGGACAGCAAATGTATAAGAGCAGATTGAAATTCATGAGAGAGGACAAGGGAATGTCTCAATCAGAACTTGCAAAGAAAAGCGGAGTTGGTCTCCGGTCAATCCAAATGTTTGAGCAGGGCAACAGAGACATCAACAAGGCACAGGTCATCACTGTCCTGCAATTAGCAGAGGCATTGGATTGTGATGTTTATGAAATAATCAATGACAGAATATGATATATTATGACATAAGAAAAAGAGCTCATCCCATTGGGACAGGCTCTTTTTTATTGCCCTTGCATATGGTCATTGAAATGACTATGTGACAGGGTTATAAATCAAAATTCCAATAGATGAGGACATTCTCTCCATCAATCTCTATGTGATCAATGAGAGATCTGATCACTGTTCTGACATCATCAAGGGAACCATGCTCCAAGACATCATCAAAGGTGGAAACAAGCCTCTTGGCATCCTCAAGGGTGGTGTTCTGAACCTTTTGGGTTTGGAGTTCATTTTCAAGTTTGTTCTTTTGGTCATTTATCTCATGGAGTTTCTTTTCCACCTTGTCCAAAGGCATGTCCTGCAATGCATAGAGTTCCATGAGGCGGTCAATCTGCTTTTCAAGGTCATTTATACGCTTTTTTATTTGAGGGGTCTTGTCGGGCATTTTACGAGGTTTCCGAGGGGATTCAAATTTGAGTTTTCGGATTTCCTCAAAGATCAGATCATCAAGTTCCGACATTTTCCAATTTGCATTCCTGCAGACCTTGCCCTCCAATTTCTTTGATTTGTATCTGTTCTTGCAACAGTACCAATCATAGTGATAATTGCCGGAGCCGAGCCTGTGCTTGTAATATTTCTCACCACACTTTGCACAGGTGATCATCCCTCCGAGATAAGACACGGCAGAGCCATATGAGATGTGGCGTTGTTCAAAGTCATCCCTCTTGCCCTTGCGGATCTGCTGAACCCTGTCAAACAATTCCTCAGAGATGATGGGGTCATGGGTTCCTTGGAACCATTCCTCACCAAAGCGGATAAATCCAATGTAGGTCTTTCTATCAAGCAATGAGCGGACAACACTCTCTGTCCATTTTCCATATTTGTGAGTCATGCCTGCATCATTGAGTTTCTTGGCAATCTTTGCCACTCCGAGACCGGAGGCATAATCCTCAAATATCTGCTGAATCTGCATCTTTTCAAACTCATTGACAACCAATTCTCCGTCAATGTAGTCATAGCCTATTGGATGCCTCCATGATCCTGCATATTTGCCCTCTTTGGCTCTTGCCTCCCTGCCCATTGTCATTCTTTCTTTTATCTGCTCTCTTTCAAGCTGTGCAAAAACAGCAAGAATGCCAATCATGGCTCTGCCAAAGGGTGAGGATGTGTCAAAATTTTCGGACATGGAGACAAAGTCACAGCCATTGTGCAGGAATATGTCCTCAATGAGATAAAGCGTGTCTTTTTGAGACCTTGAGAGCCTGTCCAATTTATAGACCACAACCTTTTCAACCTTGTGGGATTCAACATCCTTGATGAGCCTTTGGAGTGATGGTCTGTTTGTATTGGATCCAGAGAAACCTGCATCAGTGTATATCTTGACGGATTTCCATCCCATTGCACCACAGTATTTCTTGAGTCTGTCCTGCTGTTCATCAATGGAATGACCATTTTCAGCCTGTTCTGTTGTAGATACACGGCAATAACAAGCAATCATTTTTACTCACCTTTTTCATAACGTTGTCTGCAGGGACAGGAGAGGATCTGTTCTAATAGTTGAGCAAATTGGGTGTCCTTTGTGTGCACAGCCTCCAAGAGCAGGTCAATCCTTTGGTCTTTGAGTGCAACCTGTTCCTTGAGGAAATCAATGCTCTTTGCCCACTGTGCTCTTTCTCTGTCCATCTTTTTCATGGGATTTGATTTTCTCTTTGTCCAATGTAGTTTGGAGTTCCTCATTTGCTTTCTCAAGTTCTCCAATGAGCTTGTCCTTGTATTTGAGGAGGGATTTCATGGCTTGGATGTCCATGCTGTCATCATCCTCAATATTTGAGATGTCCAATAGAGCATTTGCAATTGGCTTGATGGTTTCCTCATACCGGAATGACATCTCCTCAGATCCATCAGCAAAAACTCTCTGAATGGTGGATTTTGAGACAAAATCATTGTTTTTCTCCATCAGATTGATGATGTCATTATAGGAAAGGCTCTTTTCATCTCTGACTTTTTTTAATTTTAATATGATATCTCTTGTGTTTGTCATGCATTCTCCTCTGTACCACAGATGGTTCAAGGGTGTCCCAAAACTGTATCATTTCTGATTCAGAACTGTTCAATATTTGGAACCCTGTCAAGTTTTAATGGAACTATATTTTGGACATTGTTGATGATAGGATTTGCTCATGTAAACAAATCAAGACTCATTCTTTTTCTTTGCCAATAGCCTTGATGGTGTACGTACATCTGTTAATCCGATCAGATAATCAAGGCTGACATTGAAATACATGGACAGATATTTTGCATTTTCAAGGGTTGGGTCATTCTGACCGGATTCCCATCTTGATATCAAAGATTTGTCCACAGAAATATTGGGAAATTTCAATTTCATATCTGTAACAAGCATGTCCATAGTAAGGTCATGCTCAAGCCGTAAAGCTTTGATTTTTTCGCCAATGTTTAACATGATAGTTTTCTCCTTTGTGTCTATTATATCGGATAAAACCATAAAAACATAACTAAAAATAGTAATTTCTTGTTGCAATATAACAACCGCTGTGTATAATAAAGACATGGGTGTTGCAATATTACAACATAGAAAAGGAGGTTAGATGATGCTCAAATTTAAAGCATTTTGTGTGCAACACGGAATCAAGCAGAAAGAAATTGCTGAGTTGCTTGGGATTAATGTGCAGAGTGCAAACAGGAAACTCAATGAAAAAGAGCCTTTTACGCTTGAACAGGTCAAAATTCTCTGTGTACGTTTTAACATTAGTGCTGATGAGTATTTTGTATGAGAGGAGGGTGTTTTTTTGCCCTAAAAGTTGGGATAAACCAACAGAAAGAGTGAGCAATGGTCATTCACATTTCAAAAAGCGGACAAGTCATCAATGACATAGAGGGACATGTTATCCGGAGAGAGGATGCTCCAAGTCTTTATGCCGTGATAGACCGCTTGAATGACGAAAGGGGAAAAGGAAATGAGAAAAAAGATTCTTGATATGGTCGGAGCTGTTTATTTTGTTCTCTTTATCCTGTTTGGGAGCATTGAGAGTGACAACATGGCTCCAATGATCATCACAACACTTGCATGGACAGGATTTGTTCTTGTCCTTAAGTACATGGAACAGGAGGAAATGCTCAATGGCAACATATGAGGACATCAAGAAAGCAAATGACACGATAAAAACCACAACAATCTCAAGGACAGACAAAAAGACAGGTGAGGTCATCTCAAAAGAATATGCCGAGGTCAATCAGAGAATCAAGGCATTCAGAATGGTTTATCCGGAGGGAACAATCCACACTGAGATGATTTCCAATGAGAATGGTGTTTGCATATTCAAGGCATCTGTATATGGGGAAAATAATCCAAATTTCAAAAACCTTTTGGGAGTTGGTCATGCTTATGAGAAAGAGACATCATCATTCATCAATCAGACCTCATACATTGAGAACTGTGAGACCTCTGCTGTGGGCAGGGCGTTAGGTATGGCAGGATTTGGGATTGACACATCTGTTGCAAGCCTTGAGGAAGTACAGAACGCAATGGCAAATCAGACAGAAAAGGCTGAACCCAAAGCAGAGCGGAAAGCCTCACCAAAGCAGGTGGAGTTCCTGCAGAACGTATACAAGGGAGAGAACCTTGAAAAACTCCTCAAGGCAAACGGACTTGAAAAGCTTGAGGACATGACTCTTGCAAAAGCATCTGAACTGATCACCAAGTTAAAGGAGAAAAAGTCATGAGTGAATATATTGATGTGGTTTTATGCAGGCATTCAGCACTTGACAGGCTTGTCCCTTTTGAGGCTCCGGCATGGAGCAGGCTCAAGGAGGGTGATTCTGTCAAAGTAGTTGGTGGAATCATGGGTCATGAGGTTGTTGAGGTTGTGAAATGCATCACCATCCAAAAGGACTCAGAGGAACTTGATTTCATTCTCACAATCATAGATCCTCCACTCCCTTTGAGGAGAGTTCTTTCAAAACTGAGATTTGAGCCATTTGAATATGAGGAGGAAAAAGACAATGAATGATCTGATCACCATGAATGAGGGCGTTGCCCTTTTAAGTCCGGAAACATCAGCCAAGATTGCTGAATGTGAGAGAAGAATCAAGGAGATCAAGGAGGCAGAGGATGCATTGAGAGAGTCCATCCTTGCTGAGATGGAATCCAAGGGAATCAAGAGCCTTGAGACAGATGAGATTCAGATTTCATACATAGCAGAGAGTGACAGGGAGAGTTTTGATTCCAAGAGGTTCAGATCTGATCATCCGGACATGTATGACGATTACATAAAGTTCACCACAGTTAAATCATCAGTGAGGATAAAACTCAAATGAATGAATATGAATCTTGGAACATAGCAGGTCATGACCTTGAGTATTTTGATGACACTCACACCTATTTGGTGGATGGAATTGTGGTTCCAAGCATCACTCAGTTGCTCAAGGTGAGGTTTAAAAACAAGTATGCAACAGTTGATGCCTCAACATTAAAACGTGCCTCAGAAAAGGGCACAGAGGCTCACAGAGCCATTGAGGAATATTGCAAGACAGGCACAGAGTCAGATTTGCCGGAGGTGAGGAATTTCAAATTCCTGCAAAAACACTATGGTTTCACTGTCATGGAGAATGAAACTCCTGTGATTCTGTTCAAAGATGATGAGGCTGTCTGTGCAGGGCGTTTAGACCTTGTTCTGATGATGGATGACAAAACAGGTCTTGGAGACATCAAGAGAGTCTCAACATTAGACAAGGAATATCTTGCCCTCCAATTGAATCTATACCGGATTGCATACCAACAGTGTTATGGAGTGCAGATTGATTTCCTCAAGGGTCTGCATCTTAGAGAGGACACAAGGAAATTTGTAAACATTCCAATCAATGAGCAGATTGCATGGGATTTGATTGAGGAGTTTCAGAAAGGACAAACAGAATGAATAAGGTCATATTGATGGGCAGACTCACAGCAGATCCCGACATCACAAGAAACAATGATGGAATGGCATTCTCAAGATTCACTCTTGCTGTGGACAGATTCAAAAAAGGTGAGGCTGATTTCATAACCTGCAAGGGATTTGGAAAGACAGCAGAGTTTGTTGAGAAATATTACAAAAAGGGAATCAAGATCCTTGTTGTTGGCAGATGGCAGACAGGATCATACACCAAGAACACAGGGGATAAGGTATACACCAATGATTGCATCATAGAGCAGACAGAGTTCTGTGAAAGCAAGAAAGCGGATTCAGATCCGAGCAATGACTTTGTAAATCTGCCGGATGGATTGGTTGAGGAATTACCATTCGCATGAGGTGATGCATGAAAGAAAAGACAGGCAATGCTCAAGTGATCATTGAGTGGCTGTTCTCACAGGACAGAGAGAAATTATGGGATATTAAGGAGCATAAAGAAAAGCGGTCATTGAAAGCAAATGATTATTGTTGGGTGCTCTGTACCAAGATTGCTCAATCCATGAGACCTCCACTCACAAAAGAGGAGGTATATCTCAAAGCTCTGAAAGAGTATGGGCAGGACATCATTGTCACATTGCCCTCAGAAGTAGATCCGCAAGGATATTTCAAATATTTTGAATGGCTTAATGATGACATGATAGGTGATCCAATGTCACATGATTTGGTCTCAAGATATTTGGTCTATAAAGGCTCATCAGAGTATGACAGCAAGGAGATGTCAATCCTCATTGACGGACTTGTGAGGGATGCACAGGAACTTGGAATTGAGACATTGCCTCCTGCAGAGATTGAAAGGATGAAACAGCAATGGCAATAAATTATCCGGAGAATTACAAAGAGATGTATTGGCACAGTGTTGAGGATGGTGATTTTCCTAATGCGGATGAATATGTCCTCCTCAGTTTTGAGAATTTCTCACTCCCTATGGTCGGCAGATGTGAGGGGAATGAGTATGACGGATATATTTTCTATCTTGGTGATGAGATGGACAGTTGCGTGTCCGAGGGATTGTTTGTTAATGCATGGATGCCGATTCCTAAAAGATTGGAGGAATAATGGGACTCCCTAAAGACTATGAATGTGATGGGCAGATAAGCTTTGCGGATTACATTCTTGAAAACAAGAAAATTGAATACGGAGACAGAGGATGTGCTGTCTGCTCATGGCATATCAAGGATGCATGCAGATGGAAAAACTCACTGATCTATGGTGACAGATATCCTCACTGTCCATTCATGCCGGATGAGTACAAGGTTCCAAGAATGTGTGCCAATTGTGATCATGGATGTCAGTTTGAATATGACTCTGATGGAAAACATGTCAAGGAGACTCCCAACATATATTGCACACATCCGGATGGTTCACTAAATCGCAGATCTGAATATGAGGACAGAAAATCCAAAGGTTTTGGAAATGGCTCATGGTACAGACAGCATGAATGGGACACATGTGACAGGTGGGAAAGATACAAGGGAGAGTTTGCTCCCGATTATGAATTTGAGGATGAATGAATGGCAAAATCAATTATCTGCAATGACAAAGAATGTTTTATCTGTGGTGATCCAAATGTTGTCAAACATCACATCTATCATGGAACAGCCAACAGGCAGATTTCCGAGGTTCAAGGCTGTTGGATATATCTCTGTCCTGCTCATCACAACATGACCAATGAGGGAATCCATTTCAATCATCCTTTTGAGGTGATGATGAAAAAATATTGTCAGAGGGTATGGGAGGCAAAGAATGGAAAATCAACAGAAGATTTCATCAAAGTGTTCGGGAAAAGTTATCTGTGAGATTCCTATCAAGATGATGAGCCTCAATGACTATGTGAAATTATGCAGAGGCAATTATTTCAAAGCTAACAATGAGGTTCAGAATCTTGAGCAAGAAATCGGACTATATATCAGCAGGTTGCCTCATTTCTCCAAACCAATCAAGATTGATTTTCATTGGATTGAGGGAAACCGGAGGAGAGATTTTGACAACATCTGCTTTGCAAAGAAATTCATTTTAGATTCTATGGTCAAACACGGAAAAATGCTTGATGACAACAGGAAATGCGTGTGTGACTTTCATGATTCATTTTATATCAGCAAAAACAAAGAGTTTAAGGTCATCTTAGAAATAACGGAGGTGGAACATGGAACAGAGACAATTTGGGACGATTCCATCCTTGGAGACAAGAGCAGAGGCTCATGAAAAGGTGGACAAAAGAAAAAGATATGCACAGATCACTGAATGTCTGCAGATAGCCAAGAAAAACGGACTTGATGGACTCACAGCCAAAGAATGTGCTGTGTGGATGATGAAAAAAGGATATATCCCGACATCAGAGAGGAATTTCACAAGTCCAAGGCTCACAGAGATGTGTGAGGATGGCAGGGTGGAGCAGGTCGGAAAAATTACCTGTCCATATACCGGAAAGAAAGTGACAGTGTTTGCACTTAGAGAGGTTTGAAAATGATTGAGAGATTACAGATCATGAGCGGAGATTTTGCTGAGTCCATCAAGGCTATGCCCAATGAAAGTGTTGGACTCCTTTTCAAAGCTCTATGGGCATATGCAATGGATGAGGATTTTGAGGAGATTGTCCGATCTGATCCAAGAGTTGAGACTCTATTTCCGGTAATAAAAAACCACATAGACAGAAATGAGGAATACAGAAAGACAAAGGCTGAAAGTGGCAGGAGAGGTGGAAAAGCAGGTGGTGCACCTATAGGAAACACCAATGCAAGCAAATCAAATCAGATTAAAGCAAATCAAAGCAAATCAAAGCAAAATAAACCTCCATGTCCTTGTCCATGTCCAAGTCCTAATCCAATTAATAAAAAGACATATGGTGTGCGTGAGAATGTACTCCTCACAGATGAGGAACATCAGAAAGTCATTGAGGCAGGTCTCACAGATCTGATTGATGAACTGTCACTCTATATTGACTCAAAGGGTGCTAAATACAAGAGTCACTATTCAACAATCCTTGCATGGGCAAGACGGAGAGAAAAAGAGAGCAAACCAAAGAACAAGGAATACCAATTTCAGCAGATGCCAAAACGGACAGACTATGACATTGAGGCACTTGAAAAGAAACTGATTAAAAACTTATAAGGAGGCATATATGACAAGATCAGAGGACAATGATGCAATCATTGAGTGGATTGATGAGAGAAAACCGGAGGCAGGGACATTGGAGGAACTCAATTCCTTTTATATGGCAACAACAGCCACTCTCCTGTGTGACATATCAAAGAGCTTGGCAATCCTTGCAGATTCATTTGCCATGAGCAGAGCAATCATTGAGAGTGAGATGAAAAAGGAGGAGAAATGAAACATGCAATCAAGTTTGTTTGGACAGGCTTGATCATAATTGCCCTATTGGTAGCAGGCGTGTGTTCCAACAGAGCAGAGGACAAGTCAAAGATGGTTGCACAGGCTCCGGAGATAGAGGATCAGATCACAGAGGTTGTTGAGGTGGTGGAGATAGTTGAGCAAATACCGGAGCCACCACAGAAATTTGTTGGGTCAGAGGTTCCACTCCTCAGAAATACAGAGTTTGTCAATTTGACCTTTGAGGAACAGGATCTGCTTGAGCGGATTGCAATGGCAGAGGCAAGAGGTGAGGGATCTGTTGGGATGGCATTGGTCATGAGGGTTGTTTTGAACAGGTCTCTCAATTCCGGCAACAGCATCCATGATGTCATTTATGCACCTAATCAGTTTTACACAGCAGGGATGTGTGCAGGAAATGATGAATGCCATGAGGCTCTTGCAATGGTCATGGATGGATGGGATGAGAGCAATGGAGCAATCTATTTCTGTGCAGGTGGATATTCAGCCTATGGAGAGCCACTCATGCAGGTAGGAAATCACTATTTCAGCAAATGAGAGATGAAATTCTGACAGTTATTATTTTGATTTTATTGATTGGTTGGGTATTTACAAGGAGCGGAATATGACAATATCACAGAATGTCCCAATCTGCCCGAAATGCAAGGCAATGATGGTAAAGAGGCATCAGCATAATGAAATATATTTCTTTTGTGTTGATTGCCTATCCATCTATAGAGTCATTGAAAATGGGCAGGCTGAATCGGAGCTTGAAGTGACGGACAAGGAGGAAAAGGTAAAAGATGAAAAGGAAATTGATATATAAATCAAAATATATATTTGTCTATGAATGTGAGAAAAAGGGATATACAAGCGTGATTGAAATTGGCAGAAAAGATACAGATACATACAAAGGGATTCAAGTCATGTCTTGCGAAAAGGGTGTAAATGCGGATGGGTTTAATAATGCTGTTGGTATGCGTAGAAATGATTTATTGTGTCTCCCATTTATGATCATGCATTTTAAACTATATAGATTATTTCATGGAGGTGAGGTTAATCATGATTAGTCTGAACATGATCATCATATGCATTTTATGTTTTGTTTTCGGAGTGGTTGTTGGGTACACGGCAAAGTGAGGTGACATATGGAGAGAAAAGATGCCATTAGGATCCTTGAAAAAGAAAAAGAGGGACTAAAGAAGATTTTGCAGATGCCACTTGATAGAAATCCAAGCGGAACCATTGAGGCTCTTGAAATGGCAATCAACAGCCTCAAAGTGGATGAGATGTATGATTTGGAACATGAAAAAGCAATGGATATCTGTGAGAAATGGAATCCTCTTGGAAGTGATGAAAATGGAATGATAATTGGTTCATTGCCGGATGAGGGTGAAGATGTTTTGGTGACAGTTTACGGACAGGTGGAGATTGATTCTTTTGGATGTGATTTTGAGTATGACGAATGTGAGGGAGAAAGCAGATTCGAATGGTTCTGTGAAAATAATGACATTGAAGAAGTAAAAGCATGGATGCCACTCCCAAAACCATACAAAGGAGAAACAGAGCATGAGTGACTATATAAGCAGAGAAGATGCTATACGGATTGTTGATAATATGCTTATGGGTGAACATAATCATAAATCAAAGGCGTTAAATGAACTGAAAGAGTTGTCGTCTGCTGATGTAAGAGAGGACAGATGGATTCCTGTTAGTGAGAGGTTGCCCGAAGAATTAGAGCCTGTCAATATTACATGGGTAAATCATAAACCCAAATCATATTATGCAAATATCAAGGACAAGCCGTTTACGGCAACAGGTGTATATTTCAACGGACAATGGTATTGGTGGTCTACATTATGCACCGACATTCTTGCAGAATATAGCCATAATTACGATGATATTATCGACGATGATATTGAAATAACAGCATGGATGCCACTGCCACAGCCCTACAAGGCAGAAAGTGAGGAAGTATGAGTGACACAGTAAAACTCATTATAGAGATACCGAAAGAAACATATGACGGGCTTATAAATAACAGAGGAGTTGTAATTCCGAGTTATTGGCATGAGTATGTGGCTGACTTATGCAAGAACGGCACTCCGCTTGATAGCAATTCAGAACGTGCCGAGGTACAAGCCTACTTTGACGGAGAAGCCTACGGGTGGGAACAGGGAAGAAAAGCATTGATTGATGATGTAAAGGCAGAGATAGCAGAGGAGATATGTTTAACTGATAATCCATATACTAAAGAAACCAAATATACCATAGAGCATTTAAAGTTGCTTGAAATTCTTGACAACATAGGCAAGGCAGATATGAGAAAGGAGTAAGCCTATGAGTAAAGAGGATGCAATAAAAATGTTGGTAGCAATCAGATCAGATGCTATTGAGGGTTGTTGTTATGTAACAGAGAACAGTGTTGAGGCTCTTGAAATGGCTATAGAGGCACTAAATGAAAGCAGGAGATAATAGATGATCTATCCGGATTATGAATCGTGCTTGCTTAAATATCGGAGCATTCAAGACCATTTCTTTGATGTTCTCATGGAAAAGGAGAGGCTCCTCACCAAACTCCTGCCAAATGCCACCACATATGACAAGGACAAGGTGCAGGGAACTCCATCTGACAATCCGCTTGAGGATTACATCATGGAATGTGATGAAAAGCAGATAGATGAGCAGATTGAGAAATACAAGACCTTGATTGTTGATGTTGAGAGGCTTGTCAGAAGTAAAGAAAAGGAACTGAGGCTCTCACAGGACAAATATGACAAAATATACCGCATGAGATATCTTGATGGGATGGGCATCTCCAAGATCTGCAAAAACATGAATTATTCAAGACCTCAGATATACAGATATCTCAAGATTATTGAAAGGAATCGTGTTATCTGATGCACAATGGTGCACAGTAACGCATGATGGAATGAAACATGAGACAAAATGATACAAATAATATGTTAGAATTACATTGTCAAATTTCGGGGTGAGAATGAGATTTGACACAACACCCAATATATGTGGAGCAGGTGCTTAGTAGGGCATCTGCTCTATTCATTTTAGGGAGGATATCATGCTGACATCAAAAGAATGGTGGAAATGTGCAGGAATCAGATCTCTGAAAACTGTTTGCCAAACAGCCATTGCATCAATTGGGACAGCCGTTGTTCTGTCTGATGTTGATTGGAAAATGGTCATATCAGCCTCACTCCTTGCAGGAATCCTCTCTCTGCTCACAAGCCTTGCAGGATTGCCGGAGGTAAAGAAAGATGAGTGAAACAGTGATCCTTGCCGTAATCTCATTATGTGGGACACTCATTGGAACCTTTGGAGGAATAATGGCAAGCAACAAGCTTGTCACATACCGGATTGAACAGTTGGAGGTGCAGGTCAAAAAGCACAACAACCTTGTGGAGAGGGTTTACCACCTTGAGGACAATGACAAAATCCTTGAGGAAAAGATAAACAACACCAATGTAAGGATTGACCTGTTGCACAAAAGGTGAAATCAATGACAGATGTTAAATTCATACAATTATGCAAAGTGATTGTCAGAGATTATTTCAATGACAGGGCAGAAAAAACTGATGGAGTTAATATCTCCACAGATGATGTCTATGTTGTTTGGTATTGCAAAACCCTGCAGAATTGGAAAGCACTTGTTAGCACAACAGTTTCTGATGGCATGTATTATGAACTGACTCTGAATGGGGACAAGTGTGAGATATATCTTGATGCATATAAAAAGTGGGAGAACAGATGCATCAGTGTATCATATGAGGACTAATCCATGACAGAATTGATTGATACTGTTCCTCTCATGATCAGTGAGGATTACAAAGACAGATTCAAGGCTGAGTATTATCAGAACCGGATCAGATATGAGAAACTCAAGAACATGGTGGACAATTGGGATCACCTTGATTTCAATCCGAGATGCCCAAAAGCAATATTCCTCACCCAATTGGATGCAATGAGAGCTTATATCAATGTCCTTGGTTACAGAGCCAAAGAGGAGGGCATTGATCTGTAAGAGGTGGACATGTTCAAATCTTGTTCAATATGTGGGCGTATTCATCCTGTCGGAAAAGGATGCAAACCGAAAAGAATATATGGAAACACAAGAGAAAGAGAACTGAGAGCAACATATTCATGGACGGAGAAGTCCAAGGAGATCAGAGACCATGCTCAATATCTTTGTGAGGTCTGCAGAGATCAGAATGTGTTTACATATGACAATCTTGAGGTTCATCATATAACGCCCATCCATGAGAATGAATCTTTGTTATTAGACAATGAAAATTTGATATGTCTATGTCCGGAATGCCACACAAAGGCTGACCAAGGACAGATTGACAGAGATTATCTCCGAGAATTGGCAAGAAAAAGGGAATCCGGAGAGCCACCTGCCGAGGGAGGAAAATCCCCCCATGGGGTCTGAGGTGATTTTGAGGTGAGGCATCTTGACCACACGCCCACTTTCATCCGCAAAAACAGTCCAAAACCATGAATTTTTGGAAAAAAACCGCTAAAAATCGGGAAAAACCACCCAAAACCACTCAAAAAGTTGATTTTTTGAGAAAAAATTGAGAGAGGGTGGATAAATGATGCTTGCAGGGAGTGAAATGATAGAAAATGCAGATAGAAAGCATCAAGATAAAGGACTTAAAGCCATATGAGAACAATCCGAGGAATAATGAGGAGGCTGTTCAGTATGTCAAGGAGTCCATCAAACAGTTTGGGTTTAAAGTTCCGCTTGTAATAGATAAAAACAATGTCATCATATGCGGTCATACACGCTTTAAGGCATCCAAAGAGCTTGGGTTGAAAGAGTTGCCATGTGTAAGAGCAAATGACATCACAGATGAGCAAATCAAGGCATTCAGAATAGCAGACAACAAGGTTTCTGAGTTTGCTGAGTGGGATGTTGGCAAATTGCAATTTGAACTTGATGACATTTCGCTTGATATGTCCTCATTTGGAATAGATCTTGAGTCTCTGAATGTTGACCTGCATGATGATGACGGACTTGAGGATGATGGTGGTTTTTATGGAGATGAAAGAGAGCGGACAAATAAAGCCTATAACATGGATCTGATTGATTATGGGAATCTAACAAATGACTTTTGGCAGATGCCCACAATCAAGAATGACAGATTCATACCAAGTGATCTGATTGGTTTCAATTATGCCAAGTCAAGCAAGGAAAAGGATTGTGGAATCCATTTCTATGTTGATGACTATCAATTTGAGAGAGTTTGGAATTATCCGGAAAAATATGTGGATATTCTCAGTGAATATCAATGCATATTGAGTCCGGATTTTTCATTGTATCTTGATATGCCAATGGCAATGAAGATTTGGAACATATACAGATCAAGACAGATTGGTGCTTATTACCAAAGCAAGGGCATCAAGGTCATCCCAACAATGTCATGGGCAGAGGAGGAAACATTTGAGTTCTGTTTCCTTGGAATCCCAAAAGAGAGCATTGTCTCAGTTTCAACCATTGGAGTGAAAGAGAACAAGAATGCTCTCCGGATATGGAATGAGGGAATGAAAGAGATGATCAGACAGATTGAGCCAAGCACAATCATTGTCTATGGTGGAAAGTTAGATTTTGACTATGGTGGCATAAACACTGTGTATTTTGAGAACAAAGTCACAGAGAATTGGAGCAAGTAATGGGTGGCAGGGGTGCAAGCTCAAGTGCAGGATCCGGAGGAAATAGCAATTCAAGCCTAGGAGGTGGTTCCAAAAGTTCCACACTCCGAGAATATGAAAGCCAACACTTGAATGACCAAAAAGAATCGGGATTACTCATAGATGAATCCGGAAACGTGTTAAAAGAATTTGCATCCGGAAATGAAAAATCCGTTATGGGAACAAAAGAAGATCTGAAAATGATGAATGGTGCAACATTTACGCACAATCATCCAATTGAAACCACAATCTCAGAAACAGACATTGCAAATGGAATTGTGCAGGGAAATTTGGCTGAACTGAGAGCGACAAATCCGAGTGGCAGAGTGCATATTTTGACCAACAATGGAGCCTCATTAGATCAGAGGAGAGCATTTGTTGCTAATTATGGAAATCAATTCATGAGAGCAAACAACAATGCAAACAGAAAAATCTCACAGGGTCAGAATATTGACAAGCAGGCATATGTTAGTGACTTTATGAGCAATTGGATGGCAAATCATGCATCTGAATATGGTTTAGAGTTCAGAATTGACCAAATTTGATTGAGGTGAAATATGGGAGGCAGGGGTGCAAGTAGTGGAGGAGGCTCCGGAGGAACTTTTAAAAGTACAAGTGACTTTGAGAAATCCCTCACAGGCTCCAATGATCCAAGACTAAAAGAATATAGTGATGCTCTCAAAGATGAAATGAGTTACAACCAAGCTTTGAGAAGTAACCTTGGCAGAGCAATTGATGAGGATGGATATAATGCTGTCTCAAGTACCATAACAAGTGAAATAAAAGAGACTCAAAAAATTCTGAATGATATTCCTGCCAACAGAACTCCTGCTCAGTTAGGCATAATGGATGCTTTGCAGGAAAGGCTGAACATTCTCAAAGAACTCCAAGGCAGAAAAGGAGAGCAAGGGAGTGGCAGAGGAGATGTCAGCATCACATAAGAGGTAAAATATGGGAGGCAGAGGAGCAAGTAGTGGTGTTTCTGACAAGGGAAATTCCTATGGTTCCCAATATCATAGTCTACTCACAGTAGGAAACATAAAATTTGTTTCTAAAAACAGTAGACAATCTGAATCATTGATGGAAACCATGACAAAAGGGAGAGTATATGTCACCATTGGTGGAGATGAGATAAAATCCATTACCTATTTTGACAATGATAATAAAAGGGTAAAAGAAATAAATTTGGATCATCAACATAATGGAATGAAACCACATACTCATCATGGCTATTTTCACAATGAAAATGATGGAGAAAAAGGGGCAACAAATCCAACCACTGAAGAACAGCAGATGATTGACAGGGTGACTCAGATATGGGAAAATCACCTTAATGGAAAGTAAAAGATGGTGTAAACAGGGAGCACAGGTTGATAGACTTGGTTGAGGTTCAAATCCTCGTTTTTACTTTCCTAAAAAGCATCCGAGAGGGTGCTTTTTTATTGCCATGAAATGAGATAAAAGGAGATGAGAAAATGGCAAAGATGGACTTAAACAAGCAGGCAAACGAGATTTTGCGTATTGCCGAGGCAAGCGGAGCACAATCCAATTTCTTTTTTGTGACTACATTCAAGAGATATCAAGTACAGTTGAAAATTCTCAGTGATTTGGAGAAATCTCTTGATGAGGATGGAATGCAGGTCACAAAAGAATATGTAAAAGGTCGGAAAAATTTATATTCCAATCCTGCTATTGCTGACTATAACCGGACAACAGACTCTGCCAATAAAACTGTGGCAACACTGATGAGGATTCTCAAGAATTACGGAGCAGAGGAAACATCTGAGGAAACAGATCCTCTGATGTCAATCATCAATGGTGACTAACAAGGCATATGAATTTTGCAAGAGTTCTGTGAGGAGAAAGACCACTCCCAAATATGTGAAAATCCAAATGAAAAAATGGATGCATATTTGTCAAGGCAAGGATCCAAAATATATAGTCAGTGAAAAGAAAATAAAGCAGATTGAGAATATCTTAAAAATACTGAACATGCCGAAAGGTTTGAAAGCAGGACAGCCATTGTATGAATGCACCACAGGTTATCAATGGCTGTTTTATATTGCAATAATTTGCACTGTTTATAGAGACAATGAGAGCAAGAGGAAATATGAAACAGGACTCTTGGAGATTGCAAGAAAGAATTTCAAGACATACACCATTGCAACAGTGTTCATTCTCCTGTTTTTGACAGAGCCTCCATTCTCAAAGTTTTTTTCAGTTGCTCCGGATGGATCACTTTCAAGAGAAATCAAGGAGGCAATTGCTGAAACAATCCGGTCATCACCTTTGTTGTATGAATACAAAGAACAAAAGAGATTCAAGATTCTGAGGGACTACATAATGTTTAAACCCACTCAGATCCAATACATCCCTTTGTCATATTCAATATCAAGGATGGACGGAAAATTGCCCAATGCATTTATTGCTGATGAGGTTGGAGCACTTCCAATCTCATATCCTATTGAGGCAATGAGGAGCGGACAGCTCAACATCCTCAATAAATTAGGTTTCATCATTTCAACCAAATATCCGACAATAGACAATCCCTTTGAGACAGAGGTTGCCTATGCAAAGAAAGTCCTTGATGACTTGGAGAAAGATGAAACAGTTTTTGCTCTGCTCTATGAACCCGACAAGACAAAAGGTTGGGAGACAGATGATCTGATCATGAGACAGGCAAATCCTGTGTCTTTGGAAATTCCGGAGATATGGCAGGATCTGCTGAAAAAGAGAGCCTATGCAATAGCGGTTGAGAGTGCAAGGGAGAATTTCCTCTGCAAGCATTGCAACATCATCTATCAAGGAGCAGGAACTGAGACATATGTGGATGTGAGTCTTGTGCAGGAGTGCAAGGTCTCAAAGATTGATTGGTCGGGCAGGGTGGTCTATTTGGGACTTGACCTCTCAGAGACCAATGACAACACATCTGTGGCAATGGTTGCTGTGGATGAAAACAACAGGATCCTTGCAGAGAGTTTTGCATTCATTCCGGAGGGACGGATTGAGGAAAAGCAAGCCTCTGAAAAAGTGGATTATAAAAACCTTGTGAGGACGGACAAAGTTTTTGCCTGTGGTGACAAGGTTATTGATTATGCATTTGTAGAGGATTTCATCCTGTCACTTGAGGACAAATACGGAGTCCAAATCCAAGCAATTGGATATGACAGATGGAATGCTCTTTCAACAGCACAGAAACTTGAGAAAGCAGGTTTCAACATGGTGGAGATCAGACAGCATTCATCTGTTCTGCATAGTCCCACCAAATTGTTGAAAGAAAAAATTTTATCTCATGAATTTGAATATTGTGACAATAGAATGCTTGAGATTAATTTTCAAAATGCTCGTTGCACATATGACACCAACAAAAACCTTTATGTTGCAAAAAAGAAATCAAAAGGCAAAGTGGACATGGTTGTTGGCTTGATTAATGCTGTTTATTTGTTAGAACAGGATGTTTTTTTGAATCAAATGGATTTTGTCATACAAACATTTTAGAAAGGAAAGACAATGGGATGGTTTAATTTCAAAAGAGATTCAGAGCCTGCTCCGGAACCTTTGCCAAAGACAGAGCCTCCTGTTGATGATGTCCTGCTCAGAGCACTTTTGAGCGGAGAGGTCATCACAAGGGAAAAGGTGATGATGCTCCCTGCTGTCAATGGAGATGTAGATTTCATCTCAAATTGCATAGCCTCCATGCCTGTCAAACTTTACAAGAGGAAAGATGGCAAGGTTGAGGAGGTTGAGGATGACAGAGTCAGAATCTTGAATGGAGACACAGGAGACACCCTTGATGCTTTTCAGATGAAAAAGGCAATGGTCACTGATTACCTGCTTGGAAAAGGTGGCTATGCATACATCAGAAAGAGCAGGAATGATGTGATAGGTCTGTTCTATGTTGAGGACAGATACATTGAGATCATGAAAGTGTATGAGCCTATATTCAAGCCATACACCATCTTGGTCATGGGTGCTGAGTACAGACCATATAATTTTATAAAGTTGCTCCGTAACACAAGAGATGGAGCAAGTGGAACAGGACTTGTTGCAGAACTTGCCAAAACGCTTGAGACGGCATATCAGACTCTAATCTATCAGCTCAACATGGTCTCAACCGGAGGAAACAAAAAAGGATTCCTCAAGTCAGAGAACAAGCTTGGACAGGCAGAGATTGATGCTCTCAAGAAAGCATGGAGGAATCTGTATTCCAACAATGATGAAAAGGTTGTGGTGCTCAACAAGGGACTTGATTTCAAAGAGGCATCCAACACAGCCGTTGAGAGTCAGATGAATGAATCCAACAAGACATTGGATGACAGGATCCATTCCGTTTTTCATATTTATCCCAATGACTTTGACCGGACATTCAAAGAGGCAATCTATCCAATAGTCAAAGCCTTTGAGACAGCACTCAACAGAGACCTGCTCCTTGAGAATGAAAAGAAAAGATATTTCTTTGAGTTTGATGTCAAGGAAATCATCAAAGCCACTCTCAAGGAAAGATATGAATCCTACAAACTTGCAAAAGAAACAGGATTCATGACACTGAACGAGATCCGCAGAGCTGAGAACATGGAATATATTGAGGGTCTTGATGTTGTCAATGTAGGTCTTGGTGCTGTTCTGTATGATACCAACAAGCATGTGTATTACACACCTAATTCAAACACTGTGGGTGATCTTGAGAATCCGGAACAATCACAGGAGGAGTTGGACAAGACAGAGAAAATGCTTGAGGGGCATGAACTTGCCAAGGAGTTTGATGAGAGCGGAAATTCTGCTGATGCATAAAGGAGGAAACAATGGCAATCACAAACAAATTATCAAAAGCAACAGACTATGTTGAACTTGAGGGAACAAGTGAGGACACCAAGCCTCTTGAGGGAATAGGAGTTAATTCCAAGTTTTATGAGCTTGACACCAATGATGTCTATTTCTTTGACGGAGAGGATTGGGTGCAGGTTGGATCAGTGGAGGCATAAAAATGGAGATAAGAGTCAGAGGAGACAGTGTTCAGATAGATGGATATGTCAATGCTGTTGAAAGAAAATCAAAGCCTCTATGGTCAAGAATGGGGCAATTCATTGAAAGAATCCGCAAGGGTGCATTTGCAAGAGCACTCAAGAGAAATGATGATGTCAAAATTCTGCTCAATCATGATCCCAACAGGGTGCTTGGTAGTACAAGACAGGGAAATCTTGAACTTGAGGAGGACAGCATTGGTCTGAGAGCAAGAGCAACCATCACAGATCCGGAGGTGGTCAAGAAAGCCAAGAATGGAGACCTTGTTGGATGGTCTTTTGGATTCATGGACAGGGATGTAGACCACAAGAGGGATGAGGATGGTTTTCCTCTGAGAGAGGTCAATGATCTTGATCTTGAGGAGGTCTCAATCTTAGACAGAACCAAGACTCCTGCATATGACGGAACCTTGGTGATAGTTAGAGCCGATGAAAGCTCTATTTTT
>Ga0310786_10003638_pt1 | contig 22254 bp, 18 predicted proteins | sample AusTroGonzalo_MG_FD_203881 | JGI IMG/M metagenome (GOLD analysis project Ga0310786, IMG submission 203881) | Bovine rumen microbial communities from tropical cattle in Woodstock, Queensland, Australia - Gonzalo_03 (v2) (version 2) | ecosystem: Host-associated > Mammals > Digestive system >...
GCCGTTTCCGTAAGCAAGAAAGCTCATCTTCTGCAGGACAATCCTCTCCCTCATACATGGATGCAGGAAGAGGTGTTCTTTATGGAAACACGCAGACACACCAGATATAAATGCATGTATAGAACATGGTATGCGCTAAAGATACTTATCCCTATGCTATATACATTATCTACCATCATTTCCTGCATCATGTGGTACCAGAATAGCATAGTGATGGGAATCCTGATGACTTTATATGTCTGCACCTATATAGTCAGAGATATCGCTTTCAACAAGACAACCCGACAGCTTAATATTAAAAGTTACCACTTTACGCTCCCCTACCTCTGTTCCATTATTCCCATATGGGACATACAGGCATGGTTAAAATGGCGCTTTACCAATAAAAAAGCTTTTCGGAAAAAATTTGTATAATCAATCAGTATGGAGAACATTCCTTTCATAGCGTGGTGTCTTGAGCACCTTAATTATTGGGTTATCACACTTCTGATGGCCATAGAGAGCAGTTTCATTCCCTTCCCAAGTGAAGTGGTGGTTCCACCTGCAGCTTATCTGGCTGCCACCAACGGAGAAATGAATGTTTTTCTGGTTGTTGTATGCGCTACCCTTGGAGCTATTATAGGTGCACTCATCAATTATGGATTAGCCTATACATTGGGACGCCCCCTCGTTTACAAGTTTGCTAACAGCAGGTTGGGTAATATGTGCCTCATAGATCAGGCTAAGGTAGAAAAGGCCGAACTGTATTTCAATGAACACGGAGCAATAGGAACGTTAGTAGGACGATTGGTCCCTGCTGTAAGACAACTTATCAGTATCCCTGCAGGACTGGCAAAAATGAAGTTGAGCAAGTTTATCCTATATACATCCCTGGGTGCAGCAGCATGGAACAGCATCCTTGCAGCAATAGGTTATTATATGGCCAGTGTCGTTCCGTACGATCAGTTAGATGCTAAAGTTGCAGAATACAGCAACGAGGTGAAGATTGTGATGATAGCCTTAGGAATATTCGTGGTGGCCTACCTGGCATACAAAGGACTTAAGAAGTGAAACGGTTTATCTTTATCATATTTACGTTATCGTTTATGCGCCATAACATAATGGCACAAGACATGTGGGATAATCTGTCAACCTCAGAATACCGTATTGACTCTACCGATGTAAAGTCGTTACGTGTCAAGATTGACAATCTCAGTTTCTTCCACAACAACGAGTATAGCGGTGTACTTACCAATGGTTACACTCTTCCCGGCCTGTGGATTCAACCCAAACTAACATATAACCCTATCAAACAGATTGGTTTGGAAGTTGGCCTGCATGCACTCATCTTTAACGGAGCCAACAAATACCCATGCTATGCCTATCACGATATAGCCACTTGGAAAGGTAACCAATACCAGTCTGGTGCACATCTGCTTCCTTGGGTCAGGGCTAAGGCACAAGTCAAATACCTGACTATCGTGTTAGGAAATATCTATGGTGGGCAAAACCATCAACTTATAGAACCGCTTTTTAATCCAGAATTGAATATCTCACAAGATCCTGAGATGGGATTTCAGTTGCTCTGGGACAGGCCGCATCTTCATGCTGATATCTGGCTGAACTGGCAGAGTTACATCTTTGAGATGGACACGCATCAGGAAGCCTTCACCATAGGAATGAACTGGGAAGTCCTATACAACAAACCCGAAAGCGATATTCACTGGTTTTCTCCCATTCAGGTGGTATTACAGCACAGAGGAGGAGAACAGATTGTTACGCCCAAGGAAGTACGAACCATCAGCAATGCCAGCATGGGCGTAGGTATGAAATGGAACGCTAACAGGAAAACGCTTAAAACACTAGGAGCAGAAATCAATATATTGGCAGCCTATCAGCAAAGTGGCAACCTCTGGCCATTCAAGTCAGGGCTTGCCGTTCATACTGGGGTGGACTTTAATCTGTGGAATCATCTGGGAATAAACGCCAACTACCTGTATGCTCCCAAGCATTTTATCAGCTTATACGGAAATCCGCTGTATAACACCGTAAGCCAATTAGACCAAACTAATTATGAGGGCAACAACACCCTTTCGGCAAGAGTCAACTATCACTATATCATAGCCAAACATTACGTTGTAGGAGCACAGGCTGAAGCATACAAGACATGGCTGCCTAAGCATAGCGAGTTGAATTTCAACTTCGGACTTTACTTGAGAGTCAATCCCAGCATACTCATCAAGAAATGGTGATTAGAAATCTAACACCAACCCGTCGTAAGCAAGGTGGATTCCCTTTGGCAATAAAGCGTCTTCCGTAGCATGCAGTCCAAGGTGATGACTCATGTGAATAATATACGTTGGAAGATTCGAAGAAATACTCCTGGAGAACTTAATGGCCTCTTCTACTGTCTGGTGGGTGGCATGAGGTTCATGACGCAATCCATTTACCACCAATAGTTTTATACCCTTTAGCAACTCCCTGCTACGTGGAGTAATATCAGTCATATCTGTTATATAGCCCAAATCTCCTATTCTAAAACCAAGAATCGGCAATTTCCCATGAATGACTTGCAGGGCAGTAACAGGGATATTGCCAAATTCCATCTTATCTCCTTCCTTTATTTCACAGAGTTTAAGTTGAGGAACACCAGGATATTTATTCTCCACAAAACAATAAGGCAATCGTTCGCGTAAATGCTTACAGGAATATGCGTCAGCATAGATGGGTAAATCGTGTATATAGCTGAAGGGGCGAAGATCATCTATTCCGCCTACGTGATCATAATGCTCATGTGTAATCAGTACAGCATCCAGGGAATCACAGAAATCCATGCGTAACATTTGCTCGCGGAAATCAGGACCACAATCTACCAGCAGGTTGGTCTTGCCGTCTTGTACCAGAGCTGAACAACGTAGTCTTTTATCCTTAGGATCTGAGCTGGTACAAACGGTGCAATGACATCCCATCTGGGGTATGCCACAACTGGTGCCCGTTCCTAAGAATGTGATTCTCATACCTCCCCAATAAAGTTAACCTCCGGAGATAAACGGATGCCAAATTTCTCAGATACCGATTGTTGTACGGCCTGACACAACGCAAGAATATCCTTCCCCGTAGCGCCGCCCTTGTTAACGAGCACCAATGCCTGTTTGTCGTGAACAGCAGCAGGACCTAATGCCTTTCCTTTCCAGCCACTTTGCTCAATGAGCCATCCTGCAGGCACCTTTACATGCTCGGCATCTACCTCATAAAAAGGTGCATTCGGATAATGTTCCTGTATCTGATGCAGGACATCCACGCTTACAATAGGGTTCATAAAGAAACTGCCCGCATTTCCTGTTACCTTGGGGTCTGGCAGTTTATTCTCGCGGGTTTCTATGATAACATCGCGTAATTGTGAAGCAGTAAGCGTCTCTTCTGAAATCTGCTTCTGCTGCAAAGAAGACTTTAATCCGCCATAGTTGAGACAAGGCGTAAAGTGTTTCTTCAGTTGAAATACCACATAGCTGATAGCATACTTGCCTCTGAAAGTCTCATCCTTGAAGATGCTATGCCTATAAGAATAAGAAAGCTCATTGTGGTTCCAAACTCTGCTGGTTCCATCCTCAAGTGAGATTGTCTGAACAGATTTTATCATATCTCCCGCCTCTACGCCATAGGCGCCGATATTCTGAACAGCCGATGAACCCACCTGACCAGGAATAAGAGAGAGGTTCTCCAGTCCGTACCATCCATGCTGAATGGCATATTGGACAAAGTCGTCATGCGTAACACCAGCTCCTACACTAACCAAGACGGAATCTCCATCTTCAGACAGGACGTTGATATCATTAATCTCTGAGAAAAGTATAACACCAGGATAGTCCGATAGGAAAAGGAGGTTGCTCCCGCCGCCTATATGCAACAGAGGCAGATGGTTCATCTCACTATGGTATTGTGTCATGAAAGACAACAGTTCATCTACGCTGCTATACTTCACTAAAAGATGAGCAGCAACATCAATACCAAACGTATTATATTCCTTTAATGAACAGTTTCTCTGTATCTCCATTCTATAAACGAAAAAAAACGACCTATATCTTTTCTCTTTTAACGTCTGCCTCTAACTAATTCTCGTATCTTGTCAGATGCCACTCATTATCTTCTTTTGTAAAAAAGAACAGCTCTTGGAAGCCATTGGCAGAGCCCGACTTCTGCATAATCATCTGCTTTGAATTATAGTTCTGCGTTCCGTATCTGATATTAGAGATTACACCTCCCGGGACATCTGGACAGAACGATCTCCACTGCTCGGAATTGATGGTACCCTCTATATATGCATCGTCCTCTTCTGGGTCGAGCACCATAATCTTCAATGGTTGTTCTACATGAGCCTGCTGATACAATGTGTCTGAACTGAAACGTGCATAAAAGGTGAGGAAATCATATATATCGCTTTCGTGAAACACGACATCGCGCATAGACGTCAGTTTCCACTTACCAGATATCAGTTGGAATTCAAAGTCTCTAAGCTTCTCTTCAAGCAAATCTATACGTTCCACTACCACTAGGGAATCTTCGGGCTCCAGCTTCTGCCTCTCCACCTGATGCTTGTTTCCGTAAAACACAGTGAAAAAATCCCCCTTTAGAAAACGGAATTCCGCACTGTTGTTAAGGGAGGTAACATTTCGATGGTGTCCTTCGGCATCAATATAAGGAAGTGGCCATTCTATTCGTTTGTTCATCAAACGGTCACTATGCGTAAAGGCAAACATAAAGTCATCAAAAGATGTATCTAACCTGTCAGACTCGTCTGCCTCTTCAATTTCTTCCTCCACCTCACTTAATGTATCTGCGACAACAGATGACTCTAAGGCTGTCGAATCGGCATCCTTGGCTGAATCAGAGCTCCTTCCATTTTGGCATGAAAAGAATGTTACTACCACATACAAGGGCATTATTGCCTTAACTAATTTACCCATCTTAAACACACTTGTCTAAAAATTGCACAAAAGTACACTTATTTTTTTACATTACCTTCAATTTTCAATAATAAATATGTACCTTTGCATGGAATTTTCAGAAAAGGAAAGTAATTATGACAGAAAAGATAGAAAAATTGATGTCAGAGGTAGCTACCTTAGCAGCTAAAAATGCTGATGAGGCAGAAGCTTTACGTATCAAATATCTTGGTAAAAAAGGAGTATTGACAGCACTGATGAACGATTTTCGCAATGTTCCCGCTGAACAGAAGCGTGAGATTGGCCAGAAACTTAATGTTCTGAAGACTGCAGTTCAAGATAAGATTAATGAACTAAAGGAAGCTGCCGAAGTTCAGCAGAATGCAGGCTCATCTATAGACCTTACCAGAACTCCCTACCCTATTTCACTGGGTACACGTCATCCGTTGACCATTGTAAAGAATGAGATTGTTGATATTTTCAGCCGTCTTGGCTTTACCTTGGCAGAAGGACCTGAGGTTGAGGATGACTGGCATGTATATAGCAGTCTGAACTTTGCCGATGATCATCCAGCTCGAGATATGCAGGATACATTCTTCGTTGAGTCACATCCCGACATCATTCTGCGCAGCCACACCAGCAGCGTACAGTCTCGTGTTATGGAGAAGACACAGCCACCCATCCGCATCTTGTGCCCTGGACGTGTGTATCGTAACGAGGCTGTGAGCGCCCGTGCGCACTGCTTCTTCCATCAGATAGAAGGTTTGTATATCGACAAGAATGTCAGCTTTACAGACCTCAAGCAGGTTCTCTTGCTCTTTGCTCAAGAACTTTTCGGTCCCGACACCAAGATTCGTCTGCGTCCCAGCTACTTCCCCTTTACAGAGCCTTCTGCAGAGATGGACGTTAGCTGTACCATCTGCGGTGGAAAAGGTTGCTCTATGTGTAAGGGTTCCGGCTGGCTTGAGATTCTTGGCTGCGGAATGGTTGACCCCGCTGTTTTGGAAGCAAACGGTATCGACAGCAGCGTATATACAGGCTATGCCTTCGGTATGGGTATAGAACGTATTGCCAACCTGAAATATCAGGTTAAGGACTTGCGTATGTTCAGTGAGAACGATATTAGATTCCTTGACGAATTTACAAGCGCTAACTAAAGAATTTTCTGATACATCATTACATCCTGCCACTCTTCTCCATTGTTAAGCCAATGCTGAAGGGTGGCAGTATTTTTGTACCCTGCATTTGAGAATAAAGCCTGAGCTGCTACATGGTTGACAGAGACCAATGCATAAAGTTGGTGTATAAAGAGATGCTTAGATGCATAACGCTCCAGCACAGCTAACACCTCGCTTGCCAAACCTTGATGCTGCCATTCAGGAAGGAGGACTATGCCCACCTCGGCTCTACGGTGGCGCGGGTCATAATTCTGCAGGTCAACGAACCCAATTGCATTGCGGTTTTCGTTCAGGGCAATAACCAGTCGTACTTGCCCGTCAGTATTTATATCATTGCTATTCTGCTCGATAAACTGGCGCAAAGCATATCTGGAATAAGGGACATTTGTTCTGCCTACAGCCCACAAAAGTGTGTCGTTCTCTATCAGGTACATCAGATCCAGATCTTCTGGCTCAGCTGCACGCAGGAAAATTCTCTTACCTTTTAGCATAATTCAGTCCTTTAATGAAACCACCTCATTATGTCTGATTAGCATGGTACCGTCATACGAAGTTGTTTCTATCAGGCAACGGTTGTCTGGCTGCTGATTCCTTAAGGCTTGGAGCATCTCCGTAACGGTAGTCTTCCTCAAGTCAAAACGCATATATGAGAGTTCCTCCAGTTCTCTTTTGGGGAGGATTCTGTCAACAACCCTTTTAAACATATCCATCATGGCTCTGCAGATGACAGCCAGTCTGATAATATACCCTATCAGTAGATATCGCCTGCCAAAGTGCTTGTTAAAGAAAATAAGCATGGCATTATAGAAGACGTGCACATAGCGGAAACTACTCTTCTGCGTACTCTCGCCCTTGTAATGCAATATATTATAAGGAAGATAATAGTTCTGCCATCCACCTAAAAGCATACGGTAGCTCAGGTCTATATCCTCTCCATACATGAAGAAATCCTCGTCCAGCAGTCCCACTTCATCCAAGGCCTTACGTCTGAGCATATTGAAAGCTCCAGAGATAATATCTATGGGATTGGCCTCATCAGCATCCAGATACTTCATGTAATACTTGCCGAAAGTCTTACTTTTGGGAAAGAGACTTGCCAAGCCCGTCATCTTACAGAAACTGGTAAACGGAGTGGGAAGACCGCGTCTGCTTTCAGGCGCAAAAGTCCCGTCTGCATTCAGCATTCTCACACCTGTAGCTCCCACTTTGGGATGAGCATCAAGGAATTCGATGCACCCTTTCAGGGTATCTTCAGCCACAATGGTGTCAGGATTCAGCAACAATACATATTCGGATTTGCTTTCACGGATTGCCTGATTGTTGGCTCTGGAGAATCCCACATTCTCTTTGTTGCCTATAAAATGTACATCAGGAAAGAGGGGGACGAGATACTCAAGGCTCCCATCCGTGGATGCATTATCTACCACCCAGATATCAGCTTCCAGACCTTCGGAAGCGCGCTGTACGCTTCTGAGACACTGTTCCAGATGATACTTGACGTTATAGTTTACTATGACTACGCTTAATTTCATTCACCCGTTACTTTTCCAACCTCTTGATCTTCTAACGCAGGCCAAATAAACATATACGCTATACCCAGCACAGGCAGGAAATATAGCAGATTAGCATCGAAAAAGAAGTAATAATCCAGCAAGACCATTGTTGCTCCGCTCATTAACACACCCATACGGAGGATTGGGTTCATCTGCTTCTTCTTTATGGCGATAAATGCCGACACAATAGCCGACAGTGCACATATCAGTCCAAATACATATTGGAACTGTGCATCAGCTATACCATCCAATAGCGGCCCCCTGCTGTCCGTTATCATCTCCAGCAGCAGTGCTATGAGCAGTTCAATCACAATGAATACAAAAAACCAAATTTTCCTCTTGTTCATATTGTTCTTAACTGTTAAAAGGTATTCTGCCAGCCAAAGCTCTACCCAGCGTTACCTCGTCAGTATATTGCAGTTCATCATTCTGTGCCACACCACGGGCAATGACCGTTACCTTAACGCCAGTATCTTGCAGTTTCCTGTAGATATAGAAATTGGTAGTGTCACCTTCCATGGTTGGACTCAATGCCAGTATCACTTCATTCACTCCACCCTGTTTTACGCGCTCCACCAACGAGTCTATCTGTAAGTCGGCAGGCCCGATACCATCCATAGGACTGATGACGCCTCCCAGCACATGATAGACGCCCTTATATTGAAGGGTTCCCTCTATGGCCATCACATCACGTACATTCTCCACCACACACACTGTAGCCTTGTCGCGTGCTTCGTTGCCACAGATTTCACAGACGTCCGTATCACTGATGTTGTGGCATACCTTGCAATAGCCGATATGATGACGCATCTCCTTGATGCTGTCAGCCAGAGCATCTACCTCCACAGGGTCCAGCTTCAGCAAGTGAAGCGCCAGACGCAGTGCTGTTCTGGAGCCAATGCCAGGAAGACGGCTAATCTCCGTGACAGCCTTCTGTAATAATATGGATGGATATTGGCTCTGGTTCATTCTATAATCTTATAATCCTTGATCACAGAACCCCTTTGCTTGAGGGCAAATAGAAATGACCGATATCTCTTCTTACAGCCATACGCAGGCTGCGAGCCAAGGCCTTAAAGATACCTTCTATCTTGTGGTGCTCATTCTCACCCTCAGCCTTAATGTTCAGGTTCATACGGGCACTGTCCGAGAGACTCTTGAAGAAATGCAGGAACATCTCTGTAGGCATCTCACCTATTTTCTCTCTCTTGAACTCAGCATCCCATACCAACCAAGGACGACCGCCAAAGTCCAGTGCAACCTGACACAGACAGTCATCCATGGGCAGGCAGTATCCGTAGCGTTCGATGCCGCGCTTGTCACCCAAAGCCTTCAGAATACATTCACCCAGGGCCAATGCAGTATCTTCTATCGTATGATGCTCATCCACTTGCAAATCTCCGTTACAGCGGATGTACAGATCTATCATACCATGTTTGGCTATCTGTTCCAACATATGATCGAAGAACCCCAAGCCTGTTTGTATATCGCTTTTTCCGTTGCCGTCAAGGTTCAGACGGACGGTAATATCTGTTTCCTTGGTGGTACGTACAATCTCTGCTGTACGCTCACCGGCAAAGAGTAGCTCTGTTATCTTCTGCCAGTTCATATCATCGCCCAGAATAAGGCTCTTACAACCCAGATTCTCGGCCAACTTGGCATCCGTCTGACGGTCGCCGATTACCCATGAGGCAGAAAGGTCGTACTCACCCGCCATATACTCTTTGAGCATACCTGTACCAGGCTTACGGGTAGGCAGATTATCTTCTGGGAAACTCCTGTCGATGTGTATAGCATCGAACTCCACGCCCTCACCTTTCAGGATATCCAGCATCAGGTTCTGTGTGGGCCAGAAATCCTCCTCGGGATAACTGTCCGTGCCCAGTCCGTCTTGGTTGCTCACCATCACGAATTCATAATCAGTATGCTCACGAAGGAATTTCAACGCGCCTATCACACCTGGCACGAATTGAAACTTCTCATAGCTATCTATCTGCTCGTCGGCGGGCTCTACCAGAATGGTACCGTCACGGTCTATAAACAATGCTCTCTTCATGTCTTCTTACTAATTAAACTGACGTAGTGCACTCAGCAATTCATTGTTCTCCTGCTGCGTACCGATGGTGATGCGCAAGCAGTTGCCACAGAGCTGTACTTTGTTTCTGTTACGAACAACGATGCCTTTGTGAATCAGATAGTTATATATAGCGTTTGCATCTGACACTTCAACAAGAACAAAGTTAGCCTCGCTGGGGTGAATCTTCTTACAGATGGTCAGTTCGCTCAGGGCTGGCATCATATGATCACGCTCGCGCTTGATCTGCTTCACCCACTGATCTACCTTCATCCAGTCGTCCATCATCTGCAAGGCTTTATCCTGCGTCAGTTTATTTACGTTGTAAGGATATTTCACTTTGTTGAAGAGGCCGATAATCTCCTCGCTGGCAAAGGCCATTCCCAGTCTGATGCTGGCACATCCCCATGCCTTGCTGAAGGTATTCAGCACAATCAGGTTTGGAAAGCGGTCCAGAAAATGACGGAAGGGCTGCTGACCAGAAAAGTCAGAGTATGCCTCGTCTATCACCACGATACCGGGGAACTCCAGCAGCAGGCGCTGCATCTCCTTCTTGTCCAACTCATTTCCCGTAGGATTGTTGGGAGAGCACAGCCAGATGACCTTGGTATTGGCATCCGTAACGTCCAGCAACTTCTGTGCCTGCATCTGATATTGTTCATCTAGGAGGACAGGACGGTACTCCACGTTGTTGATGTCGGCACAGACCTTATACATACCGTATGTAGGAGCGATAGCCACCACATTATCCTTTCCCGGTTCACAGAAAACCCTGTACACAAGGTCTATAGCCTCGTCACTTCCATTCCCAAGGAATATCTGTGAGGGCCTTACTTGCTTAATGGGCGAAAGACGTTCCTTAACCTTTTCCTGCAAAGGGTCAGGGTAACGGTTTATCGGGTCGTTGTACGGACTCTCATTAGCATCCAGAAACACACGAGCCTCCATACCCTTAAATTCATCACGTGCACAACTGTAGGGTTCCAATGCCCAAATATTCGGTCTGACCAGTTCCTTTAGTTCTTTCATCTTCAACGTTCAATATTCATTCTGTAAGACATCGCATTCTTATGCGCATCCAATCCCTCGGCCTCAGCCATCAGCTCCACGGTTCTGCCAATTCGCCGAATACCCTCTGCCGTGATATGCTGGAAAGTGATCTTCCTGTTGTAGCTATCCAGATTTACGCCATTGTAGGCTACGGCATAGCCGTTTGTGGGCAGTGTATGGTTAGTACCGCTGGCATAGTCGCCGGCACTCTCGGGAGTGAGACTTCCCAGGAATACGCTTCCGGCATTCACCACTTTCTGTGCCAGCTCCATGTAGTTCTGGGTTTCTATAATCAAGTGCTCTGGAGCATACTGGTTGGTGACAGTCATCATCTCCTCGTCATTACGGACAAGCAGGATTTTGCTGTACTCCAGCGCCTGAGTAGCTATCTCGTTACGGGGCAGAAGAGCCAACTGGTGCTCCACCTCCTGCTGCACCTTCTCGATGATTTCCTCGCTCTTGGTTACCAGCAGCACTTGACTGTCCACTCCATGCTCAGCCTGACTCAACAGGTCGGCAGCCACGAATACGGGGTTAGAGGTCTCATCTGCCAGCACCTCCACCTCGCTGGGACCTGCAGGCATGTCTATGGCCACATCATGCAGGCTTACCTGCTGCTTGGCACACATCACAAACTGGTTACCCGGACCGAATATCTTATAGACCTTGGGAACAGACTCCGTACCGTAAGCCATGGCACCGATAGCCTGTACGCCACCTATCTTGAATATCTTGCTTACGCCGGCAATACGGGCAGCAACCAGAATGGCAGGATTTACCTTTCCGTCCTTTGCAGGAGGTGTACAGAGCACTATCTCCTCGCAGCCTGCTATCTTTGCAGGAGTGGCCAGCATAAGAACAGTGCTGAACAAGGGTGCTGTGCCACCAGGAATATAGAGGCCTACCTTCTGAATGGGTACCGACTGCTGCCAGCATTCCACACCGTCTGTTACCTGAACGTGCTCAGCTTGGAACTTCTGGGAGGCATGAAACTTCTCTATATTGTCATGTGCCTGCTGCAAGGCTGCCTTCAGCTCCACGTTTACCAACGTTTCAGCTTCCTGCATCTCAGCCTCGGTAACAGCCAAGTCCTGCAGCGCTACATGGTCAAACTTCTCCTCATACATCCTCACGGCCGCATCTCCCTGCGTCTTAATGTCGGCAAGAACGGCTGCCACCGTAGCATTCAACTGACTGGCATCACGCACAGGTCTTTTCAGCAATGCTGGCAATTCCTCTTGAGTAGGATACTTATATATTTTCATTTTCCACTTTTCACATTAGAGAATCATCTTCTCGATGGGCACAACCAGAATACCCTGAGCACCCAAGTCCTTCAGCTGACGGATAATCTCCCAGAAACGCTTCTCGTCTATGACGGTATGAACACTGCTCCATCCCTCTGTAGCCAGAGGCATCACGGTAGGACTCTTGGCACCGGGCAGGATGTTCACCACCTCCTTCACCTTATCGGTGGGAACGTTCATCAGCACATATTTCTTGTCCTCAGCATTCTTTACAGCCTCTATACGGAAGAGCAGTTCATCCAGAATAGCCTTCTTCTCCTCGCTCATCTGCTTGTTACCGATAAGCAAAGCCTCGCTCTTCATTACCACTTCCACCTCTGACAGATTATTGCTGACCAAGGTACTGCCGCTGCTTACGATGTCGAAGATAGCATCTGCAAGACCAATGCCCGGGCTGATTTCCACAGAACCGGTAATCACATGGATATCGGCAGCAATGTTGTTCTTCTGCATAAACCTACGCAGGATGCCGGGATAGGAAGTTGCAATCTTCTTACCCTCGAACCATTTCAGACCAGGATAGTTAACAGCCTTGGGAATTGCCAATGAAAGACGGCATTTACTAAAGCCCAAGGGACGAATCACTTCGGCATCCTCCTGACGCTCCTCAAACTCGTTCTGACCTACGATACCCAAATCAGCAACACCAGTTGCCACGCTCTGAGGAATATCGTCATCGCGCAGATACAAAATCTCGACAGGGAAATTGCTACTCTGCACCAGCAAGGTACGCTTACTGCTGGTAACCTTAATGCCTGCTTCTGCCAACAGGGCCATTGTATCTTCAAAAAGTCTGCCTTTTGACTGAACTGCTATTCTTAACATTTTCTTCTAATATTTGAACCTTTCTACCTTAATTATTATTTCCAGTTGCAAAGGTACAAAAAAAAATGCAAATAGACAACGAAAAACAACGAAAACGACGAAAAAAGTCAACTTCCTCAGGAAACGCGTCAACCGCTATAGTACTGGAAGTCAACCAGTTCAGTATGGAATAATCAGGAAAACTATGCGTCAAAAAGCGCACAGCGCACAGTTTCCTCAGGAACGAATGAAAATGTCCATAAAAAATTTTATTATATATAATTTATTATATATAATAAGTATTATTTCTACATACTTTACTCTACAAGTGATTTGCTCGCTAAATAAACTGTGCGCTGTGCGCTGTGCGCATTTAGCTCTCCCACCCTATGAAGGGGCGTGCTTTTTTGCGTGCTTATTTTGCAAAATAATTTGACACCGCAAAGAAAATGTCGTACCTTTGCAATGTCAAAAGATAAGGACTGAAACGGCGGGTATTAAGAGAAACAATTGCTAATATAAATTTTTGCGCGCATTAATAGTAGCAAAAGTGGCACTTAAAAGCCAAAGCGGAAGCCCATCCAGAGACAAAGAGAAAAATATTTACAAACATAAGAACGAAACCTTAACTATGGCAATTAAAGTAATGCACAGCGACGAATAGCCTCACCACGCCCTCTTCCGTGGGAGAAGGAGCTAAGAAGTTAAACGACCTAACCTCTCTCCGGAAAGAGAGGGGGACTTTTGAGGATGCGCTAACGACTAAACGCTAACGAAACACGGAAACCTATATAAAAAAAACTAAGGCCTACCTCACGGCAGACCTTGCGTCTTCTTAAAGTAACAATCTTTACCTTAACTAATTAACCTAAAAACTTTTCTTTAACCTTAAACTAAAACTAACAACACTATGTTTCTTTTTCTGGTGCAAAGGTACGTCGGTTTTCCTATATGCACCAAATTTCCCCAAAGAAAAACACAAAAAGTTTCCTCTTTATTGACATAAATCAAAACACATACACTAAGAGACCCCGAAAAACGCCAAAAAGACCGTTCTGACGGGACTCTTTTGCACCGTTTTGCAAAATCTGCTGTATTTTCACGCACATAGAACAAAAAAGTATCAAACAAGCCTAGATAATTTGCCAAGATTTATTATTTTTGTCAGCTAGTTCAAAGATAACTGCATACATTATATATATAAAACAAAAAAAGAGATAATTATGATTTTATCTACAACTCCACAAATCGAGGGTCGCCCCATTCAGGAATACAAGGGTGTGGTGACAGGTGAAACTATCATCGGTGCCAATATAGTAAAGGACTTCTTTGCCGGCATACGCGACATAGTAGGCGGCAGGGCTGGCAGCTACGAGAAGGTACTGCGCGAGGCCAAGGAAGCATCTCTAAAGGAGATGATGGAGCGTGCTCAGGCTTTAGGTGCTAACGCTGTGGTGGGCATCGACATAGACTATGAGACTATCGGTGCCAACAACTCCATGGTTATGGTTGCTACCAGCGGCACCGCAGTGGTGATATAAAAAACAGGCAATAACATTAAGCAATTAACCATATTTATGTATAAACATTTTTTTCTTGCACTGACATTATTTGTTACGGCGCAGGCATTTGCTGCCGTAGAACCAGCATGGAGAGACCCTAAGGTAAACCAGATAAACCGTGAGGCACGCCGAGCAGACTTCTTTGCTTATGAGAACGCTGACGTGGCCAAGACGGGCGATAAGACGAAATCAGACCGTTATCTGTCTATGGAGGGTATGTGGCGTTTCAATTTTGTGAAGGACCACAACCTGGCTCCCAAGGACTTCTACGCCCCTAAGTTTGACGACTCCAAATGGGTGGACTTCCCCGTACCCGGTCTCTTCGAGATAGAAGGCTACGGCGACAAGACTTACAAGAACGTAGGCTACTCGTGGTGCACTACCTTCGACAGCAATCCTCCCTATATCGGTGAGACCAACAACTACACTGGCTCTTACCGCAAGACCTTCACGTTGCCCGACAACTGGAACGGTCAGGAAGTCTATTTCCACGTAGGCTCTGCCACAAGCAACCTCTCGGTGTGGGTCAACGGCAAGTTCGTGGGCTACTCTGAAGATTCTAAGGTGGCAGCAGAGTTCAACATTACCAAGTATCTGAAGAAGGGCGAAAACCTCATAGCCATGCAGGTGATGCGCTGGTGCGACGGCTCTTATCTGGAGGATCAGGACTTCTGGCGCTTCACAGGTATCGCACGCGAAGTGTACCTGTATGCACGCCCGAAGGCACACATAGAGGATATCGTCATTACGGCCAGCCTTGACGACAGCTATAAGGGTGCTAGTTTAGATTTCTACACGAAAGGAACTGTTGACGGTAGCATATATTACGAGCTGATAGATAAAGAGGGGAAAACTGTGTTTTCTTTGCCTACCAGTTGCGGACACTGCTGGGGTAGCATCCCATCCGTTAAGCCATGGTCTGCTGAGGAGCCGTATCTTTACACCTTGGTGATAAAATACTATACTGAGAAGGTAAAAAAGAACAAGGCCCTACTCTCAGCGCTATCTTCAGGCGACAACAAGGCTGCCGTGGATGAGTACAAGAAGCAATTAGCTTCCGTGGAGCCGAAAGAGGTGGTAGTGCAGCGCGTAGGTTTCCGCAATGTAGAAATCAAGGACGGCCAGTTGCTGCTGAACGGTCAGCCCATCCTCATCAAGGGAGCAGACCGCCACGAACTGGACCCCGACCGCGGTTACATCGTCCCTGTGGAGCGCATGATTCAGGACATCAAGATCATGAAGCAGCTGAACATCAACGCTGTGCGCACCTGCCACTATCCCGACGATCCACGCTGGTATGACCTGTGCGACGAGTACGGCATCTACCTGACGGCTGAGTCGAATGTGGAGAGTCACGGTATGGGCTATGGAGACAAGACGCTGGCCAAGAACCCTGACTTCGAGCTGGCTCATCTGGAGCGTCAGCAGGGCAACGTACTGTCCTTCAAGAACCATCCCTCCATTATCGTATGGTCTTTGGGCAACGAGGCTGGCTATGGTCCCAACTTCGAGAAAGCCTATGACTGGGTGAAGGCTACAGACAAGACTCGTCCCTGCCAGTTCGAGCAGGCAGGACAGAACGGCAAGACGGACATCTTCTGTCCGATGTACTATGGGTATGAGGGTTGCGAGGCTTACGCCAAGGGCAACAATCCGCGTCCGCTGATTCAGTGTGAATATGCCCATGCCATGGGTAACTCCATGGGGGGATTCAAGGAGTACTGGGACATCATCCGCAAGTATCCTAAATATCAGGGCGGCTACATTTGGGACTTCGTGGATCAGGGCATGCGCGACAAGAGCCCCGTAACGGGTCGCACCATCTTCACCTATGGCGGCGACTACGGCAAGTATCCTGCCAGCGACTACAACTTCAACTGCAATGGTATCATTGCCCCAGACCGCCGTCTGAACCCTCATGCTTACGAGGTGGGCTACTACTACCAGAACGTATGGGTGAAGGATGTGGATCTGAAGGCTGGCAAGTTCGAGATATACAACGAGAACTTCTTCAAGACACTGGACGACCTACAGCTGGAATGGTTTGTGGGTGGCGCAGGAGGTCATCATCACGACAACCCCGGACGTCCTGCCGGTATGACATTTGGTCATGGCGGCATCATAGACATCAGCGGCATACAGCCTCAGGAGCGCAAGGTGATCACCTGCGAGGAGATGAAAAAGGTCATCGGCAGAGTATTGGGTCACCATGGTGACAATGAGATATTCGTAAGCTTCTACTATAAGTCTAAGGACGGTGCGCCCCTCGTGGACAAAGGTCAGGTGATGGCTAAGCAGCAGTTCTGCATCAATGAATACAAATTCCCCACTCTGACGGCAGAGCCCAATCCTTCAGGAATCTCCAAGGAGGAGACCAACACCTATGTGAAGCTGTCTGCAGACGGCACCGAGCTCTACATAGGAAAATGGAGCGGCATGATAGACTATCTGACCGTGAACGGCAAAGAGATGCTGCAGTTCCGCGAAAGCATCGTTCCTGAGTTCTGGCGTGCTCCTACGGATAACGACTATGGTGCTCATTTCCAAGACCGATTCGGAACATGGAAGAACCCGACGATGAACCAGAAGTCGTTCAGCGCAAGCGATAACAGTGTTGTCGTTAAGTTCGACCTTCCCGACCAGAAGGCTGAGCTGACAATGACCTACACCCTCACGGAAGAGGGCGAGGTACTGGTTCGTGAGCAGATGAAGGTGGACAAGGAAGCCAAGACAAGTGAGCTGTTCCGCTTCGGCATGGCTATGCAGATGCCTAAGCAGTTTGATCAGGTGGAATACTACGGACGCGGTCCTGCAGAGACCTACTCAGACCGTAAGGACTCTGAGTTCCTAGGCGTATATAAGAACGACGTAAAGAATGAGTATTTCGAGTATGTACGTCCGCAAGAAAGCGGAAACCACGTAGATATACGCTGGTTCTCGGTTATCGACAAGAGCGGCAAGGGCCTGCAGTTCTACTCTAACGCACCGATGGAGGCCTCTGCCCTGCCCTACACCACAGCCCAACTGGACGACGGCCCAGACAAAAACAAGGCATGGGGACGTCACAGCGGCGACCTGATTTCGTCTGGTATGACATCCGTTCATATACAGCAACATCAGCTGGGACTGGGTTGCGTAAACTCTTGGGGAGCTTGGCCTCGCGACGAATACAGGGTTAAGTTCAAAGATTATGACTTCACGTTTGCCATCAAGCCATTGAAATAAAATACCGAGATTTCATTGACTGAATATCTTACCAAGAGGTCCGTTAGCTTTCGCGAGTTAGCGGGCCTTCTTCTTGCATTACAGCAAAAAAAGAGAGTCCTGTAAAAGAACTCTCTAAATGTACCCTCTGAGCCGATAAGGGGACTCGAACCCCTGACCCACGCATTACGAATGCGTTGCTCTACCAACTGAGCCATATCGGCGAACCGGATGCAAAGGTAACTCTTTTTTTCAAATTAGGGAAATTATACCATGCTTTTTTTTGTCCTTCCCTCGCTTATCTGTAATTTTGCACTCGCATTTCAGGAACAGAAACATGAACAATAAGAAAAAGTACATTATCATAGGAATCTCCATAGCACTGTGTGCCGGTATATCAATCGTAGCAAGCCTGTTTTTCAGCAACCCCATAAATAGCCAAGAGGATACCATCCTATACATCGACAAGGACGATACGCCAGACAGCGTCTGGGACAAGGCCCATCTGGGTTGGCGCGGAGAAATACTGAACACTGTCATCCCGTACAAGAATGTAAGAACGGGACGCTACGTGATCACCCCTCACACTGGCGTTCTGCCACTCTACCGCAAACTCAGGAACGGTCAGCAAGACCCTATACAACTGACTATCCCTACCTGCAGGACTATGGAGAAACTGGCTGGCGCACTCTCACAGAAACTGATGCTGGACAGCCTGGAACTGATAAATGCCTTTACCGACGAAGAGTTCTGTAAGCAGGCTGGATACAGCACGGCTACCCTACCCGCCCTGTTTATCCCAAACACATACGAGGTGTACTGGGACATCACCCTAGAGGGATTCATCACGCGAATGCAAAAGGAGAACAAGGCTTTCTGGAACACGGAACGTGAGCAGAAGGCTAAGGCGCTGAGCCTATCGCACGAGGAGATTTTTACATTGGCAAGCATCGTGGATGAGGAAACGGCAAACGATGCAGAAAAGCCCATCATAGCAGGTCTGTACCTAAACCGACTACGCCAAGGAATGCCTCTGCAAGCCGACCCAACAGTAAAATTTGCCGTAGGCGATTTCTCACTCAGACGCATCACAGGCGAACATCTGCACAAGGAAAGCCCTTATAATACTTATCTGAATATAGGACTGCCTCCAGGCCCCATACGTATAGCCAGCATAAAAGGAATAGATGCTGTCCTATACCACCAAGTGCATAACTACCTGTACATGTGTGCCAAGGCGGATTTCTCTGGTACACACGCATATGCCGCAACCTTTAACGAGCACAAAAAAAATGCCCGTAACTACATACGGGCACTGAACGAGAGGAACATCCACTAAGAACGTCCGCTATCTACTATCATATCCCTGATACGTAACGAGAGGGATGAATCGGCAAGGAGCTCTTCGATGGTCAGATGCATCCTGTATCCCCAATAGTTCTTGGGATTGGAGGGTACGTTGATGCGCTCGGACTTACAATCAGAGAGACGTATATCCTCATCGATAGAAAGCCAATCCTGTAAGCTTATCATGCACAACATAGAGGGAGAGGTAAGATGGTGCTGAACCACTTCCTGACAGAGTTCTCCGGAAATCTCCTTGGGCGCGACACCCTTATGCTGCAGTTCCTGATTGTAATACAACTGAGCTCGCTGATAATCCTCTTGCCACCACAGACGTAACGTAGGCATATCATGCGTAAAGATTGTGGACACGCTACGGTAAGGATTATCCTCGAGGCGGGCAAAGGTCTGTCCGTAAACCTTGGGCATCGTCTGAATCTCAAGAGAAAGAATCTTAAGGTCGTCCAGAACGGGTGAGACACAAGCAGGTACCATACCCAAATCCTCGGCACAAACAAGCATACGCGTACTCTGGACAAGGGTGGGAAGTTTCTTCATGGCTTCAACACGCCAGAAGTCATTATGCCTGTGATAGAAATAATCTTCATATAGTTTACTGAACGCCTGCTGCTCATTAGGGAACAAAGAATGGAATACTGACTCGGTCTGCACGGCAATACGGGGATGAAGCAGTTCAGGGTTCTCTGCATCGGCAATGAAGAGTACATTATTGATGAGTTTATACATGCCTTCGCAAAGAGAAGAGGAATCTCTCACCGTGGACTTAGAGAAGTACTCCAGAACCTTACGTTGGGTAGAGAATTTATCCTTGAGTTCGTAGGTTCCATCACCACAGTTAACCAAGAAGCGGTCTGCTACGCCTTGGGCATCCTCACCGAAAATCTCCGTCAGAACAGCATCCGTGATATAAGGACGTGTAAAGAAATCATATCGGTAACTGAGACCGTAGCGCTCTATCTCTTCACGACTAAGCGGGAGTGACGGAGCAAAGTAGCCCAGAAGTCCCTGTACGCTATGAAGAGGTATCTGCCATATACGGAAGAATCCCAAAACATGATCTATACGGTATGCATCGAAATAATCTGCCATCTTCTGGAAACGACGTACCCACCAGCTATAACCGTCCTGAGCCACACGTTCCCAATTGTACGTGGGAAATCCCCAGTTCTGACCTGTCAGGCTGAAATCATCTGGCGGAGCGCCTGCCTGACTATCCATATGGAAGTAATAAGGTTCGTGCCAGGCTTCTACGCTATAGCGGCTGATTCCGATAGGGATATCGCCCTTGAACACCACCCTATGCTGATGCGCATATGCCGTGGCAGCAGTAAGCTGTTTGTCAAGCAAATACTGGACATAGATATAATAGTCCACCTCGGACTGATGTTTCTTGGCAAAAACCAGCACCTTGCTTTCATCATACTTGCTAAACTGTGACCAAGAATTGAAATCACTCGTTCCATACTGATCTCTCAGAAGGCAGAAGACGCTATAGGGAATCAGCCAGTCGGCATTTTTCTGACGGAAAGCATGAAAGGCAGAATCCACAGAAAGGGTTGGTGACTGCTGCACATACAACCTTCTGAGATAACGCTCCTTTAGCGCATTGACACGGGAATACTGCAACTGAGCTGCATCATTGACCGTAAGGCGCTCTCTTTCATATTCCTGCATAAAGGCTTCATCCTGAATAACCGGAAGTTGTCGGACATCGATGTACATCGGATGAAGTGCGTATATGCTAATGCTGTTATACGGATAGCTGTCTGCATCCGTATGCGTCTGTATGGTGTCGTAGATAGGCAGCAACTGGATAACATGCATACCTGTCTGCTCTGCCCAATCTGCCAGGAATCGTAAATCGCCGAAGTCTCCTACGCCCTGACTTCCTTGGCTGCGCAAAGAGAACAAAGGAATTACCACACCGGCAACACGCCAGCGCCCTTCGCTTACATGCAGAATATCGTCATTCAAGACAATAATCCTGTTGGGCTCTATGGCATAGTCTGGGGTACAACGGTTGTCTCCTTCCTCCCATGAAACCAAATTGCCTGAAGACTCATCAAGAATAACATATTTATATTCAAAAGGAAGGGTTACTCCCTCTGCACTGATAGAAATGGTCCACTCATTTATACCTGCTCGAACCATACGTAAGGCACAACGCGGTTCCCATCTTCCCAACTGTGGAATATTACCTACAAGGGCTAGAAGCTGGCCTGCACGAAGCTGAGGTGCTTGCACACGGAAGACAAATGTCTTCTCGAAATAGGCAAAGAAAGGCTCCTTGGGAAAAATATTAGCTATGCTGTGCGTGTAAGCAAGACTGTACATGTGATTGCATAGCGGAATATCACGCCATGAATCGGAGAAAATGAACACATGATTAGACGATGCATTGAACGTACGGGGAACGATGTTCCACTCGCGACGCGTAACAACACCATTCTCATACATTATATATTGGTATGTAAAGGAAAGCGTATCATTGTTGTTATAGAAAACTTCACCCTTCCAGATCAAACCATCCTGTGTATCCAACATGATGTGATCCGTAACACATTTCCCACTTATGACGCGACGTGTGATGTCAACGCCTATCTGTTGTCCCCAAATTGTATGATACTCAACCGAAAAATGAAATTTCATACCCTTATCTCACTTCTTTTTTACAAAAATATGGGAAAAAATCGAAAAAAACACCATGTTTTATGAAAAAAGTGACTAGAACACTTGCCTGAATGATAAAATGGAACTACCTTTGCCATAGAAGATGAGACTAAATACCGCACTGGTTTGATCGGGATACTCATCAATAATATTTATGAAACCGAGAACGCTTCGCATGCTAATGGCGGGCCACGCCCTGTGAAGGGTAACCTTAGAGTCGGTGGATTACAAAGGCTGTGAGCACTCAAAACTTGTTCTTTCGGAGTTTCATCACATCACCAGTGCGGTTTTATATAAAATGAAGCGTGCCTCCCTTTTTAAGAGAAGCACGCTTCGTTTTTTCTGTAAATCTCAGAGAGGACTGAAATTACTTAACCTTAGCGACGATAGCCTTGAAAGCCTCGGGATGGTTAACAGCGAGGTCAGCAAGAACCTTACGGTTGATCTCAATACCTGCCTTGTGCAGAAGACCCATCAACTGAGAATAGCTCAAACCCTCCATACGAGCGGCAGCGTTGATACGCTGAATCCACAAAGCACGGAAGTTACGCTTCTTGGTGCGACG
>Ga0310786_10003639_pt1 | contig 22252 bp, 17 predicted proteins | sample AusTroGonzalo_MG_FD_203881 | JGI IMG/M metagenome (GOLD analysis project Ga0310786, IMG submission 203881) | Bovine rumen microbial communities from tropical cattle in Woodstock, Queensland, Australia - Gonzalo_03 (v2) (version 2) | ecosystem: Host-associated > Mammals > Digestive system >...
TTACAAATCCGCAATTATGTATGCTATATGCGTGCAAGGAGGTGACTTCCATTGGTAGCAAAAAAAGATATGGTCATCGGCGATCTTCTCATGGCTGACGAAGGTATAGCACCTATACTCATGTCCGCCGGTCTTCATTGTCTGGGCTGCGTTTTGGCGTCCGGAGAGACTATCGAAGAAGCATGCGTTGTTCACGGTATAGATTGCGATTCCCTGATCGAGGAATTGAATAATTATCTGCAGTCTGTAGGCTGAGCACAAGACTTAAACCGGAAACAAAAAAGAGGATCTTTTCAGTTATGAAGATCCTCATTTTTATGCCTTGTTTTTTCCGTCAGATACGGTCCTCGTAGGAAGTCGTATCCGCCTCCATCTCCATGATGAACCCGGAGTATGAAGTGTGCTTTATCTTTACTCTCTCCCCTATCGCGGGCATCGGCGCCCTGGGGTTGATACAGTAAGTGACACCGTCGATCGTGACGGTATTTTTAAACCTGCCTATCGATTCGACGATACCCGATTCTGACGAATATTTTCCGGAAGCAACATTCTTGACATCGAGAAGTCTCGGAGCCGGGAGCATTATCGCATAGACTATGGTGATCACGGCAAACAGTACCGGTGCAAAGAACATAAATCCGTGTTTGGTCTTCCTTTTCCTGTTGCGCTCATAAAATACCACCGTGATGATCATGAGGATGATCATTACGAGAAGATGAGCCAGAAGGTTAAGGATAAAATATCTCATTTGATCTCCTCACTGGATACGCAAAGAACATAATCCACCATATAATCGTGGCTTTCGACAGGAAGCGCGGAATATATCTGGAAATCATAGCAGATGCCCACGGTTACGGGCTTTCTGCCCGCCCCGTACTGGTTCAGGTATCTGTCATAATACCCGCCGCCCTGACCTAACCTTACACCGTCTTCCGTGTAAGCTACGGCAGGCACGAAGATAAGATCGATATCATTCGGATAGATCTTCCTCATATCCTGCTTCGGCTCAGGGATATCATAGCTTCCGAGAGAGAAATCGGCCTCTAAGTCCTTGATCTCATAGAAGTCCATGGTATCGCCCTTGACTCTCGGATAGCAGATCGTTTTCCCCTGCTTGAGAAGATGCTCAGATACGGCTTCGCATGACAGCTCGCCGTTTACGGCCTTATAGAGCGCAATGGTCTTCGCCTGTGCGATTATCTTAACGAGTTCGGGTTCTCCGTCGTTATTTACATGCTGAGCCAAAGTCTCAGCCGCGCACCTGATCTGCTCCTTGGTAAGAAGCGCTCTCCGGTGTCTTACACTGTCCCTTATCTGTGATTTGAGAATAGCTTTCTGCATATTATTCTCCATTCCTTTTTCTGTATTATATCATCTGTCCGAGCATAGAGCGCAGTTCATCTTCGGTAATTATCCTGATACCGAGTTCCTTTGCCTTGGCGGCCTTGCTTCCCGCAGCTTCTCCCATAAGGAGCATGCTCGTCTTCCTGGAAACGCTTCCGACTACCTTGCCGCCGTTCTTCTCGATCAGTTCCGTCGCCTGTTCCCTGCTCATCGTAGGCAAAGTACCGGTGATGCAGATTGCAAGCCCCGAAAGCGCATCTCCGATCTCTTCCCTCTGAGCCTCAAACCTGAGCCCCGAAGCTTTGAGCCTTTGAAGGATCTTCCTGTTTTCTTCCTCTTCGAAAAAGTTCTTTATCGCTCTGGCCGATATCTCGCCGATATCACCCACAGCCGTAAGATCCTCTATAGATGCTGCCCCGATATCGTCTATCGAGTCGAAGTTCCTCATGAGCTCCTTGGCCGTAGCCTTTCCGACATTCGGGATACCGAGCGAAGCCAGGACCTTCTCGGCAGGCGCATCCTTACTTGATTCTATCTGAGTAAGGATCTTATCGGTATTTTTTTCAAGCCCGAATATCTTATCTTCAAGAAGCTGATCTCTTTTATCCTTCAGCTCGAAAACATCCGCTATATCATCAAGATATCCCTTCTCCACAAGAACCCTTATGTACTCCTCACCGAAGCCCTTGATGTCGAGGCAGTCCCTCGAGACGAAGTTTATGATCCGGAATACGATCTGTCCCTTGCATGAAAGGTTCGTGCATTTATAATCCGCGGTGTTTTCCTCTCTGACGAGCTTATGACCGCAGACGGGGCAAAACTCGGGGATATGATATCTGACCCAGTCTGAAGGTCTTTTGGACTTATTGACCGACCTGATCTTCGGTATGATCTCGCCTGATTTATATACGACCACAGTATCACCGATTCCGAGATCAAGATCATCTATGAAATCCTGATTATGAAGCGTCGCACGCCTTACCGTCGTTCCGCAGAGCGTGACCGGCTCGAATACCGCGACAGGCGTGATCCTTCCCGTTCTTCCGAGTCCGATCTCGATATCAATGAGCCTGCTTTCCTTCTCTTCCGGAGGATACTTATATGCGACTGCCCACTTAGGAACCTTGATCGTATTACCCAGTATCTCACGGTCCCTGATGCTGTTAAGCTTGACGACCGCACCGTCGATATCATAAGGAAGCTCGCCTCTCATGTTTCCGATCTTCTGGATCGCTTCCCAGACTTCTTCCTTCGTCCTGCAGAGATAATGATGATCTATGACGGTCACGCCGTTTCTCTTCAGATATTCGTAACCTTCGAGATGTGTCTTGAAAGTCCTTCCGCGGCTCTCCTGGACATTGAATATGAACAGCGACAGATCCCTCTCCTTCGTGATCCTTGTATCGATCTGGCGGAGAGTTCCCGCTGCACAGTTTCTGGGATTGGCAAATGCCTTCTTTCCCTCTTCCTCAGCCTTGCGGTTCACCTTGTCAAAGGCTTCCCTGGTCATGTAGACTTCGCCTCTGATCTCGATATACTCGATCGGTTCAGGCATCTTCTTAACGACGTCCTTTATGACCTTCGCATTCATAGTGACGTCTTCGCCTTCGTTGATACCGTCACCTCTTGTTACGGCGAGTTTTAATTCGCCGTTTTCATATCTCAGGGCCATTGAAAGACCGTCGATCTTTGTCTCGACAAGATATTCAGTGCCTTCGCCCAGGGCTTCGTTCGTCGTATCGATGAACTCATCGACTTCTTCCTTTGAGAAGACATCCTGAAGGCTCAGCATCGGCACGTTATGCTTGACCAGAACACCTTTTTCAGCCTTCCAGCCGACACGAAGCGACGGCGATGAAGGAGAGATCATTTCCGGATGTTCCTTTTCTATCTCCTTGAGCCTTCTGTTGAGCCTGTCATACTCAAAATCCGTGATCTCAGGCTCGTCATCGTTATAATAACGTTCACAGTGATAGTTTAAGGTCCTGACCAGATCATTATATTCATTACGGAGATCATCCGTACTGTTGTCAAACAATGAGAGTTGTCCGTCCATCAGGCTTTTCTCCTTTCGGGAATGAAATAAAGGACAGGTAACATGAAAAGGACGGCGAAGAATATGCCCCAGATGATCTTAGGTATCGAAAACAGCCCTTTGAATGCTTCGGCATAATCCGTCGTGCTCTTTAATGTTATGAAGAAGTACCTCGAGGCTTTGGCGGATATTTTCGAGACGGGTACAAAGACCCATGAAGAAAGAAGGAATACCGGAAAAGCCAGGATAAAAGCATCTGACAGCCATATCCAGACTGTCTCGAGCTTCAGAAGATAGATCAGGAGCACAAGGACAACGGAAACGATGAGATATGCCGCGCTTTTGGTCTCTATGCTGCCCGTGATGAGACATCTGATGAGAAATACGAGAAGCGACAGGGTAACTGCCACCGGAGGAACGTATTTTCCGAGTTCCTTTTTAGACAATATAAGGAGCGCCAAAGTAAGTATCACCAGAAGGACCGATATAACCAGTACGCTTATCTTACCGCCCGCTTTAAGGCCGATCGCGGAAAGAGAGAATGATATCCCGCCTGCCGTAATCTCTGCAAAATAACGGAAGGGCTCTGTCGCCAGAGTCCCCCACAATAAAATCATAACTATAGCGATTATTCCGGAACGTTCTTCGCTTCTCAATTATAATCAATCCTCAAACTCGTACGGATCATAATCAGCGAGTAATTCCTTAAGAACGGCAACTTCCTCGGCATTAAGCGAAAGACCCTTGCCTACCTTCTCGTGATCCGGGCCCCAGTCACGAATATCAAGCTTTGCCTTACCTTCGTTCCATCTTACGATGTTAACTTCTCTGTTCCAGCCGGACTTGTTCGTAGCAAGGATTCCGATATTCTTAACGATCTCGGATTTTATTTCTGTCTTTGGCATTTGAATATCCTCCGTGTAATAAGATTCAATTGACTAAAATATATAAATACGTGATGATTATAACACAAGAAGAACAAAGGTAAATATATCAATGCGGTTTTTTATTATAATAATCATATTACTTTTACTAATATATGCGGGGATCACAGTGTACTCATTTATCGAGGCTCACATCCTCAAGATAAGTCACGCTGTCCTTAAAAGATCAGCCACGAAAAAGAACGATACGGACGAAATAAATAAGCTCCCCGGATGCCTTTTCGATGTAGATGATCCAAAAAAACTGAAGGACATCAAAAACACCAAGATACTGTTCATTTCGGACCTTCATGCGGAGTTCTGTTTCATCCCTGCCGAGAATGTCATCAAAGTCATAAGAGAAGCAGAAGTTGATGCCGTGATCTTCGGCGGAGACATATGTAATAACGCCAAAAGATATATGAAAGGTATCAGCTACCTCCTGAAGATCAAGGATGCATGCGACGAACTTAAGATACCGTTTATAGGAACTACCGGAAACCATGATATCTTCCTTGATAACGGACAGATAAAACAGGCTGGTTTTACCGATCTTCGCGAAGGTCAGGTAATAGTCAGGGATGTACTTATATCAGGCGTTAACGATACCGGTAAGAAAAAGCGCATATGGGATGATAATCCCGTAACAGATACAAAGGGTCTTACCCATCTGCTGGTATCACATAATCCCGACTGGCTTTTGGAGGCCGCGAAAAAAAGTGAACTCGACAATGTGGATCATATGCTCTCAGGTCACATACACGGCGGCCAGTTCAGGTTCCCGTTCAGGATAGAGATAAACGTCATAAGAAAAGACAGGCTCCCCAGAAGGAAAGTTATCGAAGGGGTCTTTGACGGAGCAGGCATAACATTTTTCATAAGCCGAGGTATCGGCTGCGTCCTCATCCCTTTCAGGCTCGGTTCTTACCCCGAGATAACAGTCGTCGAGATCGAGGCAAAAAATTAGGCCTTACTTTATTAAGCAAGGCCACTAGTACATAAATCTTTGGGCAAAAACTTATGAACCATGAAGAAAACAATGTAGTTTTCCCACAGACACCAAGATAATACTCTAATGACCGTTTCGCGGGCAACATTTTTTCTTTGGTCAAATAGTCCAAATCTTTTGAGTTTTTTTGTCACTTTTCCCTTATTCCGATTCCACGAAACGTTACGCAGGCCGCGATTTACCCCATTTTCGGGCTTATTCTAAAATGCTACCATTTTTGACCATGGTTTTAGTGCTTTAATGTCTGTTTTCTGACACCACGCAAATATCATTTTTCTTTAATAAAACGCTGTTCCGGACGAACGGTAAATTTGAAGTTGAAGACATAGAAAAGGCTGTCCCGGCAAATGCACGGGACAGCCCTGAAACATACTTATATGATCGTCAGATCTTGCAGGCTTTGATCTTCCAGATATCGTCTGCGTATTCAGAGATCGTACGGTCGGATGAGAAGCGGCCGGAATTGCAGATATTGATCCATGCTTTCTTAGCCCACTTCATCTCACTCTTGTAGTCCATGTAGATCCTGTCGCGTGTCTTTCTGTAATCATCGAAATCACCCAGTACATAATAAGGATCGCCCGGCTGCCAGTTATCACCGTAGATAATGCCGTTATAGAGGTCCCTGAACATTCCCGTTCCCTCGTCGTTGAACGAACCGTCGATCAAACGGTCGAGAGCCTTCTTGAGACCCGGGATATTCTCATACTGCCACTTCGGATTGTAATAAGCCTTGGTAGCGGCCATATCGCCTGCGCGGCAGCCGAAGATGTAGATATTATCGTTGCCTACCGCCTCAGCGATCTCAACGTTTGCTCCGTCAAGAGTACCGAGGGTAAGAGCACCGTTCATCATGAACTTCATGTTGCCCGTACCGGAAGCCTCGAGACCTGCCGTGGAGATCTGCTCGGAGATGTCTGATGCAGGGAACAGACGCTCACCGTTGGAAACGTTATAGTTCTCGATGAATACGACCTTGAGCCTGCCCTTCATATCAGGATCGTTGTCTATGAGCTTGGCGATCTCGTTGATGAACTTGATTATCGCCTTAGCCCTGAAGTAACCCGGAGCTGCCTTGGCACCGAAGATGATGGTGACCGGAGGAAGCGCGAGGTTAGGATCTTCCTTGATCCTGTCATAGAGGTTCAATGCATAAAGAGCATTGAGAAGCTGTCTCTTGTATTCGTGAAGACGCTTGATCTGAACGTCGAATACGGAATCAGGATTGATCTCGATGCCTGAAGTGTTCTTAAGGAAGTCAGAATAGGACTTCTTGTTAGACTTCTTGATGGCAATGAGACGCTTCATGACATCCTTGTCATCCTTATACTTCTCGAGCTTCTTCAGATCCTCAAGATGTGTGATCCACTTGTCATTACCGAGAAGTTCGGTGAAGAGTGCCGAGAGCTCAGGGTTGCACATGCGGAGCCATCTTCTCGGAGTAACTCCGTTCGTCTTGTTGGAGAACTTCTCCGGATAGATGTTGTACCATTCCTTGAGAGTATCGTTCTTAAGGATCTCGGTATGGAGAGCCGCAACGCCGTTAACTGAGTGTGATCCATAGATCGCAAGCCATGCCATCTGGACCTTGCCGTCAGCAAGCATACTCATGCGGTCGATAAGTTCCGAATAAACGCCTGCTTCGTACATCTGTGCCCTGAACTGGTTGTTAATGCCTTCGACGATCTCGAAGATACGCGGGAACAGATATCTGAAGATGGAGATGTCCCACTTCTCGAGGGCTTCTGCCATGATCGTGTGGTTCGTGTAGGCGAAAGTCTCCTTGACGATCTCCCATGCGTCTTCCCAACGTATGCCGTTCTCGTCTACGAGGATACGCATGAGCTCAGGAATGCCGATAACAGGATGCGTATCGTTGAGCTGGATCGTATTGTACTTTGCAAAATCCCTGAGATCGCCGCCGTGGACTTCCTTATATCTTCTGACGATATCCTGCAAAGAAGCGGATACGAAGAAGTACTGCTGTCTTACACGGAGGACCTTACCGTCGTAGGAAGTGTCGTTCGGATAAAGAACACGCCAGATATCATTAACACGGTTCCTCTGGATGACGGCATCGTCAAATCTCTGTGAATTGAAGAGATTGAAGTCGAATTCCTCTGCAGGCTCTGCCTTCCACAAACGGAGGAGATTGATGTTCTTCGTGCCGTAGCCCGTGATAGGAAGGTCGCAAGGGACTGCCCATACGTCCATATCGTTATAGTGGACCTTTACTCTCTCCTGGAAACGCTGGAGCGTAAAAGGATATCCTCTCTCCATCCAGCTGTCCGGATGTTCCTTCTGGAAACCGTTCTCGATGGACTGGCGGAAAAGACCGTAACGGTACATGATGCCGTATCCCGTAACAGGAAGGTTCAATGTAGCGCAGGAATCAAGGAAACATGCCGCAAGTCTTCCGAGACCGCCGTTTCCGAGAGCCGGATCCGTCTCTTCCTCAAGGATATCCGTGAGGTTATATCCGAAGGAAGCCAATGCTTCCTTTGCTTCGTTGTAGATGCCGAGATTGACCAGATTGTTGAGGAGTGATCTTCCCTCTAGAAACTCAGCTGACAGGTAATAAGCCTGTCGTTCCTTGCTGTAAGCTACACGGGTCTCTTCCCAGTTGTCGGAAATGAGCTCGACAACGCTCTTTGAGAGTGCCGTCCAGAAGTCCCTGGCAGTAGCTTTTTCAGAAGTAAAACCGGTCTCTGCCCTTACGTGGGCATCGATCCTGTCAGTCAACATCTTAGCTGTAACTTTTTTTGCCATAATAGTCGACGCGAGATCGCGTCTTCCCCCCTCGCATAATAGATTTACACCGACTATGATTTTATCAGTTTCTGACATTTTTGGTCAAATATATGTATATGTAATTCTTCTCGAAAACAAGCTATTTATATACAAATTGACAATAAATTTACAAGATTGAATATTTGGGGCTTATATATTAAACTTTTATTGGTCTAATAAACGTTTTCGGAGGTCCTGATGAGATTACTTTTTGCGGGTATCGCTGCTGTTCTGGGTTTTGCGGCGGGTATATTGCTCAAGTTCTTATTCGATCGTTTCCCGGAAAAGTGGCTTCAGGATTACGACTATGATCCGAAGTCTCCGAACTACCGTCCCTCCAGGAGAATGAAGATAGTTCCGCACGGCATCCTCGCAGGTCTTTTCTGCGCAGCTTTCTATGCCGCCGCAGCTTACTTTTTCAAGGAACTCCTGACTGTTCCGATGATAATTCACATTATCGCGATCGTCCTTACGGTTCCGGTCCTTTTCCTTGTCCTCATCTCAGACAAGCTCAACAGGATAATCCCTGACCAGTTCTGGATCCTGATCGCGGTATTCGGTCTTATATTCCTCGCTTCCGATTATGTCGAGGGAAGCATATGGTTTACTGAGGATGCTGCATGGTATGCTCCTCTGATCAACCGTTTCGGTGCCGCTATTCTCGGCGGCGGCGTTCTCTTCCTGATCGGGTTCATAGGCGAGATGGTCGCTTCCCGCGAGGCAATGGGACAGGGCGACATGAAGCTTCTGGCCGCATGCGGTCTCGTAACGGGTCTTTACGGGCTTATCGTTCTCGTATATGTATCAGTCATCGTGGCTGTCTTCTTTGCGATACCGCTCCTTATCAGAAAGAGGAAGAGGATCGCCGAGGAAGAGGAATATGTCAATAACAGCGACGATCCGATCAGGGCCAGGATGGAACTTAAGATCAAGAAGCAGGAGATCCATTTTGCGGATGATCCCGATTATCTTGCTTTCGGACCGTTCATAGCCATCGGCGCAGGCGTTTTCATCGCTCTGGAACCGGTATTCTTCAACATCCTTCTCCCGTACCTCACCACGTTCGGAGTTCATTTCTGACCGAGGTAAGATGATATGACCTTAAAAAAGCTCCTGAGGATATTCAAAAACCACTTCGGATTTCCTGTCACCATAAACTGGGGTTATTCCCTTTTCCTTTGTTCCATCGGTCTTCTTATCGTGTTCCTTCTGAGGCTCATCATCATGTCAAAGGGACTTCCGTTGTCCTTTACTTCCCTCACCGGCTATGCTCTTACCGAGCCTTTGCTCGTAGCTCTCTCACTCCTTTTGCCCGTAGCCGTCCTCTTTATCGAAAAGAAGAAGCACAAAGGCAACGTGATCATCGATTCCGTCGGAAAGTATACCGGAATAGGGCCTCTCCTCTTATCCTTGATCTCGGGCATCGGTCTTTTCCTTATAAGGGTCCCGATCCATAACCTCGTGACCTGGTCGTGGCTCAAGCTCGGGAAGACCTTGATCTTCCCTTCGTTCTTTTTCGTGAATACGCCTTCGGGAGTATCTGAAGTCGTTCTCGGCTATATCGCCGGAACGGCGATCCCGGGGTTTGGCACAAGTCTGTTCTTCACGGGACTTATGTGGGCCTGTTTTCGAAAAAAAGATAAGAAGATCGCAATCTTCCTGATCGCATTTTTCTATGCGGTATTCTCGCTCAATGCCATAGATTTTGTCGCGATCTTCCTCACGGGTATCTGGCTTTGCTTCCTCCGCGACAGGACGGACAACGTCTGGGCGCCTTTTGTCGCGCTCCTGGGCTCAGGCGCGACGGAGATATTCTTCTCCGGATTCGTAAAATCCGTTGATATCACGATGGTGCAGGTACACTCGGATATCGACTCGACATATTTCTACTCTTCACTTCCGGCATTTCTCGTCGGAGTGATCCTTCTTGCCTTCTTCGCGAAGACACTGAACGATTTCAAGGCATCCTACGAAGCCGACAGTTCCATCAACGGCGAAGAAGAAAATGAGACTCCGACATTCCTTACGGGGGTGAATTTGTCGCTGATTTGTGCGATAATTATCTTCCTGATACTTTGGATCATCGTTTTGAAGAGGTAAACTTTGATGGATAACAAGAGATATATGAGGGATAAGGCATCCGTCATCAGTATGATCAAATACATACTGATCATTTCCATTGCGTGCGTTGTTATATACTTTTTCTCGAAGCTCGCCGTGATCCTGATCCCTTTTGTTATAGGTTTTATCCTCGCCAAGACGAGCTATACCCTCGCTAAGCCCCTGACGAAGTTTCTCGGAGGCAAGTCCTCGGGCAAGGTCAAAAAGGATAAGAATACCAATTCCGTCTGGTACAAGATGTTCCATCCGAATGGTGAGAGGAAGAGCAAGACATTACAGACGAAGATATCGATAGTCATCTATATAATCCTTCTCATCATCGTTTTCATCATATGCGCTCTGTGCATATTCGGAATAATCTCCCAGGCAACGAATGCCGTCATTGCTCTTTCGAAGTATTCCGAGACGATCGACTTTTCTTCGATCAGGAGAGCCGCTAATCTCGACAAACTCTCGGTAGAACACGGCGGATTCTTAAATCAGGAGATCGTTGATCTTCTGAAGGAGAATATCGATACCTGGGCACATAATGCGATCAAGGCTATCCCGTCGATCCTGTCCAGACTCGTTACGGCTCTCTGGAATTTTGTCGGAAGCCTCCCTGCAGTGCTCTTTTCCATCATCTGCGTTATACTGAGCGGATATTATTTCATAAGCGACGGTCCGGAAGTTACCAAATTCTATCTCAAGAACGTTCCTCACAAGTCCTTCAGGAAGAAGTCCTTCTCCCTCATTAACGACCTGTCCGTAACGCTCTTCAGAGTCCTGGGCGGATATACGTCACTTCTTATCATCACCGCGGTCGAAGCATTTATCATATTCAAGATAGCTGATGTCAGATATGCCCTGATACTGGCTCTCGTAACCGGCATCATCGATTTCCTCCCGGTACTCGGTATCGCGGTCACGATGTGGCCTGTCATCATCTACTGTGCCATTGAAGGCAATATCAGAGGTGCAGTCATCATCCTCATCGGTATGATCATCATGACCGTCATAAGAAGGATCATAGAGCCTTTGATCTTAGGCAAGTCTATGAAGCTCCATCCTCTCCTCATGCTCGTTGCCATGGTCATCGGTGTCTATGTATGGGGAGCCATAGGCTTCCTTTTGGGACCTGCCGTCATGATCATCGTTATCCAGATCCTGAAGGTCTTCGAACTGGACAAAAAAATACTCGCGTTCTTATCGCGAGTATTGAATAAGTTTATGACTAAGCCTGAGGAACTGGAACCCGAGAACAAGGCTGATATCAAGCCTGATTCGAGTGAAGGATAAGATCACAGCATCCTACGGCCGAGACCGCGCCGTCTGCTGCGGCAGTCGTAAGCTGTCTTAACGACTTGGTCCTTCCGTCTCCCGCTGCAAATATACCCTTTATATTGGTCTTACAGTCTTCTCCGGCTATGATATATCCTGCCTGATCGGTATTAACCAGATCCGTGAACTGCTCGTTTGAAGGGACCTGTCCTATGGCTACGAACAGAGCGTCAACACTTATGTCGCGTTCGCCTGAAGTGACCGTATCCTTGACCGTGATGCCCTCGAGCTTCTTTTCGCCCTTAAGAGCGCTTACAGTGCTGTTTAAGACAAGTTCTATATTGGATGTACTCTTCACGATATCGACAAGAGCCTGCTCGCCTCTGAAGGCATCTCTCCTGTGGACGAGATATACCTTCTCACAGAGGTTAGACAGATAGATCGCATCTTCAAGAGCGGTATTTCCGCCTCCGTTTACGGCAACGGTCCTGTGCTTGAAGAATGCGCCGTCACATGTGGCGCAGTATGAGATACCGCGGCCCAGGAGCCTTTCTTCCATAGGAAGTCCAAGATGGCGGTTCTTGGCTCCGCACGCAAGTATGATCGTCTTTGCCTCGTTCGTCTTTCCGAATTCGGTAGTTACCTTAAATCCCTCTTCGAAGCTTCCTTCGATCTTCATGATCTTGTCGAAGATGAAGTCGGTACCGAGGGAAATAACCTGCTCGTAGAGATCTGTCGCGAACTTATAGCCCGATACGTTCTTGATGCCCGGATAGTTCTCGATCTCGGGAGTGTTTATGATCTGTCCCCCGTAAGTCTCTGACTCATATATGGCAACTGACTTTCCTGCCCTTCTTCCGTAGATGGCAGCTGTAAGTCCTGCTGTTCCCGCACCTACGATGATAATGTCATACATAAATGTATCCTCCTTCAGCTTTGTGCTTTGTTACCCGTATAGAGATGGTAATATCTGCCCTTCTTCTCGATGAGCTGATCATGGTTGCCTCTCTCGATTATACGTCCCTTTTCGAGAACCATGATGCAGTCGGAATTCTTGACCGTGCTGAGCCTGTGGGCGATAACGAATGTCGTTCTGCCCTTCATGAGCTTATCCATACCCTTCTGGACAAGAGACTCGGTATGCGTATCGATCGAGCTCGTTGCTTCGTCAAGGATCAGTACCGGCGGATCTGCTATAGCCGCGCGGGCGATAGCGAGAAGCTGTCTTTGACCCTGCGAGAGATTCGCGCCGTCACCTTCAAGGATCGTGTCATAGCCGTGAGGCAGGTGCCTTATGAAGCCGTCTGCGTTGGCGAGCTTGGCGGCCGCATAGACTTCCTCATCCGTGGCGTCGAGCTTGCCGTAACGGATATTATCCTTGACCGACATGCTGAACAGATGTGTCTCCTGCAAAACGACACCAAGTGAATGACGCAGATCGTCCTTCTTGATCTTGTTGATGTTGATACCGTCATATCTGATCTTACCGTCGGCAATATCATAGAACCGGTTGATGAGGTTCGTTATCGTCGTCTTACCTGCACCCGTGGATCCTACGAAAGCGATCTTCTGACCCGGAGTCGCGAAAAGGTCGATATCAAACAATACCGGATGGCCTTCCTCGTATGCGAAGTCCACGTTATGGAACTCGACGTCACCTTTGAGCTCGACATATGTCGTCGTGCCGTCTGCCTTGTGGAAATGCTTCCAAGCCCAGATTCCGGTCCTCTCTTTGCACTCCTCGATCTTGCCATCGACTATCTTCGCATTTACGAGCGTTACATAACCCTCGTCAGTCTCAGGGATCTGATCGAGAAGATCGAATATCCTCTGGCCGCCTGCAAGACCTACCATGATGGAGTTGAGCTGCATCGAGATCTGGTTGATAGGATGAGCAAACTGCTTATTGAACGTAAGAAAGCTCGCGAGAGCACCGATCGTAAACGAACCTATGCCCTTGATCGCGAAGGCGCCTCCGACAATGGCACAGATGACATAACTTAAGTTACCGAGCTGTGCATTGATAGGCATAAGGATATTTGCAAATGTGTTGGCCTTGTCGGCGCTTACAAAGAGCTCGTCATTACGCTTCCTGAACTCCTCCATGGCCTTTTCCTCATAGCAGAATGACTTGACTACCTTTTGTCCCGTCATGATCTCCTCGATATAGCCGTTGACCGATCCGAGGCTCTTTTGCTGGATGGCGAAGTTCTTTCCCGAAGCGGCGCTTAGCTTGGCAGTGCAGAAGAGCATGATGCCGACCATGGAAAGTGTTATAAGCGTAAGTGCCCAGCTCAATACGAACATACTCGCAAGGACACTTATAATGGTTACGATACTTGACAGGAACTGAGGTATGCTCTGTGAGATCATCTGGCGCAAAGTATCTATATCATTCGTATAGACGGACATTATGTCGCCGTGGGAATGCGTATCGAAGTATTTGACCGGAAGGCTCTCCATCTTGTTGAACAGTTCATTACGAAGATTCCTCAAAGTTCCCTGTGTGATATACATGAGGAGCCTTGCCTGGACGAAGGCGGCTATGACACCGATAAGATAGAAGGCTGCGACTCTTCCGATCGCCCAAAGGAGCGGTATGAAGTCAGGCTCACTTTGTCCGATGAGAGGGATTATGTATTTGTCGATCAGGGTCTTCATGAAAAGCGTACCCTGAACGCTCGAGAACGTGCTCGCGAAAACGCAGATGATAACGAAGATGTAGTGGATCCAGTACCACTTCATCGTATATCCGAATATCCTGCCGAGGATCTTGAACGGGTGTTCGATCTTAGGTCTCGGTCCCTTTCCTCTCTGTCCCATCTTGATTGGCTTAGGTGATGATGCCATTATGACTCACCTCCTTTTACTTCCAGAGCGGCCTCGTCGAAGTCGCGGCTGCCGCTCGTCTGCGCTTCATAGAGCGAAGCGTATGTCTCGTTGATCTTAAGAAGTTCCTCATGCGGCGCAAATGCCGTCACCTTATCGTCTTCGATGACCATTATCCTGTCTGCCTCCATAACGGAAGAGATGCGCTGGGCAATTATGATCTTGGTCATATCAGGTCTCTCGTTTCTCATTCCTTCCCTGATCTTACGGTCCGTACTCGTATCGACAGCAGACGTCGAATCGTCAAGTATAAGTATCTTAGGCTTTTTAAGGAGCGCCCTGGCTATACAGAGCCTCTGCTTCTGACCTCCCGAGACGTTGGTACCGCCCTGCTCGATATGGGTATTATATCCGTCGGCAAACCCGCTTATGAATTCATCGGCCTGGGCTATCTTACATGCATTGATGCATTCTTCCTCGGTAGCATTCTCGTCGCCCCATCTGAGGTTCTCGAGGATGGTTCCCGTAAAGAGCTCATTCTTCTGGAGAACCATCGAGACGTTGTTCCTCAATGTCTCGATGTCGTAATCCTTGACATTGTGGCCGCCTACAAGGACCTCACCGTCGTTTACGTCATAGAACCTGCTTATGAGGTTAACGAAAGTACTCTTACCTACACCGGTTCCTCCGACGATGCCTATCGTCTCACCGGATCTGATACTGAGATCAACGTCCTTCAGTACATAGGTCGTGGCTTCATCGTAATACTTGAAATTGACGCCCTTGAATACGATCGATCCGTCCGGAACTTCGGTAAGAGGCTCAGAAGGATTCTTGATGGAGCTCTCCTGGGAGAGGACCTCGGAGATACGCTTTGCTGAAGCGGAACTCATCGTGATCATAACAAAGACCATACTAAGGAGCATAAGGCTTATGAGGATGTTCATGCAGTAGCTCAGGAGAGCCATGAGGTCGCCCGTCGTAAGTTCAGATGTTACTACCAGATGCGCACCTACCCATGAGATTATGAGGATACATGCATTAGTCGTAAGTATCATGAGAGGGTTGTTGAACGACAGGACCTTCTCTGCCGCCACTGCGAGCTTATAGATATTGTTTGAAGCCTTTCCGAATTTTTCCTTTTCGTAGTCTTCCCTTACAAATGATTTGACGACTCTTATGGAAGAGACATTCTCCTGAACGGACTCGTTCATCTTGTCATACTTTTCGAAAAGTACTTTAAAGTGCTTCATCGCAAGCAGCATGATGAGACCCAAAAAGAATGCCAGGACGATGACGGCAACGAGGTATATCATCGCGATCTTGACGCTGAAGGTGAAAGCCATGATCATGGCCACGATAAGGCTCATCGGGGATCTGACGAACATTCTAAGTATCATCTGATAAGCATTCTGAAGGTTTGTTACATCTGTCGTAAGCCTCGTTACGAGACCTGCGGTCGAATATTTGTCGATCTCCTTGAACGAGAAGTTCTGGATCCTTCCGAACATCGCTTCCCTTAAGTTATGGGCAAATCCCGCCGAAGCCTTCGCTCCATATTTTCCTCCGAGGATACCTGCCATAAGGGAAACGAGCGCGACTATGATCATAAGCCCCGCTATGTTGTAGATATGGTTCAGATTGCTCTTGGAGATGCCTTCATCCACGATCGATGCCATAAGATAAGGTATGGCCATCTCACAGAAAACTTCGATGATCATGAATATCGGGGTGACTATTGATGCTCCCCAGTATTGCTTGATCTGTTTTGCCAATGTTCTGATCATTTGATGTAATTCCCCCGTCTTTTTATGCGCGGCCTGCGCTTATAACGTCCTTGATGCTCTTGATCCTTCCTATGAGCCTGTCAAACTGAGTCTGTCCCCTGACTTCGACAACCATGTTGATAACAGCCGTAAAATCCGGTTTGGACTGGCTCGAGATCGAGCTTATGAAGACGTGTTCCTCACTTATGGCACTCGTTATCTCGTTTAGGATATAACGTCTGTCACTTACCACTATCCTGATCTCCACTTCATAGATATCCGTGGCACTGTAGTTATCCCAGTGTACTTTGATGAGCCTGTTCTCGCGCTCCTTGTCTTTGGGAGAGCGCGATGCATACTTATGAAGATTGATGATGTTCGCACAGTTGGTCCTATGGATACCGACGCTTCCGCTCTGGGTCACGTATCCGATTATCTCATCACCCGGAACAGGATGACAGCAGTTGGAAAGATGGACCTGACAGTCCTCGATACCGTCTACGGTTATACCTATGCCGGTCTTCGTCTTCTTCTCCTGTACTCTCTTTACCACAGGCTTATAGTTGGTCTGCTGGGTTCCGCTCTTCGGAAGTCCCGAGAGAGAATTCTTGCCAATATCCTCAACTAATTCCGCCGGCGTATAGAGTACCTGTCCTGCGGAGTTGATCCTGTAGCCCATCGCATTACGCTCTTCCTCGCTCAATGACTTGATATATTCGTCACGGAGCTTCGAGAATACCTTTCCGGCTGTCAGGACGCCGTAACCTATGGCAGCATATACGTCGTCGAGATTGGAATAGCTGTACTTCCTGAATATGCCTTCGAGAGCCTTGTGAAGGAGGAGCTGCTGAGGAGTAAATCCGTTTCTCTGCATCTCTCTTTCAAGGAGCTCACGTCCGTCCGCGATATTTTCCGCTCTGGATTCCTTTTTGAACCAGGCATTGATCTTACTTCTGGCGGAAGCAGTCTTAACCATCTTTGCCCAGTCTTTGGAAGGTCCGTGGATCTTATCGGATGACAATACCTCAACGATGTCGCCGTTCTTAAGTTCATAGGACAACGGAACGATCCTGCCGTTTACCTTGGCACCGTGCATGTGGTTACCGATACCGCTGTGGATGTTATAAGCAAAGTCGATAGGACATGATCCCTTAGGAAGGTTGATGACGTCTCCCTTAGGCGTAAATACATAGACCGTATCAGGTGTCAGGTTGCTCTTAAGGACATCCAGAAAGTCAGACGGATCCTTGGTCTCTTTCTGGCTGTCAAGGAGCTGCCTGATCCAGTTGATCTTACTGTCGAGCTGATCGAACTTCGATGCCTCGGAATTACCTTTTTCCTTGTAGTGCCAGTGTGCGGCGATACCGTATTCGGCAGTTCTGTGCATCGCAAATGTCCTTATCTGTACCTCAAAAGGAACACCGCCCTTGCCGAGCACCGTCGTGTGGATACTCTGGTACATATTAGGCTTCGGCATGGCGATATAGTCCTTGAACCTTCCCGGGATATGCTGATACATCTCATGAACGATACCTAAGACCGTATAACAGTCCGTAAGTGTCTCGACAATTATCCTGCAGGCAAAAAGATCGTAGATCTGCTCGAGTGTCTTGTTCTGCTCCTTCATCTTGTTATAGATGCTGTAGAAGTGCTTCGGCCTTCCTTCGATCTCGACATGCTTTATGCCGTATTCCTTCACCTTGGCGCTGATCTCATTTACCACTTCCGCCATGAACTGTTCTCTCTCGGATCTCTTTGAAGATATCATGCCTACCAGTTCATAGTAGGCATCCTTGTCAAGATAGCGGAGACAGAGATCTTCCAGTTCCCACTTGATCTTATAGATACCGAGACGGTGTGCCAGAGGCGCATATATATCCAGTGTCTCCTTGGATATCTCTATCTGCTTTTCCGGAGACTGATGCTTCAATGTACGCATATTGTGGAGACGGTCGGCAAGCTTTATAAGGACCACCCTGATATCCTTTGCCATGGCAACGAACATCTTACGGACGTTTTCAGCCTGCATGTCTTCCTTTGATACATAAGGGATCTTACCGAGCTTGGTAACTCCGTCAACGAGAAGCGCGACATCTTCTCCGAATACTTCCGTAATAAGATGGATATCGACCACCGTATCCTCAACGGTATCGTGAAGCAGAGCTGCTTCTATGGTCTCGGCATCGACTTCGAGCTCGACTAAGATCTGTGCCGTGGCAAGAGGATGTGTGATATAAAGTTCGCCCGATTTTCTCTTCTGGTTCCTGTGTGCTTTGAACGCGAAGATATATGCTTCCCTTATCATGTGCATGTCGTGTTCAAAATCCTCGGCACTCTCATGAACACGTCCCGCATACTTTTCGAAAGCCTTTATGAGCTCGGAAAACCTCTCCGCGATGTTTTCCGGTATCTCGGGAACGTCATCCGTGTCCCTGAGATACGTTATCTCGCGGAGTATCTCCGCTTCTTCATTCGTGATCTCGCTTCTTTCCTTATCTGTCATTACCGTTTAACCTCATATATGTCGCCGTTTCCTGGAGATTAGCCTTGCCCCTGACTTCGGACAGGCTTAAGCAGAGCCTTCCGCCGGAAGACTTTCCGAGCTTGATGAGCCCGGCTTCCGAAAAGACGTCAAGGCATCTTTGAACCTGGAACGGCGTTATGTTATCTCCTGTCCTTATTCCGATCATCCTGGCAAGATAAGCGGAATCAATGATCGATATTCCCGTCCCGAAAACATCCCTTATCGTTTTATATGTATCTGCATACATCTCGGAAGAAGGTATCAGAAGATCCTTCCCCGTGCCCTTCTGAAGCTTAGCTATCTGCTCCGGTGCAAGTCCGTCCCTGTAGAGCTTCTCAAGAGTCTCCGGCTGGCTCCAGATTATGCCTTCAGGCATCCTCGGCTTAAGATCGCACAGATGAAGGCTCAAAGTATCGTTGCCCCAGAGATTAAAGACATTCATCGTATAGGCTATATCCACTCTGTCGCCGGCCTTGAGTATGGAAGCATAATTACCCATTCCGAATCCGACGGCGGATATTACATTCTTCATGTCGGGATCGTTCTTCGTATCATAGAGATCGAGCCTTATGTGCGCTCCGTCGCTCATATACTGGATATTGGCAAGGAACAGGTCCCTGGTGATGAAGACCGGCTTACCGTTTCCGAGTCCGAACGGCGAGAGCTTACGAAGCTCATCATGGACCTTCATCGTTATGCAGGAAGCAGGTATCTGGGCATCTGCCTTAAGTTCGTCCTCTTCATCTTCACCGTCGCTCAATTTACATGCATACTCTTCGAGTGCACACATGAACTTCCTGATGTCCTTCTTCTTTATGACAAGTCCTGCCGCCTTCTTATGTCCGCCGAAGTTAACACAATACTCGGATGCGCTCTCTATGGCATGGTATATATCGAATTCACCGTACGCCCTTGACGAACCCTTGATATTCTCTTCTTCGAGTCCGTCATCCGTAAATACGATCGTGCTCCTTCTGAAGTGCTGGGAAAGCTTGCCCGCGACTATTCCGAGGACACCCTGATGCCAGTTCTTGCCGTAAGCCACGATAGGGCCCCGGGTATTGGTCAGGAGCCATTCTTCAGGCCTGTTGCTGTTCTCTATCTGTGCCTTCGCTTCTTCAAAGACACGGGCTTCTATAGCCTTCCTCTCGTCATTCTGCTTGGAAAGTGCTTCTGCCGCCGCCTTGACCCTGGCTCTGTCATCATTAAGGAAGAGGTTCAGTGCGTCAGAGGAATCGTATAGTCTTCCCGCAGCATTGATCCTCGGAACGAATACAAAAGAGATATAGGATTCGTCAGGCTTCCTGCCGTTGTCCAACAGCATCTCGTTCATGACGCGGATACCGATATTCGTAGGCTCTTCCATACTCTGGAATGCCTTCTTTACAAGTGTCCTGTTCTCGCCTACCAAAGGTACGAGATCTGCGATGGTCGCGATACCTGAAAGTTCTATTACCTGTCTCCATACACTCGGATAGACCTTAAACCTCTTGTCCCTGCCCATGGCCTCGACGAGCTTCATGGCAACGCCGGCACCGCACAGATCGGCACATGGATAAGTATTGTCCGGTCTCTTGGCACAGATAACGGCATCGGCGTCCGGAAGTCTGTCCTGGACCGTATGGTGATCCGTTACGATCACCTTGATCCCCTGCTCCTTGATCTTGGCTATCGTGTCAAAATTGGAGATACCACAGTCAACGGTAATAAGAAGACCCGGAGCCTTCAAAAGGACATCCTCAAGGATATAATCCGTAAGTCCGTATCCGTGAGCGGCTCTCTGGGGAACGATATAGTCTACGTCACAGTTATGGCTCCTGAAATATCTGACAAGGATCGAAGTAGCAGTAACGCCGTCAGCATCATAGTCACCGTAGACAAGGATCTTCTTGCCCTTCTCCATTGCTTCCGTGATGATATCCACGGCCTTCCTCATATCGGCGAAAAGGAACGGGTCGTGCCACTGTGAAGGATTCTCGCTGAAAAAATCCTCTTTGTCGCTGGCGGACACTATGCCACGGGACTCAAGCAAGCGCTCCACGATCTGCTCCGCATCGACTTCACCCAAAGTCAACGCGCAATCCCAAATCTTGCTCGTTAATAACATATATTCATCTCACTCTTTTTATTTGTCCCCATTTTATCAAAAATCCTGTCCTTTTTAAATAATAAGCATAAAAAAGAACTGCCCCGTTAAAGGACAGTTCCGTTAAGATCAAATTGAGATCAGCGCTTACGCTTTCTTGCTGCCTCTGACTTCTTCTTGCGACGTACAGAAGGCTTCTCGTAGTGCTCTCTCTTACGTACTTCAGCAAGAACTCCGGATCTGGCACATGAGCGCTTAAATCTGCGAAGCGCACTATCAAGGGACTCATTCTCCTTAAGTCTGATTTCTGACATTCTTTATCCCTCCCCTCGTGCGTAGAAATAATAACGGAAGGGATTATACTAAAAACTTGATATCAAGTCAACAAATACTTGAAAACAAAGTCTTTGAAGTTTTTCTTTTTTGCTTCCCGCATGATATTTAATGTGTTTGATGATACTCCTTTTCGAAAAGAAAGGGAGCCCCGCAGGGCTCCCTCTATTCTCTAATGCGTAACAACGGCTTTACTGTGAAGGATAACCAATCAGGAAGGATCAATAGGCCGGTTCAATCAAACCGTAGTTGCCGTCCTTACGCTTGTAAATTACACTTACTACGTTTGTATCAGCATCCAGATAAACCAAAAAGTTATGCCCGAGCATTTCCATCTGCAATATCGCATCTTCCGAAGACATCGGGCGGAGCTCGAATGTCTTTCTTCTGATTATCTTCTTCTCCTCTTCGTAATCCTCAAAGTCGAAATCCGAATCCGCTTCATCTTCAAGGTAGCTTACGATCTGAGGATAATCTTTCTTAGCCTTTAAGAACTTGGTCTTTTGTCTCCTGATCTGTGACTCGAGTTTGTCTATCGTTCTGTCAACTGCCGTCAGGATCTCTTCGTCTCTGGACTCTGCCCTGTAGATCCTGTTGTTGAGCTTAAGTGTGATCTCTACGACCATCCGGTCTCCCTCAGGTCTGATACGTACATTGAAGGTGCCTTCCTCACCAAAGTACTTGTCGAATTTACTCATCTTGTCAGCGATCTTTTTCTCAAGTCTCTCACCGATACGAATGCCTTTTCCCTGCGTCGTGATCTTCATAAAATCACATCCTTCCCGTGATATGTTCTAAAGGACATCTGTCCTTAAAAAGATTATAATTCATAACTTGTTTACAGAATGTAACACTGAATACCATTCCTTTTTCGAAAAAATGATATAATAAAAAAGTGGGGCTTGAGAGATACTCAAGTCCCGCTTCTTTATGTTCTTATTTAAGATCAGGCTTCTTCGGATCCTTCCTTGTCCTTATCCTCTTCTTCCTTCCCGGCATCAGCTTCCGCCGTCTCAGGTACTTCCATAGCCGTCTCAGGCTCAGGTTCTTCCATAGCCGGAGGTATCACGGAAACAGCCTTATCGGACTTGACGGCACCGGGAGCGCTCTCGGAACCCGGCTCGAACTTCGTGCCGCAGGAATAGCAGAATGCATATGCGAGCATGTTCTCCTTGCCGCAATTAGGACAAAGCTTAAGGCCTTTCTCGAAAAGGATCTTGAGCTCACATTCC
>Ga0310786_10003640_pt1 | contig 22251 bp, 17 predicted proteins | sample AusTroGonzalo_MG_FD_203881 | JGI IMG/M metagenome (GOLD analysis project Ga0310786, IMG submission 203881) | Bovine rumen microbial communities from tropical cattle in Woodstock, Queensland, Australia - Gonzalo_03 (v2) (version 2) | ecosystem: Host-associated > Mammals > Digestive system >...
TCCTTAGGTTGTTTACGGCTTCTATTTAGAAGATGATCTTGTTGAGCGGGAGCTCGATGATGCCCGTCGCCCCGTTCTTCGTGAGCTGCGGGATGAGGTCGCGCACCTGCTTTTCCTCGACGACGGATTCGACTGCGTACCAGTCGCCGCCAGAGAGCTTGTTGACGGTCGGCGCGTGGAGCGCGGGCATGACCTTCACGACCTTCTCGAGCGTCTTCTCGGGCGCGTTGCACTTGAGAAGGACGCGCCTCTGCGCCTCAAGGGCGCCAGTGAGGAGCATCTTGAGCTGCTCGAGCTTCGCGCGCTTTGCGGCGTTCTTCCAGCTCTTCTTGTTGGCGATGAAGCGAGTCGTCGAGGTGAGGATCGTGTCGACGATGCGGAGGTTGTTCGCGCGGAGCGAAGAACCCGTCTCGGTGAGATCGACGATCGCGTCGACGAGCTCGGGGGCCTTGACTTCGGTCGCGCCCCAGCTGAACTCGACGTCGGCCTTGACGCCGTGCTTCTTGAGGTAGCGCTTGACGAGACCAATCGCCTCGGTAGAGATGCGCTTGCCCTTGAGATCCTTGACGGTCTTGATCTTCGAGTCGTTCGGGACTGCGAGGACCCAGCGAACGGGATTGGAAGTCGCCTTGGAGTAGTTGAGTTCGCAAATTTCCTGGACGTCGGAGCCGTTCTCGTAGACCCAGTCGTAGCCGCAGATGCCAGCATCGAGAAGCCCGAGCTCCACGTAGCGGCTCATTTCCTGCGGCCTCAGGAGCCGGCACTTGATTTCTTCGTCGTCAATAGAGGGAGTGTAGCTGCGGCTCGAGCAGGTGACGTTGAAGCCAGCGCGCTTGAAAAGCGCGAAAGTCGATTCCTGCAAGCTGCCTTTTGGTAGTCCGAGAACGATTGCCATCTTAAGATTCGATCCTTTTCTTTGAACAAGTTGGGAAATTATACCAAAAATATGCTGAACTTGTCCATTGGCAGCAGAATATGGTGGTTTGCGGTGGCCGAAGGCTCCTCCTCGCGGAACCTCGGCGAATACGCCGTATCCGCTCGCTCGGACCTTCGCTCCACCGCAAACTTCACTGCACTGCTCAAACGGACGGCTTGTAGGAGTCCTTGAGCGTGACGGTGCGGTTGAAGACTGGGGCGCCGGGCTTGGAGTCGAACTCGTCGGCGACAAAGTAGCCGGTGCGCTCGAACTGGAAGCGATCAAGCCCCTTCGCCTCTGCAAGCGCTGGCTCAACGTACGCCTCAACGACCTTCAGCGAATCGGGGTTCATGTACTTCAGGAACTCCGAAGGACCGTCCTTCAGCGGATCCTTCTCCGTGAAGAGCCGGTCGTAGAGACGCACTTCCGCCTTGACTCCCGTCGCGCAGTCGACCCAGTGAATCGTGCCCTTCACCTTGCGCCCGTCCGCGGCGTTTCCGCCCCACGACTCGGGATCCCACGTGCCGTGGATCTCCACGACCTTGCCCGACTCGTCCTTGACGCAGCCAGTGCACTTGAAGATGCAAGCGCCGCGAAGGCGCACTTCCTGCCCTGGCGCCATGCGGAAGAACTTCTTCTCAGGAACTTCCATGAAGTCCGCGCGGTCGATCCATATCTCGCCGCCAAACGGAATCTTCCTCGTGCCAGCCGACTCGTCGAGCGGGTTGTTTGGGAGCTCTACATCACGCGTCACCCGTTCCCCATTCCCCGTTCCCCGTTCCCAATTATCAACGACAACCTTCACCGGGTCGAGAACGGCCATGCGGCGCGTCGCCGTCTGGTTGAGCTCTTCGCGGACGCACCACTCGAGAAGCGCAGGGTCGCTCTCGCTCTCGAATTTCGAAACACCGACGCGTGCGCAGAACTCGCGTATCGCGCCAGGCGTGTAGCCGCGACGCCTCATGCCGCACACTGTCGGCATGCGAGGATCGTCCCATCCCGCCACATGCCCCTCGGTGACAAGCTGCAGAAGAAGACGCTTCGACATCACGGTGTAGGTGATGTTGAGACGCGCAAACTCGCGCTGCTGGGTGCGAATCTTGACGCCGTTCCTGACAGGCAAAAGCCCCTGCTCGTCCATGCGATCAACGACCCAGTCGTAGAGCGGACGGTGCACCTCGAACTCAAGCGTGCACATCGAGTGCGTGACACCTTCGAGCGCATCCTCGATCGGATGGGCAAAGTCGTACATCGGATAGACGCACCACTTGTCGCCGAGATGGTAGTGCGAGACGTGGCGGATGCGGTAGATGACAGGATCGCGGAAGTGGATGTTGGGCGATGCCATGTCGATCTTCGCCCTCAGGCACCATTCGCCGTCGGCATACTTGCCGTCGCGCATCTCGTGGAAAATCTGCAGGTTGCGCTCAGGGCTCGTGTCGCGCGAAGGCGAGGGCGTGCCCGGCTTCTCTGGAACGCCGCGGTACTGCTTCCACTCGTCCTGCGTCAGGTTGCAGCAATACGCCTGCCCGCGGCGGATAAGCTCCTCGGCGATCTCGTACATCTTGTCGAACATGTTCGACGCGTTGTAGAAGCCAGGTTCTCCCGCATCGCCCTCGCCCGACCACTGGAAGCCGAGCCAGCGGATGTCCTTCTTGATGTTCTCGGCGTATTCGTCCGACTCCTTAGTCGGGTTCGTGTCGTCGAGACGAAGGTGGCATTCGCCGTCAAAGAGTTCGGCCATGCCAAAATCAACGCAGACGGCCTTTGCGTGGCCGATGTGGATGTAGCCGTTCGGCTCCGGCGGGAATCGCGTCACGACCTTGCCGCCGGTTTTGCCGTCGGCTACGTCCTTTTCGATCCACTGCCGTAGAAAATGTCGAGAAGTGTCAGATTCGCTCATGCCGCGTATTATACCATATTCTGCACGCGTCTACTTCCAATGCCCTCTCAACCACGCGAAAAGCCGTGGCGGCCGGAAATATTCACCAAGCTGTTGAGAAGACCTTTTACACGACCACCTGTTATCGAGTGGCGAATTTCCGAACCGCCACAGCAAGATCGTCTAGTGTCAGGCCGTTGTCATAGACAACATACTTATTCCAGTCAAAAGCAGGGCCGTCGAAATACGTAAGCACTATATCAAACACCAGGGAAAACGCCCCAATTTGGCGGTCATAGTCAGAATTGCGCTCTGCGAGCTCCAACCTGAAACAATCGCTGTCATCACCCACCTCTTCCCAACCATAGCCGTTGAGTCCGATGTCGATGGCATAGTCTGCATCGCGCTCCCTTGCCGTCGGACGTTGCCGTTTCAGAAACGCTATTATCTCCGAAACCTTGAGTGGTGGAAATACATAATCGCGCTCGTGAAGCGTAATGGCCCGGCCGAATTCCTCAAGCCGTCCGTCCACGATCTTGTACTTCACGCGACAATATGTGCCACGTCCGAACTCCGTCTGCAGCTCGAATCGCGCCGTCTTCGGATCGACGTAGGGAACGCACCATTCGAAGAACTTCCTGAAGCCGCCGTCTGCCCACCTGCTGGCGACAACGTCATCGCCCGTGAAACGCCAGCATCCGTCCTTGACGCTACGCCGGGATGGGCGTGCCCCGTCCATCCAGCCCAACAAAGCATCCAGCACGTCGCCTTCCGTCTTAAGCTTCCGCGCGTCTTCAATCCGATTCCCGTACGACTTCTTGAATTCACGCACAAACCGCCCGACTTCAAGCGCCCGGATTTTCACCTTTACGTAAACATCGCAGCTCATCACACCCCCAGCATGCCGACATATTGAACTAATCGGAAAACTGATTCCCCTTCATGTGCCCAACCTTAATCTTTAAATTGCCGACAGACTTCAATTCTTCGGGGGAGAACTTGCCAATGGATATTCGATAAGTGCCTGCCGAACAACCGACATCAAATGTAGTACCGAAGCGGTCCGTTGGGAACCCATTATAAAGAGGCATAATGCCACCGTAATCGTCTCCACAAGCAAATAGCGACATATAATAACGGCAACCTTCACACCGATGCTTGCATAATACCACATTGCCATCTGCTATTTCTGCACCTTGTGCATTATAGAGTGTTGCGGAAACAGCAATAGACCCCGTATCAAGGCAGGACTGGATGGCATTAAATTTGTTTTTATCAAACTGAAACGCAATAGCAGATCCTGTTTTCAAACTTGTCATGATTAAAAAATTATAAGTCCGACTGTAAGTATAGTCCATCCGTCCGGGTTTATAGCCTTCATTAGGTCTAAGTTTAACACTTTTCTGGGCCATAGTGCCAATCTTTTTAATAACTTCGTCTACGAACTGAGTGTATTTCGCCTGATCAATTCTAACGCGGACATTTACAACTACTTCCCCAGTCTTTGGATCAAGGTCAATCGGCGACTTACCATTCTCGCCAGGAATTGGTTCTGCGACTACGCATGAAATGTGCTTGGCGAGAACGGCTTTAATCATCGTCTCCGCGTCTGCAAGATTCTCTTTCGCTGCCGTCATTTGCGCAAAGAGGTCCGCGCCATCAAGTGCGACATTCACAGCGGACGCCGCACGGAGTTTCTCTTCAAGCTTGCCCTTCCTGACACTTGCCTTGACCTTGACTGCATATATGCCATCACTGGACTTCTTTGGCTCTCCGATTGTCTTGGCGCCGGCAATCATCCCGGCAGAATACGTCAGAATTTCATCTTCGATCAGCTTGTCGTTTTCAACAAGCGTAGTCGCATCAACCATGGTGCCGACAACCGCCTCAACGGCGGACCGAAGCGCCGCCTTTGTCGCTTCTCGCACGGTCGCACCGTATCCAGTAGCAACTACGTCAACGATTTGGCCTGCATCTTGCGCAAAACAAGTGCACGACACGGCCAATATGGCAACTGCAACAAGTGCAATCGATGCAACTACTTTTTTCATCTCGTTTATCCCTATTATGCCTTTTTCGTCTATAAGCAAACCCCCGCAAAACTGACGATAGATGGCGCATGTCTCCTATATGGAAGATTGCGCACTCCCAAATGCGATTATTCCGCAAGTTCAATTACGACTGACGCAACTTTCGGCAGATCATCGCGAGGAATATCAAATCCTATCCAACGGTGCATCGACTTGGCGTCCGTATGAAGCATAGGCGTCACGTACCACCCGTAGCCATCATTATATCTATCCTCTCCGTCGAACATTTTCCCTCGTCCCGCCATCGAATTCATCAATGCGATGTTCGCAAACGCAACAGTTCGCACACACACATCCTCGTTGTCCTTATCCTTGAGAACGATGTCATAAGTGGTTCGGCCAAACGATTTGTCACCTCCTCCCAAATATCCGCCGCAAAGCAGCCACTGCCAATAGAAAACCACTTCTGCGCATGCTTTGGGCAATTTGTAACACGTCGCCTTCGCAGACGTGCGGCTTCCGTTCAACTCGGTTATTACCATTACCTGAAATCCTTCTGATCCCATGTCGTCCTCTTTAATCCCCTTTCGGATTCGCGAAGACCTATACGTTTCTTTTCTCATCAACTCTCTCGCCCACAATGACTTCCACTCTTCTTCCGTAGACCCCTTCCCCCAGCGACGGGGAACTTCAAATTGAACACCATACCCATCCAAGGGCGTTCTCCCGACTTGCGACAGGCACCAGAGGTCCTTTGCATTCCCAAACGCCACAACGCCTTCATACATACCCTCTGCAGACATGCTCCTCATGTCATAACTTAGACCGTCTATCGTGAAAGCAGATGATCTTGATCTTCCTCCCCGAACGCCCCGAGAGGACGCATCATCAAATGTAGCAATGTAGTTTTCAGCGCGCATTTCATCTTGCTGTGAAAAACCGCAACTCGATCTTTTGCCCGACTGCAAACGCACATTCCTCGGCTTTTCAATCGATATCTGATCCAGCACCTTCAAAAGCGGAGGCAGATACTCGTCGTAGTACTTCTTTTCGTCCACTTCGAACTTGAAACGATAGAAGTAGGCGGTCCTCTTTTCGCTTCCGTCTCCAAACTCCCTTGAAAGCATCTTCGTATCGGCAAGAGAGAGACGGACGAGTTGCGTTATAGGGTTCACCCCGTCAAGCGTCTTTTTAAGTAGCGCGACCGCGTCCTCGTTGCGCCGCTCTTGCGTGACAATCTGAGCATGGAGATTCTGCGCTTCATCCCCCAGCTTGAAGGATTGCGGCGGCATGACATCCGAAAGCCTCTTCGCAAGCGCGTTCTTCTTGACCGTGGCGAGAATCTTTAGCGTGACAAGTCCGCTCACATCGGCAGTCTCTTTCGTCACGGTGTATTTCACGATGTAGGCGTTCGACTGCGTAAGGATCTGCTCGGAGACAAGCTCATCGTTCTTGGCCATCTGCTCGGCGTCGACATAGAGGCCGACGGCTCTCTCGATGGCGTCGCGATAAGCATCTTTCAACGCCTCGACCTTAGTTGTTCCCACGCCGCGGCCCATCACCTCTACCGTGTCGCCGCCCATTGCCGCGTCCGCTCCGCTGTCATCGTCCGCCGGAAGGAGACTAGACGTTCCCTGCGCCAGCAGGCAAGACATGGCGCTCGCGCACACCACTATGGCAATCACTTTAAACTTCATCAATGACCTCCAGCATCATTATTTGAATTTATATTCCTCAAAATCACCGTCAAATTCGCACGCATAAATTATCATCTTCGACCCTGGAAACAAAGGATGTTCCCGAATGATACACGCGTCGCCAAAGAGAGGCTCGAAAAGAGGCTTCACCGGCGGCAACGCACCGCGAAAACGCTGGCGGATGCGCTGTGTAAGCTCGCTTGCTACTTCCGCATCCTCTTTTCCGTTCACCGAGGTCTGCTTGAGCATCGTCTCGGAAACCGACGACGTCTCGACATCAGAGCGCAACGACCAAGCGACGGACGCCTGGCCTTTCAACTCAAGCACCCGCTCAAGATTCAGCCGCTCTCGCAGCGTCGCCGTTTTATCGCATGGCATCGACACGATGCCGATAAAATGACGCTTCCCCTTGTTGTCCACATATTGACGCGGTCCCACGACAAGAACAGGGTCAATGTTGTTCTTCATCCAGCCCTTAAGCGAATATTTGCCTGGGGCAGATTTTGCCGCCATGCCACTGCCGCTCATAATTTCCGCCGCCGACTTCTGCAGCCCCTTGCTCCAGACCAGGGAAACCGCCATCAGATATTCTCCGTCTAGATTGCTCTCACTCTGCAGCAAAACCGTGGCACCGAGAATGCGATGCTTCGAGAGAAACTGTATTTTTGATGTCGTCGTGATCCCCGCCGTTCCCCCTTCAGAGCCCGAATCGCCCCACAGATGCCTTTTCTCCTCGGCCGAAAGCGAGAATCCTAGCTTTTCGGCGAGCTTGAGCTTCGCATCCAATATGGCTACCTCAGCAAGTTCATGCCTCTTGCCGAGAATCTCCGCCGGAGTCTTGTTCTCCAGCGCGGCAATTCCGACAACCGCAATGAAACCCTTATCGCGCACCCATTCACCGACCTGGGACTGGTCAATTTTCAGGGCCTCCGCAGTCTTGCGCTCGACATACTCTAACGCATTCTCTGCGCGAGTCGAAAACGCAAGAGCCAACAGCACTGGCATCACGACACATTTAAGTCCTACCTTCATCCACCCATTCCCTCTTCTTTACTTCCCATTGGCAGGAAATTCCAGCGATACAACCTCATAGCCGCATGCGAACATGTCCTGGTTCGGGCAAAGCGGAAGGCGGCTCCTAAGCCTAAGCACTTGGCGAAACCGGGCCTTCACATCCGTCATCTTCCTGTCCTTGCCCATAAACGGCCGTACCGCCATCGCCTGCGCGTCAAGTTCTGCCCTCCTGATATTCTGCTGGGACAAGACCGAATTACGCCCAATCGCCATCGCGGAGAAGCCGATGAAATGGATTGTACCATCGTCGTCCGGAATCTGCTTGGGTCCAATCCAGGCGGCCAAGGCCTGGCCTTCCTCGGCAGAGGGCACAAATCCGACCACATCGGCAACATTCGTCGCCGACAAGATTCTGGAAACGGCATCCTCTCTCGCCGCTGACCAGACAACGTCGAGTTTGAGCGAATAGACACCATTTGTGAATCCTTCGTCGATTCCGCAGATCGTCGCGCCACGGAGGGAATCCTCGTCGCGACCGGTCTGAGCCACAATGTTGGTCATTGCATCCGCGAAAAGCTTACGGCATAGCAACGAACGCCTGAGAAAGAATGATCCGCTTTTGTCTAATGCCGGATTCTCGATGGCAACGCGTTCAGACGCTGACACGACAATGTCGCCCGGAGGCGCGGTGACGCTCAGGCATCCCGCCAGGGAAACGCAACCGCAAAGCAACAACAAGATTCGCATAACGCTCATGCTCCCTTTCCTTTTTAGGCGACCGAACTGGTCTAGCCTGGCCCCGAGACACCCCCAGGGCCAGGCATAGAACGCTATTACGTGCTTATTCGATGTTTGTATCCTCGGCATCAAGCGTGTCGCCGCTGCACATGCCGTCAATTGCCTCCACAAACTTCTTGTATTTGTCATAGACGCCAGCGGCTTTCATTTCCGCACGCACCTGCTCTAGTAATTCCTTTGCTCTGGCATCCTTTTGTTTCGCCTGTTCAGTTATTTTCTTGAGGTTTTCGAGGCGCGCTTTGTGCCGCGCAGCAGCATCTGTTGGATATTTCTCAATTGGGGTTGCCAAACCATCCTTCCGGCCATCAAGCTTCGCCTGCTCAATTTGCTTCATATACTTTTCCTTGATCGCCTTGAAGCGTTCGTTCTCGTAAGCGACCTTCGCGCGTTCAAGATAGGCCTTCTTGCCAAGTTCACGAGCCTTCTCAACGCCTTCGGCGTTCAGCTCCGCGCAGTAGACATAGAGGCGTCCGCCGGGGAACAGCGGATGCTCAATCTCCTTTTGGAACACCATGCCGACGCCATTGATGGCCTGCCCCTTAATCTTCTGAGACAAGAAAGAGTCAATTTTCCTCTGGACGTCTGCGGTCGCCATTGCGTCGATGTCATTGGGATCAGAATACTGATTCAAAACCATGTCCACCGCCTCACCCGTGCTCACATCTGCCAAACAACTGAATGCCGCGCTAGCAATTGCATCCAACTGTGCAATTCTTTTATTTTGCTGCGAAACCACAGTGTTTTTCCCTACCGGCATAGCGGATATTCCAAGGAAGTGGCGAACGCCGTCCTTGTCGAGATACTGGCGAGGGCCAATCAATAGATAGGGATTCTCCTGAGATTCCACCCACTCGCCAAGAGCCTTCTTGCCCTTCTTGGCCTCCTTGAATCCTGGTGTTCCACACATCGTAGCCACAGCAGATTTCTGAAGTGCCTCGCTCCAGACCATTGAGACGGCAATCTTGTACTCGCCATCAATCATGCTCTCCTCTTGACAAAGCACCGTTGCTCCCATTATTGGATGAGTACTTGCAAACTGAAGGGACGAAGACGTCGTGTTGACTGACTTCTCCGCCGAATTAGTTGTTGCCGGAAGGTTGAACATTCGCTGCTGCTCTTCAGCGGTAAGTTCGGCACCAAGCGAAGTTGCAAGTTGCAGCTTCGCATTTAGCAATGCGGACTTGGCGGCCATGGTGCGCTTTACCGCCCAATCACCCTTCTTGTCGTTCTTGACATCCATCGGCATTTTCGCTTCGCCAATGACAACAATACGCCCCGTTTTGTGGTTGAAGTTGCCGATTTCGTTTTTGTTGACCTTGAGCGCGGCGGCCGTGCGCTCAGCAACCCTATCCGCCACATCAACCGAGCTGGGCGCGTTAGGATCTGCCCCCGCGACCTGTTTTTGCTCTTGAACGGCGACAATCGCCTCGGTGCCGGCATCCTCCGCCTTCGGCGCAGCATCTATCGTCTCTTTCACCGACGCAACGACATCTTTTACAACCTCGCCCTTCGTCGCCTCCTTGACCTGGGCGATTTCGGCGTTCATCGCCGCCATCAGTTCATCGACGCTCGCACCGTCTGCATAGGCGACGGCTGTAGCGCCAATAGTCAATGCGGCAATTGCCGCCCGAATAGGTATTCTTGTCTTCATTTTTGTTTTCCTTTTTATGGTTTATTACAACATCAAGGATTACTCCTCAACGGAAATTGTCGCCGACACGATCTTCATCACATCGTCTTTAGGCACGTCAATGCTGACCCACTTGACAAAGCTCTTTGCAAACCCGCCAACAAGTGGCGTTATCATCCAGAGCTGCGTACCACCAGTATATTCGTAACCATTTCCATGCTGCCGATGTCTCTTTTCCATGTTTTCCAGCATGACACACGCAAAGTTCATTATTTCCATGTTGCGAAGAGAAAATGTCCGAGCCGATATCTCAATTCCATCGCGTCCAGCAAAGCGCAATTTATAGCCAACTGATTTATAGCCAACTGAAGGCGTTCTTTCTAACAATGTATGTCTCTCGCGCGCATTACACACTGTGTCGTGCACCGTGTCGTGCTGCCATTCAACAATCTCGTTCACGCAGTCAAGTGGGATTTCATAAAGCGCGCCTGTGAACATGGAGCCATTCTCTGAAGTTAGCAAGCCGATGAAGAAATTGCTATCGCCATCAAACTGCGATATCAACGACCGTCCTCCATACAATTGCACGTATTCACGGCTAACCTTACGCCCGTTTTTATGAAATGCCTCATCATATATGCCAATCACTGCTCCAACGTCAGCCGCCACGCATCCATGCAATATATAATCTTCGCCAAGTATGTTAAGAAATTGCATCCCTATGTATTCTTCGTTCAACGCAACGCCATATCGATAAAGGATATCATATTCGGGGCAAAGACCTGGCTCACGGGCTTCTTCGCATCGCGTCATGATTCCGGCTCTGCCTCTTCGCTCAGTTCCGAACTTCTTGGCAATCTTGTCATTGTACGCTCTCACATAAGCCAAGTTGTTCATCAATTCTAAGCGCGTCGAGGGCGCAACCTTTATCTGGTCGAGTATACGAGACCAGCGCGGAGCAAACTCTTTGTAGTATTTCTCGGTGTCAACCTCGACTTTTACCGGATACCACAATCGCACAAGCGAAGAGTCTTCCCTTACAGACTCGACAACTGGCTCGACGGTTTTCAGGGTTACTCTCATCAGTTGCTTCAAAGGCTGCAAATCCTTCAGTTCGTTCTTGATTATCGATAACGCATCGTCATTCGCCTTGAATTCCGTTGCAATCCGTGCATGAAGATTCCTGCTGACATCGCCAAGTTGCATTAACTCTGACGGCATAACATCTCTTATCTTTTTGGTAAGCGCACGCCTACGGACATCGGCGAGGATCGTCACGGACACAAGTCCGTTTGCCTTAGTCAACTCCCTTACGACCTTGTAACTTTCGATGTAGGCGTTGGACTGCGTAAGGATCTGGTCCTCAACCAATGTCTCGTTCTCGACCACCTGCTCCACATCCACGTACATCCCTACCGCATGCTCGATCGCGTCGCGGTAGGCGTCCTTTAGGGCGGCCGTCCTGTTGACGTCGACGCCGCGCCCCAGCACCTTGATCGTTTCGCCGCCATCTGCGGAGGCATGCTGCGCGGCAGGTTGCGACGCTTCCCCCGCATTGCCCAAAGGCGCAATACCGAACGCATGTCCACCACCTGCAGCAAAACCCAAAGCCGTGGCTCCAAGCGCCATCGACATGAAGGCATGTTTGATTTTGCTGCGTTTCATGCGTTGTTTATCCCTGGACTCATTACCGCTTTCTGCCGCCGACATAGCGAACCTTAACCTTTTTCACCCTGCCAAGCTGGGAGTCCGTGAGCGGGAAATATACATCACGCTGAATCTCGGGGGAATATCCAAAACGCCCAAGACCCAGGTCGTGCGCAAACATCGGACGAATGAAGAACGAATTGAACACATTTGATTTCTCCCACATTTTCCGTACATAGGCATCTGTCGAATGATCACGCTGAACTGCCTTGTCATTGAACTCAAACCCACTTGCTAGAAGCATGGCTGGGGCATTGTCAACCTGTGCTGCGATTTCTTCACCTTCTTCATCAAGCAGCACGACCTCCACCTTTTCATGACTTCTCATCTTAAAGTCGTTTGAACCTTTCATGGCATACGAAGAATCCAATTCCCCATAAAGACTCTTCCAATATGCCCTAAGAGCACTTGCTGGCACCTTATACGCACTGCACCGCACAACCGTCCTGTCTTTGTTCATTTTGTCAAGCAACCAGATATTGAATGTACGCTCATCTTGAACTTTCGTCAATCCTTTATACTGATCGAACATGAAGAACTCCGGATTGCCACCTTTACCGCGGATACCTCCAATCGCCGCACCAGGAAATCCTGAAAGAGCCACATGATCAACGAAGTATGTATGTCCGCCAGCGTTCCCGCCCATACCGCCATTTCCTGCATATCCAGCGACAGGCCCCGACGAGAGTACGACATCCTCATCCGACTCGCCCTCCTGCATCTTTGACAGCATTTCCTTGAAATGAGGCAAGAACCCTTTGAAGTATGCATCCATATCAACAGTTATAGAATACCGCACCGAATACAGCCCCTTGCCAGGCACCTCGGCAACATCTTGATCACCGATCTTCTTGACCTCTTCAAGCGCCTTTCCCTTGACCACCGACAGTCGCGTCCAGTTTCGCATGCGATCTACGCCGTCCAATGCCGCCGCCATCAACGAAGCAGCGTCCTTCGCACGTTCTTGACGCGTGATTCTATGAGCATGAATCGTTTCTGCAGCCTCGCCTATGTCTTTGAATGCCGCCGGGAACACTGATTGGAATTTCGGCGCAATCGCCTTCTTCTCAACCCACGCCTTGATCTTACAGACATACAGCCCTGACGACTCCTTGCGTTCGTCAAGCGTTTCACACCTTTTGATGTCCGCATTGCTAATCTTGTTCACGCAATTCTTGAGCAATTCATTGTTCTTCATAATGGATTCGGCATCGATCCAGGCACCCACGGCCTTCTCCACAGCAACCCGAAACGCGGTTCTCTTCGCCTCATCTTTCGTCTCGCCTTTCCCCGTGACGGTGACAACGACCACGCTCTGGTCTTTTGTTGCGAGAGCACCCGCGCTACTTGTATTGGACGAAGAACAATCCTCCTCTGCATCGGGGAATGTCTCCGGGAATATTTCCGCAAATTTCGCAGCAAGGGGTTGCTTTCGGATCCACGCCTTTACCTTGACAGCGTACTGTCCATCATTTTCCTTTTCTTCTACAACCTCATGTTTGTCAATGACGTCCTCTGCAACCTTAGGCACAAGTTTTTTTACCGCATCATATTTCTCTTTAACAAGTTCTTCTCCTGCATACTTTCTTAGAGCACCAAACACGGCGTTCCAACATGCAACCCGCTCCGCACTCTCCTTCGTCTTGCCCCTGCCACGACCATGCATGATAACGCCCTTCGATCCTTTCGACGAACGGTTCCCCGTGCTACTCTGTTGGTCTTGAGAAGGACTCGCGGGCTTTTTGTCGATTCCACGTCCGCCTCCGTCAAAGTCTTTCGCGTCGAGCCCGGTCATCTCTGCTTCTATCGACTTTATAATATCGTCGGCCTTCAACTCATCAGCCACACTTCCGGTCCTGCCGTCACCATCTTCGCCTGCCGCTGCGATTTCAGCATCAAGCGCCGCTATAACAGAATCGTCAACCTCTTCCGCGCCCCATGCGTACCCAGCCAAAAGCGCACATGCTATCATTGCGACAGACATCTCTATTCCTATGTTCATTCTTGTCCTTGCCTTTCGTTGGTTAGCATAGGGGGCAGTAACGGGGTAGGCAACATACCCCCTATGCGAGGCGATTCGGTATCCTATCTGTAGGCCTTGCAATCCATAGCTGTTTTGGCCCTATATAATCGGGAAGTCGAATTTCTCGATCCGCCACTTGTCGCCCAACTTGATGAGGGTCATAGGCGTACTTTGTCCGTTGATCTTGATCGGCACCGTCACCTTTGCGTCGCCGCCAATGACTTCGCCTATCTCGTACTTCAGGTCATCGTATGTGCCCTTGAATTTCTTCGCCTTCTTCTCGCCAAGCAATTTTGCGATTTCGTCGTATTTCCGCTCGGCACCGTCTATCCACTGTATCATGCCGCCCGTTGACATCTGCCGCATGCCGTCGAAGTCGGCTTCCTTTAGACAGTCCACGCACTTGTCCGCGATGCTGTCTGCGGAATCTCCACCGCCGCATCCTGCGATGCCAAGCATCAGCACTGCCGCAACTGTATAAACAACAAGTTTAATCTGCTTTCTCATTTTTCTAATCCTTTCTTTAATCATTGCCAAACACATCAGGGAATATCGTTGCGAATTTCGGTGCGATCTTCTTCTTCGAGACATAGACCTTCACCTTAAGGACGAGACCTCCGTCTTGCTGCTGGGTCTCCAATACCTCGTATTTGCGGACATCATCTTCCGTGACCGTCGCCATCTGAGCATTCACCGCATCACGGCTATCCTCCATCCGACTCTTTGAGCCCACCCAAGTACCAACAGTCCTAAATACCGCCTTGCGAATGGCGGAACGCAGCGCCGCATCCTTCGTCTTGCCCTTTCCTTCAACGGAAATGGCTATTCCGCTCGAATCCTTGGACGGTTTATGGCTTACACCATCCTGCTGTCCGCTGGCGGCAGCTCCAGATTCAGCCGATACCATTGGCTTAGCATCAGCTTCAGCCTTTACCTTTGCCCGAGCCTCCGCCTCGGCACGCGCCTTCTCTTCGGCATTCTTTCGCGCCTGCATTTCAGCATGTCGCTTTGACTCAGCCTCTGCCTTAGCCCGCGCCTCGGCCGCCATCTTCGCCCGCGCTTGCTCTCTGGCCCGCGCCTTCTCTTCGGCTTCCTTGCGTGCCAACTTTTCAGCAAGCCGCTTGTTCTCAGCCTCAGCCTTGGCCCGCGCCGATGCCTCAGCACGAGCCTTCGCCTCGGCTTCCTTGCGCGCCAGACTATCCGCCCGCCGTTCGGACTCTGACTCCGCCTTGGCCTGTGCTTCTGCCTCTGCGCGTGCCTTCGCCTCGGCTTCAACCTGCTGAATCTCTTCCGGAGTCTTGTACTTGATATTCTTGTAGTTCTTTTTGAATTCGTCGAAGCCCAAGTCGTACAAACCTACCTTGTCAGCGTCCTTGCCGCTGTGCCCAGCGTTGATGTAGTCCCTTCTCTTCTTTTGATGCGCGTACCAAAGCTCTCTGATGCTTCCGTCATCCACCTTTTCGGCAGGCTTTTCGGCCACCTTCGCTTTACTGCGGTTCTGCCACTCCTCCCAAGTGAAGTTCTTGAGCCCCCTCTCCTCTATACCTTCCTCTGACAGGCCTTCAGCAAACGCCGCACGACGCTTCTCGAGATGCTCTTCCCACTTCGCCATCTTTACGGCCGGATCGTTGGCATCCTCGTTTTTGCTGAAGATGACTCCGATGACAATGATAAGCAGCAAAATAAGCACCACGCCGGCTATGACGTTGCCCATGATGCTGTTCGCAAACCCCGATCCCGAAGATGACGAGGACGATCCGCCTCCCGATTCATACTCCTCCTCACGTGCCGACTCCTTAGCTTCCTTGTCCGCCTCACTTGCTTCAGCCTCATTTCGACACTTGGTGCAGCAGTACTTTTTCCCAAAATTATTCCACCCGGTGTATTTAAACTTTTTTCCGCAACAGTCACATTCGGCCATTTTTATGGCACCATCAAAATATACGCCCATTACTGTCAACCTTTCTGTGGCTTTAGCCACTTTGTTGTTCCTTGTTTACGATTCCATTTTCTCCACATCCGGCACCCGCCGAACGGAGTCGGTAAATCCTTTCGCCACCTTTGCATTCAGCAAATCAAACCCGTCCTAATCCAATGGTTCTCGTCGTACTTTGCAATTCGCTCCGCAATACAAGCATGCCACTCCTTCAATTTCCTTCCGCCATTGGACACCTCGCCAATCGCCTTCTTTGAGCGACGGCGATTTATTGGCTCAAATATTTTCCCATTGTGTTCTTCGGCAAATTGCGCAACAACATCACAGGCGTCTTCCAATATGCAAACCGACCACCGACACTCCTTGTCGGTAACACGATTTTCCGTACCGTGAACCACCATGTTGCGGCATCGCATGGCATCATTCACACATTTCCACGGCACCTTATCGCCCAGCAAGTCAGGTAACGGACGTGCACCCTTGACCACAGGCACAACTTCCGAATTCCACGCCTTTGCTATCCCTTTGAATGCAGAATAATCCTCTATATACTTTTCGTAAATCACCACAGTAGGGTTCTTGGACAATGCCAGAATAGCCCTACGGCAGGTCCATTCAAAATCCATTGCTGCCAATACGACACCATGTTGTGCATCAATCTGAGCCTCACCAAGAATGATTCTCCTTCGCTTAATACGTTTATCTGCCAAGTCAAACATTCCTCAACTCCTTGAGTGTTTTACCCATGCTATTTCACGAAAAAGAACGAGGGCGGCGTTCCCATCCGTGCCGGGAATGCCGCCCTCCAAACAAGATTGAAACGGCGCACTCCCTGATTCGCATCTCAGATGAGGCACCGCTAAGAGCCTTGCATGAAATATGAATAGAAAGTGCGCCGCGTGGATTGTCCACGTAGCGCAGCAATCGTATCTTGCCTCATGCAGTGAAAATTAGCGGTTTTCATCTGAAGCTCAATACGCTGTTGCGTACGTTCCAGCGACAACCATTCGGTTTCGCTGGCATCGCCCCTTGATTACGGCAGTCTTGTCGAAGCCGCCATGCCAGGACGATGGTCGCGGCAGAGACTTGTGTTTCCACACTCTGCCGCTCGGTAGCCAGATGCTGGGTCTCCGGCCTATTTCAAAGATCAACGCCTCCCGCGTGGCCCGCCCCCATCTCCCAACTGGGCACGTCTCAACTATTCAAACCTACTTTCTGTAAGTTCAATATGCGGAACATGTTTCTTTTGAACATTGGACATTATACATCATCACACCGGGAAAGGCAATAGGGTTGAAACAAAACTTCAGAATTCGCGCGATCACACGCAAAACCCGATTGGCTCACGGATTCAGACGAACACGGTCTTGACGCCGAGGGCGCGGCTGAGCTCGCGGGAGAGCGCCTGGACGCCGAAAGTCTCGGTTGCATAGTGGCCGGCGCAAATCATCTTCATGCCGACGTTCTCCGCGGCGATCTGCTCGCCCCAGCTCGCCTCGCCCGCCACAAAGACATCGCACCCAAGCGCCTTCGCCTCGACGGCAAACTCGCCCGCACCGCCCGAGCAGACGCCGACCTTCTCGCCGCGACGGAGCGAAATCTCCGTCTCGCCAATCGTGAACTTCCCACTGCGCGACGCGCGTCCGACAAGCCCGATGATGTTCCCATGGTATGGGAACGCCGGCTTCACTTTGGCGAGCTTCAGATGCCGCACGATCTCCCAGTTGTTACCCACTTTCCTATTTGCGTCGAGCGGAAGATGATATCCGGCAAGCGCGAGGTTCGCATCCATCGCCGCCTTCACGACAGCGTATTCGCCGCCAACGAGCCGACGGATTCCGCCGCCCCAGCTTATGCCGTGATGGACGACGAGAAGTTGCGCACCCGCGGCGGCCGCGGCCTTGACGCTCTTGAGCGACCCGTCGACAGCAAACGCGACAAGGCGCACGTCGTCGCCCTCACGCGCGATCTGAAGCCCGTTGTTGCTCACATCGTCAAAATCTCCGACCTTGAGCAAGCCATCGAACCATTCAAGAATTTTAGTGAGTTTCATTTTTCTTACCCTGTTGTTTTAGCCATGTAGAACATGCAGATCGTGCAGAAATTCTACATGTTCTGCATGTTCTACACGGTTGAATGTTTCATCTTCTCCAAGTCGTCTTCCACGTCTGCGTCGGACGCGAACGATAGCCGCCTCCACCATATCCCCCGCGACCAGAAGAACCGTAGCCGCCATAACCACCGCGACCCGACGAGCCATAGCCACCGCCATAGTCGTAGCTCATCAGGCGACGCACCTCAACGAGATCGGTCGGAATCTCCTTGATGAACACGCTCGGTTCGACAGGGAACATCCCGCCGTCTGGCATCTTCCGCATCATCGGCGAGCCAAGCCACAGACGGTCCTTCGCCCGCGTCACCACTACATAGAAAAGGCGCCGCTCTTCAGAAAGCCGCCCTTCCTCGCTCGCCTTGGGGCTCGGGAACATTCCCTCGGAACACCACGGCACGAACACGACCGGCCACTCCATTCCCTTCGCCTGGTGAATCGTCGAAAGCGTCATCTTGTCGGAATCGGGCTCGTTTCTCCGCGCGTCGAGATTAGTCAAGAGCGCGACATCCGCGAGGAACGACTCAAGCCGATGACGGCCCGGGTTCTCCTCGTCTTCGTCGTCGCCATATTCCCCGCCCGCAATCTGCGCCGCGAGTTCCTTGATATCGTCGAGACGGTCGTTCGCTTCCTGATCCTCCCATTCAAGATGAAGGTGGTCTTCGTAGAAGAAGTCGACGAAATCCTCGATGAGCTCGCCTATCTCGTCGTCTTTGAGATGACCCTCTGCAAACGAGAAGCACTTTGCAAGCGCAGGCCAAAGCGGCTTTGCCTTCGCGCCGAGCATCCCGCCAAGCGCATTGCAGTCCTCGCGGCGCTTCGGGTCGAACGAGCGCTCAAGCTTCTCCCAGTACTTGCGGGCGCTCGCCTCGCCTATGCCGGGGAGGAGCGAGACGAATCTGAGGAACGAAAGTTCGTCGCCAGGGTTCACGAGAAGGCGCAAATACGCGAGCACGTCCTTGACATGTATCTGCTCGAAGACGCCGACGCCTGACGTTATGCGGAACGGAACCTTCGCGCGGGCGAGCGACATCTGCACGTCGATAGACTGGAAGTGGCTGCGATAGAGAACGGCCATGTCGCTCCAGCGGTAGCCGAGGTCGTGGAACTCGCGCACCCTGCGGAGAATCTCGTCCGCCTGCGCACGCCCGTCGTAGAGTTTGCAGATGCAGGGCTTCTCGCCCTGGCCGCTTCTCGCGGGGCGCAGCGTCTTCTCGAACTGGTTGGGCGCGTCGCGCATCACGACGTTTGCGACATCGAGGACGCCGGGAACGGAACGGTAGTTGCGCTCGAGCTTCACGACGCGGCACCCTTCCCAGCGCTTCGGGAACTCCATGATGTTCTCGATCTGCGCGCCGCGCCAGGTGTAGATGCACTGGAAATCGTCGCCAACGGCCATGATGTTGCGGTGGCGCTCAGCGAGGATGTCGGTAAACTCCGCCTGAAGCCCGTTCGTGTCCTGGTATTCGTCGACGAGAATGTGGAGGAAGTGCTCCTGCAGCATCTCACGTATCCTGTCCTGCGTCTTGAGGAGCTTTAGGCCATTTTCAAGAAGGTCGTCGAAGTCCATCGAGTTGAGCTCGAGCTTTCGCGCGGCGTACTTCTCGGCGACCTTCGCGATTTCCTCTGGGTCGACGCCTGCCGTCTTCGTCTGCCATCTCGCGGCGATCATCTCGATCGGCTTCGACTCGTTCGCCGCCTCGGAAATCATCTTCGCGACTACTTCCTTCTTCGGGAAGTCCTTCGGGTTCTTGGCGACGGTCTTGATGATCTCGCCGACGAGCTTCTTCTGATCGTCCTCGTCGAGAATCTGAAAGCCGCTCGAATAGCCGATGGAGCTGCCATACCGCCTGAGAAGCCGCGCGCATATCGAGTGGAAGGTGCCAGACCATATCGACGCGACCTCGTCGCCAACGAGCCTTTCGGCACGCTCGCGCATCTCGCGCGCCGCGCGGTTTGTAAAGGTAAGAAGGAGTATGCGATCGGCGGGAACGCCCTGCTCTATGAGAAACGCGACGCGGTGGACGAGTGTGCGCGTCTTGCCGGTTCCTGCGGCCGCGAGAACGAGGAGAGGCCCTTCGCCCGCCGTAGCCGCCGCGCACTGCTCGGGATTAAGCAATTTCGAGAAATCTGTCATCCACAATATTATACCATAACACGGTTTATAGCCCCCGCTCTTGTATTGACAATTTGAAACTCCGAAGGTTGGTGAAATGTGCTCCAGCAGGCCACTGTCAACATCGACATTTTCATTTCACACGTCTCCGGGAAAGTCCATTGACATCCTTCGCTTCCTCGCGCGCTACGTCTTTCGCGTCGAATGGCAAACTACCGTCCCGCGCCCAAGATCGGCTCGAGGTTGATGCCAGGCAGGTCGGCTGCGGTCAGGCCCAGGCGCTTCAGCATCGACTTGATGAAGTCGCGCTTAAATTCATCGCCTTGCTCATCCAGATAGGCAGTCCGCTGAATAACATCAAAATTTTCAATTGTACCATCCGCTAACAATGCACAATCCACATGTAGCCGCTTAGAAAAATCCAAACTCCTGAAGGCCGCCCGCGCCGGCTTCTTATCTTGCGCAGGGGCAAAGACAACACAAGACATCTTATCCTCACCACCTTCAAAAATCACAAAATCAATCACCATCCGCCCATCTTCGATAACTTTTCTTTGCGAATACCTTTTATATGGAGCAATTGGCCTAAACGCATCTAATAATTCGCTTCGCAATCCTTCCCATATCTCAACTTGACCTTCCGCCTCAATGCTTTTCTCAAACTCTTCCTGCGTCATGTCAGGCTCAGGATTCGTAAATGGGAAAGGATATGCGATTTCCCGTTTCCCCTCGCGGTAATACGCCCTCTTTTGATCCAGGGAAATGACATAGGAATCCACTTTGACTGTGTTGTGAAACTCGCTTGATTCGCGCATCCGCACATAGACCGTGTGAACCGAATTCGACAGCCACGGGCACCCGTCTACGGGAAAGATCGCATTGTCCAGTCCAACGTCAAGGGAGATGCCCATAACCCAAATGCACTTCTTTTCGCCGGCACGGATGTTCACCGTGTTGCCGGCGCCGATTTTCTTCCAGGAGTGTTCGCCCGTGTAAATCTTTACATCCTGGGTCCGCGCCTTCATGAGCCGCATTGAAAGGCCAGACTCACCATTTGCTTCCACCTTCGCAAACCAGCTAAACACATCTGACAAAGACTTTCCACCTTGCACCTCGCGGTGCTCAGTGATTTCCCGTACCTTGGCGACAATCTCCGCCAGCTTGGCCTCTCGGTCTTCACTTGCGGCGCCACCCGTCCAAGCGGCCGTCAACAGGAGTCCAATCAATGCAAAACGAAATTTCATCACTTATCTCCTAGGGGGCAACAGGGTCATCTTGCGCGTTTACTCTTTCACTTCCGATGGCGGACTTATAGCCGCTGAAAGCTTTTGGCACTGATCTTTTGCTCTTGTTGCCTTCCGATCAAACAAAAGCCCATCAAGGTAATAGAATTTATCAAATTCGCTTTTTAAACCAAACTTCTCTTCAATAAGCTGCCTCTGGTCTTTTGCGAAATAGTAGATGTCGTCATTTCGGACATCAATCACGAAATAGTATTCGACTTCATCCCTAAGAGGATGCACTCGTTTCACGCCTGCCTTCTTGAGCTCTGAGCTCAACTTATCGGCATCCCAGACCGTGCATTCTCCCAAAAGCCAAGGATATTTACCTGTCAAATGCATCGCGCCCTCAATCAGCACTTTTTCATTCCGTGCCAACCGTTGAACCAGTCGGAAGTTTTTCGTTCCGAGCTCCGTCCACTTGTACGGCCCTATCTCAACCGACATGCCCGGACTAGGTACGCACTCAATGTTGAGAATGCTCGGCTTGACGTTCTTGGGCGGATGAATCTCGGTTCCGTCGCTTGCAAAATACCGCTCCTCTGAAAACGAACCTCCAGCCCGGCGATGCATCACGACGCGATCGACATTCTTCCCAGTCATCTCTTGCTCTGAAAACAAGGTCATGACAGAATCTTTTGTTTTCGGATCCGTAATCAACCCCGAGCACACTTTCCCGCCGCGATACTCATAACACTCAAAACCCCCGTCTTTTCCAAACAGCCGAACATACGAAAGCGAGCCCTCGGCATCATAGGTAAATGTCAGCCGCCCGCGCTCATCATCCAAAGAGATGACTCGCTCATTCCAATTCGTCAGCACATTTGTCCTCGGGAGTTCAGCAAACTGACGTTGATAACTCGCCGCCTCCTTGCGGTTTGACTCCGCAAGTACGAACATGCCCCAAAGGCAACCACAAATCAGAAATAAATATCTCATTCCATACCTCCTACCACACCATTAACAGCAGTTAGCGCAGGGCAACAGGGTCAGCAACTGTAAATTTTGAATGAGGTCTTCTGGCATAGTCTTAGCCAATGATCTTTCATTCCTTGCGCGTTGACGCATGGAAAAGATAGCAAGGAGGATGAGGGGTGCGGGGGAAGGAGGGA
>Ga0310786_10003642_pt1 | contig 22242 bp, 17 predicted proteins | sample AusTroGonzalo_MG_FD_203881 | JGI IMG/M metagenome (GOLD analysis project Ga0310786, IMG submission 203881) | Bovine rumen microbial communities from tropical cattle in Woodstock, Queensland, Australia - Gonzalo_03 (v2) (version 2) | ecosystem: Host-associated > Mammals > Digestive system >...
GAAATCGTATTTTGAAGTCCTTCTCTCTGAAGAGATTGCGGTTACGTCGTCTTCGCCATCCGTTGTCGTACGTGCTTTCAAGAGAGAAGGCGAGACATGGGTTTTGGTCGTCAATCCCACGCGGGCACCGGTGACCGCCGTGATTGATGTGGCGGGCGTCAAACGCGGCAAGGTTTCGCTGCCTTTACTTGGTGTTGAATTCAAGAAACTGGACTGTAGTGATTCGCCCGCAATCTCCCCGTCTCATTCATAGCCCCCCTGTTTTACGGGGGGTTGCGGCGAGGAGCGGTTTTGGTAAAATACAGCATTATGATTTTCAACATATTCGCGGTTTCCGGCGAAGTCCGCCTTGAAGACGGCACGGCGCTTAAAGCCGATCTTCTCCCCTACGGTGTTTCGTGGGTTGAGTAGCGGCATTCCTGGTATCTAAATGTGGCAGAAAAGCCATACATTTAGACACCACTATAACATAGATGAAGTAAATATCGATGAATTGCCATGATTTTAAAGTTATAAATATGGCTGTTGACTAAATGTGATTGATTTTGCTATAATTTCGCTACCGCAATGGCAAGGAGGGTGGTGAAAATGATAGGGCGCAAAATAGAGCGAGACCGTCTTTTGGATGCATTCTCATCCAAGGATTCGGAATTTGTGGCTGTTTATGGCAGACGCCGCGTTGGTAAGACTTTTTTGATTCGCGAAACATTTGATGGTGCGTTTGCGTTTCAGCATACAGGGGTGAAAAAGGGAACGAGTGCCATTCAACTGGTATGTTTCAGACAGTCGCTTGTTGAGCATGGGCATTCGCAGTGCCCGGACCTAAAGAACTGGTTCGAGGCTTTTGACAACCTGAAGACGGTCATAAAGAACAGCGGTGCAGATCGCAAGGTCGTGTTCATCGACGAGGTGCCGTGGATGGGTAGGTCGGATGCGCACTTCATATCTGCTCTTGAGCACTTCTGGAATGGCTGGGCTTCGGCGAGAAAAGACGTTCTCCTGATAGTCTGCGGATCGGCTACCTCATGGGTTCTTGACAAGATTGTCCACAACAGGGAAGGTCTTCACAATCGCGTGACATACAGGATAAGGCTTGATCCTTTTACCTTGAAAGAGTGCGAAGAGTATGCCGATTCGCGTGGACTTGAATTCACCAGAGACCAGCTGGCCGAATGCTACATGATTCTTGGCGGGATTCCCATGTACTGGCGATATCTTGAGCGGGGCAAGAGCGTTGCGCAAAACATTGACGAGATGTTCTTCGCGGGAAGCGAGAAACTCGAAAACGAGTTCGATGAACTATATGCGTCGCTGTTTGAGCATCCGGAGCCATACATTGCCATTGTCACGGCGCTTGCCAAGAAGAAGTGCGGCATGACAAGGGAGGAAGTGTCCCGTGCGTCTGGCATCGACAACAACGGATCGCTAAGCCGATACTTCAAGGTCCTGGAACAGTGTGGATTCCTTCGCAAGTTTACGGAGCTTGGCAAGAAGGCCAAGGGTGCGGTCTATCAGCTTATGGACAACTTCACGCTGTTTTATTTCAGTTTTATGGAGGGAAACAGGTCAAACGACAAGCATTATTGGTCGTCAATGGCTGACACCAGGGTGCATTCAACATGGGCTGGACTAGCCTTTGAGCGTCTTTGCCTGCAACACATTGATGGAATCAGGCGAGCCCTTGGAATCAGTGGTGTGCTGACAAACGTGCATTCATGGAGGAATGAGAATGCGCAGATAGACCTGCTGATTGACAGGCGCGACGGAATAATCAATATCTGCGAGATGAAGTACTGGGCTGGGCCTTATCTGATGACGGCTGATGATGACGCGTCCTTGACAAACAAAAAAGCAGAGTTTAAGGTCGCCACAAAGACACGCAAGGCCGTCCATCTGACGATGGTTACTTCGTTTGGAATTCGCCAGAATGCATATTCCAACAAGGTTCAGTCCTTCGTCGTGCTGGATGACCTCTTTGAGTTGTAGTCTGGGCTTGGAGTCGCAGGCGCATTTATAGCCCCCCTGTTTTACGGGGGGTTGCGGCAAGGAGCGGTTTTGGTAAAATACAACATTATGATTTTCAGCATATTCGCGGTTGCGGCGACTCTCGCCGCGATGCAGCCGATCGACCTCCAGAGCCGCATCGACGCGGCGGCGGGGAAGGGCGGCGGCGTAGTGCGTGTCGAGCGCGGCGAATGGGAGTCGAAGCCGTTTGCGCTAAAGTCCGGCGTTACGCTGGAGCTTTCCGAGGGCGCCGTGGTCTATGCGAGCACAAACCACGCCGACTACGCGGCGATGCCTCGCGGCGAGCGCACGTTCGTCTCGGCGGTAGATGCAGTCAACGCCGCGATTTCCGGCACGGGCGTTCTCGACGGTCGCGGCTGGGCGTTTCGCGAAATCCGCCGTCTCCCGGGCGAGAGCCAGCCGCAGGACCTCCCGGTCATGATGCGCTTTACGCGCTGCAGGAATCTGCGCCTCGAGGACTTCACCTACCGCAACTGCGGCGCGTGGGGCTGCCATCTCCGCAACTGCGACGGAGTCGTCGCGCGTCGGCTGAAGTGCTTCAGCCACTCGAACCGCACGAACGACGGAATCGACATCGAGTCTTCCAACGTGCTGGTCGAAGGCTGCGACATCGACTCCGGCGACGACGCCGTCGTATTCAAGACGGAGAGCGACAAGTCGTTTCAGGTGACTAACGTCGTCGTGAGGGACTGCCGCATCGCGAGCCGCTGCAATGGAGTAAAGTTCGGCACGGGCAGCTATTGCGACGTGCGCGACATCACGGTGGAGAACTGCGTCCTGCACCGGCCTTACTGCAACCCAGGGGCGTCCTCCCGCAGGATATTCCCCGGAGTGACGGAAGACGCGGCCGGTCTAGCGGGGCTTGCGGTCGAGGTCGTGGACGGAGGAAGGCTCGAAAACGTCACCTTCCGGAACATCGAGGTAAAGGGCTTCATGGTGCCGTTCTTCGTTCGCCTCGGGCGCCGCCGCGACCCGATTCTTCCTGAGAAGGGGACGTATCTGCGCAACGTGCTTTTCGAGAACATCGACGCTGTCGCCGCGAGCCGCATTGCAAGTTCCGTGACTGGCGTGCCCGGGCTTCGGCCGCGCGGCATCGTGTTCCGCAACGTCTCGCTTCGCTCGCCCGGCGGCGGCACGGCGGCCGATGTGGCGCGCGCGGTGCCTGAAATGGAGAAGTCGTACCCTGAATGCACGATGTTCCATCCGGGCTTCCCTGACGATCTCGTCTATGACGAGCTAGCCTTGCCCGCCTGGGGGTTCTACGTCCGCCACGCAGACGTCGTCCGCTTCGAGGGCTGCCGCTTCTCCGTGGACGCGCCCGACGCGCGGCGCCAGTTCGTCGCCGACGACGTCCGCGACTTCTTCGCGCCGTAAAAAGCGGCGTCGCGTAGAAGATAGCGGAGCTTTGCAAGGATTAGCCGTTTATGGTATAATACCCGCCAATATTGCAAACAAACCGACAATATCGAAACGAGGTGAAAAGATGGGCGAAGTAATCGGAGCCGGAGAACTGCACAAGGGCGTGAAGCTTCTGATCGACGGGGAGCCGTGGGAAATCACGGAGTTCTCGTTCTCCAAGCCGGGCAAGGGCCAGGCGATCTACAACTGCAAGCTTCGCAACATGGTCACGGGCGGAGGGCAGTCGAGGAGCTATCGCTCCGGCGACAAGTTCGAGAAGCCTGAGCTTCTGCAGATGTCGGTGACATACTCCTACGACGACGGCCAGGCTTTCGTCTTCACCGACGAGAACTTCGAGGAGATCAGGGTTTCCTACGACGTCATGGGCGACAAGAAATACTTCCTCATGGACGAGATGGAGGTCAAGGCCCTCTTCTTCAACGACAAGGTGATCGGCGTCGACCTTCCGCAGCTTGTCGAGCGCAAGGTCATCAAGGTGGAGCCTGGCGTGAAGGGCAACACTGCTTCCGGCAAGGTCACGAAGCCCGCCACGGTCGAAGGCGGCTACACTCTCGCGGTGCCTCTCTTCATCAACGAGGGCGACGTCATCCGCATCAACACGGAGACCGGCGAGTACAACGACCGCACCTCGACGAAGTAGCCCCGTGGGAAGGCGGGAGGCGCTCTTCAATCTACACTCCGGGTTCAGGCCCACGGGCGACCAGCCAGAGGCGGTTGCGGCACTCTACGAGGGCCTGAAGCGCGGAGACAGGGGGCTCGTGCTGCAGGGTGTCACGGGCTCCGGCAAGACCTTCACCATGGCCAACCTCATCGCGAAGTGGAACAGGCCCACTCTCGTGATATCCCACAACAAGACCCTCGCGGCGCAGCTGTTCGCAGAGCTCAAGGAGTTCTTTCCCGAAAACGCGGTAGAGTATTTCATCTCCTACTACGACTACTACCAGCCCGAGGCCTACATACCCCAGACCGACACCTACATCGAGAAGGATGCCGCGATCAACGAGGAGATAGAGCGCTACCGCCTTGCGGCGACGAACGCCCTTATCGCCCGCAGGGATGTCATCGTGGTATCGTCGGTCTCCTGCATATACGGCCTCGGCGAGAGCGACGAATACAGGGATCTTACGGTCAAGGCGGAGGTTGGCGACACGCGCGGAAGGGGACGGGTGGTCGCGGACCTCGTCGACGCGCAGTATTCCAGGAACGACTGGGAGTTTGCGCCGGGGACTTTCCGTGTGCGCGGCGACGTCCTCGACATATTCCCCGCCTACGAGACGAAGGCCGTTCGCCTCGAGTTCTTCGGTGACGAGGTCGACTCCATAAGGGAGCTTGACCCGCTTACCGGCAAGTGCGGGGCTTCGATGCCGGCCGTCGTCATCACCCCGGCGAAGCAGTTCGTAATGGGGCGCGACCGCTTCGAGGCCGCGTTCGCGCGGATAAGGGCGGAGCTTGACGAGAGGCTTGCCTTCTTCGAGTCGAAGGGCAAGCTTCTCGAGGCGCAGCGCCTCAGGGAGCGCACGGAATACGACATCGAGATGATGAGCGAGCTTGGCTACTGCAACGGGATCGAGAACTATTCCCGCCCGCTCTCGGGCCGTGCGCCCGGTTCGCCGCCGGAATGCCTCATCGACTACTTCCCCGACGATTTCCTTACCATAATCGACGAATCGCATGCGACCATTCCGCAGATACGCGCGATGTACAACGGCGACCAGGCGCGAAAGACGAAGCTCGTCGATTTCGGCTTTCGCCTGCCGAGCGCGAAGGACAACCGCCCGCTTACCTTCGACGAGTTCAACGCGAAGACAGGTTCGATCGTCTATTGCTCGGCGACGCCGGGCGACTACGAATACTCGTCCTCCAAGACAGTCGCGCGGCAGGTGATACGGCCTACGGGACTTCTCGATCCTGCGGTAGAGGTGCGCCCCCTTTCCGGACAGATAGACGACCTCATCCGCGAGATATCGACTCTCGGCGGCGACCGTGCGCTCGTCACCACGCTTACGAAGCGAAGCGCCGAGGACCTCGCCGGGTATCTCCACGACGCGGGGATACGAGTAGAGTACCTCCACTCCGACATCGACGCCATAGAGCGCGTCGGGATTCTCCGTCGCCTCAGGAAGGGCGAGTTCGACGTCCTCGTCGGCATAAACCTCCTCAGGGAGGGTCTGGACCTGCCGGAGGTCGCACTTGTCGCGATTCTCGACGCCGACAAGGAGGGCTTCCTGCGCTCTACAACGTCGCTCCTTCAGACGGCAGGCCGCGCCGCGCGCCATGAAAAAGGCCGCGTGATCCTCTACGCAGACCATGAAACCGACGCCATGCGGGAGTTCCTCGCGATCACTAAGTCCCACCGGGATCGCCAGGAGGCCTACAACCGCGAGCACGGCATCGTGCCCCACACGGTGAAAAGGGCGGTCAACGAGTCGGCATACGTCTTCAGCGCCGGCAAGCCGGAGGCGGCGCGAAAGGGCGCGGGAGGCGCAGGACCCGCTGACGGAGCGGAGCTTCTCGAGGAGCTCACGCGGGACATGCTCAAGGCCGCCGACAACCTCGAGTTCGAGCGCGCTGCATATCTTCGCGATCAAATTAAGGCACTGAAGCGGAAAAAATGATATAATACAAACCTCATGAGATTGGCAAAACCAGTTATTGCATGTGTCATGTGCGCCTGCGCGGCGGCCTTCGCCCAGGAGGTGCGCCCGATAGGCGCTGCAAATGGCGTGCGCGCCATTACCGATGCGTTCCCTGGATTCGACACCGAAGGCGAATCGTTTGCGCCTGAGCGCAAGTCGCCGAGGTGGTTCTCGTTCATCATGGGGCCGGACCGCGAAGACGTTGTCTCGCAGATGGAGCATTGCCGCTCCCTGGAGGCCGAGGGGAACTTCTCCAAGGCCGCCAGGCAGTACGACGCGCTCGTCCGCGAATGGCCGACTTCGGCCGAGGCCCCTGCCGCGCAGCTGCGGCTTGCCGAGATCCGGGAGACGGAGGACCTGGACTACGAAGAGGCCTTTTACCAGTACAAGTATCTCCTCGACTTCTTTACCGTGCAGTGCGACTACAAGGCCGTTTCGTCTAAGCTGTACGAGATTGCCGGGAAAATGCGCGAAGAGGGGAAGACGATTCTTTTCTTCCGCTTCAAGAACACCATTGACGTTCGGCGCGCGTTCGAGGCGGCAGTCCTCAGGGCGCCTGGCGCGCCATGGGTTCCGGAGGCGATGCTGACGATAGCCGACCTGCGGGAAGAGGAGGGCCTGGACTCAGAGGCGGTGAAGGTCTATGAGAATCTGCGCAACATCTACCACGGCGCTCCCGAAAGCGAGGTCGCCTGCTTCCGCGAGGCCGTCGCGCGCATGAGGCTTTTGCGCGAGCACAGCTACAACAAGGAGCGCTGCCTCGACACCATTTCCTTCCTTGAATCGGCGGTGAAGACTTATAAGGGCGAGGGCGCAGAGACTCTTGGCGAGTACCTCGCAGAGGCCAGGGCCATGTTCGAGGACGAGGCCTACCGCTCGGCGAAGTTCTATGACGGCAAGATGCGTACGCGCAGCTCTGCCATAAACGCATACAGGCGCTTTCTCTTGGAATTCCCGAACGGCGCCCGGGCAGAGGAGGCGAGGTCGCGCCTTGCAGAACTGGAGGGAGAGGGAAAATGAGGTCTTCATTTGCTGTCGGATGTCTGTTCACCGCGTTTCTTGCGGTTCTCGTGCAGGGATGCGCGAGCGATTACTCGTGGCGGACGACCGTCCCGGACGACATGCGCACCGTAGCGGTGCCGACTTTCCGGAACGAGTCGGAGGTGCAGGAGCTAGGGCCGCTCATGTCCGGCCAGCTGGCCCGGGAGTTCCAGCGCGAGGGCACCTTCAAGCTGCGCAGGGAAGGCGACGCGGCGCTTGAAATACAGGGCGTTGTGAAGAGCGCAGGCTCCGGGATCGCGACCTATGACCGCCGTAGCGGCATGCGCGTGACGTCGCACGAAATGGTGGCGAAGGTCGTCGTGTCCGTGATCGACAAGAGGAACGGCAAGGTTCTCGTCGACAACCGCCCCTATTCCGCGACCGCGAGCTTCGCGGCGATCCAGGACATCAGCACGGCCCAGAGGGATGCGTCAGGCAGGGTCGCGGAGGACCTTGCGGCGCAGGTCGTTGACGACGTCTTGAACCTAAAGTGGTGAACTGGAGGATTCACGTGAACGAAGTACATGCAGCGATAGAGCTGAAGATCACGCCGCAGAAGGACTGCGGCTTCGGACGCATAGCGGAGAAGGTCTCTCGCTTCGAGCAGGTCGAGGCGTGCTTCCTGATGAGTGGGGGATACGACCTGCTCCTCTTCGTCAAGGGCGATTCCCTCCAGGATGTCGCTCAGTTCGTTGCGCAGGACATATCGACGATCGACGGAGTGCTTTCCACCGCCACCCATTTCATGCTAAAGACCTACAAGTCCGGCGGCGTCGCCGGGCAGATACGCGAAGACAGGCTGGAGGTTTCGTAAGATGGCTGTTGACTTGGCCCAGAAGGCGCAGAATTTCACGAACAGGGGGCGGCAGGCCCTTGAGACAGGCAAGTACGAGCTTGCCGTGGACATGCTGATGGAGGCCGTTTCCGCGGCGCCAGACGTCCTGGAGACGCGCAAGCTCCTGCGCGCGGCCCAGATCGCCAACTTCCGCAGGAACGGGAAGGCCGGTTTTGGCGCAAAGCTCGGCTACATGATGGCCCGCCAGAAGGTCCTCGGACTCGTTAAGAAGGGCAAGGGCGCGGAGGCGATGGCGGAGGCGGAGAAGCTCCTTTGCCAGAATCCGCTCGATCCCGACAACATAGAGGCGGCGGTGAAGGCCGCCGAAGCGGCGGGCAAGCCGGATTGCGCCGCGATATCAGTCGAGGCGGCCTACGAGTGCTCAAACCGCGACCCTTCGCTTCTTGAGCGCGTCGCCACGTATTATACGATTGCCAAGCGCTGGGACAAGGCGCGCGACGCCTACCTTAAGCTTTCCGAGCTGAGGCCCGGCGACCAGAGGGTGATGCAGTTCCTGAAGAACGCGGAAGCCCAGGCGACGATGAACTCCGGCTGGGTGGAGACGGCCGGAAAGAAGGGCGGCTTCCAGAACCTCATCGCCAACAAGGAGCAGGCGGCCAAGCTTGACGCGGCGAACAAGGCGGTTGTCTCCGGCGACGACGCGGAGCTTCTAATCCGCGAGAAGCTTGCGCAGATCGAGGCGGAGCCAAAGAACATGAACGCCCGCCGTGCTCTTGCGAGAATCTACGTGCAGGGCAAGCGCTACTACGAGGCCATAGACGTCCTGCAGCAGGCGATAGCGGCTTCCGGAACGATGGACCCCGAGCTCGACAGGATGCTCTCCCAGACGACGGTGCAGTACTACGACCAGCAGATCGAGGCCCTTAGGGCAGAAAACCGCGAAGAAGAGGCGCTGCAGATGGAGAGCGACCGCAACCAGTTCGTCTTCGACGACCTCGCAAGCCGCGTCGAGCGCTATCCAAACGACCTCCATCTTCGCTTCGAGCTTGGCAAGATCTATTTCGAGAACGGCTACTACGACGACGCCCTCACCCATCTCCAGCTTGCGCAGAAGAGCCCGAAGGACAGGCTCTGGGCTCTTTACTACCTTGCGATGTGCTTCCTCAGCCAGGGTCAGACCGACATGGGCATCATGCAGCTTGAGACGGCGCGCGACGCACTGCCGACGATGGACGAGCTCAAGAAGAAGGTCGTATACCAGCTCGGCCTTTGCGCCGAAGCGTCTGGCGACCTTGAGAAGGCATACCAGTACTACAAGGACGTCTATTCCACCGACGTCGGCTTCGAGGACCTCTCAGAGCGCATGCTATCGGTCTCACAGGCGTTGAAGAACAAGTGAGGCCGATTGGCAGCCCCAAGGAGAGTCGAACTCCTCTACCAAGCATGAAAAGCTCGTGTCCTAGCCGATAGACGATGGGGCCTAAACGCAAAAACGCGTATAGTATATCAAACAGATGACCGAGCGTCAAGCGTATATAGCCTTCAACCTTACGGAACGCGTCGGTTCTGCGACCCTTGCGGAACTCGTCAAGAATACGGATGGCTCCGCCGTGGCCGCTTGGGAGGCCTACCCTCGCAAGGTCGCTCGCTCCGGCGGGGAGGTGGACTGGGAGCGCGAGGAGGAGCTCGCCCGCAGGCATGGCGTGGAGATTGTCACCATGGCCGACGCCAGTTATCCGGAGATGCTTTCTGGCGCCCCCGGCGCGCCTCTCGTCCTATACGTGAAGGGCGACGTCTCGGCGCTTTCAAGGCCTGCGATTGCGATGGTCGGGACGCGCCGCGCGACGACGTACGGGCTTGGGGTTGCAAACCACCTTTCCTACGACCTTGCAACCGCAGGATGGTCGATAGTATCGGGCCTCGCCGTCGGGATAGACGCGGAGAGCCACCGCGGGGCGCTTGCCGCAGGCGGAGTTACCGTCGGCGTGATAGGCTCCGGCCTCGACAAATTCTATCCAGAGGAGAACCTCGAGCTTGCAAGGGAGATTGCGCGTGGCCGCGGCGCCGTGGTCAGCGAGTTTCCGTTCGGCCGCCCTGCCGACACTACGACTTTCCCGATACGCAACCATGTCGTTGCCGCGCTCGCAAGGGGCGTTGTCGCCGTGGAGTCGCCCCTTAGGTCGGGGACGATGATAACGACGTCCATCGCAGCGGACCTTGGGCGCACCGTCATGGCGGTTCCCTCGCGCATCGACTCGCGGATGTCGGCAGGGTGCCTTAAGCTGATACGCGACGGTGCGGTTCTCGTCAGAAACGCCGACGACGTAATAGAGGCCGTAGGGCCAATCGGCACATTCCCCGGCATCGTCTCCATTCCAGCGGAGGGGAGGCGGGCGGCTCCGCCGAGCAAGGATCCGGAGAGCCCGAAATACAGCGTGGAGGAGGCGCTGGTGATGACTCATGTGGACTCCGACGGCATATCCATCGACGACCTTGTAGGCCTCACCAAGCTTCCCGTTGAAAAGGTGTCGTCAATCGCAATGGCGCTGCGCATCAAGGGATTTGTCCGCTTTCTCCCGGGGAATCGCATTGTATGCTGTTAGTTGACATAATCAGTGCGCAGCCCGCCATGTTCGAGGGCTTCCTGCGCGAGTCGATTGTCGCGCGCGCCGTTGCAAAGGGCGCATGCAGCGTCCGTGTCGTCGATCTAAGGGAGTTCGGAGAAGGGCGATGGCGCAAGCTCGACGACAAGCCGTATGGCGGCGGGCCGGGGATGCTAATGAAGTGCGGGCCGTGGTTTGCGGCTGTCGAAAGCTGCCTTGCCGGAGACGGCGGCGGGGCGCGCGTCGTGATGACTGATCCGAAGGGGCGCGTCTTCACCCAGCGCGACGCCGAATCTTTTGCCGCGCTCGCCGAGCCTCCGCACGAGCAGCGCATCGTCTTCATGTGCGGCCACTACGAGGGCTTCGACGCGCGCATCGAAACTCTCGCCACCGACCGCTTTTCCATCGGCGACTTCGTGATGACCGGCGGCGAGCTTGCGGCCGCCGCCATGACCGACGCCATTGTAAGGCTTCTTCCAGGTGTGCTCGGCGGCGGCCCTGCTGCGACGGCGAATGAGAGCTTCGGCAGGGACGGTCTCCTCGAGCCGCCGCAATACACGCATCCCCCGGAGTTCAGGGGCATGAAGGTTCCTGACGTCCTTCTCTCGGGCGACCATCGCCGCATAGAGGCGTGGAGGAAGGCAGAGGCCCTCCGCGCCACGGCGGCCTTGCGCCCGGACCTTGTCCAAGCCGCAGGCTCCAAAGACCGCGAACAATGCTGAAGAGCCTTCTAATAGCCGTGTCGATCGTCGCCCACGAGCCGGGCTACTACACCTCGCTCGCGAACCACATACAGCGCTGGCTTAAGGGCGAGAATGTCGCCGCGTCGGTAGTTTCGCCCTCTCAGATGAAGAGCGCATTGCAGGGCGAGAAGCTCGCGTTTCTCGTCGGGTTCGAGTCGCCCACGGCTGCGGAGATGGCGACTCTCAGGGAATTTCGCGCGCGCGGCGGGAAGCTCGTCGTCTTCCATTCCGCCTCAGCCGCGCTGGGCGAGCTTATGGGCGTGAAGCCGCTTGGCTACGCCTCGGCTCCGTATCCTGGGGCGTGGAGCCGCATGGTGTTCTCGGCAAAGTTCCCTGACGGCCTTCCCTCGTCGATAGCGCAGACCTCGACTGTTCTGCAGAGGGCGGCTCCTGTGCAGGGCAAGGGCCGCGTGATCGCATATTGGGCCGACAGGTCCGGCAAGCAGTCGAACGAGCCCGCGTGGATAGCGACGGGCGCGGGCTTCTGGATGACTCACGTGCTGCTTGCGGACGGCGACGAGGATCTCAAGGCGCGCTTCCTCGGCGCAATCGTCGGTTTCGTCGATCCGAAGGCGTGGAGCCTATCCGCGCACAACGCCCGCGAATCGGCCCGCGCCGCGTCCATTAGGGCATATGCGCTCAAGCAGGTTCCGCGCAAGGGCGAGATCCACGCTACCTGGGACCACTCCGGCTGCGGGCTCTATCCGGGGAACTGGCCGCGGACGATACGGGTTCTCAAGGAGGCGCGCATCACCGACCTTTTCGTGAATGTCGCGGGCGCGGGTTTCGCGCACTACGCGAGCGGCGTGCTGCCGCGCTCGAAGACGTTTTCGCAGGAGGGCGACCAGCTTGCAGCCTGCGTCAAGGCTGCCGCCGGGTCAGGCATAAGGATACATGCGTGGCTCATCTCCTTCAGCGCGACGCGCGGGACGCCTGGCGTCCTCGCGGACTTTGCGAAGAAGGGCTGGAGGCTCAAGCTCAAGTCCGGGAAGCTTACGGAATATCTCGATCCGTCGAACAGGGAGGTCCGCGACTACGTCCTCAGGGCCGTTGCAGAGCTTCAGGCGAAGAGCGGGGTCGATGGCGTGCATCTCGATTTCGTCAGGTGGGGCGAAGGCACCGTCCGCCCGAAGGGAGCGGAGAACTCGGTCTCGAAGTTCGTGGCCGACGCGCGGCGGATCGTCGCAAGGCCGAAATGGCTTACCGCGGCAGTTTACGGAAAGTATCCGGCCTGCGTCGCCTCTGTCGGGCAGGACTGGTTTTCGTGGCTCGACATGAACTTCATCGACTATGCAGTTCCCATGGACTACACCGATTCAAACATGAAGTTCGCGGAGCTCTTGGCCCTGCAGTCCATTGGAAAGTCATACGCCCGCAGGACAATCGTAGGCATCGGGGTCACTGCAAACGAGTCTCGCCTCGACGCGCGGCAGGTTATTGACCAGATTTCGATGACGCGCAAGTTCGGCTTTGCCGGAAATGCGCTTTTCGACCTCGACGTCACTCTTGAGAAACAGATTTTCCCCTACCTCAAGTTGGGCATCTGGTAGCTTCTTTTCCGCCGTTAGCCCGCTAGCGCCCGATCCTCGCCTTGACTCCGCGAAGGTGCTAGCGCCTCCCCGCCAAGCTCGCGACGGAGTGAAGCGGTTTATGGGTTGAGCAGATGCTTGCGCAGGGCGATGGAAATCGCCTCTGAGCGGTTGGAGGCTCCCAGTTTTGCGAATATTGCCGTGAGATGATCCTTAACGCTTGAACGCTGGATGGAGAACAGCTTGGCGATGTCGTCGTTAGTGAGTCCGCGGACGACCGCCGCGAGGATTTCGCTTTGCCGCTTGGTGAGCCTGCTGATGGGCGGGTCGGCCTCCATGAAGTGCCTGATCTCCGGCGAAACGGCGCGCCCGCCAGCTGCAATGGTCCTTATGGCGGCGACAAGCTCGGAAATGTCGGCATTCTTCATCATCGCGCCCGAGGCCCCGGCTTCCAACGCATGCGCAACGCCGTCCGCCGTCCCGAAGGACGTTAGAAGCAGCACTCTTGTCTCGGGCAAGGCCTTCATGATTTCGATCGTGGCCGCAGTCCCGTCCTTGCCGGGCATCATAAGATCTATCACGATCACGTCCGGCCTCAGCGACAGGGCCTTGCGGACGGCGACCTCTCCGTTCTCCGCCTCGCCTACGACTTCGATGTCTGGTTCGGTGTCGAGCAACGACGCCAGCCCCATTCGGACCATCGCGTGGTCGTCGGCGATAAGTATCTTGATCTTGTTTTTCATCGCATGCACCCTTGGGCTATATTCCCATCGAAATCGTTACTTTAGTGCCGCCATTGGCATTGCTTTCTATGTCCATCTGGCCGCCGAAGTGGTTTACTCTCTCCCTGATGCCCTGCAAGCCGAAATGGCCCTGCTTTACGCCCGCGCAATTCGAAGGATCGAATCCGCAGCCGTCGTCTGCGACAGAGAAGTGCAGAAGTCCGCCTTCCATGCAGCCCGCCACATTGACGTTCTTAGCGTGGCCGTGGCGTATGGCGTTCTGCACGAGCTCGCGTACGATCCGGAGAAGGGCGTGGGCCGTGTCGTCCGGGAGTCGTTCGCGCGGGACGTTGAAGCGCACCGACAGATTGACGCCGTCTATGAACGGCGAGAGCGTTCGGAGCACGGCATCGTTCATGTCCGCGGCCTCAAGTGCGCAGTTGCGCAGATCCCAGATGCAGTTTCGGAGTTCGTCACGGCAGGACTTGAGCGACCGTGTGGCGATGTCAAGGTGCTGCAGGGTCGCGAGTTGCGGGTTTTGCGCCTTTGCGTTCCCTATTTGGGCGGCGAGCCTTGAGGCGGTTGCGATTTCTAGAGAAACGCCCGTCAGGTTCTGCGACAGGGCGTCGTGCAACTCGATGGCAAGGCGAGTCCGTTCGCCCACTTTCATGTCGGCGGCTATGTGCGCGAAGGACTCTTCCGACAGTTCGCGTCCGCGCCGTTCGGCGAGGCGGTTCAGAGACCTGTTCCAGAGGAAGACGCCCGCAAGAGCCGCGAGCAGCGCGCCGATTACGGCCATAAGCCGCCTTGGCGTCCACCACGGCGGACGGGAGATTATGCCGATGTCATTTGGCTCGCGCACGACAACCATGAAGCCCCTTACATGCGGGAACACCGAGTTTGGATGCCAGTTCTCTGTTTCCATGACGCATGCGCCCGTGACCGATATCCTGCATCCTATGCAAACGTCCCCAAGCGGATCCTGGCATGAGCTTAGGTCAACCGGAACCATGTATTTTTCGCATTCCATGTAGAGTCGGCTGTCGTTGTTGCCGACGGCGGGTAGGCTGCGGACAATGCCCTGCAGCCGGATCGTTCGTCCATGGAAGCTGGTGTTTATGCGTGTCCGGCCTTGGTCATCCGCCATGATGGCTGTGGCGGTTACATTTGTGGGGACGTCCTCCACAAACGGTTTTTCGCGTGCAGGCCGCCAGATGGCACGGGTAAAGTTCACGTTGAAGAGGTCCGTTGTCGGAAGGCCTGCTACCTCAATGTGCTGTCCGCGGCGAGGTTGCCGCCCCTCGGCCAGTTCCACGCGCATGATCCGCCTTTCTGCGGTCTTCAGCAGAAAGTTGCCTCCGTGCCAGGTTGCGATCACATGGCCGGTTTCACGCCGTCTTCCGAGCGACGCCATCTCCTGTGCCCGTAGCTGGCTTGTAACGAGCATGTTCGGCACGGCGAAAGGGTCTGATGCAGGCGGCTTGGTGATTTGGATGTCGCCGACGTTCTCGATCCCCAGAAATCGCCCCATCAGGCGGCGAAACCCTAATGTCTCCAGGTGGCAGATGGCGGTCATGGAGACTTCCGCCCCGACAAAGTGGCGGAAGATGCTGTCATCGCCTTCTTTCATTCGCAGGGCTGCGTAAATGGCTTCCCCGTCGCTTTCAAGAATCAAGAACAAGACCTCAGGGTCTATTTCGTCGCGGAACGCATCGCGAATGACGCCTGCCATGCGTACGGGCCTGCCATCGAACTTCCCGGCGAGAAAGTCCGCCGCATGAATGTTGACGGGCGGTTTGGGCTCGCCTTTGGAAATCGTCTGGATTGACTTGACGGCGGCGAATACGCCGCCCTGCCTGTGGCGGCGCGTGATGCCGGATATGCGGATGCGATCGCCTGCGAAGATGGGGTTGGCCGCCCTTTCTCTGCGCGGTCGGTACTCTTGGATGATTGTGTACCCGGTGCTGTCGAAGATGGAAAAGCACTCGGTCTTTCTCCGGTATGGAAACGCGACTTCCACTTCAAGCTCGAAGCACGCACCGACCGTCGCCGTTTTGAATACGGCGTCATGCAGCTCCGCCACGCTTGTCATGACGTTGTTTGTCGCCGGGAAGGCGGCCGATGCCGCCAGGGTTGCGGCATAAAATACGGCGATGGTGGTTTGCGCGGGATTCATGTCTTTTGGGCGAACTCTCCTCTTTTGCAAAAAAGTATATCACAAACTATGGCTTGGGGCAATGTCGCCTCGACAGTGTGGATACCCTCCAAAGGTCGGATTGCGGCGGAAAAGGTATTGTGATATCATTATGGCGTCTTTTGCCTGTCGAAAGACGCTGGCGAAGGGCAAGCCATGAATGAAAGGCAAGTTGTGAACAAGACCAAGCGACAATCCCTGGCGATGCTTAGGGGGATGTCGTTTGTTTTGGCAATGGCGGCTGCCGTCTGTTCAGTCAATGCAGGCGTGCTCATCGGGGAGAACATCCTCATCAACGGAGCTCTTGAGGCAGATCAGCTGGATTTTCCGCAGGGCTGGAGCATGGAACGCCCCGAATACGACCCTGCGGGCGGACCGGACTCCATGCCGTCAGTGACTTTCACGTTTGATGGAGACGGAACGTATTACCAGCGGGAAATGAAACAGACAGGGCTTCGGCTGTCACCCAATGGGCGATACCGGATCTCTGCGTGGATACGTCCCCGTGACGGATTCCGCGCGCGGAGTTTTCAGCTGTGCGTGGTCGAGGGCGACGGGAAAGTTGCGCGAGGTGTCAGGGAACTGCCGCCTGTCGGCAAGTGGACCAGGGTCTCTAAAGAGTTTTCCGGCTTTAGGTCGGAAGGCGACTGTAGCTGCACCGTTTCCATCGCGGACTTTCACGGAGCGCTTGACATCGCCGACCTTCGCCTTGAGGCGTTGGACGAGGCTGCGGCCGCTGGGGCGGAGAGGGCGCGGCTCTCGGAGTATCAGAGTGCGCCGCGAATCGTTCCGTGGGGGCCGCTCCTAGGCGAGATCCCGAAGGTGCCGCGCGAGGTGTCGTTCAGGTTTCTGGGGCAGCTCCCGAACGGGTGCGGGATGAAGGAATGCGACATGGCTCTCAAGGCCGATGGAGCGGATGGCGAACTGGTGCAGCCGATCGATCCCAAGTCCAATGCGTTCAAGTTGCCGGACGGCGCGGATGGCGGCATGATGCACGTGCGTGTCGTCCGTCGCGCCACGGGATCCAACATCGTCGAGCGGACGTTCCGCTACAGGACGGTTGACGTTCCGTCGCCGGAGAATCTGAAGAAGCACCGCCGGCTCAACAACTACGTCACGGAAGTCCTGCACGAGAAGGTCTCCGGCGGCGGTACGGCGTCGTTTGCCTTCGGTGTCGCCCGCCGCAAATGGGTGTTCATCGCCGTGGGAAGCGAGGCGGCCTTTTCGCTCTCCCTTGACGGCGAAAAGGTGATGGATACGGCAACGCCGCGGCACGAGGCGTTCCGCGAGGTGGCGTCGGGCGATCATTTCATCGCCATTGAGGGACTGGCGGCCGATGACGAGGTTACGGTGCGGACGATTCCGGAGATCCTGAACTACGCCCCTGTGCCGAGCCAGATCAGGGGACTTCCGCCGTATGATTGGGAATTCCAGAAGAGGTATGCGGTTCCGGTCGTGACGACGATGAACTGCAGTTCCCAGCCGAAGGGGGACGGCGAGATGGACGAGTACCGCGCCAGCGGACGCAGATGGCTTGCCAACCTTAAGACAACCAAGCCGAAGTCTCCGGACGACATCGCGTCACGTCTCAAATCCGCGAAGGGGATGATCTTGCCCATTTACGACGGCGTCACGTGCGACGAGCAGTTCTTCGGGCGTGACGAGGCCAATTCGCATTACATGCTTGGCCTCAGGAAATACGACATTGAGGAAAAGTCGATGCGCGGAATCTACACGTGGCTTGTCGGCAAACCCGTCAGCGGGATCTTCGATTCGGAATGCCTCGCCGACTGCGCGAATGCCGCGCTTGGACGCGGCGTTGTGCTCATCGAGATGTATTGCCGCTCCAAGGCGACAGAGGCTGAAGCCCGGATTTCGCTTGAGGCGTATGTCCGCGGAGCGATGCGGCAGTTTCGCTCGGCCTGGCCGGAGATCCCGCATTCGATGGGTCTGATTCTTGGCAACTTCACCCAAATCCCCCTCTGTTCGATCCACGGGCATTGCGAAATGGACTACAGGCACTATCTCGACATGCAGTTCAACATGCTAGCGAACGACCCTGTGATGGACGGTCTCGGTGTGGCCGGATACTGGGGCAGCCACTACACGGACGACGATACTTTACGCTGGTGCTTCAAGCTTCTGCGCCATTACTGCATAGACGGCGCCACGGACATGCTGAGCGGAAAATACGGACTAAAGTACAATCCGGGCTTTTTGAAGAATCCGGGCTTCACGTCTGGGCTTGACGGATGGCGTGTGGAGGGCGACGTTTCGCACGATACGGTGGAGGGCTTCGGCAGGCCTGGCCTTGGATTGCTCGGCGTCGGGAAATGCGGCGAGTCTTTCGCCGTTTTCGCGCGCGGAGACGGTCCAAACAGGATTTCGCAGAAGATTACAGGCCTTGTTCCCGGCGAGACCTACAAGCTCCAGTTCGTCACGTTTGACGCGAACGACGCGAAGGCGCACCGCTTTGCGCCCCGGAAGATCGCCCTTGCCGCCGAGCTTGGGAGCGGCGCAAAGGTCCTGCCGGAGCGTTCCTGGCGGCATGTCGATCGCCGATCCGGCAAGCGGCCTGGGGCGGTGAGCAGCGCACGTGTCAACGTGAACTACATCATGTTCGAGGCGAGTGCGCCGGAGGTCGAGTTGTCATTTAACGATGCTGCCGCGAAACCCGGCGAACGGCTTGGGCTGAACTGGATCCATCTTGCGAAATACTTGAAGTGAAAATCAACCTGAAGAAAGGATGCAGACTATGATAAAAGAAGTTAGGAAAGCGATTCTCGCTATGGTGGTGTTCCCCGCGGCATTGTGGGGTGCCACTGTCACGTTTCCAGGTTCCGGCGGCGATCTCGCAGGGGAAGGCCCTGATGATTGGAACCGTTCTTTGCCCAGCGTGGATGACAATGTGATACTCGACAAGTCTGGCATCTATACGTTGTCGGGCAATGTCACGTTCAAGGCGGTTAGGCCGCAGGCGGATGGAATCGTCCTGCGTTTCGGTGCGAATCGGCTTACGACGACCGGCAACATATACGGGACGGCGCAGAACGCGACGATCATTTACGACGGTGGAACATTCGACCTTTCCGGAACAGGCAATTTCAGTCCCGCGCAGGCCAGTGTGACCGGGGCAAGCGCCGTCATCACGAACGGATGCGTGGTCACGAACGTCGGCACGTTTTACGCAACCTGCTATTCGTCCTTGTCGCGCGCGGTCGTCACAGGCGGTTCGCGCATCCATTCCGCCAAAGCCAATGTCTGCCATCAGGGCGGGTCTGGAAATCGTCTGGAGATCATTGGCGGTGCGCAGGTGCATGTAGATGAAACGGTCTCGTTTGGAGGTTCAGGTGGCACGGCTAGCGCACATGGAGGATCCGTCATTCTCGTTTCCGGTGCGGGGTCCCTCTTCCACCAGAAGGGCGGCACCAGTTCCAGTCCTTTTTACATAAGGATCGGCAACCGATTTGAGGATGACCGTTTCATCGTCACGGACGGGGCGTCCGCAATCTCGGATTCTGGAGGTGTAACATTGAATAAGTCTGGAAGCGAATTGATTGTGGAGGATGGCGCGACCGCTTCTTTCCCGCTCGTCTGCTTCACTGGAAGCGGAAACAAGGCGACGGTGTCCGACGGCACCTTTACATGCTCCACCACGTTCAGCATGGCGTACACGGACGGAGAGACGGCCTACAATCCGACCGGCTGCTCCAACAATGTATTCCTTGCAACGGGACCGGACGCTTCTGTCACGCTCAAGGGGCCGGATTTCTTCGGTACCGGGCATCACAACACCATCAGGGTGGAAAATGGGGCGACGCTGATGCAGAGCGGCAGCCTGAACCAGTTCATGTCCCAGACATGCAATAGCAGGTTCCTCGTTTCAGGGCAGGGGACTTTGGTCGGAAACCCGGACGGCACTTTCTTTGTGGCGTCCCAGACGTCTGCCGATGCGATCAGCAGCGTCGGCAATGTCGTGTCGGTGTCGGATGGCGCGACCCTTCAGTGCGCGCGCATGAATCTGCAGGGCGTTGCCAACGGGCTGTCGATATCCAATGCGACCGTTGCGATCATGGGCGGCGATTCCAGCAACCACGCATTTACCTCCGGGTCGAGAGCTAACGGAACCACGCATACGAACAACGTGGTGACGCTGTGCGGCGAGACTCCCAAGCTGGCGATTTCCACCGCAGCGACCCGATGCCGCGTTCTTGGCGGTTCAACGTTGCGCATTTGCGTGCCGAAGGATGGCTACGAGAACGGATACGTCCCGATAGACCTGGCGTGCAACTTCATGCTGGACTCCACCTCTGCGCTTGTTATCGACTGCGAAGAGTGGGCTGCGCACACCGGCGGCACGTTACACCTGATCAAGTCCAAGGCGTTTGAGGACCGCGCTGCAGGCGAATCGACGGTCGCCCGACTCAATGCGACGTCCCTGCCGCCGGACTGCCGGCTTGTCGTCTCCTCTGGCAGCGTGTACCTGAAGTGCCCCAGACGTGACGGCATGACGGTCGTCATTCGCTGATGGCAAGACGCCATATGACGCGACGGCAGTTCATCGGATTCGGCCTTGCGGCAGGAGTCTGCGGGTCAATTCGCAATTGCATCGCCGGCGAGGGCGCGGTCCGTTTTGGCATTGTATCGGACACGCACGTTGTCGGGAGCGCATCGATTGACGAGCTTTCCCGTGCGTTTGCCTTCCTCCGTGACAAGGGCGTTGACGCTGTGATACATTGCGGGGACATGACGGATTTCGGCTATATTCACCAGCTTGAGGCGTTTGCGGAGGCGTGGAAGCGGTCGATGCCGTTGGACATGCCGCTGATTCCAGTGCTTGGAAACCGCGACGTGTCCGACACTAGACGGTTCCCTGAGGATAGGCGTATCGCCGAACGTGGCAACCTGATACTGTCCGATCCTGCTGCACATCTGCGCAGGATTCTGGGCGTCGATCTTTGCGGAGGATTGCGCGCCATGTCTGTGCGGGGGGTGAGCGTCGTTGCGGCGGACTGGGGGCATGAAGGCGAGCTGGAGAAGTTCATGTCCTCCCGGGCGGAACTATGCGATCCCTCGCGGCCGCTCGTACACATCCAGCATCCGCATCCAAAAGGTTTGTTTGACAAGGCGTCGAGCAATGACGCGGCTACATGTTGGCTGAACATGTTCCCGAAGGCGGTGTCCGTGTCGGGCCATTCCCACATCCCGTTTTCGAATCCGCACTCGTTCCGTGCAGGAGAGTTCACGTTCGTGGCCGCTGGCAGCCACTATCTTTCAGGCGGCGAGCAGCAGAAGGGGATGCGGGAAGTCTCCGTTATGGCGCTGGACGGCGACACGATGCGTCTCGATCGCTACGGCCTGCACGACGGCACGCATGATTCGCTGGAACGGACATTCGAGCGCAAGCGGATCCCCGTTCGGCAGAAGGACGCTGGTTCGTTTGTCTTCGCCACATGGAATATCGGGGCGTTCTCGCATTCATGTGGAGGACGAGATGCCGTCGGGAAGGCGGCGCATGCAGGGGCGATCCGCAGGCAGATAGCAGCCATGGATGCGGACATGATTGGTCTTGCCGAGTTCAATCCAGAGTTCAGGCTGGGCGGCGAGACGGCGCTGGGAGTCTTTGGCGGCGATGGTCGGAATGCCGCCGTCGGGCCTTTTCGTGGCGGCAATTGCAATGCACTGTTCACGCGTGCGTTTCCCGTTTCCGGAAAGCGGTGTCACGAGTATGCCGAGCGTCAGCAGAAACGGTACTTCATGGCGTGCGAGGTTGATATTTGCGGCACGAAGACGACAGTCGTGCAGACGCATCTTGACCTAGTGGATGGGCCGCGACGCCATCAGATCACACGCCTCGTGGAAGAGTTCGGTGGCTTGCGGAACGTGATAATCGCGGGCGATTTCAACGTCTCTTGCGAGGGGGAATTCTCCCCGTTCGCAGCGGCGGGCTTTGCAATGGCGAATGCCTCCGCGTTCGGACGCCTCCGCACGCACCGTCGGCGCGACACGTCCTACACAACGGCCATCGACAACGTGTTCGCGAAGGGATTTGACATTCTTGACGCCTGGACGGACGATGATTCCATGCTTTTGAGTGATCATCGGATATTGCTTTGCCGTCTGCGCCCAAAGGAGACGTGAAATCCTTGAATCCTTGGGGACAGACCCCGCGAATCCAGTAAATTCTTGGGGACAGACCCCGCGGCGGCAGCGTTTTCCGGTAAAAATCCTTGGGAATCCTTGGGGACAATCCTTGGGGACAGACCCCAAATCCTTGGGGACAGACCCCCGCGGCGGCAGCGTTTTCCGGCAAAAACTGCGTGATCCTGCAAGATAACTTGGCGGGGACAGACCCCAAATCCTTGGGGACAAGACCCCGCAAAGGCCTTGTAAAACGCCACTTTCGCAGCGTAACAGCGGAATCTTTGGGGACAGGCCCCGCGAAACCAGCCATCTCTGCGCTCTCTGCCTCTCTCGGCACTCGCTTCGCTCGGCTTGGTCGCTTCCCCATGGGTCGCGCCCACCCTCAAGGGG